>Ga0164242_10006908_pt1 | contig 12447 bp, 12 predicted proteins | sample OricomgcompostMG_FD_108783 | JGI IMG/M metagenome (GOLD analysis project Ga0164242, IMG submission 108783) | Miracle-Growth compost microbial communities from Emeryville, California, USA - Original compost - Miracle growth compost (MG) ... | reverse complement strand
GCATCATCGATCGTATTGAATTGAACAATCACAATGAATCCTTTAACAGTTTAGGTCTATTCGTAATTTCTAGAAGTATGTTTTCATAAGCCTCTAGAATAGCGTTAAATGATACTGCTGTGTCTTCGACTTGATAAACAGAGTTCTGTGTATAGATACGTTGGGAGTCTTTATCTACACGTTCAATAGCGCTTGTGTGGATACTGGTATTATCAGGAAAACGCCCCCGTTTATCTTCAAAGACAATAGCGTTTGCTATGATTTGGTGATCGTAGGTTTTCTCAAACCAAACATTTTTTATTTTAGCCGTATAGCTTTCAGGATCAAAGAAGCTAAAATCCATTATATCTTTCCTTTATCTATAAGCAAAATTGCCTTAAGACCCAATCATTTGATTAAAAAATTAACCCGAATCAATCACTAGGTTACAAAACTATGTTTGGATCATTAAGAAGAATGTTGGGGCTCATCAAAGTCGCTGAACAAGGTGACTTTGTCCTCATAAGCGGTCTACCAGCTAACTTTATAAACTTTTCTATTAATCGCATCTGGGCAAGCTCCAAGATAGCGAGTAATATGTTTAACCGTATTAGTAGTAACCAGTTAGTTTTTCATAAGTTCTTTGTCCCCGATGTAATTTATACTCTGAACGTAGTAAAAAACGATAAACGCTCTCGTTCTAATGTGAACGTGATCGATAAAGTGATCGAAGGACTCTACGAATTTACCTGGGCCAAAACAATCCTTGAGGATGCACCAAGTTTTCTAGATCGCTCTAAATTAAGTTTATTTCATAAGAGCCCGCTAGAACACGCAGAACGCTTCTTTAGGACGTATGAGGAAAATACCCAGAAGTACCAATTAAAAGGATATCTATTAGGTGCTGCTCCTGGTTCAGGCAAAGCCCATTCACTGGATGTACTCTTACGAGGTCCTAAGGGTAATATTCGGATGAAGGATGTAAAGATCGGAGATATCCTCTACGATCGATGCCTTAAAACTACGAAAGTTACTGGAGTCTTTCCTCAAGGGATAAAATCGATTTATCGTTTTACACTCGAAGACGGTAGAAGTACAGAAGTTTGTCTAGAACACCTTTGGCAAATCCATATTAACAATACCACAGAAGTTGTTAATACCGAGAAAGTTAAAGAATATTTGGATAAGAAGCAACTCGTCAGTATTGATCTACCTAATGTATTAGGGTTATCTCGTAGTAAAACGATTACAGTTAACTTTCACTTAAAGTGTTCAGAACTTGGTATTCGTAATGAAGAATTACGTTATCGAGCCTTAGGTGGGGTAACGCGACGAATTAACAATGCTAACGGTTTACAGCTAGAAGTCCAGTTTAGATCCAATAATCAAATAGCTGTAAAAAACATTGAATATGTAGGTGAAAAAGAAGCTCAATGTATCAGCGTAGATAATAAAGAACAACTCTACATTGTCGATGACTATATCGTCACGCATAATACGCTAATGAGTGTCATGCTCTCGCGTATGTTAGATACCGATACAAACTTCTTTATTGTTCCTAAAAATGCCCTAGATCGTGTCTGGGCGGCTACGCTATCGACAGAATTAAAGAAACCCTCTCACTTTTGGATTTCTAATGGTGAGAAACCTTTAGATAAGGGTTATAAGGACTATGTAGTCCATTATGAATATTTAGAGAAATTCTTAGATTTCGTTGATCATGCAGGAGGTGATTTTGGTAAGACTTATGTGAATCTGGACGAATCGCATAATTTCAATGATCTCAAATCAAATCGTACGCAAAGCTTAGTCACACTAGCCAAAGATGTGCTAGAGACAGAGAACTATCTGGCTATGTCCGGTACTCCCATTAAGGCGGTTGGTACTGAAGCCGTGCCATTACTGAAGATTATTGATCGACTCTTTAACCCTAAGGTAGAAGAACGGTTCTTAAAGATCTATGGAAGCTCTCAGACTCGCGCTAACGATATCCTACAGAACCGGATGGGTACGATTACATTTAAGGTTGATAAGGCTCAAACCGTGGGTAATACCGTGCATAACGACACAGGGTATGTGAAAATCCCTAATGGGAAAGATTATACGCTCGATGCAATTCGTCAAGACATGAAGCAGTTTATCGACGAGCGTCTAAAGTACTATAAATCAGAACGTTCCAATTACGATAAAGAATATCATCGTATCCTTAACATTCATAAAGCACAATTAGATACCAATGAAGAAAAAGCGAACTTTCGTCAGTATGAAAAAGCTGTTCAGCTCATTAGAGATCAGTACGATCCGGTTATTCGTAAAGATGATATCGTTTTAGCCAATAAGTACGAACGCTATCGGATCATTCCTCATTTATCTCCTGAAGATAAGAAGATCTTCAGAGACGTGAAAAGTGTCTACAAATACTACTTCTTAAAAGTCCAAGGCGAAGCATTAGGTCGTATACTAGGTCGTAAACGTGTCCAGTGTAACGTGGATATGGTAAATGGCCTAGATAATATCGTCATTAAAGATAAGAAAGGTAAAGTAGAGAGAGAAACCTCTTTAGTTGATGAAATTATGTCAACAGAAAAGAAAACACTTATCTTTACTTCTTTTGTAGAAGTGGTCGATCGAACGAATGATTATCTAAAGTCTAAAGGGTATAGTCCTTTGATAGTTTATGGGGATACCAATAAAGACTTAGCTAATATTGTCCACAAGTTCGAAACTGATGAAAAGGCTAACCCTTTAATTGCAACTTTTAAATCACTAAGTACTGCAGTACCCTTAACCATGGCGAATGTGACAGTCATGCTCAATACTCCTTTTAGGGATTATGAAAGAGAGCAAGCTATCTCTAGAACCGATCGTATTGGTCAAGACAGTGACGTTTATTGCACGACTGTGTTACTCGATACGGATAACGTACCCAATATTAGTACGCGTAGTAACGATATCATGCAATGGTCTAAGACTCAGATTGAAGAGATTATGGGCTTTAAAATTGATAATAAGCAAGTCTCTCTAGAAGAGCTCTCTATTGAAGATGATAACAAAGAAGGTGAAAAGAGAGTGAAGTCTCTAGCTGAACAACTCGATATGGGTGTAGATGAAATGTTGGGTGATGAAGAACTCCCCAGGATTGAAGAGGACTATGGGAAACGTCGTGTAAAGCAATGGATGGCTTGGTAAAAAAAAAAAGCATAATAGAGAGGGGTTAAACCCCTCTCTATGCCGTATTTAGAGCTCTCTCATAATTCCAGAATAAAAGCGACCTTGAGACTGTACAACTCGTAAGCCAATCGTAGATAAACTACGAGCATTGCGTAACATGAGTCGCAATAACGAATTAGAAGAATGCTTATATGCTTGATCAATAAGAGTGAAAGCTTTTACTGCTTCAACTAAGTCTTCAGACTGGTACATTAAGTCTTTAGTCAGTGTCAAAAATTCTGACTCTTTAATTGCACTAGCTTCGTATATCTTATCGTAGCGAGTCTTAAAAACCTGATTAGCTTTTTCTATTTGGACTTTTACTCGTTCACCACGAAAGAGACCTTCTAACCAAGTAGAGAAAAAAGACTGTTTACGTAAAGGCACTGTCTTTTGCAGTGTTTGAACCTCTAAGTTATCGATATGCGCTTCTTTGATGAATTTGATATAAATAGAATCTAAAAAGGATAGTCGACTAACTGCGCTAAATAAAGGCAGGAGCTCCGCATCGTTAATGTGGGTGAGTATCTCTATCTCATCTGCGCTTTTATTAGATCGACTAATGCTCTTAGTAAGCTCTTTGATCACACGGGTTAACACGCCTAAACTGTGAATCTGTCTTTGTAGTTCATGAGATAAGGATTCAATAATCCTTCCATTCTTTGTATAAAAGCGCAGGATCGATTCTTTTGAATTAACTGGGTGAATCTCTTCACCACTCTTAAAAGTCGCTCCTAGGGCTTCCTGGAGCGTTTTAGAGGTATTCTCAGCATGCACTAAGTCTTTAGTAGTGTAAGATAGTGAAAAGAGATCTGTGATGGCGTCTTTTAATCCTTCTACACTTACTGGGTTAGACCAATCTGCGCTTATCGGTCTAGTTAAGTTAAAGCCGTACAGATTTTGGTCTTTATTCATAATAGGATAATTAAAACGTTAAGCTATTTGCTAGCAATCAAATCATTTGGCTTTCAGCCTTTTTAATCAAAGTTAAGGATATCCTGCATTATGGGACTGAATTTCTTTTGGATGTGTTTTGGCATCCAAGCCTTATTTATCCAAGATTTACTACGACAGCCTTTTAAACATTGGGAAGATAGTTTTAAAGATTGTTTTAAATTATAAAAAAAAAGAGAGAGAGAGAACAGCATAATAGCCTGAGGATAAACCTCAGGCTATTATGACCGTTATACGGGACTACTAAATGTGTCATACTCGATGTTATCTCGATATATCGTGATGTGAAATTGATTATCATTGATTTTAGGTTGAAACCGATACTGGCGTAATCTGTTCTTAGAAAGATTCTTCCAATCGTGAATAAAGTTTACTACATTATCGATGCATTTATCAGAGACGTTAAAAACACCGGGTCTAAAGGCTTTCTCAAAAGCGTCTAGACTCAGTCCTTTCTTTGGTGGCATCTCTTTAGGAAGATAGTAACCTGTTGCACCCTTCTTAAGGAGTAGGGTGCAAAGAATCTCATCTTCTACTGAGATAGCAACGGCTAGTTTATTATCCACCCACCACGTACCACAAAGTGGTGCAGTGTTACGACCATACTGTTGGTACTTCTCGTTAAAGATACGAATGATTTCGGTTGAGACTTCTTCTGTACAATGGTCTTTGAGTAGACCACGCAAAAAGAAAAGTCCTTTAACTTGATCAATAGCTTGCATCATGATTAGACCTCCCAGGAATAAAAGATTGTGTCCTTATAGATTTTTAAGACAAAATCCAGTATTTCTACTTTATAATGAACGCCTCCTATTTTTCTCTTTAAGGAAACGTCCTCTTTCATGTGGGTTTGTAAGACTCGATGATACTGTAGTCTTAGTAATGATTCAGCAATGAGTTTAACATGTTCTTTATCTTTAGCCAAACAAACCAATACCGTACTAGTAACTTCAATAGGTTCGTATTTATGGAAAACCTTTAACGTTTCAGGGTGGATAGCTCGACACAAGGCTTTAGTATGTAATCGATAATACCCAATACGGTATGGATCTATTTGGTTCATGATTTTTAGATATGCTAGAAACGCACGTATCGTACGTATTGATAACCCAGCCCTTCCTTAGAATAGTTCTTCTCTAGAATTTGAGCTTTCCATATCCGAGTACTAAGAGTAGGAAAGTGAGTATCCCCATTGTCAACTTCAGTATGTACTTCGGTTGCTAGAACTTCATCGCAATAGGGTAGAAAGAGTTTATAGATTTGTTCCCCACCTATAACGTATCCTGTCTTATCTTTTTCTTTTAAAATATCTAATACGTCTATAACGTGATGCACTATCGCGTAATCTTCTTCTCTATGGGCTTTTTGTTTTTTAGAGAGAACAATATTGAAGCGATTGGGCAGGGGAAACTTCGGTAAGGATCTCTGGGTGTTAGATCCCATGATCACAACGTTATCAGTGGTTAACGCTTTAAAGCGCTTTAGATCTTCAGGTAAATGCCACGGGATGGTATTGTTTGATCCGATGACTTGATTGTTATCATAGGCCACAATCATTTTTATTTGGACGTTTTGCATGAGGTCTTTACCTTATATTAAGAAAACTAACGATACTTCCTTTAGAAGTATCCTATCTAGGTATTAAAGAATTGAAAAAATCTGGAATATAAAGGAATTTCCCTCCAATTGAAAATAAATGAGAGTAGATTCTCCTACTCTCATTTATGACATAATTTAATTAAAGATCAATATCGAAGATTTCACCATCGTCGTCTCGTTGCATGGTGTTGACTTTATAAGCCCCTAGGTCTTCTTCTTGGGCACTGGCTTGCACCTTATCAATAGAAATCCAAGATTCCATAAATTTAAGAGGATTGGTTTCAATAAGAGGGAAGTTTACTTCATCCTCTATTCCAAAGAAGTGAGCAATATCCGTCCCCCCAAAACAATCCCAGTCAACCATCATCTCAGCAGTTACACCAGTTAACTCTCGACCTTCAGAGAAAGCGTAACTGACCCAATCGATTTCAGAACCCACAACTTCGTTAAGAAGCTGTATAATCTGGGGTCTGGTTTGTTCGAAAGCAATTTGTCCTCTGGGAGTCTTATAGATTTGCTTTAAGACTTCTTTACCAAAATGAACGTGAATATCAAATTCGTCTTGAGCGATCTTCTGAATAGCCTTCCCAGCAGGCATAAATAACCCGGTAGATTCGCAAATCCCAAAAGTCACTGCGAACGAACCCATGAACTGAATACGTTCCATGCACAGCACAGCAACTAGGAACAAATAGATTTTATTAAAGAGTTCCTGGTCGTTAAGAATCATTCCCAAACCGTATTTAAGTGAAGCAATGCGAGCATCTTCGAAAACACGACTAATTACGACTAACCGTTCTTGAGCTTCTCTGACTCGTAAGACTTCTTGAAGTACTTCTGAAGGATCATCGAAAGAATTTCTTACGATCTCAGAATATGCTTCGCTATGGGTTGATTCGATCTTAGCGATCTCTAACCAACCCGCCCAGGCTTCAGTACTTGTGCAGACGTTACTTAGGACATTTATAAATACCTTCGCAGCAATACCGTCGGTTTCCCATTGCCATGCTAGGTTTTTAATCATCATGTCGTAGATGTGACGCTCGCAGGTCTTGAACTGAACGTTGCAAGGCGAGTAATCAAACTCATTAGCATCCCAATCCATCGAACATTGGCTCTTGTATAGCTTCCAAAGCTCTGGGTAGGATTTATTAATAGTATCGAAGATACCATCTTTTTCTCCAAGAATGATCTCTGGTGCATTATAGTTCTTTTTATCCAGATTGATAATATTCTCAGGCAATAGAATATTTGACATATATACTAGTTAAACGTTAAATTAAGAGAAGGTTATAAGGTTCATTACCTTATAACCTGTGTTTTATTACATTGCACAACCTTCGCAATATTCCTCTTCTCGATCGGGTATTGGTGTGGCTTTGACGATACTCTCTGAATGAGCTAAGGTTTTACCGTTAGTAACGTTATTGTTTAAGTAATAACGAGTTTTCATTCCGTACTTGACCATAGTTAAATATTGATTAAGCAGGTCTTTACTTGAAACCTTTTCATCGTCTTTAATACGTAACCATAGATCGGCAGAAATGGCTTGATCGGTGAACTTCTGGAAAACTGAGTAGGCTTTAATCATGTCAACTGGATCAATATCCCAGGCTGACTGATATTGATATTGTTGATCGTCTTCGTCTGGTGCTGCCCAACGTACCGTGATATACCCGTCTGTTTTAACAAGTGTTTTATCTCTTACGGGGTAAATGCCATTGGGCGAGCCTACAGCCTTACTACTGGATTCATTGGGTTGATGTGAAATCAAACAACTATGACCAATTCCGCCTTGTTCTTTTATTTCTTCTCTAAGTGTTTCCCAATCGTAACGGTACTCAAAATCGCCTAATTCGTCTACAGCGCGTTTATATGTATCGATAGGTAGCCAACCATCTACCCACTTTGTTTTATGAATCCAGGGGGCGCATCCACGCTCTCTAGCGATACGTAACGATGCTTTAATAGCATGGTACATATGGCGCTCACCAATACGATGGATTTCTTCTCTACCCTCTTTTGTATCGTACCGTAAACCCTTTCTCGCCATGTGGGTTGCTACACCTAATATACCCACACCTGCATTCATACGGTTCTTAGCTGTAACGCCGATATGCGGTAGTTTGTATTCGGTATTATAGATGCAGTAGTCTATCATCTTTAATGCAAGATACATGACTTCTTGATAGGTCTCTTCGTCGCTTTCATCGATGTGGTCGTAGGGAATAGCAGCTAATGCACAAAGAGCGACTTCGGGTTCTGGTTTAGATTCGATAATGCGACTAACAGTTCTAGCGACCCCGTCTGTTTCTGAAATAAACGAGTCACCTACCTTTAACATCCCACCATAACTCGCAGCACCGTTAATTAGATCCAGTCTATTGTTCCAATCTAGTGTTAATTCTTGATTAAAAGTGTCTACTATTTTTACATAACCTAAAGTCTTATCTGAATATAGTTCAATGACACTATCGTAAGCTTCTGTGGGTTCACTTATTTCTGAACATAAATTTGAACTATGTATGGTGTCCTTAAACGGTGTATGACGATTCATCTCATCTATGTTAGCCAGATAAGCAACGCCTGTTTCTAAACCCTCATTTAACCAAATAAGGATAAGATTTCTAGCGCTAATGTATTCTTTCTTAAAAGTAGGATCTGCTTCTAGTCTTTCGTACTCAGCTTTAAATGCATCATAATCAGGACTAAAGAAAAGCTTCATTAATTTAGGAGCTGTGTATATATTGAATTTAAAAACTTCTTGATTCTTAGCTACCCTTTCAGCAAAGAACTTATTAGTTTCCATTGAATAGTGCAAATCTCTATTTTTCTTATCTTCAGTACTACGAGGATTGCGTAAGTAAGCTATTGTTTCTGCTTCTGGGTCATAAGCAGAGAAATATGTAGTGCAGGCGCCGCCTCTAGAACCTTGCATCATGGCTTTTACTGCCTTACCTAAGACAGCATATAGAGGTATACGACCTTGATGTTCTATGGCACCACCGCGTACAGGATCGCCTTTACTACGCGTATTAAGAAACCCTCCAATACCTGCAGAGGAAGCTGTCATCATATACGCAATATGGTCCCCTGCTGCAAGAGAACCTAATTTATCTTTTACGTAATATAAGTTACAACTAATGAAACCTTGTAACCAGGTGCCAAGGTTAACGTAATTGGGAGTTGGAGCACTAATAAGTTTTTGAGAAAAAACGTTATAATACCTACGCACCAGATCCATTCTACGATGTTTAGATTCGTTTTCAGATAACACCATGGCTACTCGCATGTAGACAAACTGCTGTGTTTCGTATTCTTTTTCTGTGACACGGTTCTGAATACTGTACTTACGACGGATGTAATGTAGCGCAAAATGTGGTGTTTTAAAATCGAGCTCATGATTGATCATGTTCTCAACTTCTTGATATTCTAAGGTATCATAATCCAGAGGTTTCATTAACCCGTCTTGGATTAGAGCTTCGTGGACTTCTTTAACGGTAGGGATACGATTACCGTGGATGGTCTTATGCAAGTGCGCTGCATAGAGGCGTCCTGCCATAAGGTAATAAGACCAGGTCTCTTTATCTAAGCAATTCTGAATGAGCTTTTCTTGGAGTTCAGAGCTTTTAACATTGCTAGGCATCGTTGATACGGCATTGATGACTATGCTAGACCAATCGACTTTGTCACCTAGAGTCTTAGCAGCCCACTTACCCCAAGCGTTAATCTTTCTTGGAATATAGGGTTCTTCTGAGCCATCACGTTTAATGATCGTTTCAATCATGAGTGAGAGTTATCCTTCATTGGTAATGCAAGAATTATTGATTAGAAGTACAAAGCAAAACATTAAAGGCTTTGATAAGAATTCCCTTTTTGTATTTGCCTTGTAGTGATGATAAAGGTCACAAAACCCACACCGAGAATAGGGTTCCTCGGTGTGGGGATCTATGCTCTTATTTTAATACGTAAAGCGCTCTAGCTGTGTATAAGCTTGAGCAAAGTTTTGTATGGATTGCAACAGGAAAGTACTCGTCCTATGTCCAATACGCAGCAATGCACGTACTTCACCGATCTGACTCTTACCATACTGACTGTAATGGCTATTGAAGACTGTCAATGTTTCCAGGCTCTTTTTAAAGACTGTTTCTAATTGAGTTGAAGCTCTCTTAAATTCTGGTACATCAAAATCGAAGGCTTTATTAAGTTCTTTCATGGTTTCTAAGAAACGACGAAAATCTTGTTCTTGCTTTTTATCTTTTTCGTAGTATTCAATCATCTTATCGATCGAATCGCTAGGCTTATCTTCATCGACTTCGAGTTCACCACTACCTGCATAATCGTCAACTGAAAAGACAAAATCAGGATGTCTAAACTCGCTTTTGATTTTACCTTTACTACTCGTTGTCTTAACAGAGAAGAGCCAGTGTTGATTATTCACGCCGGTAAAGAGATCTTCAGTGAGAATCGGTCGTATCTTCTCAGCGATGGCTTCATTATCGTTTAGCTTACTTAAAGATTCTAGAACCCCATTGACTTTCATTAAAATCGTATTAACTTTAGCAAAGCCTTCTGCATCTGCACTAATAGCTCTAGGAAGATCTTTAACAATTACGCCATTCTTTACTGTCATTTCAAGAATAGACGTGATATTTCGAGAACTAGCACTAAATGTAATAGGGTTTTGGACAGCTTTCTTAGTGGCTTCTATTGCTGCTAGATGGAAAACACCTTTATTGATCTTTTCTGTATTGATTTTAAAAGTAAAGAAGTCTTTCACCCAATCTTTAAAGCCTTCGGTACTAGGTGTACTTGCTTGGCTATCAAGAGCTTCTTTAAGCGTGGTTTCTTGGGGATTGAACCCTAAGCATTGGATGTAAAGATCTCGGCCCTTAAAGGTTGCGTAGGTAGCTTCATCGGGTTCTTCACCTTTAACTAGTACTTTAGCAGCGTAACCGTGGTTAATGAGATCCCAAGCAGCACTCTTAGAAGGTAGAGAACCATCATCTAAAGGACCATCTAAAACCAATGCTTTTAAGGTTTCCTGATAACCGTCTTCTAGTTCCGAACCTAAGGTATCGGGGGTTATCTCGTTAGAATCATTACTATCTGATTCTAATGCAATTTGGAGTAAATTCTTTCTCATGAATTAACTTGTTTTAGTATAGGTTTAAAAGCTTCTAAAGCAATCGTAGATCCAATTGCTTTAATATAGGATTCTGAAGAAGGCTTGATTTTAGAGAAATGATCGATGACCGTAACCTTATCGCCGTGACGATGAACCGTAGCCGATTCACCTACATGCTTACTATTACGAGCTGGCCGGACTTCATATATAGTGGATGCTGCACTAATACCCAATTTAATAATGCTTACAATGGTACCTTCCATTGTAGCACTACGGTAATGACTACGAATCTTAGTCCCAACGGGTAAATGTTTGTAGGCTTCTAATGAAGCAACGCGATCTCTATAAGCCTCCATAGAGATAACATCTGCGATTCCTTTAGTAATACTAGACCACTGCCTACTAGATTTTAATTGTAGTTCTGACATGATTGCTCTTTATTTAGGCGTAAGAGACTAAAGACTTAATCTTCTCTTGGTTATAACCATTCCAGGTCTCACCTTCTGCTTGGACAACAGGTAGCGAGCGAAACCCTTGACCGATTAATCGGTCCATATGAGCTTGATCTTGCGTCACATCGATTGCTTTAAATTCAATACCGAGAATATTCATATCTCGTTTGGTCAATTCGCATTGCGGGCAATTTGGCTTCGTATAGACGATGATTGTTGACATGGTAACTGATTTTCCTTCTAGTTTTCGATTAAAAAGCAACTAAAATTTCTTTTAGATCAAATGATTGATCCAGGATTAAATTTCACTCAAACACTAGGTTTTACAAGGGTTTAGATGCTAAAGATCAGCTAATACGTCATATTAGACACGACTTGGATGGTCGTGTCTAATATTTTAACTAGTAACTAATTCTAACACGGGTCTCCACCTAAGATAGGTGGGGTCTATCATCTGAGTACCCTTGGCATCTCCACCTCTAGAGATTAGTGTTGAAGTACCTGAAAACGTTTCTTGACAAACAGAATAATAACCATCATTACCTAAATCACCAGCTTGGTAATTCGCCCATGTCCCATCGGCTACCTTATACATGATATCATTCCATTCACCCCCGGTATGGTCATTATAAGGTTGTGGCACTGGATTCACGTCTGCTCCTGTTAGTACTCTAATTTTAAATAACCAGTCATCAAACGTTATTGTTTTTTCACCATAGATACATTGTGCGTTCAGTAGATCTGCTGAATCTATGTTTAACCCAGACCAAGAGGTTCTAGCACTAGCCATGAGTATAAAAAATATCACGTTATTTCTTATTACTTTTAACCAGTTAAATTTACCCTGACCAGTAGGTGCAACATCCTCTGTCAGTCTACCAGCCGTCAGGTTAACCGTATTGCACAAAAGACTCGTACTTGGTAAATTCTCTTTCGATATTTCACCATAAAACCCTAAATCACTATTTCCATATAAAAGAATATCTGTTCCTGGTCCGCTCCCGGTGTTTTTAGCTGTGCCACTGCCAAGTAGTTCTTCTTTCATTTTTTACACAATTGAAATTAAGTTTTAAAAGTATTGGAAATAATTCCTTCACTATCTATCCAGCTTTTAATAAAGAGATT
>Ga0164242_10006907_pt1 | contig 12450 bp, 9 predicted proteins | sample OricomgcompostMG_FD_108783 | JGI IMG/M metagenome (GOLD analysis project Ga0164242, IMG submission 108783) | Miracle-Growth compost microbial communities from Emeryville, California, USA - Original compost - Miracle growth compost (MG) ... | reverse complement strand
GGGCGGGCTATCCGCCCCGCCGCTGGCGTGTGGAGTGGGACCGTGACGAGCTTGTTTTCCGGCCGCCGGCGCTATCTCGCGCTGTGGCTGCCCTTCCTGCCGACCGACCGGCTGCACCGGCAGTGGCGGAAGACCGGCGCCGCGCGGGATGAACGGCCGCTGGTCGTTGTCGCGCGGGTAAAGAGCGCGTTGCGTCTGATGCATGTGGACCAGGCGGCGCACAGGCTCGGCCTCATACCGGGGCTGACCCTGGCCGATGCTCGGGCGCGCGTACCCGAACTCTGGATCGAGGACGACGACCCGCCGGCCGACAGCCGCCTCCACGCCCACCTCGCGCAGTGGTGCGACCGCTACACGCCGTTGGTCGGTGCGGATGGCGCGGATGGCTTCCTTCTCGACATCACCGGCTGCGCGCATCTCTTCGGCGGGGAAGAGAGGCTGTGCGCCGACGTCACGGGGCGGCTGCGGGGCTTCGGCTTCCGTGCCCGCAGCGCCCTCGCCGGAACGCCGGAATCGGCGCGCGCTCTGGCCCGCTTCTCGCCGGGCGGCATCGTGACCGAGGGCGGTGAGGCCGAGGCTGTCCGCCCGCTGCCAGTCGCTGCGCTCGGCATCGCCCCCGATCCTGTCCGCGCGCTCGCCCGCGCCGGGCTGAAGACAATCGCCGATCTGGCCGACCGCCCCCGCGCGCCGCTCGCGGCCCGCTTCGGCGCGGATCTGCTGGACCGGCTGGAAGGCGTGCTCGGCGAAAAGATCCACCCGATCTCCCCGCGCCGGCCGCTGGTTGAAAAGCAGGTGGAGCAGCTCTTCCCCGAACCCATCGGCCGGGTGGAGGACATGCTGGCCGCGCTGCGGGATCTGGCCGGGCGGCTGGCCATTCTCATGGAGCAGGACGGCGAGGGCGGACGCCTGTTCGAGGCCGCCTTCTTCCGCGCCGACGGGAAAGTGCGGCGCATCGCGGTCTCCACCGCGCGCCCGCTGCGCGATCCGCATCTTGTCGCGCGGCTCTTCAGTGAGCGCATCGAGTCCCTGGCCGACCCGCTCGACCCCGGCTTCGGTTTCGACTCCATCCGCCTTGCGGCGCTCGTGCGCCAGGTCCGTCGTGTCGCCCAGGCCGGACTCGACGGGCGCGAGGCCGCGAGCGAGAAGCTGGCGGAACTGGTGGAGCATTTGGCGGCGCGTCTGGGCGAAGAGCGCATTGTCCGCTTCGCGGCGCAGGACAGCCACATTCCCGAGCGCACCGCCTGCCTGTGCAGGGCGCAGACCCCGCCGCCGGACGCAAGTGCGTGGACGTGTAGCGCCGCGGGAGAGCCGCCGTTGCAGCCGCTTCGCCTGTTCGAGCCGCCGCAGCCGGTCGAGGCCTTGGCCGAGGTGCCGGACGGCGCGCCCATGCGCTTCCGCTGGCGGCGGGTGACCTATGAGATCGCCGCCGCCGAAGGGCCTGAGCGCATCGCGCCGGAATGGTGGCGGCGCGAGGAAAAGCCGCTGACGCGCGATTATTTCCGCGTCGAGGACCGCGACGGCCGCCGCTTCTGGCTCTACCGCGAGGGCCTGTTCGGCGACGAGGTCGAGCATCCGCGCTGGTTCCTGCACGGGTTGTTCGCATGAGCTGCGCCGAACTCGTCGCCGCAACCAACTTCTCCTTCCTGCGCGGAGCCTCGTCCGGGCCGGACATGGTGCTGCGCGCGGTCGAGTTGGGGCTGAACGGCATCGGCATCGCCGACCGCAATACGGTGGCCGGCGTGGTGCGCGCCTTCGTGCCGGTGCGGGATGCGCAGGTGCGCTATGCCCGTGAAAACAACGGTGAGGCGATGCCCTTCAAGCTGCTGGTGGGCGCACGGCTGGCCTTCTGCGATGGCGCGCCCGACGTCGTCGCCTATCCGGCGGACCGCGACGGCTGGGGGCAGCTGTGCAAGCTCCTGACCGTCGGCAATCTGCGCGGGAAGAAGGGCGAGTGCGTGTTGCGCTTCGACGATCTCCTCGCCCGCACGCAAGGCCTGCTGCTCGTCCTCATGCCGCCGCACAATCCGCGCGAGGCCGAGCCGAAGCTGGCAGAACTGGCCGAGGCCGCGCCGGGCGCGCTCTGGCTTGGTGGCGCCATGCACCGCCGTGGCTCCGACCGCCGCCGCCTTGCCGTCTTGAGGGACATGGCGCGCCGCAGCCGCGTGCCGCTGCTCGCCACCAATGACGCGCTCTACGCCACGCCGGAACAGCGTCCGCTGCAGGACGTGCTCACCTGCATCCGCGAGGGGCTGCGCGTGGACAGCGCCGGGCGCGTTCTGGAAGCCAATGCCGAGCGGCATCTCAAGGGCCCGGCCGAAATGGCGCGGCTCTTCCGCGATGCGCCGGAGGCAATCGAGGAAACCCAGCACCTCCTCGCCCGCTGCGAGTTCTCGCTGTCGGAACTCAAATACGACTATCCCGAAGAGCCGGTGCCGCCGGGCAAGACGCCCCAGCAGCACCTCGAGGACATCACCTGGCGGCGGGCGCATCTGCGCTATCCCGGGGGCATTCCGCCGAAGACGGAAAGGCTGCTGCGCGAGGAACTGGCCTTCATCGCCGACAGCGATTATGCGCGCTATTTCCTCACCATCCACGACATCGTGCGCTTTGCCGACGACCGCGGCATCCTCTGCCAGGGGCGCGGCTCGGCGGCCAATTCGGCGGTCTGCTTCATCCTCGGCATCACCAATGTCGACCCCGAGGAGATCGACCTCTTGTTCGCCCGCTTCATGTCCAAGGAGCGCGACGAGCCGCCGGACATCGATGTCGATTTCGAGCACGAGCGGCGTGAGGAGGTCATCCAGCATATCTACCAACGCTATGGCCGCCATCGCGCCGGCATCGCCGCGACCGTCATCAGCTATCGCCCGCGCAGCGCCATCCGCGATGTCGGCAAGGCGCTCGGCCTCACCGAGGACGTCACCGCGGCCCTGGCGTCAACGGTGTGGGGAAGCTGGGGTGACAACCTGCCCGACAACCAGGTGCGGCAGGCGGGCTTTCTCGAGCAGAACCCGGAAATCCGCCGCGCGGTGGACTTCGCCAATCAGCTGATGGGCTTTCCGCGTCATCTCTCGCAGCATGTCGGCGGCTTCATCCTGACGCGCGGACGGCTCGACGAGACCGTGCCCATCGGCAACGCCGCCATGGCCGATCGCACCTTCATCGAATGGGACCGCGACGACATCGACGCGCTCGGCCTTCTCAAGGTCGACGTTCTGGCGCTCGGCATGCTGACCTGCCTGCGCAAGGCGCTGGACCTGCTGAAAACCCATTGCGGCGAGGAGCACTCGCTCTCCTCGATCCCGCGCGGGGACGAGGCGGTCTACGACATGCTGTGCCGGGGGGATTCCATCGGCGTCTTCCAGGTCGAGAGCCGGGCGCAGATCAACATGCTGCCGCGCCTGAAGCCGCAAAAGTTCTACGACCTCGTCATCCAGGTGGCGATCGTGCGGCCGGGACCGATCCAGGGCGACATGGTGCATCCCTATCTGCGGCGGCGTTCCGGTGCAGAAAACGTAACCTATCCCGCGCCCTCACCCGAGCATGGCCCTGCCGATGAACTCGTTCAGGTTCTCGGCAAGACCAAGGGTGTGCCCCTCTTTCAGGAACAGGCCATGCGGCTGGCCATCGTCGCGGCGAAATTCACCTCCGAGGAGGCCAACCAGCTGCGCCGCGCCATGGCCACCTTTCGTCATGTCGGCACGATCCAGACTTTCCGGGACAAGATGGTCGAGGGCATGACGCGGCGCGGCTATGACCGCGGCTTTGCCGAGCGCTGCTTCGCCCAGATCGAAGGCTTCGGCAGCTACGGCTTCCCCGAAAGCCATGCCGCCTCCTTTGCGCACCTCGTCTATGTCTCGTCCTGGATCAAATGCCATCACCCGGCGGTGTTCGCCTGTGCGCTGCTGAATTCGCAGCCCATGGGCTTCTACGCCCCGGCGCAGATCGTGCGCGATGCCCGCGAGCACGGCGTCGAGGTGCGAGCCGCCGATCTCAATGCGAGCCATTGGGACAACACGCTGGAGGAAGGCGAGGGCGGCGTGCTGGCGCTGCGCCTTGGCTTCCGCCAGATCGACGGCTTTCGCGAGGATTGGGCGGAGCGTCTGGTGACCCGCCGGGGACTCGGTTTCCCCGACCTCGAAAGCTGCGCGCGCCGGGCCGGCCTGCCGCGCCGGGCGCTGGAAATTTTAGCCGATGCGGATGCCTGCCGCTCTCTCGGCCTTGACCGGCGCGAGGCAGCCTGGATCGTCCGGCGCCTGCCGGGCGAGCCCCTGCCGCTGTTTGCCGCGGCGGACGCTGCCGAACTGGGCGAGGAGCCGCAGGTCAACCTGCCGGCCATGCCGCTCGCCGAGCATGTCGTGACCGACTACCAGACCACGCGGCTATCCCTCAAAGCACATCCAATGAGCTTCCTGCGTGGCCGTTATCGGGGCGAGGGATTGTGCGATTGCCGTGAGGTCTCGGCGCGGCGCGATGGAGCCTGGGTGCGGCTTGCCGGCGTGGTCCTGGTCCGCCAGAGGCCCGGCAACGGCAACGCCGTCTTCATGACTTTGGAGGACGAGACCGGCATCACCAATGTCGTGATCTGGGCGCGCCTGTTCCAGCAGTTCCGCCGTGAGGTCATGGCCTCGCGCCTGATCGAGGTGCACGGTGGCGTCCAGCGCAGCCCGGAAGGGGTCGTGCATCTCGTCGCCCGCCGCCTGATCGACCGCAGCAGCGATCTGCATCATCTGGCCGACAGCGGATCGATTTCGGAAGGCGGCGATCGTGCGGCCCATCACCCGCGCAATGTCCGCATCATCCCGAAATCCCGCGATTTCCACTGATCGCCGGTCAGCCGCGCCCGCGATAGGGCGCCACGCCGGTGTCCGGAATCCAGACGCCCTGCGGCGGCGGGCCGGATTGCCAGAACACATCGATGGGAATGCCGCCGCGCGGATACCAATAGCCGCCGATACGCAGCCAGCGCGGCGCGAGCTCGGCGACGAGGCGCTTGGCGATGCCCACCGTGCAGTCCTCGTGGAAGGCACCGTGGTTGCGGAAGGCGTGGAGGTAGAGCTTCAGCGACTTGGACTCGACCAGCCAGGCGTCCGGCACATAGTCGATCACCAGATGCGCAAAATCCGGTTGGCCGGTAACCGGGCACACCGAGGTGAATTCCGGCACGGTGAAGCGGGCCACGTAATCGGCATCCGGGTGCGGGTTCGGCACCCGCTCCAGCTTCGCGGCCTCGGGTGAGGCCGGCGCTTCAGTGGCGCGGCCGAGCTGGCTCAGCCCGGAAACATCGGTCATCTGCTTTTCCTCGATTGCGATGGCCCGGAGCTCACAGGCTCCCGAGCACGTCCTTCAGGACGACGGCCTGATTATGCTCGGTGTCCCGGGCGCCATACAGCAGGGTCAAGGGCTGTTCGCCAGCCTGTTCGACGAGGTCCTGCAGGGCCGTCTTCTGGCTGTCGAGTTCCCGGCGGTATTTGGCCTGAAACTCCTTCCACTTCGCCGGATCGTGGCCGAACCATTTGCGCAGTTCGGAAGAGGGCGCCACGTCCTTGGCCCAGAGGTCGATATCGGCTTCTTCCTTCGACAGGCCGCGCGGCCACAGGCGGTCGACAAGGACCCGAAGGCCATCATCCTTCGCCGCGGGCTCGTAGACCCGCTTGATCGCGATTCTCCGCATGTCTCCGCCTCGCTGCCGTTGTCCGACACGATAGCGCTGCGGTCAGCGCGACAAAAGCCGCGGAACGCGGCTTGAGCCGCCGCAGCCTCTTGACCCCGGATTCATATGGGGTGAGATAGCCAATACGAAATTGGTTAGAACTATGGACCAGCACGTCAAGGCCGCCGCAGGAAGCTATCACGCAGCTCTGACCCAGCTTCGCGCGTTCATTGCGCAGAAGGAGGTCGATTCCGATTCCAGGCTCCCGCCAGAGCGTGAGCTCTGCGAGAAGCTGGGCGTCTCTCGCGGAGAGTTGCGCAAGGCGCTCGCCATCCTCGAGTCGGAGGGCCATCTCTGGCGCCATGTCGGCCGGGGAACCTTCATTGGTCAACGCCCCATCGACGAGAGCGATGTCCGCACGCTCAGCAAGCAGACCAATCCGGGCGAGGTGATGCGTGCCCGCCTCCTGATCGAGCCGGCCATCGCCCGCGAAGCAGCGATGAACGCCACGGCTGCCGACATCGAGGAAATGCGGGTGTGCCTACGCCAGGCCCGGCAGGCGGGGACCTGGCGCCAATACGAGAATTGCGACAACCGCTTCCACCGCTCCGTCGCGCAAGCCACCCGCAACAGCCTGCTTGTCGGGCTGTTCGACAGCCTGAATGCGGTCCGCCGCGCCGTCGTCTGGGGGCGTTTGCGCGAGGACACCAAGGCGCCCTCACCCGACCATCACAGCTTCCAGGAGCACGAGCGCATCGTAAGGGCGGTCGAGGCGCGCGATCTCGACGAGGCCGGGCGCGCCATGCGCCAGCACCTGGAATCGGTGGAGGCGCACTTGCGTCCGCCTCCCGAGCATTAAACCCTCTCGATGATTTCGAAGCCGTGATCGCGGTCGAGCAGATAGACCAGACCGCGCTCGTCGACATCCACGTCGTTGCTTTGCGGCGCCGCATGGCCGGGAAAGGGCTCGGGAATGTAGTGCGCGATCTCGCGCGGCTTCTGCGGATCGGCCAGGTCGATTACGCGCACGCCACCCGAGAACCAGGCCGCGAAGACCAGGCTGCCGACCTGCTTTTCCTGGAACTGGTGCGCGCCGAAGCGCCCGCCGGCGCGTGCGAAGGGCGAGTCCATTTCGCTGACATGGAAGGTCGAAACCGGCTTGAGGTTGGCGGGATCGGACGCGTCCATGACCCATAGGAACGCGTGCGGCTGGCCGGGCGTGTAATCGTGCTCCTCGTCCACCATCAGCGCGAGCGTGCGGCCGGCGATCGGCTCGGGCAGCAGCATGAGGGTGTGCGTCGGTTCGGGGAACGGCGGGTGGTAATTGTAGCTTCCGACCGTGCGCGGCCGGGTGATGTCGGTAATGTCGATGACATAGCCGCCGGCATACCAGCAGCCAGCCCACATCTTGTCGCCGACGCGCAGCGCGTGGTGCAGACGGTGGCGCTGGCCGGTCCAACTCGGCGTCTCGCCCGCCGCGATGTTCTGGCCCGGCATCCACCAGCGTGAGATCTCGCGCGGATTGCTCGGGTCGGCGAGATCGTAGATGACGAGGATGTTGCCGACATAGCCCTCCATCTCGGTGGAGATATAGGCGTAGGTCTCGTCCATATCGAAGCGGTGCACGCCGATGCCGCCGGTCCTCACATAGGACAGCAAGTGCGGATTGGCCGGATCGGCGATGTTCCAGACTCGGAAGCCGCCGTCGCGATAGCCGCGGGCGTGCCCCTCGCGCAGGTCCGGCAGGTCCTCCGCCGCGACACCCACCGCTTTGGCCAGTTCGCCGTCTGACGGAGCGCGGCCAAGCTCCTTCTCCAGCCGCGCGGTCTCGGCCTCCAGCCGCTCGCCCTTGCGGTAGAAATGGCGGCGGTGGCGCTCGACATTGGTGATCATCAGATCGCCGGCCACGCGGACCTTGTGCGTGTGGGAAAAGCGATCCGGCGGCGGGATCTGGGCGACGATCCGTGGATTGGCTGGATCGTTGACATCGATGATCGTGGTGCCGTCCGGCGGCGACATATGGCCGAGAAAGGCATAGCCGTTCTGGACGACCACCTGGCCGCCACCCTGGATGTCCATGCGGGCGACGCGGCGCATCCCCCGGGCCATGCTGCCCGTGCCGCTTTGATTGTGCGTCATTTGTGTTCCTCAGCTGGCCTGGGCGGTCTGGAGCGGCTGCCGGCGGTTCTTGCGCCATTGCACATAGGGCGGGACGATCAGCGAGATCGCGAGCAGCACCCAGAGCACGTTTCCGACAGCGCTCGAGAAGAACACGTAGGGATCGTTGCCACTGATGCGCAGCGCACGCATGACATTGGCTTCCAGCAACGGGCCAAGGATGACGCCGATCAGCATGGCGACCACGTTGAAGCCCGTGCGCCGGCAGATATAGCCGATCACCCCGAACAGCAGCGTCAGCCATAGGTCGAACATATAGGCCCGCGGCGCGAAAGCACCGACCATCGTGAAGGCGATGATGATGGGCGCCAGGACGGCGGTCGGGATCAGGATGAGCTTGGAGATGTAGCGCGTCAGCGGCATCGTCGTGAACAGCATGATGAAGTACGAGACGAGCATGGTGACGAACACGCCATAGCCGAATTCGGGCGTCTGGATGAACAGACGGGGGCCGAGCTGGATGCCGTGATAGGTCATCACGATCAGCATCACCGCGGCGGTGGTGCCGCCTGGCACGCCGATGACGAGCAGCGGGATGAGGTCGCCCGAGGCGCAGCCATTGTTCGAGGATTCCGGCGCGATCACCCCGTCGGGGATGCCGGTGCCGAACTTCTCGGGCGTCTTCGAATACAGACGCGCCTGCTGGTAGGCGACGAAGGCGGCAATCGAGGCGCCGGCGCCCGGCACGATGCCGATGACGAGGCCGAGAATGCCGGTCCAGACCATCAGCCAGGTGCGCGAGAACGCCATCTTCACGCCCTCGAACGTCTCCGCCCAGCCGGCGCGTCTGGCGAGCTGCATTCCGCTCTCCGACAGCACCGAGCGGCTCTCGATCATCATCAGGGCTTCGGAAATGGCGAAGACGCCGATCAACACCGGAATGAGCGGCATGCCGTCATAGAGTTCCAGGAAGCCGAAGGTGGCGCGCGGCGTCGAATAGATGTGGTCGGCGCCGATGGCGCCGATGAGCAGGCCGAGGCAACCGGCGATCAGCGCTTTGAGCATGTTCTCGGAGGCGACCGAGGCGATCAGCGTGATGCCGAACAGCACGATGACGACCATCTCCACACTGTGCAGATAATAGGCCAGCCGGGCGATATAGGGCAGCAAGACGATCGACAGGCCCGAGGTGACCATGCCGCCGACGGTCGAGGCGACGAAGGACAGCACCAGCGCCTGCTGGCCGAGTCCCTTCTTGGCCATCGGGTAGCCATCCAGGCAGGTTGCCGCCGCCCCTCCGTTGCCAGGTATGTTGAGCAGGATCGAGGTGATGCCGCCGCCCATGTGCGAGGCGCAGAACAGCGACACCATGAAGATCATCGCCGTGTTGACATCCACGGCCAGCGTGAACGGCAGCAGCATGATGATCGTGTTCGCCGCCCCGAACCCCGGCATCGCGCCGATGATGATGCCAAGCGTGGTGGCGAGAAGGATCAGCCACCAGTGAGACAGGGCATTGCCGAAAAGCTCGACGATAAAGCCAAAGCTCGGATCCATTGAAAACGTCCGTCAGATGCCGGTCAGAGCTCGCATTGCGAGTTCGAAGGGGCCAGGAGGAAAGGCCGTCCGCAACGCCACGATGAACAGGACATAGCCTGCGATCGCGAGCGCGCCCGACGTAATGACCGCCAGCTTCCAGGGCATCTTTTCGAGCCAGAGGAAGGAGACGAGGAGAAATCCGAAGGTGCCGAGCGTGAAGCCCGCCCAAGGCAGCGCGAGCACCGACAAGGCCGCCAGGCCGAACAGCAGTGCCCGGATGCGGAACAGCGCCAGATTGCCCCACAGCGGACTGAAGTCGATCCGGAGCGAGCCGCGCTTCAGTCCAACCACGGTGACCAGCACATAGACCCCGATCAGCGCGTAGAGCACGACCGCGACGAACACCGCCGCGATCTTTGCTTCCCAGACGAGGTTGCGGATCGAGAGCAGGTAATAGGTCGCGAATGCCAGGCCGATCGCGGGAATAATCCAGTCGGCGCCGGTTGGCTGGCGTTTGTCCGCTTCACGCTCCGTGGCATGAGGCGGAACGGGTTCGGGTGCGCCGCTCATCGCGCGGCCGTCAGCAGGGGCTTGTACTGCTGCGCCAGGGCGAGGAACTCCTTCGCCGTGGCGTCGCAGGCGGCAGCGTCGCCATACTGGATGAACTCCCAGGGTATGCCTGCCTTCTCCGAGATGTCCTTGTATTCGGGATCGTCGAAGACGAGTTTCATGGTCGAGACCAGCTTGTCGAGGCGGTCCGGGTACTTCTCGGCGGCCTTGCGGTGGATCGCCCATGCGCGCTGACCCGACAATTGCGGCAGCTTGGTGCCGAGCGCCTGGTTTATGGGCGGGGCGTTGTTGGTGAGGTTGGGGGCGCGGTTCTTCTCGTTGAAGACGGCCAGGAAGCGTGCCTGCTCGGCAAGACCGAGCGAGGAGGACAGGAAGGTCGCACAGCCATCCACCTCACCGGTTATGGCCGCCGCGCGGGCCGGTCCGCCGCCACCATAGGGAACCATGCGCACCTTCATGCCGGTGGCTTCGGCCAAGGCCAGGGCGCCGATGGTGGAGGGGTGGGGCAGGCGGCTCGTCGAGAGGGTGATCTCGCGCTTCTTGCCCTCTTCGACCATGTCGTTGATCGTCTTGAACTTGCTGTTCGTGGCGACCCAGATCACGCTGTCGTCGACGTCGATCGACCCGAAATACATGACGTCTTCCGGGTACTTGTAGTGCACGTTCTGCGTCGCATACATGATCATTTCGGGTCCGATGTTCCCGAAGAGGATGTTGTACGCATTCGGCTCGCGCTTGCCGACGAACACCTCATAGCCGACCTGGCCGGAGGCGCCGGGGAAGTAGGAATATTCGAAATCCGCTCCGAGGTGCTTGCTCCAGACGCGCGTGAAGGCGCGTGCGGCCTGATCCACGCCGCCGCCCTCGCCCGTGGGCACAAGCACTTCCATCGTGCCGGATGGGAACGTGGCTGCGCGCGCAAGGGCGGGCGTGCACAGCGAGACGGCAAGTGCGCCGCCGCCTGCGATGAAACCGCGGCGTGTCACGACAAGATCGGACATGGTCAACCTCCCAGAAGCCCCGGCGGTTCTTCCGCCCGGGCGTTTGTGTGCATCCGGCGGCTCGCGCCCGAGTCGCCGGATGAAAGTTCTCACACCACCGGTGTGTGGAGCTCGCCGACGCCCTCGACGAAACCGTGCATGACGTCGCCTGGTCTGATGGCGCCGACGCCGGCGGGCGTTCCGGACATGATGATGTCGCCCGGAGCGAGCTCGAAGAGGCCAGACAGGTAGGAGATCATTTCCGGGACCTTCCAGATCAGCTGGTTGAGGTCGCCGGTCTGCTTGCGCTCGCCGTTCACGTCCAGCCAGATCGCGCCGTGGTCGGGATGGCCGATCTCCGAGGCCCGAACCAGTTCGGTGCAGGGCGCCGAAGCCTCGAAGGCCTTGCCGACTTCCCACGGGCGGCGCAATTCCTTGGCCTCCCCCTGCAGGTCGCGGCGGGTCATGTCGAGGCCGACGCCGTAGCCGAAGATGTGATCCAGCGCCTGCTCCACGGGGATGTCCTTGCCGCCCTTGCCGAGCGCCACGACCATCTCGATCTCGAAATGCACGTCGCTGGTCTTGGGTGGATACGGGAAGGGAGCGCCGCTCAGGATGATGTTGTCGGGGTTCTTCTGGAAGAAGAAGGGCGGCTCCTTGTTGGGATCGTGTCCCATCTCGATGGCATGCGCGGCGTAGTTGCGGCCGACGCAATAGATGCGCCGCACGGGGAAGAGCGCGTCAGTGCCGCGCACCGGCAGCGCGGCAAGGCGCGGCGGGTCGATCACATATTTCGTCTGCCCGGCGGTCGCGGCGGTCGTCATGGTCATCAGTGTCTAGCTCCAGCGTAGAAATCGATGCGGCGCTCAAGGACGGAGACCAGTTCCGCCGCCCCGAGCGCGAAAGCGAAGATGATGAGGGTGAGCGCCCAGAATTCCTCCATGAGGAAGTTGCGCGAATAGAGCTCGAACAACTCGCCAAGCCCGATGATCGAGACGAGCAGTTGGCCGATCACGACGCCCTTCACGCCGCGGATCACCCCGAGGCGGATGCCGGCCAGGATCTCCGGCAGGGCGGCCATGAGGACGATTTTGACCAGGGTTTGCCGGCGGGTGGCGCCGAAGGATCGGGCCATGATGATGAGCGAGGCCGGGACGTCGCGGACGCCCGCCCTCGTGTCCAGCGCGATAATCCAGACGGCGAACATCGTCACGGTGACGATGATCGTGGCCTGGCCCATCCCGAACAGGATCATGATCACGGGGACCAGCGCGGACAAAGGCGCGCTGACGAACAGGTTCACCCACATCCCCAGCAACCGGTCTGCCGTCCGCGACATACCCATTAGGAGCCCGAGCGGAACGCCGAGGAGGATGGCGATCGCCAGTCCCGCGAAGAAGCTCTCGAGAGTCAGCAGGGCCGCGCCACGGAAGGTCGAGGAGGTCAGGACCTGGCCCAGTTCCGCCACGACATGGCTGAAGGGCGGAAACAGGAAGACGAGGTGCAGCCGGCCCACGATCTCCCAGATCAGCGCCCAGAAGAGCAGCGAGGCCAAAGGCGGTATGCGGTATCCGGCGATGGTCATGGCTC
>Ga0164242_10006906_pt1 | contig 12450 bp, 11 predicted proteins | sample OricomgcompostMG_FD_108783 | JGI IMG/M metagenome (GOLD analysis project Ga0164242, IMG submission 108783) | Miracle-Growth compost microbial communities from Emeryville, California, USA - Original compost - Miracle growth compost (MG) ... | reverse complement strand
CTGCCCGCCGGCATGCCGGTGCTGCTGACCTGCTCGGACTCCGACGCCCAGGCCACCTGCCCGGCGGAGAAAGAGTTGATCGCCGCGCTGGCGCACACCCGGCTGATCGTGGCCGCGCTCAAGGGTGTCAACCACGTGCTGCGCGAGGATCCCACCGACAATGTCGCCAACTACGCCAAGCAGGACCCGCTGTCGCCGCAGGTGCTGCGGGCGCTGTCCGGGTTTGTCGGTCGCTAGTCCTACACTGCCGCCATGGGGGAGAGAACCAATATTCAGATGACGGAAATCCTTGTCGAGCACGGTGGTTCGGGTCATGAGTGACGACAAGATGCTGGCCCGGATCGCCGCACTGCTGCGCCAGGCCGAGAACACCGACAACCCGCACGAGGCCGAGGCGTTCATGGCGGCCGCGCAACGGTTGGCCACCACCACCTCGATCGACCTGGCCGTGGCGCGGGCGCATGCGGTGACCCGCACCGCGGCGCAGGCACCGGTGCAGCGCACGGTCACCATCGGCACGGCCGGCAGCAAGGGCCTGCGCACCTACGTGCAACTGTTCGTGGTGATCGCGCTGGCCAACGATGTGAAATGCGATGTCGCATCGAATTCCACGTTCGTGTACGCCTACGGCTTCGCCGAAGACATCGACGCCGCCCATGCGCTGTACGCCGGCCTGGTGGTGCAGATGGTCAAGGCGTCCGATGCCTATATCGCCAGTGGGCAGCACCGGCCGACGCCGACCATCACCGCGCGGCTGAACTTCCAGCTGGCCTTCGGTGCGCGGGTGGGCCAGCGGCTCTCCGATGCGCGTGACGAGGCCCGGCAGGCCGCCACGGCCGAGCGGGCCGATCAGCCGGGCACCGCACTTGCCTTGCGCAACAAGGACCTTGAGCTGGTGTCCTTTTACAAACAGAGCTCGCAGGCGCGGGGGACCTGGCGGGCGGTCAACGCCTCGGCCGGATATTCATCGGACGCCCGCCGGGCCGGGGACCGGGCCGGACGCCGGGCACGGCTGGGTCCGAGTAGCGAATTGTCCGGTGCCCGTGCGGCTCTGGAGACATGACACGCGATACCCAGCGATCGGCGGTGTATGCCGCCGAGCAGTTCGTCCGGACCTTGTTCGACCGCGCCGCCGAGCGCGGCAACCGAGTTGTGGACTTCTTCGGTGCGCAGTTGACGCTGCCGCCGGAGGCCCGGTTCGGCTCGGTGGACGCAGTGCAGCGTTATGTCGCCGATGTGCTGGCGATGCCGGCTGTGGCGGTGCGCTGGCCGGCGGCCGGCCCGTTGGCGGTGCGGGCGCGCCGGGGCGAGACCGCCGCGCATTACGAGCCGGGTGGGGTGATCGCGGTCCCGGAACGCGAAACCAACTGGGCACTAAGGGAATTGGTGGTTCTGCATGAAATAGCCCACCACCTCAGTGACGCGCTGCCGGCGCACGGCCCGCAGTTCACCGCCACCTTCGGCGAGCTCTGCGAGGTGGTGATGGGCCCCGAAGTCGGTCACGTGCTGCGGGTGGTCTACGCCAAAGAAGGTGTCCGATAGCATTCGGCGCGGCTTAGTCTGGTGACGTGACCCCACCGGATCCGCAGTCCGTCGACGAGATGTTCAACCGGGTGCTGCACACCGAGGACTCAGTGCTGGCCGCGGTGCGCGAGTCCGCGATCACCGCCGGAATGCCGGCGATCGAGGTCTCGGCACAACACGGAAAATTATTGTCGCTGTTGGCAACCGTCAGCGGCGCCACCAGGGTGCTGGAGATCGGCACGCTCGCCGGGTACAGCACCATCAACCTGGCCCGCGGGGTGGGCGAGAGCGGCCGGGTGAGCACGCTGGAGTACGACCCGCGGCACGCCGAGGTGGCCCGGGCCAACTTCGCAGCGGCCGGCGTCGTCGACCGGATCGAGGTGATCGTCGGCGCGGCGCTGGACACGCTGCCGACGTTGGCCGGGCGCGCAGAGCGATACGACTTCTTCTTCATCGACGCCGACAAGGAGAACAACAGCGCCTACCTGGAATGGGCGCTGCGGTTGGCGACGCCCGGTGCGCTGATCGTCGTCGACAACATCACCCGGATGGGCCGGGTCCTCGATCCCGCCCCCGACGACCTGCAGGCCCGCGGGGTGCGGGACATGCTGGAGCTGATGGGTGCGCACCCGCGGTTGCAGACCGCGGCCATCCAGACCGTCGGGACCAAGGGCTGGGACGGCTTCGCGGTTGCGGTGGTCGGTTCGTGAGCTATCCGGGCTACCGGGGACGTGACGCGGACACCGATCTCGGCCGCTGGAACACGGCCCGCCGGCCGCGCCGGTGCCGCCCGACGGCGGCTACCCGGTCGCGGTGCGCACCGACATGCCGGGCGTGACGCTGCAGATGTGGGATTGGTGGTTCGGCTGGCATGGCTGCGACGCACGGCGGTACAAACTCTGGCACCCCCGCGCGCATGTGTCCGCGCGCCGGCGTGACGGCCGTGATGATGTCGCCATGTCGGCCGGACCTCGCTGGTGCGGGAGTACCTCGGATCGGAATTCGCCCGAGTGGCAATCTAGTTCGTAGAACCGGAGTCGTTCGGGCATGGTGGGTTGGCGATCTGCGCGCGGACCGGCTCGCCCGATGTTCCCGTCGACGTCGGCTGGCTGGTGCATCAGGTCCGACCAGTGGCCGGCGGGGCCGAGATGCGCTGCCGGTTCTTCATCGGCGGCCGGCACATCGGTTTGCGATCGGGAAAACCCTTGGCGGACAAGATAATCAAGCCGGTCGCGGCCCGGCTGCTACCGGATCCGCGGCACCTGCTGGTGCACTGCGCGCAGGAGATGAATCATCTGGCCGGGTTCCTGCCCGGAGTTGTACGCGCAATGTGGCGGCGGGTCCCCCGAGAAATAATTGACGCGCGCGGACATTTTGGTGCTACGTTCTCCCCAGCGGGTCTCGGTGACAAAGGGGTGGCACCATGACAGCAATACGGGCGCGTTGGACTGTTCTGACCAGGGCGGTATTCGCGGTACTGATCGCGGCAGTGCTGCTGATCGGCGGGCTCGGTGCGCCGCCCACACTCGCGACCTCCAAAGCGCTCGATCTAAACGGCGTCACCACCGGACCGCTGCTGCGGCTGGCGGATCTGTTGGGCCTGAACAACATCGCCATCTCCGGGGTGCCCATCGTCGGCGATATCAACGTCTCGCTGAACTCGACCGGCCAGAACTCGGTGAATCTGTACAACAAGATCAACGCGTTCCCGTTCGGGGGATTCACCCTGGGCAGTTTCTTCCGCCAGCCGGGAGGCACGCTGGGCACCGCGCTGCTGGCCGCATCGGGGATCGCGGTGGGCAATGCGGTCAAGGCCTACGAGGCGCTGCTGGCCAGCGCCGGCGGCAACACCCCGAACGGGTATACGCCGCTGACTCCGGCGGGGATGGTGAACTCGCTGACCGGTCAGTCGTGCACGTCGGGTCTGCTCTGCGTGCAGGGCACCAACGTGACCAACCTGGCGCTGGCGTTCATCAACGATCCGGGCACGCCCAACGGGGGTCTGTACACCCGGTTCGGGTCGATCCTGAACCTGTTCGGCATCAACCCGATCACCCCGGGCGGCCAGTCCGCCTCCGGTACCGGGGTGCGGGTGAACGGCGCGACCGTCAACGTGGGCTGGGGCTACAGCCTGATGTCGGACTTCCCGGCGACAATCAACCCGGTCTCGCTGCTCAACTCGGTGCTGGCCACCCTGTTGCCCACCAACCTGCTCGGCGGGTTCACACTCGGCGGCGCATCGATGAGCGACATCGAAACCAACCTTGCGCTGCTGGCGTCACTCGGTACCACCAGCACGAGCTACAGCACGCTGGTGCCCAACGATCTGCCGCTGCTGGAGCCGCTGCGCCTGCCGTCCCGGATCATCAACGCGGCCCTCGGGGCGCTCGGCATCAAGGCACGGGTCGGCACCCCGCTGGCCAACGCGCTGCAGCCCGCGCTGTCGATCCTGACCAATATCGGCTACACCGACGTGGTGCTGCCCAGCGACGGAGGCACCTACAACCGGTCATACGACCAGTCCGGCACGTACACGCAGTTCATGTCCAAGGCCATCCTGACGCCCAAACAGTGGCTGCAGATTCCCGGCGATGTGATCCGGGCGCTGATTGTCGGGTTCCAGGACCAGTTCCCGATTCTGCGGTTCGGTCGGCCGGCGCCGACGCTGGTTGCCGACGGTGATCACCTGACCATCAGCTACGGCACGACGAGCACGACTCCGGTGGCCACGGTCGCCACGGTGACCACGGCCGTTACGACCACCACGCCGACCAGCACGCCGGGAGGCGACAAGGCTGCCGCCAAAGCCGCCGCGAAGGTCGCCAGGAAGGCGGCAAGATCGGTTGCGGCCCAATCGGTTTCGGTAACATCGGCGGCCGGTTCGAGTACATCGGTGGCGGCCGACACGGGCACGCGCACCCATCCGGCAAAGCGGCGCAAGGGTTCAACGGAAACCGCGGACTCGACCGGGGCCACCAGCGCAACGACGGACGTCGGTGGCTCGACGGACAGCAAGACCAAGACGAAGAGGTTGGGCCACGGCAAGCGGTCGAGGACCCATCACGCATCGGGCTCCGGCAACTAGCCGATCTTCTTGCTGCACAGATGATTTGGGGCCGCCAACCGAAGTTGACGGCCCCAAATCGAAACCGGAGACCTAGGTGCAGATGGCGCCGACGGCGGCGGACTGCACCAGCTTGGTGTACTTGGCCAGCACGCCGGTTTTGTAGGTCGGCGGCAGCGGCTGCCAGCCGTTCTTGCGGCCCTTGAACTCGGCCTCGTCGACGAGGATGTCGAGTGTGCCGTTGGCGACGTCCAGGCGGATCCGGTCACCGTCACGGACGAAGGCGATGGGCCCGCCGTCGACGGCCTCGGGGGCGATGTGCCCGACGCACAGGCCCGTCGTACCGCCGGAGAACCGGCCGTCGGTCATCAGCAGCACGTCCTTGCCCAGGCCGGCGCCCTTGATGGCGCCGGTGATGGCCAACATCTCGCGCATGCCCGGGCCACCCTTGGGGCCCTCGTACCGGATCACCACGACGTCACCGTGGGTGATGGTGCCGTCCTCCAGGGCATCCAGGGCGGCGCGCTCACGCTCGAAAACCCTTGCGGTGCCCTCGAACACGTCGGAATCGAAGCCGGCGGACTTCACCACGGCGCCCTCGGGGGCCAGCGACCCGTGCAGGATGGTGATGCCACCGGTTGGGTGGATCGGGTTGTCCATCGCGCGCAGCACCTTGCCGTCGGGATCCGGCGGGGCGATGTGGGCGAGGTTCTCGGCCATGGTCTTACCGGTGATGGTCAGGCAATCTCCGTGCAGCAGACCGGCATCGAGCAGGGCGCGCATCACCACGGGCACGCCACCGATCTCGTCGACGTGCTTCATCACATGGCGGCCAAACGGTTTCACGTCGGCCAGGTGCGGAACCTTGGCACCGACCCGGGTGAAATCGGCCAGAGTCAACTCGACCTCGGCCTCTCGGGCGATGGCCAGCAGGTGCAGCACCGCATTGGTCGAGCCGCCGAATGCCATGACCACGGCGATGGCGTTCTCGAAGGCCTCCTTGGTCAGGATGTCGCGGGCGGTGATGCCGCGGCGCAGCAGCCCCACCACAGCTTCGCCCGACTTGCGGGCGAACTCGTCGCGGCGCTTGTCCACCGCAACCGGAGACGCGCTGCCCGGCAACGACATTCCGAGTGCTTCGGCGGCTGAGGCCATGGTGTTGGCGGTGTACATGCCGCCGCAGGCACCCTCGCCCGGACAGATCGCGCGCTCGATGATGTCGACGTCCTCGCGGGACATCAGCCCGCGGGCGCAGGCGCCGACCGCCTCGAAGGCATCGATGATGGTGACTTCTTTTTCGGTGCCGTCGGTCAGTTTGGCCACACCCGGCATGATCGAGCCGTTGTAGAGGAAGACGCTCGCCAGGTTCAGGCGGGCCGCGGCCATCAGCATGCCAGGGATCGACTTGTCGCAACCGGCCAGCAGCACCGAGCCGTCGAGGCGCTCGGCCTGCATCACAGTCTCGACGCTGTCGGCGATCACCTCACGGGACACCAGCGAGAAGTGCATGCCCTCGTGGCCCATCGAGATGCCGTCGGACACCGAGATGGTGCCGAATTCCAGCGGGTAGCCGCCGGCCTCGTGCACGCCGGCCTTGACCTGCTGGGCCAGCCGCTGCAGCGACATGTTGCACGGGGTGATCTCGTTCCACGACGACCCGACGCCGATCTGCGGCTTGACCCAGTCGTCATCGCCCATGCCTACGGCGCGCAGCATGCCTCGGGCGGCGGTCTTCTCCAGGCCGTCGGTGACGTCGCGGCTGCGGGGCTTGATATCGGGCTGGTCAGCAGACATGCCGGTAAGTATGCCCCCAGGCAGTTGGCCGCCCAAAATCATTTAGATACCCCTAAGGGGTATGCGGTATCCTGGGTGCATGACGGCAGATCCAGCTGCGCACGGCTACTCGCCGAACAAGGACAACTACGCCAAGCGGTTGCGCCGGATCGAGGGCCAGGTTCGCGGCATCGCAAAGATGATCGAAGACGACAAATACTGCATCGACGTGCTGACCCAGATCAGCGCGGTGAACAGCGCACTGCAGTCGGTGGCGCTGGGCCTGCTCGACGAGCATCTGGGGCATTGCGTCAGCCACGCGGTCGCCGAGGGCGGTAGCGAGGCGGACAAGAAACTGGCCGAGGCATCGGCCGCGATCGCCCGATTGGTGCGCTCATAGCCGTTGCGGCGTAGTTAACAGTTGCGTCCGCAGAACCGATGAACAGTGCAGTTCAGGACGGGTCCGGCGATGGCCGGGCGGCTGAATCCGCACGTCAGGGCCGGTAGCTGGCGGCGATGCTGTGCGACACTGGGATCAGCTTTGTATTGGAGGTGGCGGATGCCGCAGAGGAAGAAGAGCAGGCTGCTGACCGGATTGCTCGGCGCCGTGATGGTTGCCGGCATGACCATTGCGGCCCCGCACGCGATGGCCGACCCGGATGCGCCGGACCCCGGCGCGGTGGCTCCGCCGCCGGGGATCGACCAGCCGCTGCCTCCCGCGGACAACCCCCTGCCACCTCCGCCGCCGGATCCGTTCGCGCCGCCGCCGCCGGCCGACCCGTTTGCACCGCCGCCTCCGCCGGCTGATCCGGCGGTGCCGCCGGCCGCTCCGGTGGCTGCCCCGCTGCCCGCGCCGGTCCAGCCGGCACCCGGCGCGGTCATCCCGGGCACTCCGCAGCCGATCCCGCCGGGCACCCCGGCCGGGCAGAACCCGACGCCGTTCGTCGGGCAGCCACCGTTCAACCCGCCGTCGTTCAACCCGGTGAACGGCGCGTTGGTGGGTGTGGCCAAGCCGATCTACATCAACTTCCAGCGGCCGATCGCCAACAAGCAGATGGCCCAGGACGCCGTGCACATCTCGTCGACGCCCGCGGTACCGGGCATGTTCTATTGGGTCACCGACACCCAGCTGCGGTGGCGGCCGATCGCGTTCTGGCCGGCGCACACCATCGTCAACATCGACGCCGCCGGCACCAAGTCCAGCTTCCGCACCGGCGACTCGTTGGTCGCCACCGCGGACAATGCGACCCACACCATGACCGTCAGTCGAAACGGCAAGGTGGAGAAGACCTTCCCGATGTCGATGGGCAAGGCCGGGGACGAGACCAAGACCGGCACCTACTACGTGCTGGAGAAGTTCCCCACCGTCGTGATGGACTCGTCGACCTTCGGGGTCCCGGTCAATTCAGCGGGCGGCTACAAGGTCAACGTGCAGTGGGCGGTCCGGATCGACAACAGCGGGGCGTTCGTGCACAGTGCGCCGTGGTCGGTGGCCGATCAGGGCAAACGCAACGTCAGCCATGGCTGTATCAACCTGGCACCGGACAATGCCAAATGGTTCTACGACCAGTTCGGCAGCGGTGATCCGATCGTGGTGAAGAACTCGGTGGGCCTGTACAACTACTCCGACGGCGCCGACGACTGGCAGTGGGGCATGCCCACGCCGTCCAGTTCGTCGGGTTCGTCCGGCAGCTCGGGGTCATCGTCGAGTTCGAGTTCCAGCTCGGGCTCGTCCAGCTCGTCCAGCAGCCACAGCTCGACCCACTGACCCATCGCCGGGGCTACGCTTTCTGACGAATTTCTCGGGATTCCCCGTCAGAAACCGTAGCCTCAGCGGGTATTTCGGCTAGTTCCAGATGCGCACGCGCGCCGCGGGTTCCAGGTACAGCTCGTCGGACTCGCTGACGTCGAACGCCTGATAGAACGAGTCGATGTTGCGGATCACCCCGTTGCAGCGGAACTCCGGCGGCGAGTGCGGGTCCACCGCGAGCCGTCGGATCGCCTCGGCGTCACGGGATTTGGTGCGCCACACCTGAGCCCAGCCGAAGTACACCCGCTGCACACCGGTCAGCCCGTCGATCACCGGCGCCTCCGCGCCGCCCAGGGACAGCTCATAGGCCAGTAGCGCGATCGACAGCCCGCCCAGGTCACCGATGTTCTCACCGACGGTGAAGGCGCCGTTGACGTGGTACTCGGAGTCCAGCTCCCGCGGGGTGAACGACTCATACTGCTCGATCAAAGCTTTTGTCCGCAGACCGAATTCGGCCCGGTCGGCGTCGGTCCACCAATCCACCAGATTGCCGTCGCCGTCGTACTTGGCGCCCTGATCGTCGAAGCCGTGCCCGATCTCGTGCCCGATCACCGCGCCGATCCCGCCATAGTTGGCCGCATCGTCGGCCTCGGCGTCGAAGAACGGCGGCTGCAGAATCGCTGCCGGGAAGACGATCTCGTTCATCCCGGGGTTGTAGTAGGCATTGACGGTCTGCGGCGTCATGAACCACTCGTCGCGGTCCACCGGCCCGCCCAGCTTGGCCAGCTCGCGGTCCGATTCCACCTCGCTGCCCCGGCGGTAGTTGCCATACAGGTCACCGGCATCGATCACCAGCGTCGAGTAGTCCCGCCAACGGGCCGGGTAACCGATCTTCGGGGTGAACTTGTCCAGCTTGGTCAGGGCGCGCTGGCGGGTCTCGGGCGTCATCCATTCCAGATTGGTGATGCTGACCCGGTAGGCCTCGCGCAGATTGGCCACCAGCTGGTCCATCCGAGCCTTGTGCTCCGGCGGGAAATGCTCTGCCACATAAAGCTTTCCGACAGCATCACCCATCAGGTTCTCGACCATGGACACGCCGCGCTTCCAGCGGTCACGGATGGCCTCGGTGCCCGATAGCGTGCGTCCGTAGAACTCGAAGTTCTCGTTCACCAGCTCGTCGGTCAGGATCGGCGCCCGGCCGCTGATCAGCCGCCAGCTCAACCACGCCTTCCAGTCCGCCAGCGACTCGGCGGCCCACAGTGCAGCGAAGGCGGTCAGGTAATCCGGTTGGCGCACCACGATTTCGGTGACCATCGACGCCGACGCGCCCAGCGCGGCCAGCCAGGCCGGCCAGTCGAAGCCCGGCGCCTCGCCGGACAGCTCGGTGAACGCACGCAGGTTGTAACTCAGGTCGGCGTCGCGCCGCTTGACCACGTCCCAGTGCGCCGCAGCCAGTTTGGTCTCCAGTGCCACGATCCGCGCAGCGGTGCCGGCGTGCTCCTGCGCGGCGCCGCCGTACACCAGTGCGAACATCCGGGCGATGTGCCCGGGGTAGGCCGCCAGCACCGCGGCATGCTGCGGATCGCGGTAGTAGGACTCGTCGGGCAGGCCCAGACCGGACTGGGTGACGTGCAGCAGGTATCGGGTGGAGTTCTTGGAGTCGGTGTCCACATACACCCCGGCGCCGCCACCGATACCGGTACGCTGCAGCGCACCGACCACGGCGGCCAGCGCGTCGGCGTCGGCCGCGGCGTCGACGGTGGCCAGTTCGGCCAGCACCGGCGCCAGTCCGACCTCGCGTACCCGGTCGGTGTCCATGAAGCTGGTGTACAGATCGCCGATCCGCTGGGCATCGGTGCCGGGGTCCCCGGCCGCGGTGGTGATCAGTTCGCGGACCTGTTCCTCGGCCCGGTCGGCCAACAACCGGAACGCGCCGTCGGTGGCCCGGTCCGCGGGAATGTCGTAGTCGGCCAGCCAGCGGCCGTTGACGTGACCGAACAGGTCGTCCTGCGGGCGGGCGTGGGCGTCGACGAAGCTCAGGTCGATACCGGAGTGGGGTGCGGAGACATCAAGGGACACCCGAACCATCCTGCCATCGTCGCTGCGGGTGCGCCGGTGCCTTGCGGGTAGCCTCACGCCCATGCCAGAGGAGCGCAGCGAGGACGACGCCGCAAACATCGAGGCCCCGACCGCTGCACCACCGGCGCCGGACCGTGCCGTCAGCGGCTATGGCATCGCCTCGGCGGTACTCGGCGTTGTCGCGGTGATTGCCGTGATCGCGGCGACGGTGTTCGCGCTGAACCATCGGGCCGACGTGCAGGACCGGGAGCACAAGACCCGGGTGCTGCAGGCGGCCGCGGATTGGGCCTCGGTGCTGATCAACATGAACGCGGGCAACGTCACCAGCAGCGTGCAGAAGCTGCACGACGGCACCGTCGGCAAGCTCAACGAGGACTTCGAGGCCACCGTCACCCCGTTCACCCAGCTGGTGCAGAAGCTGCAGAGCCAGACCACCGGGCAGATCGACTCGGTGTCCATCGAGTCGCTGCATCACCCGGCGCCCGGCCAGGAGGACAAACCCGACGTCGCGCCGGAGGTCGCGGCGGTCGCGTCCAGCACCGACGAGGTGCTGGTGGTGGCCACCTCGGTGAGCCAGAATGCCGGCGTCAAGCCGACGGTGGTGCGTTGGAACCTGCGGCTGGCGGTCTCCGATGTGCAGGGCAAATTGCTGATCTCGAAGCTGGAGACACTGCGATGAGAAATCTTTGGCGCGTCGCGGTCTTCGACATCCTGGTGCCGCTGGCGATCCTGGCGGGCCTGGCCTACATCGGCGTCGTGCTGGGCTGGCCGCTGTGGTGGGCCGCGGTCGGGGCCGTGCTGGCGGTGCTGGTGATCCAGAGCTCGGTGGTCAACTTCCTGCTGTACCGCCGCGACGGCGTCACCCTGGGTACCGACGACGACCGCCCGGGCCTGCGTGCCATCGTGGTGGCGCTGGCGACGGCCGCGGTGGTAGCGGCCGCGGTGGTCGGTTATCGCAGCTGGACGGTCAAGGACCAGACGCTCAACGGTGACATGGGGACCGTGGTCGGCATCGCCAGCAGCGTCGCCGAGGCGTCGGCGACCTTCACTCCCGGTGCGCCGAATGCCTCGATCGACCGGGCGGTCTCGCTGATGGCGCCCGAGCGGGCCGATGCCTACCGCAAGGAATTCGACGGCGTGGCCAAGGACCTGACCAAGCGCGGGGTGTCCGGGCAGGCCAGCACCATTTCGGCCGGCGTGGAGGGTATCTCGCCGACCATGGCCAGCGTCGCGGTGCTGCTGCGTGGCACGCAGAATGCGCCGGGGCAGCCGCCGAAGTCGGCGATCCTGGCGTTGCGGGTCACCCTGGCCAAGGAGCAGGGTCGCTGGCTGGTTACCGACGTGATGCCGATCAACTCCCGTTAGCTGCTCGGCACCGCGCCGAGATCGACGTTTTGGCCGGTTTTACTCGCACTTTGCGGCCCATTCGTCCGGTTGGGCGCACTTGGAGTCAGTCGGGGCGGGGGGCGCGGATCTTGGCGAACCGGTCCGACAGTCGGCGCATCCGCACCAACAGCGACGCCGACGGGCTGGTGGTGCCCTCCAGGTACGCCGACAGTTCCTCGCTGCGCACCCCGATCCGGGAGGCGAACTCGGGCACCCCGAGGCCGGAGCGCTCCAGCAGCACCCGGATCTGCCGGGCCACCTCTTCGCACTCGTTGGCCTCCAGGTGGGCCCGGGTGCGGGCCAGCACCTCGGTCAGCGCCTTGGCCACCCCGAACGGCTGGGTGGCCTCCAATACCTCTTCGACCTGGCGGGCGGTGCGGCCGTAGGGGTCGCGTTTGATCGCCATCACGATGCGCTGCCACACCGACAGGTCGTCGGTCTCCAGAGCGGTGCGGATCGCCGAGGTCGACCAGAACTCCACCGGGGTATCAGCCGCCGACGCGGCACCGGCAGCCTCGGAACTGCCCTTCGACTCCGATGTCAACGTCACCTCGTCTCCTCCAGCATCGCCACTGCCACGGCCAGGCAGCGCTCTCGGACCAGCGCCCAGTCGCCCGGATGATCCTGCCCACCGCGCGGTGACGGATCGGCCAACCACCGGACCATCTGGCTGGCCACCCACGGACCCTCGGACTGCTCACCACAGTAGTACCGGTCCATCCCGGCAAGCACCGCCGCGGCGGTGCGAATATCCATGCAGGCCACCAGATCGGCGAAGTCGGCGTAGTCGCGGGTGCTGTTGCGGCTGATGATCAGGTAGCTCTTGAGCCGCAGCGTCTCGGCGCCGGTCGGGATCTGCAGCCGGTCCCCGGTG
>Ga0164242_10006905_pt1 | contig 12452 bp, 11 predicted proteins | sample OricomgcompostMG_FD_108783 | JGI IMG/M metagenome (GOLD analysis project Ga0164242, IMG submission 108783) | Miracle-Growth compost microbial communities from Emeryville, California, USA - Original compost - Miracle growth compost (MG) ... | reverse complement strand
GGAGCTGCCGTTCGACCCGGACGACGACGCCACGATCAAGAAGTGGATCTCCAAGTCGCTGCCGACGTTCACCAAGGAGTACATCGCCTCGGTGGGCACGACGAACAAGCAGCTGGTGAAGGCGCACGACCTGACGGACGTGCTGGCACGCCTGACCCAGTCACAGCTGGAGGAGGTCACCGACGAGCACCGTCAGCTCGCCATCGTGATCGCGTCCTACCTGCGGTACGCCCGCATCGTCACCACCTACGGTGACACGGTCGGCGCCGTGTGGCTCAAGCCGGATTGGAACATCAACTCCGGCGACCAGGTCAAGGCGATGCTGAACCAGTTCAGCACCGCTGAGGTCCAGGCGTACACCGCGAAAAAGGACGGGCAGGCACGCCTGCTCGGCAAGGCCGACTCGGTCGACTCGGACGCGCTGACCCTCATCGGCGGCGACCTGTGCGAGGCACTGCTGACGTTCCGCGAGCACAACAAGATGGTCACCACCTACGGTGACGATCTGCTCAAGTTCGTGCACAAGGACACCGGCCGCATCCACGGCAAGTACACGCAGGGCCTGACGGGAACTGGCCGGCTCGCCAGCCACTCCCCGAACATGCAGAACCTGTCCCCGCTGATGAAGATTCACGCACGACCGAATCTCGACAACGCGGGCCGGGTGATGCGGGTCCTCGTCTGCGCCGACCTGTCGCAGGCCGAACTTCGGTCCGTGGCACACATGGCGCAGGACATCAACATGCTCGATGCATTCCGGTCAGGTGAAGACCTGCACGAACGCACCGCGTCGCTGATGTTCACGATCGACCTGAAAACGGTCAAGGCCCGCGGCTCCGAGCCGCTGAGCCAGCTGACCGACGTTCAGGGCGTCGCCCGGTACGCCGCCGAAGACCCGGACAAGCTGGGCAAGGCGCTGTACAAGACGCTGCGGCAGAAGGCCAAGTCCGTCGCGTTCGGGTACGCCTACGGTCTCAAGGGCGGCAGCTTGTCGCGCCAGCTGACCGTGCAGGGCGTCCCGACCACGAAGGAAGAGGCCGACGAACTGCTCGCCGCGTTCGACCGGGCCTACCCGCAGCTCGCTGCGTGGATGGCACAGCGTGTCGCATTCATCCAGTCCCTGTCGGACCAGATGAAGGACATCCGCAAGGAGTCCGGATGCGACTTCGACGCCTCGCTGCGGCTGCACAAGCTGTACGCGAAGTCGAACAGCGCGTACAAGGCGCTGACGAACAAGCTCGGCCGCAAGCCGAGCATGGTCGAGGTCGCCGAGCACCTGGTGCCGGCACCGGAACTGGTCCGCAAGCTGGCGGCCGGCAAGGTCACCGCGGAGAAAGTTGCCGCGGTCCTGACCGCACTGGACGTCACGACCGCCGACATGGACGACGAGCAGGCAATGCTCAACCTCCACCAGACGGACGTCGTCCCGGCCGAGCAGCGCCCCGCGCTGCTGGAACTGATCAAGGCGCACAGCCTGCACACGGTGTTCCCCCCGGAGCACCGCACGCCGGCAGCCGTCGAGGAGTTCCTCTGCTCGCTGATCGTCACCGAGGAGATGGTCTCCGAAGCCCGGCGTAGCCAGGCGGAGAACATCGCGTGGGCGCTCGGCCACTACGGGTCCGCGGTCCTCGCGACCGACGGCTCTCCGTGGTCGTTCGAGTCCCGCACGCTCGGCAACAGGCGCCGGCTCTTCCAGATCGGCACCAAGGACTGGGTGTTCTCGATGGTGCAGACCATCGCCCGGTCCCGGAAGCAGCACGCGGCCGCCGTCCGCAACGCGTGGGTCGAGGCGTACAACGCCGAGGTCACCGCCGAGCACGCCGCCCTGGTGGCGGCCGGCAAGGCGAACGCGAACAGCAAGCCGAAGACGATCAGTCTGTCGAAGGTGAACGCGAACGGCCGTAACGACGTGCTGTCCCGCGAGGAGCTGGAGAAGGTGTTCGAGAACGAGGACATGAAGCTCAGCTTCGTCGAGTTCGTCCTCGCCTCCTACGACCACCAGCTCGGGGAGGCGGCCGCTGGAGCCAAGGAGTTCCTGTTCCGGTACGCGATGGCGGACCGGATCCGGGCGATGGGCAACCAGTACCGCAACCAGCCCATCCAGGGTCTGGTCGCGGACGGCATGGAGCGCTCGATGGGCCTGCTCGTCGACGCGCTGCCGGAGCAGTTCCCGACCGCGAAGGCCGTCCAGTCCGTCCACGACTCGATCGTGGTCGACTGCGATCTGGCCGACGCGAAGGGTGTCCGTGACCTCGTCGTGTCCCTCATGGAGGGACCGATGTCGGACTACTGCCCGAGCGTTCCGATCCGCGCCGACGGTGACGTCCAGTTGTCCCTCGACGACAAGACGATCATCACCGACGAGCAGATCGACCAGATGCTCGCCGAACTCCAGCTGCAAGCTGCGTAGTTTCCGCACCACCGCCGCCCCGGCCACCTGCACAGGTGGCCGGGGCGGTTCGCGTTCCGGACGGCACTACTTCACGACGGACTAGTTGCCCGAATTGTCCCAGCCCGGACGGTATAGGAGGACCGCCGCCGTAGAGGCGCCGATTGACTGGAGAACCCCGTGCACTACCTGCCCCCGCGCCGCGCCGACCGCCGCGGCTTCACGCTCATCGAGCTGATCGTCGTCGTGATCATCATCGCGGTCCTGGCCGCGATTGCCGCCGTCGCGTACAACCAGTACGCCTCGCGCGCCCGCAGCAACGCGGTGCTGGCGAGCGCGTCATCGCTGCGGACGGCGATCATGGCCGCCTCCGCCCGCGACGACCAGGCGCCCGCCGCCGAGGTCGACACCCTCTGGACAGCGGCCGGCGGCGACAGCGCCGCGTTCCTGCAGTCGCTCTCGGCCGACTACAGCGGGCCGCTCACCTACGCGCCGGGAGCCGCTGACGGCAGCGCACCGGCCGTACTGCAGGTCGGGGACACCTCCGGTAACCACGCCGCATACCTGACGCTGCCCGATACCGTCTCGCAGCCGGTCACGCTCACCGCCGGCGCATACAGCGGCGACTCCTCCGAGCCTGTCACCGAACCGTGCGCGCCCGCACCGATGCCCGGGTGCACCGTGCACGGCACGGTCACCGCCTCGGCCGAGTGGGCGAGCATGCACTACTACACCGCCAACGGCAACGACGGCGACCTCGGCACCTTCTGGGACCCCAACAGCGCCACCGGCTGGTGGCAGGTGGCGTTCGACGCCCCCACCGCCGTCAGCGCGGTCAACTTCGCCACCCACGGCAAGGCCGGCGGCACGATGTCAGTCACGGTGTCCAAGGTTGACGACAGCAACAACCCGACCACGCTGTGGACCGGCACCATCACCGTCCCGGCCGGTCTGACGCCCACCGTCTACACCGCGCCGGTACCAGCGGGCACATACGACAGGATCCGGATCACCTTCCGCAACGCGACGCTGTACGCCGTGCTCGACGAGGTCACCATTTCCTGACCAGGCTGAAACCGCCCGCTGGGCGGCCCCGGCACCCCCGGGTGGTGCCCGCCTGCGCCCACAGCCAGGTCGCGCCGGTCAACGCCGGCCGGCAGGTGTCGGTTGACGCTTGCCGTCGGGACCGGACCTTCTCCAGCATGACGACAACGGACCCCGCGGGCGGCATCACCCTCACCGAGCTACGCAAGCACTACGGGCCCGTCCACGCCGTCAACGACGTCACCCTCGACATCCCCGCCGGGCAGACCGTCGCGCTCCTCGGACCGAACGGCGCCGGCAAGTCGACCACCATCGACATGCTGCTCGGCCTGACCGACCCGGACGCCGGCCAGGTCCGCCTCTGCGGCCTGCCACCGGCCCGCGCCGCCCGCGCCGGCCTCGTCGGCGCCATGCTGCAAACCGGGCACCTGCTCCGCCAGATGAGCGTCGCCGAACTCGTCGACATGGCCGGCGCGCTCTACCCGAACGCGCTACCCACCCGCGAATGCCTCGAGCTCGCCGGAATAGGCCACCTGGCCCGCCGCAAGACGCACAAGCTGTCCGGCGGGCAGATGCAAGGCGTCCGGTTCGCGACCGCGATCGTGTCCAACCCGCGCATCCTCGTCCTGGACGAACCGACCGTCGCCATGGACGTCGAAGTACGCCGCGCGTTCTGGCACAGCGTCCGGTCCCTGGCCGGCGCCGGGAAGACGATCGTGTTCGCCACCCATTACCTCGAGGAAGCCGACACGCACGCCGACCGGATCGTGCTGCTAGCCGGCGGCACCGTCGTCGCCGACGGCGCGACCACCGAGATCAAGGCCGCGGTCGGCACGCGACTCGTCCGTGCCACCCTGCCCGGCGCCACCGGCCCCCAGATGTCCGCGCTGCCCGGCGTCACCACGGCAACCGTGCACGGCGACACAGTCACCCTCACCTGCGTCGACTCCGACGCTGCCGGACGGGCTCTGTTCACCCGATACCCGCAGGCCCGCGACGTCGAAATCCTCGGCGTCAGCCTGGAAGAGGCCTTCGTCCACCTGACCGACACCACCCGCACCCAGGGGAGCCCCGCATGAAGTACGGCCGCTACATCAAGCACGAGGTGCGGCGCACCTTCCGCAACCGGAAGTTCTTCCTGTTCTCCCTCGCCATCCCGCTCGGCCTGTACTACCTGATGTCGCTCGGGCACCAGAACGAGCGCATCGGCGTGATGAAGCAGGGCGAGTACTACATGGTGAGCCTGGCCGTATGGGGAGCGGTCACTGCGGTCGTCGCCGCCGGCTCCCGGATCGCGGCCGAACGCGACGCCGGCTGGAACCGGCTGTTGCGCCTGACCGCGCTGCGGCCGCTCGGTTACTTCACCACCAAGACGCTCACCGCGTACCTGGTCGCGATCCCGACGCTCGTCGCCCTGTACGCGGCCGGAGCGGCCGACGGGGTCCACATGCCGGCCGCGTCCTGGGCGCAGATGATCGGCTGGGTCCTGCTCGGGCTGCTACCGTTCGCCGCGCTCGGCATCCTGCTCGGTCTCGTCCTGACCGCCGAGTCGATGGGTCCTGCCCTCGTCGGGGTCATGGTCGTCGTCGGGTTCCTCGGCGGCATCTGGACCCCGGTCGAGTCGTACCCGCAATGGCTGCGCGCCCTGTGCCACTCGCTGCCGTCGTACTGGGTCACGCACGCCGGGCAGGCGTCCGCGACCGCGAGCAGCGCGATGAACGGGCAGGGTCTCGGCGTGCTGGCCGCGTGGACCGCCGGGATCGGGATCGCCGGGCTGTTGCTGTACCGGCGCACCACCCGCCGCGCCTGACCGAACCACCGCCGCCACGGGCATGCCAGCGGGGACTGCGGCCCTACCGACCGGCAGGCACGGTGCCAGGCGTACCTCACCTCACCTCACCGCGCCGCGCCGCGGGCCCTCGAACGACCGGAGCACCGTTGATGACATCACGAGCCGCGGTTCGCGTCGCGACCCAGCCCGCCAGCCGGTTCGATCCGGAGCTGCTCGCCCGCGAGGGTCACGGCGCGATCGAGGTCGACAGCCCTACCGAGCCCCCGGTCCTCGTCGTGCTGGCCGGCCCGATCAAGGTGTGGTGGGCCGACGGCCAGTGGGACAGCCCCGCGCACCGCGAGTACGTACGCTGGCGTGACGCGGTCCGGGTCGCGTGCATCGAAGCCGGGTTCCTCGTGTATTCACCGCACCGCGCGTGGCAGGGCGCGTGGACCGAGGCCGCGCAGCGGGTCAACGACGCCGCCATCGAGACCGCGCACGTCATGATCGACCTCACCCCGCCCGGCACCCGGGCCGACGGTACCGCCGCCGAAGCGGCCCACGCTCACGCGGCCGGCACCCCGGTGTACCCGCTGCCGCCGGGCACCGCCGCCGATCTCGAGCGGGCCACCGCAGACATCGCCGCGATCGGCCGGGCCGCCGCGTCGTAGCACCCGGAAGCGGACAGACGAAAGCACCACCACCGGAACACGGTGGTGGTGCTGTGGTTCGCCATGCAGGGTCCGGCCGAGTCGGGTTCGGGACAGGCCGGTCCGGGTCAGGCCGGTCCGGGTCAGGCTGGTCCGGGTCAGGCCGGTCCGGGTCAGGACCAGTTCCGATAACCCTGCCGGGACGCAGCCGCAATCAGCTCCGCACGCATCGACGGGCTGGCCGTGTCCAACGCGCTCTGGAACTCGCGGTCACCGCGGCGCGACTGCCGCCGCTGCCGCGCGGACGCCACGAGCACGCCGAAACGAGAAGTGTTGCTCACAGGGGACTCCTTTGTCTCCACAACAGGCGGACGCCCGCTGCCTTACGAATCCGTGCGCGCAGACGGGAAAACGGCAACAAATCGAAGGCGCAATGTGACGGGTAATACATGACCGTTCACCGGGCGGCCAGCGCGCGGTCGGGGGAGTCCGCTCAGCGGGCGAGTTCGCGCAGCGTCGCCGGCGCCAGGTACCGACCGGGCTGTGCGGCCAGCTGCTCGTTCACCCGCCGGGACGCGCGCGCGTACGCCCGACGTAGGCCGTTCTCCCGCAGCGGCATCCCGGCGGGACGGCGTACCCCGGACCCGTCATGGTTCGGGTGCACCGACACGAACAGCTCCCGGCAGCGGGGGACGGCCGCAGTCAGCGACTCCCGCCGACGGAGCCACTCGGTGAGCACCCGGCGGGTGTCCGCGTCCAGGGGCACCCGCCGTGGAGCGTGCCCCGCCCGCCCACCGGGCGGGCGGGCGGTGGTGCGCAGCACGCCGGCGGACAGGTCGAGGTCCGTGACCCACAACGCGGCCAGCTCGCTGGTCCGCAAACGATGCCGGTACGTCAACAGCAGCATGGCCGCGTCCCGCACGTGCATGTCCGGGCAGTTCCGGTCCCGCGCCTCCGACGCCAGCAGTGCCACCATCGCGCGAACCGCGGCGGAGTCCGGGGCGTCCGGCGGTAGCGGCGCGGCAGGCCGGCCCAGGCCGGACAGCTGGGCGGGGGAGCGCCCGGCGGCCGCGGCCAGTAGCCGCACGCAGTCGACCCGGACCCGCATGCTCGCCGGCCCGGACGGTTTCGCCCCGGTTGCGTTTCCCGGCGCCGGCCTCACCGGCGTCGGCGCCGTGCCGGACCGGCGGGAGCGGACTCGCAACATTCCGGACGCGGCAGCGTCCAGGTAGGCGTCGACGAACGCCGGCGTGAACCAGTCCGCCTGGACGGCCGGGCGCTTGCGGGCCGCAAGCCCGGCGGCGTACCGGGTCAGCTCGCCGCCCACCCAGGTCAGCTGCCGGACGCGTGCCGGTGAACAGCCGGCGGCGGCCGCGGCAACCACCGGCTGCAGCGGCCCCGCAATCTCACCCATCCCATCAAGATAACAAGCCCACACGCTCCGCCCGGGCAGCACCCGACCACGGCCGTGCGGGCGTCCGCGTGTCGCTGCAGTTTGTTCGCGCCAGCGCGCTGGAAGTGGGCGCCGCAGGGCCGGACCGCTCCCCGGCCCAACCTGCCGCGTCAGGGCTTGTTATCTCAGTCATCCGGGAGACGGTCACCCCCTCGTCGCCTCTTCGACCGGGCGGGGGGTGGTGAGCGCCGCCAGGCTCCGGGAGCTCGGCCGCGGATGGGTGCGCATTGCGCCGATCCCCGAACGGTCCCGCCGGTGACCGCCCCCGCCCACCCCCGCCCTGCCCGCCCGGTAGCCGCACCCAGTGCCGAGGCCGGCCTTCCGATCCTGAAATGGGTCGGCGGCAAGTCCCGCCTGCTGCCACGCCTGACCGAGCATTACGACGAGCAGGCGACCGTCATCGAGCCGTTCTTCGGCGGCGGCGCGCTCAGCTTCCACCTCGCCGCGCAGCGCCCCGACCTGCGGGTCGTCGCAAACGACCAGATCAGCCCGCTGATCGACATCTACCAGGCCGTCCGCGACGACGTCGAAGCGTTCATCGCCGACGTCGACCACTACGCGCTCCCGTACCTCGCCCTGGACGGCAAGGACGCCCGCCGCGCCTTCTACTACCAGCTGCGCGAGCAGTACATGACCAGCGCCGTCGACGGGCCCGCGCCACTGTTCTTCATGCTGTGGTGCGCCTACTCCGGCCTGTACCGAACCGGCAAGAAGTACCCCGGCCGGTTCAACACCTCGCACGGGTTCGGCGCCGAGAAACCGGACTTCTACCACGCGGACCGGCTCCGTAGCGCCGCCGCGCACATGGCCACCTGGCAGTTCAGCGCCGGCGACTTCATGCAGGCCCTGGACGCGACCGGCACGGACACATTCGTGCTGCTCGACCCGCCGTACCGCGGCACATACACCGGGTACACCGGAGACGGGTTCGACGAGGCCGACCAGCTGCGCGTCGTCGAGTTCTTCAAGGCCGCGGACGCCCGCGGCGCGAAGGTCGTCTACACGAACAAGTACACCGCCGACGGCTACTACGAGCAGCACTTCGCCGGGTACCGCATCGACACCGCCTCAATCCGGTACCAGGTCAACCGGAACTGCGCCGACGTCGGCCGACCCGAGACCCTCGAGGTCATCATCAGCAACTGACCGAAACCCCGGCGTCCGCGCCGGGACGAGACCCCGTCGCCCGCATGTCGGGGGGGTCGGGGATGGTGGCGGCCGCGGCCGGCGCGCCGACTGTGCGCGCGATGCACCCGAGCACGACCCCACCCGCGACGCCCCCGGCGATCGCCACCACAGCACCACACCCAGCGCCCCCACCGGCCCCTGTCACGGCGCTCCCGGGCGGCCAGCACCTGCTGGCCGCCGGCACCGTCACCGACCTCGTCCACGACTACGGCGCAGCACGTATCAGCCCGTGGCTGACCGCCCTGCCGTCCCTCGTCACCGCGGCCGCAGCCGACTGGCAGCTGACGGTCACCGGCGCGCTGCCCGCCGGATGCGCGTCCTGCGTCCTACTGGTTCAGTCCGCGCCGGGCAGCCCCGCCGCCGGCCGGACCGCGGTCCTGAAGATCACCCCGGACATCGACCGGTCCCGCCGCGAACTGGCCGCCGCAGCCGAATACGCCGCAACCGGCTGCGGGCCCCGCGTGCTGGCCGCTGGCCACGACCACGCTGCCGGCGCGTACCTGGCGCTGCTCGAGCATCTGCCCGGACCAGGCACGCTGCGCGACACGCCCAGTCCGGGCACCCGCCAGCTGCGTGCCGCGCTGCGTGACGTGCTGGCAGCGGTCCGCGCAGCTGGCCAGCAGCCGGTCACCGAGCCGCTGCCCGACCTGGACGGAATGCTGCACGCGCGGCTGGCACAGCGGCGGACCGACCCGGACCGGTACGGTCCGCCGGCCACCGACCCGCAACGGGCGCACGCCGCCGCGGTCCTCACCGATCTGCGTCCGGGCATCCCGGCAGGGGTCTGGGTGCACGGCGACCTGCACCCCGGCAATCTGCTGTGGACCGAGACCGGGCGGCTGGCTGTCATCGACGCCAACCCGCACCACGGGGACCCCGCCTACGACCTGGCCGTGCTGCTGCTCAAACGGCGCCGGCATACCGACGCTCACCCCGCGGACATGGCCGCCGCGGTCCGCGACGCACGCCGGCTCGCCGTCCTCACCGGGCACGACCCGGACCGGGTGCTCGCCTGGATGGTCGTCGAAACGGCCGGCCGGCTGCCGTGACCGGGACAGGTCACCGCGTGAGCCCCGTCGGGCACCCTGCTGCAGCCTTGCTGCACCAAGGGCCGGTACCCGGCACCATTGGTGCCATGGCGACATCTGCGGCCGCAGCCACCGGCCACCGGCACCGCGCGACATGCAAGCTCGCGCGGCTGGCGGCCGCGCGGCAACAGCGGCCGGGCCGGTCGTAACGCAGCGGGTGTTGCGGCCGGGCCCGGCGGAGATGGAGCGCCGCCACATGTCCCGCACCGACGCACACCGCCCGTACTGGGTGCACGTCAACGACCACCCGGAACGGGTCATCGAGCACCACGACCACCGCGACGGGCACTGCACCCTGCCCGCAGCGCAAGGGCCCCGGTGGACCGATTCGCGCCCTGTCTGCGACCGCTGGCTACGGCCCGACATCCACACCTGCGGCTGCCCGATGTGCACCGGCAGCGTCGAGCGCCGCATCATGATCCGCCGGGCTCGGGCATCCGAGCGGGTCCTGCTGCGTGCCGCTGCCCGTGGCGCGGACGAGGCCGAGCTCGACACGCTCGAGGGCCGTGTGCTGCACCGCGCGCGCAGCTGGTGACCGCACCGGCCGGCGGTACAGCCCGGCCGGCGGTACAGCCCTGCCGGAACGGCGCGGTGCTGCCGTCACCGCGTCCGGCTGCCCACCCGGGCAGGTAGAAGCCGCCCTACTGGCCGGGTCAGCGGACACCGACACGATGCCCCGTGACCGCCAGCGCTCGCGGGGACCCCAACGGAGGCACCATGTCGATCCTGACGAACCTCACCGGTGAGCTACGCCGGATCGCCGGGCAGCTGTACCCGGCCGCCCGCACCGACAGCGACCAGCTACGCGCCCTGGTGAACGCCGAACATGACCTGCGTGCCGAAAGGCTGACCGCCGCCGCGAACCAGCTGCGGGACGCCGCCCGCCGCCAAGGCAGACCAGCCCTCGTCCGCCGGCTCGACGAACTCGTCTGACCGGAACCCCATACGAAACCGGCCCGCGCAACGTGACGTTGCGCGGGCCGGTCGCTCCAGGACTACCGGTCAGCCGAGCTGCCGCAGACGTGCGTCGCCAGGCAACGCATTCGCGGCCTGCTCGACCGTTCCCCAGGCGCCGGCGGGCACCTCCGGGGCGGACACGACCAGCCGCACCTGCACCAGGGCAGACATACCGTCGTCGTCCACGACGTCCGCGTCCAGCTGGTCACCGGCCGGCACCGGCCACCCGGTCACCTCGCCGAGCACCCGCGACGCCGCGTCGAACAAGGTCGCGTCACCGTTCACATGCCCGGCCGGCAGGCCCCAGCCCTGTGAGGACTCGACCAGCAGAATGTTGCCGTCCGCGTCACGGACCGCGACATCAACCCGGGATCCGTACGCAGGTGCCGACCCGGCTGCGGCCGGCTGCGACCACGGCGCTGCGGGCGCCGCCACCTGGCCACCGAACCCGGCCGGCTGCTCGTACCCGCCGTCGGGCTCCCAGCCCGCGTGCTCCCCGACGTCCTGCCGAGCCGACGAGGTCGGCTCCTGCCAGCCAGCCTGCTCCCAGGGCTGATCCGGGTGGGACGCGTCGGCCGAGGTCGAGGCGATGCCCTCGTACCCGGCGTCGCTACCGGAAGACCCTTCGTTGTCCCGGTTCCGCTTGGCCCAGAACACGATTCCGGCGACCGCGAGGACCACGACGATGATCGTGGCCGTCTTGAAGCTGCTGCCGTGCGAGGAGCTGGCCTTCTGCGGTGCCGGTGCCGGGATTCCACCGGCAGGTTGGCCCGGGGGCTGCAGCACGCTGGGTGACGCGTCCGGCGTCGTCGCCCGGTGCGGTGCCGGTGCCGGCCCACCGGCGCCGCTGCCCCCGCCGCCGGCGAGAACGACCTGGGCCGTCCCGGCCGACGGTGCCGCGGCGTGCGCGGCGACCGGGGAAAGGGCCAGGGCAGCGGCCGCCCCGACGGACAGAAGCAGGCCACGAGCGGTGAGCGTTGCGAGGTGTCTCATGCGGTGGATGGTCACCGGTCGCCCGGATTCGGCAAGACGGTTCGCCGCCGGCGTGGCCGGACCGTCAGCACCAGATCTGCGCGCCGCGCGGCCACGACGGGACCGGCCGTACTCCCGGGATGTCAATGGTCGGGATGCTGAAGCCGGGCCGGGACAGCTGCCAGCCGAACCCGCCGCACGCCGCACACGCATTCTGCCCGTACGCATCCTGCCCGCACGGGCTGCCGCCGGTGACGCACCCGCCGCCGGTACCGGTCGACCAGACCACTGGCCGGTACGCGGCGACCAGGCCGGTCCCGCCGCACACCGGGCACAGGACCAGGTCGGGCCGCGGCCGGACCGCAGGGCGTACCGGGGCGGGACGCTCGAGAACAGGTCCCGGGGCAGCGGGCGGCGCGGCCTTCGGCTCCTGCACGGCAGATGGGACGGGATCGGTGCTCTTGCGCCCGCGGCGGGGGCGCATCTGCTGCCAGTCGTTCACCGGGAACCTCCAGCCGCGCCGTCGACCTCGCCCGCGTCAAGGGCACCGCGGGGAACGGTGCCGGCATCGCCGGTCTCGCCCTCCGCGTCGCCGGCCGAGCCCGGGACCGTGCCGGTGCTGCACCCGAGCAGGGATACCGTCAACTCCGGAACGGTCATAGACCTGGTCACAGTCCCGACCGGGATGAACGGCTCCGTACCGGACGGGACGGTCCGGATGTCGTGCAGAGCGCCTGCCGTGGTGTCCCGTGCGGGAACAGCAGCGGCGGCCGCCTGCGCGGCCACGTCCCGCTGCCACGCGGTCGTGTACGTGCCGATGCTGCGTGCCGCGAGCGCGTCGAACGCGGTGTCCGACCCGGACAGCGACCCGGACAGCGCGTGGCTGGACGAACTGCGCAGCGTGCTGGACGCGGCGTACACCGTGTGGCTGTTGTACGAG
>Ga0164242_10006904_pt1 | contig 12453 bp, 15 predicted proteins | sample OricomgcompostMG_FD_108783 | JGI IMG/M metagenome (GOLD analysis project Ga0164242, IMG submission 108783) | Miracle-Growth compost microbial communities from Emeryville, California, USA - Original compost - Miracle growth compost (MG) ... | reverse complement strand
CTGTCGGTGACCACCGTCGTCGGTATCGGGCTGGGCTATCCGATCACCGGGCTGATCACCCAGCACCTCAATCTCCGCGCCGCGTACTGGTTCGGTGCGGCGCTCTCGGCCCTCGCCCTGCTGGCCTCGGCACTCGTCGTCCCGGCGAGCGCGCACAAGCCCAAGACCCGGTTCGACCTGGTCGGTGCCCTGGCGCTCGGCGGGGGCCTCGGCCTGCTGCTGCTCTGCATCAGCGAGGGCGAGGACTGGGGCTGGAGCAGCGTGACCACCCTCGGCTGCGCCGTCGGGACCGTCGTCCTGCTCGCCGGCTGGACCTGGCATCAACTGCGCATCCAGCACCCGCTCGTCGACCTGCGGCTGATGCGCCACCACGCGGTCCTGACCGCCAACATCGCCGGCGTCATCACCGGCATCGGCATGTACATGTTCATGTCGATGGTGATCCGGTACGTCCAGACGCCGACGTCCGTCAGCTACGGGCTCGGCGAGTCGGTGGTGATCGCCGGCCTCGCGCTGTTGCCGCTCTCCTGTGCGAGCGCGCTCTCGAGCCGCCTGGTCGGCACGCTCGGACGCTGGCTGACACCGGGCGGGATCCTGCCGATCGGATCGGCGGGCTTCGCGCTCGCGCTGCTGATCTTCGGCACGGCGCGCAGCCAGCTGTGGGAGATCCTGGTCGCGATGGGCATCGGCGGCATCGCGATGGGCTGCTCGTTCGCCGTGATGCCACGCATGATCGTCGCGGCGATCCCACCGCAGGAGACGGGCAGTGCGCTCGCCCTCAACCAGGTCGTCCGGACGGTCGGCTACTCGATCGGCAGCGCGCTGTCGGCCGCGATCCTGGCCGCGCACACGCCCGGTGGCGCCGCGCTGCCGGAGAACCGCGGGTACACGATCGGGTCGGCGGTCGGCATCGCGCTCTGCCTGATCAGCGCCGTGGTGAGCTGGGTGCTCGCCGGGCGTGAGTCCCCGGCCGCCGGGCAGCTGGGCCCCGACGACCAGGTGGCCGTCGAGGAGAGCGTGGACGGCGCGATCGCCGGCGTGATCATGTACGAACCGGACTGATCCCCGCTCAGCGGACGGCGTAGGGCGGCGACTGCAGGCCCGGGGTGACCGCGCGGGCCGGCTGGTCGTCCAGTTCGACGATCCGGTTGGCGGAGTCGACGTGGACGACCCGCGGGCGGAAACCGCGGGCGTCGGCGTCCGACATGGCGCGGTAGGCGATGACGATCACCAGGTCTCCGACGTTGATCAGGTGCGCGGCCGCCCCGTTGATCCCGAGTACGCCGCTGCCGCGCTCGCCCTCGATCACGTACGTCTCGAGCCGAGCGCCGTTGGTCACGTCCACGACGCTGACCTGCTCGCCGGGCAGCAGATCGGCGGCGTGCAGCAGGTCGGCATCGATCGTGATCGAGCCGACATAGTGCAGATCGGCGTGGGTGACGGTCGCCCGGTGGATCTTCGAGCTGAACATGGTGCGGAACATCGGGTGCCTCTCGGTAGTCGCGCCCGGCGAGGTACGCGCTGGAACGTGCCGGGACGAGGCTAGCGGCGCCGGCCCGGACTGTCGCTGGGGTGTTCGCCACACCGCGGGCCCGGGTACCCGCGGTCGCCGTCGTACTCATCGTTCTGGCCGTCATCGTGGCGCTGCACTGCCGGGACGGGGTGCGTTCAACCCGGCCGACCTCGCCGAGCTGGCCATCCCCTCGTCTCCTCGTCTCCCGCGGTCCCACGCAGACAATCCGACGGGCGGTTGACGGGCGGCGGCGTACCGCTCGCGATTCGGTCACGGGTGCGATCTGCTCGCCGAGGCGGCCGTCGGCGCCGACGAGCAGCACTCCCGTGCCGTGCGTGACCTCATACCCTGTTTTGCCCGCTACGGCCTGCGGGTAGCGCCCGACGTGAACAGTGAACACCCGAATGATCAGGACCGGGAACGCGTGGAGCGGGAGGACTGGGCGCAGCACGACCCCGATGCCCCGGAGACAGAGAACGAGTCGGAGCGCGAGGCCGAGCCGTCACAGGACGACAACCCCGCTCGCCGCTAACGCAGGCGACCCAGGGCAACGCGGCCGGTTCGTCGACGGCCGGGGAGCTGGCATCAATCCTCGGCGAAGTCGGCGACCAAGGCCCGGTGGTCGGACAGCGGCAGGCGTACCGCCCGCCCGATGGCGGCGCCCGGCAGGTGGCCACGCAGCAGGATGTGGTCCAGTTGGCGTACCGGCGCCGCCGCGGGGAAGGTCGGGCCGGTCGCGAGCGGGCGGTAGCCGGTGATCTGCCCGACCGGGCGCGGGCCCATGTTCAGGTCTCCGGTGAGGATCAGCGGGCCGGGCATCGCCGCGAGGTCGCGCGTCAGCCGGCGCAGCTGCCAGCGTCGCCAGCCCGGGACGTACGACAGGTGGGTGTTCACCACGGTCAGCTCACCGACTGGAGTGTCGAGCACGGCGCAGACCGCGACCCGTGGCTCCTCGCGAACCATGACCACCTTGTGCGGCTCGCGCAGCCACAGCAGGAAGTGCACCGGCGGCGCGGGCATGCGGGTGACCTGCCACGACGCCGCGGGGCAGCGGGTCAGCAGCGCGATGCCGTACGTCGCGGTGCCGGGCTGCTCCTCGCCGGTGGCCGCGATCCAGGTCGCGCCCGGCGTCCCGGCAAGCGCAGCGACGAAGCGGTGGTCTACCGCCCCCATCGCGTCGGCGGCGACCTGCGTCAGGTCGGCCAGCGCGGAGCGGGGCTGGTCGCGATCGACCTCCTGCAGCGCGAGGATATCGGCGTCCAGGTCCTTGATCGCCGCGGCGAACCGGTCGAGGTCGACACGGCGGTCGGCGGGCGAGCGGCCGTGCAGGATGTTGAAGGTCGCCAGTCGCACGAGGCCAGTCTTCCCACCATGCGTGTCTGTCCCTCACGCGCCTGGTCACCGGTCAACGCGGGTAGACCTGCCGCGTGGTGGTCCAGGAGGCTCAGCCGCAGTTGCGCGAGGCGCTCAAACGCGTGGCGACGGCGCTGAAGGCGGGCGGGCTGCCGTTCGCGCTGGCGGGCAGCTATGCGCTGTTCGCCCGCGGCGGCCCGGAGTCGACCCACGACGTCGACTTCATGATCGCCGAATCGGACGCCGAGAAGGCCGCGTCGTTGCTGGCCGAGGCCGGTCTCGCGGTACGTCAGCCGCCCGAGGACTGGCTGTTCAAGATCGACACCGATGGCGTTGTCGTCGACGTGCTCTACCGCGCGGCCGGCGCCCCGATGCGGCCGGACCTGCTCGAGCACAGCGACGTCATGGAGGTGCTGTCGGTGCAGATGCCGGTGCTGTGGGCCACCGACGTCGTCGCCGGCAAGCTGCGCGCGATGACCGAGCACTACTGCGACTTCGGGCCCCTGCTCGCCGGGGTCCGCGCCGTCCGTGAACAGATCGACTGGGAGCGGGTACGGCGCGAGGTCGGCGAGCACGACTTCGGGGTGGCGTTCCTCTGCCTCGTCGATCGGTTGGGCATCACCGCGACCTGATCATCGCGCTGTTTAGCAGGGCGTCCGGGAGAGGAAAACCCCACTACATGCCCAGGATGCGCACCGTCGCCGTCGACGCGGTGGTCCTGGCGGTGGTGGCCGCCGCCTCGATCGCCATCGCACTGTGGATCACCCCGATGCAGCGAGTGGCGGCGGCGGGTCAGATCGTGCGGGTCGGCGCGACCGCGCCGTCGTGGAGTCTGTCCGGGCCGGCCCAACTCGACCTGTTCGGGCAACACCTGCCGACGACGCTGACGTTCGCCGGCCCAGTGCGTCCTCGCCTCGAACTGAGCCGGATCACCCTGTCGCAGCAGCTCTCGGAGTTCACCGGTACGTCGGGTCAGGACGCCGGCCAGTCGTTGGAGCACGCGCTGGTGGCCGGTTGGTGGCACTACTTCGCTTGGCAGATCACCATCGTCGGCATCGTCGCGCTGGTGCTGACCGGAGCGGCGAGCGGCTGGCTGCGCCGGCACTGGCGGCACACCGGCTGGCTGCTCGTGATCGGGGTGGTGCTCGCCGAGGCGATCAACCTCGGCGCGATCATGACGACGGCGTACTCGGCGCCGGGCAAGCTGCGCAGGGTGCACTCGCTGCAGGCGTTGGTCGGCGGCGCGTCCTTGACCCCGCCCGCTGACGCGACGACCACCGTCACCGGGCTGGGCAAGGTCGTCGTCATCGGCGACTCCACCGCGGCCGGTCTCGGCAACCGGGCGCTGCCCCACGCGACCGCACAGGACAAGGCGTGCGGACGCAGCTCCGACGCGTATGCACGCGCCCTGGCGGCGGTCAACCACGGACAGGTGACCAACCTGGCGTGTAGCGGCGCCACGATCGCCGCGGGTCTGCTGGGGTCGCAGCGGGCGGGATCGCTGGCGGTGCCGCCACAGCTCGACGACCCGGCACTCGCCGAGGCCTCGACGGTGATCGTCAGCATCGGAGCGAACGACGTCGGCTGGGCGAGCATGCTGCAGGTGTGCGCGGTCTCGGCCGGTTGCCTCGACAACGCCGTGCTGGCGTACCTGCAGCAACAGCTGGCCGGCTTCACCACCGACTATCTCGAACTGCTGACCGCCCTGCAGTCGATGCCCAATCACCCGCGAGTGCTGATCAATCTCTATTACGACCCATTCTCCAGCGACGTCTCGTGCCTGCGCTCGGTGGGGATGACCGAGCACAAGCTCGCTGCTATCCACTCCGCGCTGAGCGCGCTGAACAGCGTGCTCAGCTCCGGGGCCAAGGCCGCGTCGTTCACCTCGGTGCAGCCCGACTTCACCGGCCACGGCGTGTGCAGCGAGCAGCCATGGGTGCAGGGCGTGCACGACAAGGCGGCGTTCCACCCGACGGCATCCGGGCAATGGGCGATCGCCCTCACCGACGAGCAGGCGCTCAACACGGCGACCCCGACGGGATGAGTCAGCGCTGGTCGCGGCGCAGCGGATGATCCTCGGGCACCTCGACCACGACGATCGGCAACCCGTCCGGGTCGGCCAGCCACATCTCGATCAGGCCCCACGGCTCTCGCCGCGGCGGGCGGGTGATCGTGGCACCGCGGCTGTCCAGCCGCTCATGCTCGGCGGCGACGTCGGCGACCTGCAGCCAGAGGGCCGGGTTGGACGCCGCGGGTTCGCCCCGCCCGGACAATTCCAGCAAGCCCCCGCCGAGGAAGAAGACCACCGAGAGGTTGGTCGGATCGCCGAACTCGCGGTACGTCGCCAGGCCGAGCACGTCGCGGTACCACCGGCGGCTGCGCGCCAGGTCGGTCGGCCGGATCAGTATGCGGCTGGAGAGCACGTCCATCGAGCATGACCGTACCCACGTGGACACAATGTGGGGGTGAGACCGTACGACGATCGCTTCGTGGCCGGCGATGCGCTTGCGGGCGAACTGCGCGGGTACGCCGGCCGCGACGACGTCCTCGTGCTCGGACTACCGCGCGGGGGCGTGCCGGTGGCTGGCCGGGTCGCGGCCGCCCTCGAGGCCCCGCTCGACGTGCTGGTGGTGCGCAAACTGGGACTGCCCGGGCAGCCCGAACTCGCGATGGGCGCGGTGGCCGGCCTGGGCGAGCGGGTTGAGGTGGTTCGCAACGCCCGCCTCGCCGCCGGGGCCACCGAGGAGCAGTTCGATGCGGTGCTGACCCGGGAGAGCGCCGAGGTCCGGCGGCGGCAGCGGGCGTACCGCGGCGACCGCCCGCCCCCGAGGATCACCGGCCGCGCGGTGATCGTGGTCGACGACGGGCTCGCCACCGGAGCAAGCATGCGCGCGGCACTGGCGGCGCTGAATCGCCATCGGCCCTGGCGTGTCGTGGTCGCCGCGCCGATCGGCGCGCCCGACACCTGCGTCGAGATCGCGGCCGACGTCGATGAGGTCGTCTGTCCGTGGACGCCGGCCGACTTCGTCGCGGTCGGGCAGGGATACCGCGACTTCTCGCCCACGAGTGGTGATCAAGTGCGCACGATGTTGAGCTGGCACGGGTATGCAGCGGGTGGACCGCATCCACGAACAGAGGAGTGAGCGATGACGGATGATGAAGACACCACGGTGGCCGGCGGTGACGGTGGTGCTGACGGTGCCGCCGACTCGGGCGGCGACGGCGGCGCGGGCTACGGCGACGGCGGAGCCGACGGCAGCGCGAACGGTGACGGTGGTGCTGACGGTGCCGCCGACTCGGGCGGCGACGGCGGCGCGGGCTACGGCGACGGCGGAGCCGACGGCAGCGCGAACGGCGACGGCGGTGCTGACGGTGCCGCCGACTCGGGCGGCGACGGCGGCGCGGGCTACGGCGACGGCGGAGCCGACGGGAACGCGTGATCCGCTCCGGCACCGATGACGGCACGGTGGGGGCGTTGGCGCGCTGCGTCGCGCTCCCACCGGCCGAGTTCGCCTCGCGGCACTGGGGCCGCGCGCCGCTGCTGACGCGCGGCGAGCACGACTTCACGGACCTGCTCGACGCGGCGGCGGTGGACGAGTTGGTCTCCCGGCGGGGGCTGCGTACGCCGTTCCTGCGCATGGCCATGGACGGCACCGTGCTCGACCGCGGGACGTACACGCGCGGTGGCGGCGCCGGGGCGTCCGTGAACGATCAGGTCGCGGACGACCTCGTGCTGACGCAGCTCGCCGACGGCGCCACACTCGTGCTGCAGGCGCTGCACCGCACCTGGCCACCGCTGATCGACTTCGGCTCCCGGCTCGCCGCCGAACTCGGGCATCCCGTGCAGATCAACGCCTATGTGACCCCGCCCCAGAACCGCGGGTTCGCCCCGCACTACGACGTCCACGACGTGTTCGTGCTGCAGGTCGCCGGCCGCAAGCACTGGACGATCCACTCCCCGGTGGTCACCGACCCCATCGACGACCAGCCGTGGGAGCAGCATCGCGCGGCGGTGCAGGCACGCGCTGGTGAACCGCCCGTGATCGACGCCGTCCTCGCGCCGGGGGACACGCTCTACCTGCCGCGCGGCACGATCCACGCGGCGCAGGCACTGGGCGAGACCTCGATCCACCTCACCGTGGGCGTCCACCCGATCACGCGCTACCACTTGGTGCGGCACTTGCTGCAGGCCGCCCAGGACGAACCGTCACTGCGAATGTCCTTGCCACCTATGGTTGATCTCGCCTCGCCCGACGTCCTCGCGCCGCACCTGGCGGCGACGGTCCGCGCGTTGGCCGCCTTGCTGGAGACCGCGCCGGTGGCCGAACAGGCCCGCCGTATCGGTGAGCTGTTGCAGCGACAGACGCGCCCCGTTCCGCTCGCCCCGCTCGCGCAGTTGTCACTGGCCGACTCGGTCGATCTCGGTACGCCGCTGCGCCTGCGCGCCGGCGAGCGTCCGCTGCCGACCGACACCTCACTATCGACGTTGGGTCGCTCGGTGGCGCTCTCGGCCGCCGAGGTGGAGGCGGCGAAGACCGTGGTGGCCGGGGCTGTGTTCACCCCGGGTTCGCTGCCGGGACTGGATCCCGCGGCGGCCCTTGGCTTCGCGCGGCGCCTGCTGCTCGCCGGCGTCGTGACGGCCGCGTGAGCGAGTTCTGCGCCGAGCGCGCCGCCCTGCGCGGTGATCCGATGCTCGGCACCGCGTTCCCGGCCGCGCGGTTGCTGCTGGTGGAGCAGCCGGGAGCGTGGGGTACTGATGCCGGCCTGTCCGGCTCGCGCTTCGGGCCGCTCTCCGGTGCGGTGGAGCGGGCGGCCCACGTGAGCGGGATGCGGGTCGAGACGATCCGGCCGCCGGGGCGCTCCCGCTCGGACGGTCCGCTGCGCTGGGCGGTCGTCGACACGCGTGACGGTCGCGAAGGCATCTCGTGGGGGACGTACGAGTCCGCCTCGGAGTTGCTGTCGTTCGTGCGGTCGGACCACGTTCCGGGACCGGCGAGCGCTGAACCGATCTTCCTGGTGTGCACCCACGGCAAGCACGACCCGTGCTGCGCGATGCGCGGGCGGCCAGTCGCGGCGGCGCTCGAAGCAGTACGCCCCGGGCGGGTCTTCGAGTGCTCGCACCTCGGCGGTGATCGGTTCGCCGCCAACGTCCTGGTGCTGCCGGGCGGCCTGCTCTACGGCCAGGTTCCCGTTGACTCGGTGGAGTCGCTGGTGACCGCAGCCGAGGACGACGAGGTGCTCGCGCCTCTCCTGCGCGGACGCATCGGGTTGCCCTCACCCGCGCAGGCGGCGCTCGCGTTCGCCTTCGAGCACCTCGAGTTGCGCCGACGCACCTCGCTGAGCGTGATCGCGTCGACCCCGATCGCAGACGGTCTGGCGACGGTGCGGCTGCGCGGACCGCGTGGCGAGTTGGAGGTGGACGTCGAGGTCGACACCGTGGCCGCGGACGGCCTGACCTGCACCAACCCCCGTCCGAACCGCTATCTGCGTTTCCGTCCGCTCACCGTCCGCGCCGGGTGACCCGACGCGACGACCGACGTCAGGGGCGGGGTTGCAGGCCGGTGCACGTCCACCCCGCGGGCAGCATCGCCGCGCCCAGCTCCGCGCTCAGCGCTCCGAGCTGCGCTTCCGGCAGTTCGGCGTCGACGCCGGCGTACAGGATGTTCTCCTCCTTGAGATTGTGGACGGCCAGCAGCGACAGCAGCTCGCGGCACAGGCGGGCCGAGTCGTCCGCGCCGGCCGCGAGGTCGCGGTCGAGGGCGTCGAGCAGCGGCCACATCTCGGCGTGCTCCTGGATCATCACCATGACGGGGCCGAACAGGCCCAGCGTCCGCAGTGGCGGGAACAGGGACTCCTCTTCGAAGTAGATGTGCCGACGCAGCAGGTCGACGGCACGCTGCCCGTTCGCGATGCCCAGCGGGTCCGGCCGGCCGTCAGTTGTGGCAAGCGCCTCGAGTCCGTCGTCGATGACGCGGTGTTCGTGCTCGAGTTCGGTACGCAGTTCACTCATCTCGATCACTGTGGCTCGAGAAGGGCGTCGACACTGATGCGCGCGCCGGCGAACAGGCGCGACACCGGACAGAGCTCGGCCGCCTCGTCCACCGCCGTGTGGAATGTCTCGTTGTCGAGTCCGGGGATCCTCGCCCTGATGATCAGCCTCGACGAGGTGATCGTCGGACGATCGTCGACCTCGTCGAGGGTTACGGTCGCCTCGACCTGCAGCCGCTCCGGCGTAACGTGCCGCTCTCCCAGGCGCAGGGCCAGCGCCATCGAGAAGCATGACGAATGCGCCGCGGCGAGCAGTTGCTCCGGGTTGGTTCGGCCCTCGGCGTGGCCGGTGCGGGCCGCCCACGACACGCCGGCGCCGTCCAGCGGACTGCCGGCGACGTTGATCTTCCCGGCACCGCTGGCCAACGGCCCGGTCCACACAGTCTGCGCACTGCGTTCGGCAATACTCACAACCGCTCCCGTCTCTATTGGCCGCGCTGAGCAGCGCTGCCATCACTCCACTTTATACAGTTCATAGTTGGAGTAAATAGTGGGTGGGCGACGGGAGGGACCTCGCTACCCACCTGACCATAGGGTGTGTGTCATGGGTGCGGCGGTCGGCTGGCGCGACCGCGGGCGCGCGTGAACCGAGCGATCGATCGGTTGATGCGCAGCCGACGAGCAAGAGGAGCGGGAATGGACGTAGCGGCGCTGACGGAGGCCACCCGCGACTTCGTGCGCACGCATGTGCTGCCGGTCGACGACGAGTTCGACGGCGACGTGACCGCCGCGGGCGGCGAGGAGCTGCGGGTACGCCTGCAGGCTCTGGCGCGGGGAGCCGGACTGCTCACGCCGCACGGCCCGACCGACCTGGGCGGACTCGGCTTGAACATGGCCGACCGCGCGCCGATCTTCGAAGCGGCCGGCCACTCGCTGTTCGGCCCGATGGCACTGAACATCAACGCGCCCGACGAGGGCAACGTCCACCTGCTCGCGCACGTCGCCTCGGCCGACCAGCGCGAGCGCTACCTGCGCCCGATGGTGACCGGCGAGGTCCGCTCCGCCTTCGCCATGACCGAGCCCGGTCCCGGCGCCGGCTCCGACCCTGCCCTGCTGATGACCCGCGCCACCAAGGCCGGCGGCGGCTGGGTGATCAACGGACGCAAGACGTTCATCACCGGCGCCGACGGCGCGCGGGTCATGATCATCATGGCGCGCACCAGCGGCGAGCCCGGCGACGGCAACGGTTCGACGATGTTCCTGGCCCCGGGCGACGCCCCGGGCATCCGCGTCGTGCGCCACGTCGGCACCAGCGACCGGTCGATGCTCGGCGGCCACTGCGAACTCGAGTTCACGAACCTCTTCGTCCCGGACACCGACGTGCTCGGCGGGGTCGACGAGGGCTTCCGCTACGCCCAGGTACGCCTCGGCCCGGCGCGCATGACACACGTGATGCGCTGGACCGGTGCCGCGCGGCGGGCACATGAGGCCGCCGTCCGCTATGTGGCCGGACGCGAGGCGTTCGGCTCACGGCTCGCCGATCTCGGCATGGTGCAGCAGATGATCGCCGACAACGAGATCGACCTGGCGGCCACGCGCGCCCTGCTGATGGACGCCTGCCGTCAGTTGGACGCCGGCAGCACGGCCGGCAAGGCGACCTCGATCACGAAGACGTTCGCCGCCGAGGCACTCAACCGCGTGGCCGACCGCTCCGCGCAGATGTGCGGGGGCACCGGCGTCACCTCGGACCTTCCGATCGCGAAGATCGCCCGCGAGCTGCGTCCGTTCCGGATCTACGACGGTCCGTCAGAGGTGCACCGCTGGTCGATCGCCAAGCGCGCGGTCCGCGACATCGCCACCGGCAAGTGAGCGACGTCGTGCGGAGCGGAAGTAGTGCGAGGACCGAGCTGACGGCGGCGGAGCTGGCTGCCGTCACCGCCTTCCTGCGCTCACAGGACGTCGAGGTCGTCGGCGAGTTGCGCTCGACCTTGATCGCGGGTGGCCGCTCGAATCTGACTTTCCGCCTCGAGGACACGCGCTCCCGCTGGGTGATGCGCACGCCGCCGCGTGCGGGGCGTACCCCCTCGGCCCACGACGTCGCGCGCGAATTCCGCGTCACCAGCGCGCTGCACGGCACCGAGGTGCCGGTGGCCCGTCCGGTGGCCGTCTCCGAGGACGACGCGGTGCTCGGTGCACCGCTCGCAGTGTGGGAGTTCGTCCCGGGGCGTGCGCTGCAGGCGCGTACCGACCTCGACCCGATCGACGATGCCACGCTGGCCACGGTCGTACGCCACCTGCTCGAGACGCTCGCCGCCCTGCACCGGATCGATCACGTGGCCGTCGGCCTGGAACGCTTCGGGCGTCCGGACGGATACGCCGGGCGCCAGGTCAGGCGCTGGAGTCAGCAGTGGGACGTCGTCGCCGTCGACGAGGTGCGCCCGCTCGGGGCGGAGGTGGCAACCCGCCTCGCCGCCGCGCTCCCGGAGCAGCTCACGACCGGCATCGTGCACGGTGACTTCCGCATCGACAACACGCTGGTCGACCCGGGCTCCCCTGATCCGATCCGGGCAGTGGTCGACTGGGAGTTGTCGACCATCGGCGATCCGGTCGCCGATGTCGCGATGATGTGCGTCTACCGCCAGCCCGTCTTCGACGAGATCGTCGGCGCTCCGGCGGCGTGGACCAGCCCGCGCATACCCGACGTCGCGGCGCTCGCCGGTGCGTACGAGGCCGTCGGCGGCGTTCAGCTGAACGACTGGGACTTCCACCTCTCCCTGGCGTACTACAAGATCGCCGTTATCGCGGCCGGGATCGCGCACCGCGTACGAGCCGGCGCGGCGAGCGGCGTGGGGTTCGACTCCTCCGGGGGCGCCGTGCGGCCCTACCTCGAACTGGCCCTGGCGACCATCCGGAGCGCCGCCGCGACGTAGGCCGGCTGGTCAGCGGGAGGCGCGCCGCCTGGTGGCATGGCGGCCACCGAACACCAGCGTCAGCAGGAAGAGCACGGCGGCGACGATCGTCAACCAGATCAACCCGTGGACGACCGCGCCGATGAGTCCGAGTACGACCCAGACGATGATCAAGAACAGAATGAGCGCCAGCACGTGCACCTCCGGATCCGAACGGGCGTCTTGACCGAGCCCGCGAGAAGGTATGCCCCAAACCCGTCGTTGATCACACAGGCCACACGCCGGTGACGGTTCAGCGCCGCCCGAGACGGCGTTCGCCGGAGTCCCCGGGCTGGTAGGGCAGGCCGTAATGGGCGAACACCTCCGATTCGAGTTCGCTGCTCAGCTCGCCGTCCACGTCGATGGACGGCGCGGCCTTGATCAACTTCTTCTCGGCGGTCACTCGTACGAACGACGGCGCCACCACTGCGTCGGTCAGTGGCACGAATACGAGCCGGCGGCGGCCGAGGACCCCGACCCGGACGCTGGCGAACACCGGCTCGTCCGATCCGGTGTCGAAATACACCGCCTCCAACGACCCGACCTTGTCACCGTGGAGGTCGACCACGTCGTGCTCACGCCAATCGCGGATGTTCTCGGCTGGGAACGTCATGCCTCGATCCTTCCCGTACGCGACGGCTTTCACCCCAG
>Ga0164242_10006903_pt1 | contig 12453 bp, 5 predicted proteins | sample OricomgcompostMG_FD_108783 | JGI IMG/M metagenome (GOLD analysis project Ga0164242, IMG submission 108783) | Miracle-Growth compost microbial communities from Emeryville, California, USA - Original compost - Miracle growth compost (MG) ... | reverse complement strand
CTCAACAACACTTACACCCACGCAACCTTCTTCCCTATGTTTTCTTTTCCCGTTTTATTCTTGTCTTTTTTTTTTTTTTTTGCTTGTGTTTTTTTTGTTTTACTCCTTTTTTTGCTGAGCGAGCATGGCATCATAGGCATTATCCCCCCATGCCACTAGAGCTCAGGCGTTGGTTGATGAAAAAGAAAGATAAAGACTTTAAGGGGGAAGCAATTTCTACCAGAAGTAAATTTGCTAGGTTTCATGATCCCACCTAGTCAGCAACGAATGGATTTGGCTTTAGGTTACCTTTTAACGAATCCCCTACCCCTTTTTTTTTTCCCCGGACGGGAAGGACTGTGATGGCGAATTCACCACGGGCTACCTTCGTTCATTTCATGTTTTCCCAGTTACTTGTTAAAACTACCGACTTCCGTAGCGTGGCACCTCGAAGCACACCGACAGCCGCCGGCGGACTACGGGGTTCCGCAGCCTACGAACGGCTCACTACTCGACAGATAGATCATGGGGCATCCACACGGCGACGCCCACGGGACTTGGGGATTGGGGCTTGCTGTATTTCTTAATTTCGCTTTCGGGTCGGAGCCTCTCGGAACAAGAGGAAACCGGCGTATATAAGAAGAAGAGGGGCTATTTGTCGACAATGCCGCTCGCGGTCGAGCAACGAGATGTCCCCTGTGGGACTGGTTGAAGCGGGAGAAAGGGAGTGAAGAAGGAAGCAAAGGAGGTGAAGGAAAAGCTGGAGGAGCCGGAAGAGGATGAGGGATGAGGAAGAATTCGTGTACTTCATGACTTCCTCGAGATGCCTATTTGGGTGCTGTCTATTGACAGCTCTCTATTTGGGTGCGGTTGTTACCTACTTGTCTACGCCAAGACTCATCTAGGTAGAGTTAACGAGAGGCCGCAATTTTGTCAAATAACAAACCCATTTGTACCTATTTGTAATGACCCCCGGAATGGCAACACCATCTAACCAAATACTCCCGGTCCGCTTTCGTACCGCTTGTTGCGACGATCCATTAGAAGACCGGAGATGTCGTTTTCCGGCTTTAGTTGGAGCACTAATTAGTGGTGATGATTCCCTCTCGATGTCTTGCGAAGGCCAAGAGGCGGGTTGGGGGACGGGATTTGACGGAAAGGGGGGCTACTACCCCCCGACCTATCACGCCACGAGGCCCCCAGAGCAGCACTTCCTCGACTGGAGGCTGGATCAATCGGTTGCTTACATAAGAAATGTGGTCGCACAAAGGAAAACTCGACCGGCCAGGAGTTTGTACGGGGTTGTCTCGGGGTTTTCACAGCATCTCGTCACCATGTCGTGAGGGGCCAATTCGTAGAGAATAGCTTGCCTCCCTCGAGTCCGAACAACTACGAGAGCTCTGCAACCAGCAGTTTGCTCCTCCGCCTGGCATCGGCGCCCGCGGAGATGTAAGTGAACTAGTAAAACTCGATATCCTCGGCATGTTGCGGTGCAGGACTTGGCCGTCCGAGCCTTTGGTCGCGGTTTAAGCTCACGCTTACCGCTTACCCCTCTTCCCCCTTCGGTTGCTTGACAGCTTCGGTCCACGTCTTGTAGGGGCGGAAGTCGGGGAGATAAACCTGGAAAAGCAGCTAGCTCTGGCCTGACCAAAAGTTACGCATACGCTGTGAGGGTCGGAGAGAAAACATATTCCAGGGGTCTTCCCCGTCTTTGTCGGTTACGTGATATATCTCTCACCCACATCCCATCCTTCCTCTCCCCAACCACACCCAACCACAGTCCCACCCTGTCATCCCTCTCTACCCCTTGATGCCAAGCAACCAAACTCGGTCTCCGAGTCTGGCTCTCGGCATGAGGGTGGACAATGGAGGTCTGGGAGTGGACGAGATATATGAGCACGCAACTTTTAGCAACATGCACGAACTTTGCCCAAACCAGCCATATACCTGTGGATGCCAGCTTCGGGGGTTCTTTATCTTGCATTGCAAGGTACTATGTTGTGCCGGAGATCCTGCAGGAGAGTGGGTAGAGCTGCCCAATTGGACAGTCATAGACTGATACAGGTGGGATGTATGATCGAGTTTATTCGTAGAGTTTATTCGTAAGCCAACCGCAAGTTTCCAACCGACTCAAGTCCCCCTAGGAATGCCATCTACTTTAAGTGTACCTTCACTACCTACCTACCTTAGTTCTTCTATGGTAGGCAAATTGGTTGAAGTTAGGTACTTGCACATGAATACTAGTAAAGCTACTAGTCGCAGCCGAATGGCCCCTTGATCCACTCAGACCAGCCCTGCTAGTTAACTCTTTCGATCCAAGGATCTATGGCCCGTCGATGGGATCACAGCCGCTGACGATTGCGAGTTTCGTACCGGACCAATCTCTGGAGAGACTCTACCCTCCGATCTCCGAGTACGGGGTATCCTGCATCCTAGATGGATGTATAATTTCTAGGGATTGACCCTTTCACTATCTTCCCGTCCCCCCTTCTCGGCTCCAGGGTCAGTCCTCCAGGCTTAACAGAAGATACCGACTCTTACCAACGGGGACTCGCCCCCACAACCATGCACCTCCTACGCCCTTCTCTGGGGTGAACTTAAAACCAGACAACATCGCCTGGCCTCTGCATTATATTTACCTGGTTCTACTATGATTCCCTGAGGGCTGCAGAGGTGCCTCACCCGAGACCTCATAGCTCTTATCGCTCAACCTGGACCCTGTTGTCCTCGGGCTCCGAAGTCGCTAGCAACGCGCTGCGCATACTTCCAAGGCGGGATAACACCATCTCACCGGCCAAGGGACGACTCGCCCCGGCCTTGGATCCCTCAAAATGGTTGAACAACGCCCGGTACAGACAAGTGCCGTATACCTCCTCGGAGCCAGCCAATTCCCCGCCGTCCCACCACCATCTCCCCCGTCTCCCGCCACTCCGGAACCATCGGAGCTCTGCACCCCGATCGAGGACCTCGACATAGGCGAAGCAGGCACCCACGTCTCCGGCCCCGCAACCATAACCGACGACCGCCTCGCCGGCGCCGTCCACGTCCTCGCCACCGAGGCCACGACCCTGCAGTGCCTAGCGCGCCTGTACTCGACCGACCCCGTGGCCAGGGACGGCTTCAGCCGGGCCGTCGCGGCCGTGACCCGGCATCGCGGAGGCGGTGGCGGCGGCAGCAGGCGCGGCAAGCTGGTGGTCGTCGGCGTGGGCAAGTCGGGCCACATCGGCCGCAAGCTCGTGGCGACCTTCAACAGCCTGGGCGTGCACGCCGCCTTCCTGCACCCGACCGAGGCCCTGCACGGCGACCTCGGCCAGATCGGCCCCGATGACACCCTCCTGCTCATCACCTTCTCCGGCCGCACCCCGGAGCTGCTCGCCCTGCTCCCCCACCTGGACCCGGCCCTGCCGCTCATCCTGCTGACCGCCCACACCCGCCCGGAGACGTGCGAGCTGCTCGCTACCGCGCGGCGGCGGCGGCGGCAGCGCTCCCGGACACGCTCCGCGGGTGACGCGAATGCGGACGCAGACGACCCTATCCTGCTCCCGGCGCCGGTCCATGAGGCCGAGTCGGTCTCCTTTGGCGTGTCTGCCCCGACGTCGTCTACCACCGCCGCTCTCGCCGTCGGAGATGCGCTCGCCATTGTGGCCGCGCAGGAGCTCCACGGCCGGTCTGTCGCCGCGACGGACGGATTCGGGAGCGGTGTCGGCGCCGTCTTTGCCATGAATCACCCTGGCGGTGCCATCGGCGCCATGGCGAGGCGGGAAAATTCAGTCTCCTCTTCTACTTCCTCGTTTTCTTCTACGTCTTCCACTTCTTCATCGATATCCCCCTCTCGACCTGGACGGACTAAAACCACAGACTCCGCCATCAAAACCAGCAGTCACCGCCACCATCACCGCACCACCCGAGAGATCCGCCACCTCGCCATCCCGTGGTGCGACATCCCGACCGTGGCCCCCTCGGGCGCGGTCACCACAGGCGCCGACGTGTTGTGCGCGGCGTACGCGTCGCCAAGCGGATGGGTGCGCCTCTCTGCCGCGACCGACAACGTTGTGCCGCCGAGCAGGATCCGGCGACTGAGACCTGCCGATATGGACCGGTCTGTCGGCGAGCTGATGGCGTGGCTCACCATCGGGCGGGCCGACTTCGTCGCCGTTGCGGCGGATACGTCGGTGCGGAGGGCGGCGGAGTGGGTGGGAGGGATTTCAGGCACCGCCCAGGGGGGCGGGGACGGGGAGGGAGAGTCGGTGGGGTTTGGTGGGTCGGGTGCCGTTGTCGGGGTCGTGGAAAGGGGCGAGTGTATAGGGGTTCTGGAAGTGGAGATGTTGTTGGCTCAGAAGCGTGGTTGAGCAAGGTTCTGTCACTCCCATTTTGTCTAGCCCCCCTATTCCCCTAGAAAAAGGGGCTAGCGGTGGATTTGTTGCATTTTTCGCTTCTTTCTGCTGGACACTGCATTCCGTCCTCGCTCGTGGGCGAAGTTGTGCCGGACGGTTGGTTATAGACTTTGGCGTTCTGCGGTGTCAGTATGACCTAGGCCTCGACACATCATCGCATTATGAATCCACGAGGGACAGGAAACAAACAGGCCTGATAGACCTTTGTTAATGTGTTAGGAACTATATAGACCAGAGTCGCCTCGCTACGGTTGAATAAAACTGAAGAGCGATGCATTTAAACCTCCGGGATTTACTATATGGTATCTCGATGCTGCACGCATGTCTATTTTAGCAAGCACAACCGAAAAACGCCATACTTTTCCAGCGATCAATACCGTTGTAAAAATCCTTTGCGCGCGTCATGTAAATCAGGAACAGTTTTTAATGTAGTGCCACCCATCATTCATCGTCGCTATCTTCGCTATCTCCTTCTGCCCCGACCGGCGCTCCAGACTCAGAGCCGGAATCAGAGTCCGACTCGGATTCGGACTCCCCTGACGACGACGATGAAGACGAGCTGCTAGAAGATGCGTCGAGGCCGTTCAGCTCGGTAGCTAGAGGCATCTCTTCATCTTCAGAGTCCTCTGACGAGCTGCTGTCGCTACTTGAATCATCCGAGCTTTCCCCCGAGTCCGACTCGTCAGAGCTGCTATCGTCACTTCCCACGTCGTCGGTCCTCACGTTCCTCAACCGGCGCCGCTTGACCTTCTGCGAGCCGTCGTTGAGCTTAACGCGCTTCTCCCTCTGCGGTTCGGCATTCTCCCGCGCTGCCGAGGACGAGGCAGTCGTCGACGTAGCCTCCGAGGAGGTCGTGCTTTGCTCGCTGTCGGACAACTCGTCGAGAACCATCTCCGCGCGCATGCGCTTGATGACGCGCTGCTTGGACTCGGGGCTGATCGTCCGCAGCACGAACTCCACCTCGTCAAAACTCCGCTTGCCGTTGGCATTGGTGCCGTTGCCGCTTTGCTGGGCCCGTATGAACTGCGAGAGGACCTCCTCGTACTCCTTCTGCTTGTCCTCCTTGTCCTTCGTCGACTCGGGGAACCCCGCGGCTCCTTGCTCCATGTCCTTCGTCTTGATCTCCTCTGCTGTCTCGCGTAGCCTGGTCCGGGTCATGCCCTTTAGGTCGCGGATGTACTTGTAGAAGATGGCGATGTCGGCAGAGGGTATCCTGTCCTGGTCGAACACGTACTTGATCAGGAGTGTCTGGTGGTTCTTGTTGAACTTCCAGGACTCCCGGGCGGTGTCCCACTGCCGGAGGTAGACAAGGGCCGGCTCAAGGCTGAAGACCTCAGAGGACCCAGCCTTGGCGGCCTTGGCCTTCTTCGTCTTCTTCTTCTTGTTCTTCTTGGGGGACTTTGAATCACCCTTTCCCTTCTCGGTGGTGGCGGCGTCTCCCGAGTCCGAGACCTTGGTGCCGTCAGCGAAGCTCACAGACTTCTCTAGTTTTTGAACCGTTGCGTTGGCTCCCGTCGCGGAACCCGACCAGGCCTCGTCTCTGCGGAGCCTCTTGTTGGGAGTCTGGTCATAGGCCGTATGGAGGTTTCTTTTGATGCCGTTCGTAGAAGCTCGAGGGGGCCGGCCGTTGACATCTGCATTGGAGCCGTCTTGGTGGCGGGCGGCGGGCGGTGCAGAGTTATTTGCACCGAAGTTGGTGGAGCTGTTGCCTCCTGGTGGACCGAGGGGAGCAGGGCTTTCCCCGGATGCAGCTCCCTTGAGCTTGAGGCCCAATCGTTTCCAAGCCGGGACACGCTGCGCTGGCGCCCTATGGGTGGACATGGCGGCCGGAAGGGGGAGGGGGGGAATGCAGGAACGGCAAAAAGGGAGAGAAAGTTGTCTGGGCTTCGAGCCGGTAGAACAGCCACCTGGATAGGAGGGGAAGAGGATCTGGGACACAAGCCTAGACAGCCTCAAAACTCGTTCCGTTGGCCACAGTCTTCAATTGTAAAATACTGGCGGTCAGTGGCACAATTGGCCCTTTCATTGGGCATTCGCTTGGGCTTGGTGCTCTGTTGTCAAGCCCTCCCGCAATAAATTTTGCGATGCAGCCCATGGGCAGCGTCAATAGTGGGGTCGAGGGACCCTGGCTTGATGGGGTCCGGCTTAGTCAGTCCGCTAGCTTCGTTTTTCGCCTGGATATCAAGGCTGCGTCTCAGGTCCGTCCCTTGCCACGCACGGTCCATCTCAGCCTGCTCCAGGCAAGCTCCTGCAACGCGTTCGATTCGGGAGCTTCCAACAACGACTACCCAAGCTTCCCTTCCACCTCCGAATACTGCCGCCATCGCTCTCAGATCTTGTCCCCCGATAAACCAACGCTGCACACCGAGACCGTAGAAGCTCACATTCATTCGCAATTGATCGTCAGCATCTCCCAGGATGTCCGGTACGTCGAGCTTTAGCTCTAGCTCTAGCTACGCCCAAGATCATACCTTGGCGCTGTGAGAGGTCACTGATATGCTGACACTTCCGTATAGGCAACTCAGCATATGATAGACATATCACGATCTTCTCCGAGCAGGGGAGGTTGTATCAAGTCGGTACGCACATGTCTCATCCTACTCTCGAACTCGAGCTCCAGAAAACGACGCTACCCCCCCTAGCTTTGCCCGACTGAACATTCTGGGGCTTGACACTGCCGAGACGATGCTAACAACTGGTTGTTTTTGCTCAGAATATGCGTTCAAAGCTATCACCGCGGCGAACATCATGTCGATAGGGGTCCGAGGAAAGGATTGTGCCGTAGTCCTCTCGCAGAAGAAAGTTCCCGTATGACAAAACCCTCTACTCACCTACTTGCCTGTCAGAGCTAACCCCATGGGTTAGGATAAGCTTATCGATCCCACCTCGGTCTCCCACATCTTCCAGATCTCTCCGTCGGTCGGTTGCGTCATGACCGGCTCCATCGCCGACGCGCGAGCCTTTGCGCAACGAGCCCAGGGCGAGGCCGCAGAATTCAGATACAAGTATGGCTATGAGATGCCGTGCGATGCCTTGGCAAAGAGAATCGCCAACATCAGCCAGGTCTACACCCAGCGGGTAAGCTTGCATTCCCCAGTGACGAGAGCTTTATATGTCATACGCACAGTACTTACGCCAGCGCCCTAGGCTTACATGCGGCCTTACGGCGTTGCCACGACCTTGGTATCGGTCGACTCCGAATTCGGGCCACAGCTGTTCAAGTGCGACCCCGCAGGCTATTATATCGGCTACAAGGGCACCGCCGCGGGGCCCAAACAGCAGGAAGCCCTCAACCACCTCGAGAAAAAGCTCAAGAACAAGGAGCACGTCGAGGGCGATTGGAGGGAGGTTGTTGAGCTTGCTATCACGACCCTTAGCACGGTTCTGAGCATGGACTTCAAGAAGACCGAGATTGAAATTGGAATCGCTGGTGGCCCGCGGGCGGACGGGAAAGAAGGCACGGACCCTACCTTCAGGACGCTAACAGAGGAGGAGATCGACGAGCGGTTACAAGCCATCGCGGAGAAGGACTGATTGTAGGGGCGAGACATGCGGACCGAAACGAGCGGGAAAGGCGGGTTGGAGCTTCTCCGAGAGGTCGATTGACAACGCCCATTTGTCGAGACGGCCTCGGGGGGAGGGGGGGGGGCGCGATTTCAAGGGGCGCGGGTGGCGAGCGGATTACCAAGCTCTATGACGGTGAGGCTAATACCCCGACATCCCACGTTGCTTGTGTGTTACTAGTTATCCTACCGGAAGTCATAGAGTCAACATGGACGAAGACATTTCCAATAGACCCGCGACCAATGGTTTGGGTAGGTGTCTCGTACACCGAGGGGTGCAGCCCTATGTGGCGCCGCTGGCCGGAGGGCCCTATACACGGCTGTGGCGACTTGGACGTGCCTGTAACGTTGAGTCCATACCGCGACATGCTTCATGACGGCAACTGGTCTTTTCGAACCTTGCGCAACACAGGGCACCCCAAAGCCACAGGTTCCAAAAAGTGAGGGTGTGGTGCTACCGTATATCCGAGACATACGACACATATTCAGGCAGCCAACGGCGCCCTAGGGCAAGCCACTTGCGTGCCGGACTGGTGATGCTCGAGAGAACTGGGGATGGGGCGATTTGCATCTCAGTCCAGTCATATCAGCGAAGACTGCGAAGCGGGAGTGAATCTGCCTTGCCCCATGTAAGCCTCTTGAAGTTAGCCTGCGCTTGGTGCATGCACCCGATCCATCCACTTGGGATCTGCTAGTGATGTTGGGGGGTGGTCGAGGAGGGGGGTTAGCGGAGAGAGGCCCAAACCCCTTCAAGAGGCTGATTAATAATTTGCAGCCATTTTTCCTTTTGGATGCACACACCACTTACGGATTTAGCTTTACATCCATCCATCCCATGGTTTCACCGCCCCATCCGCCCCATCATTCACTGGACCGTCCGAGCTCTTTGGCGGGAGTCCCGGTTCTTTCTTGCAGCTCGCGAACGCAGTACTGGTTTGCCATCCTCTAATGCGGGTGAGAGTGCTAATTATCAATCCAAGTTCAGCCCAACAAGGTGCAAAACGTGCAAAACGTCTGCGGGAGACTCCTTATTGGCTGGGGCTCTGATGAGCCACACAAGCTGCCTCCACAGGAACTGGGGCTGATGTTCTAGATTGGGCAGTTGACCAGCGTCGTGGCGTCGCTGAATGGTCGCTTAAATTTCCACTTTGGACGGATACCCTCAATTCCCCCCGGCCACTCACGATGCCGGCGACCAATGCCCTCCACCATGGGCCCGGGGGTCCACCTAGGAGGCTCTTTGGGTCCCCTCCCGGCCTGGGCCGGCCTTCCACCGGACGAGATCGACTCGTGGTCCCTAAACTCGCCTCTGCCGTAGTAGCCAACCACGGGCTGCGGGTGGCACGTTGAGTCGAGCAGCCCTCGGGTCGTGCGAGTTGTCGTTCCTTGCAGGGGGCCTGCATGTCCTTGGCCTGGTTCCTAGGTTGTCCCACCCTCCCCCCCCTCGGGCCCCATCGTCAGGGGGGAGAAAAGATACATGCCTCGCCTCAAGGGGCACACACACACACACGCACGCACACGGTCGTGTCCCTCCCGGGACGAACCACGGAGGGGCCCACGGATGCCTCTTTTGCCAAACCTGCACAGAAGCGACGATCCCACGGGGGGGTGTGGGGAGGTGCTAAAGGGGTTTCCCCTCGATAATGTTGAGCTTTCCAGCTTCTCAGGGTTCCGTTAGCTTGGCGCTCCCCATTAAGACCGGCGCACAAGGCTGGCTAATATCTCCGATTTGGCGATCGCGGCATCGGGAGGAGAGCTGATGGGCTATGATCTGCTCTACGACTCTGCTGGGTCCTCGTTCCACACGAACCAGCTCCTGCACAAGAACGTTCGAGTGCTTCCCTGCCCCCCCTTGACATATTGATATGCGTTTGGCTCGGCCCTATCAGTCTATCAGTTTGGGACCCCATACATTGTTTGCCAGTGTGGAATATCTGTACAAAAGGGATAAACGCCTCGCATCTTGCTGCCCGGTCATGATGCCCAAACACCTGAAGAACGCCGGTCTTTCTCTTTCCCATTGCTCGTCATAGCATTTTTTTTTCTCGATTGTGATAGCCTATCCGCTTCTCCCTTGTTGTCTGCACTTGCCCTGCTGGCGGTATACATATACGTCACCGCCCTCGGCCTTATTCCTCGTCGCTCCCTTTCTCTCATTACCGTTTAATTACTGCCGTCACTTACAAAAGGACCAATGGATGGACGTACGTCCCCCTCGCCACAGTAGTCACTGCTCGGGGACCCTGAACAGGGACCCCGAACCAGCCCCCTAACCGCCCGTTAAGGCGCCAGGTCGCCAAAACCCACTGACCAATTTTCACAATACTAGTCAACCCATACCGTGCGGCGCGAGTTGCCGAAGTCCTCTCCGACTTCCGCACGCTGCAGTACTATATCGCGGCGGCACCAGTCGACCCGGATGACATGGACGACTACTACACAGAGGGTTGGGCTGCTCTCCGGCAGTGCGCCCTCGATGGGCAACAGATCCTCAACTGTGGTGCCGACACCACGGTACCGCAGTCCAACGGCGGGGCCGAGGAGCAGGAGAAGGCCGAGTTGAAACAGTTGGTCCCCTCCGTTCACAAAACACAAACACCGTGACGGTGTGGAAAACCACGGGAGAGCTGACAAACGTGTTCCCCCCCTTTAAGCGTTCTTCTCGACGCCTTTGCACGGAGACACCAGGGCCAGAAGATTTACCTCCGACAGGCTGCTGCGCAGCGTTGGATTGACTGGAGAATGCAGATTCTCATGGGTGGCCGTCCCGACCAGAGCCACCGGGGACAGCTTCGGAGCTGCGACCAACAACTGCGAGCTGTGAGTCCCCCCTTAGTCACACTACAACCGCGTTGGTCTCCTAGAAGAAGCCCCCGCCACTTCCTGTGCGGACAGAGAACCGCGAGAAACATCCCTCTCTCTGGGGAGAGAAGCAGAGGCTGACGTGTTCTGGGTAGGAGCTTGCCACGATCACCGACCAGACAGTCTACACCGAGCTCCAAACCTCGGACATCGCCATGGGCCGCTGGACGGCCGAGGACCCGAGCTTGCGGAACGTCCAACGATGGGTGAACTCGCGGGCACCGGCCCTCTCCTGAAGTCTAGCCGACGAGCCAGAACAGACTTCAAAGAGGATTCTAATACCGCTCTTTGCTCTTTTTTATTATTTTATTTCTACGTATTATTGACGCCAGACATGAACTTTTTGGCAAGGGGAAATGACCGACATATACCATTGGGATAGATATGGGATACAGGAAAAGCATCATTGATAGCGAGCGTTTGGAACCGTGTCATACACCCCCCTCCCCTCTTTGGTTGTATGTACCTATAATTTCTCTTGCGGGCTGGATCCGCATCTCGTTTCGGGGCATGACCCCCGTCTCATAATTCTCGTTTTTAACGGAACGGGGTTACGACTTAGACACGAACAGACGAGGAGAGATGGGCAGGGAGCAAGGGCACCGAAGGAACACTCTGCCAGGCGCGGAGATGATATCCAGGGGCAAAAGACTAGATAGTGCCTCTATTAATTCGGGAAGCCCACGACTGCCTACCCATTCTATCACCTTAATGCTCACAGTGCAGTTCGGCAGCGTATAGTACCACTCCTTGATGATCTTCCTCTCCTAGGAGGTAAAGGGGAATGCTTGATCTCTTCCGGAGATACACGATGTGCCCAGCAGTGCCCAATCCCGCTCGCAGTATTTGGCACCTCCTCTAATATTTGATTCGCAAGTGATCTACAGCTAGCCCTAGGGCTGGAGGACTGCCACGTCCAAGATACAGGGTGCTTCGTCTGTAGGAGACCCGAAAAGGTCAAAGATCGGCAACGCTATTGGCAACAAAAAAAAAAAACCCCCCGAACCCTAACCGTTGAAAATGCATACCCGAAGCTACTACTTGGTTTTGCTGTGCACGCATAGGCCAATACCGCAGATGGACAATATCATGCCCACTAATGTTTCTGTGTAGGAGTGGATGGTAAGAATATGAGCCCCTGACTGGACGGAAAAAGGGGGGAGAGGGGGGGAATAGTTGACTGGATTTTTGGATTTTGACATACCTCGACTGATCACCTTCTTCTCTACCCACCACTCTCCGACCACGGTAAAGAGGAAGGCAAGGGTATTGACTATGGGGACTGTCAAGCTTAGCTCTGCGTGAGGGAGAGACGGAGTTAGCAACGGGGGGTATTAGTCGACGCCATAAAGCTTATTTCTATACATGATGGAAATGGCCCAAGGGGGCGCCAACAAATCACAAAAGTTAAAGGGGCGGGAGGCGGGTTGAGGGGTTGAGGGGGCGAGGGGGAGAAGGGGGCGAAGGGGCGAAGGGGCGAGGGGGAAACCTACCAGCCTTCCCAATCAGAAGGAAGAACCACACGCTCCCCGTCAGGTTCAGCAGCAGCGGCACCGCGTAGCGCGGGTTCCGCAGCAAGTCGACGACGGCGAAGAAGGAGGCGTAGACGCGGGCCTTGACGGGGCTGGAGCGCACGGCGTCGGTCTCCAGCACGG
>Ga0164242_10006902_pt1 | contig 12455 bp, 13 predicted proteins | sample OricomgcompostMG_FD_108783 | JGI IMG/M metagenome (GOLD analysis project Ga0164242, IMG submission 108783) | Miracle-Growth compost microbial communities from Emeryville, California, USA - Original compost - Miracle growth compost (MG) ... | reverse complement strand
GTCGGTACGTCGATCCCTCCGGCCCAGGTGATCGCCGTCAGCACCACGATCGCGACCAGCGGCGCCGGTACGACACGGTTGATCCGCGGAAAGAGCACGATCACGGCAATGGCGAGGACCACCAGCGGGTAGACCTGCCACGGGACGTCGTGCAGGTTGTCCCACTGTGCCCAGGCCAGCAGGATGCCCAGCGCATTGACGAACCCGACCATCACCGAGCGCGGCACGAACCGCATCAGTTTGCCGATGCCGAGCAGGCCCAGGACGATCTGGAACAGTCCCGCCAGGAGGACGGTAGCGACCAGGTAGTCCAGGCCATGCTGTTTGGCGACCGGCGCGACGACCAGCGCGACGGCGCCGGTGGCGGCCGAGATCATCCCCGGCCGGCCCCCGACGATCGAGATCGTGATGGCCATCGTGACCGCCGAGAACAGTCCCACGCGCGGATCGACGCCAGCGATGACCGAGAACGAGATCGCCTCCGGGATGAGCGCGAGGCCGACGACGAGACCGCCGAGGACCTCTGTGCGCAGCAACCGCGGCGAGCGCAGCGCCGTACTGACGGTCATCGGGCGCGGGAGAGCAACAGACAAGGCGAGACCTCTCGGGTCGTCGATGGCAGACATGCGATGTGCGTGCGACGATGCGCGTCGGCAGAAGGCCGAACAACCCGAAATCTAACGTAACGTGAGGGTTGCGGGTAATCGGTGCGAGGAGACAGCGGTGGCCACGGGTAGCGGCAAGCAGATGCAGATCGGAGAGGTCGCCGAGCGTTCTGGCCTGTCCCTCCGGACGCTCCGCCACTACGACGAGATCGGCGTTCTGACGCCGTCCATGCGCAGCGAAGGCGGCTTCCGGCTCTACACGGAGGAGGACTTCGAGCGGCTGATGGTGATCCGGCGTATGAAGCCGCTGGGCTACTCGCTCGAGGACATGCACCGGGTGATGGACGTGCTTCGCGGAGGAAGCGATCTGGATCCGGAGAAGTGGGAGGAACTCCTCGTCGAGGCGACCGACCGCCGAGCCGCCCTGGCGCAGAAGGTCGCGATGGCTGACGAGTTCGTCGAGTCGCTCCGTTCCCGCCGCCCCTAGGGTCTCCCACATGCGTGCGGTCGTGACAAGGGTGTCGTCAGCGTCGGTGAGCGTCGCGGGGGAGACGGTCGCATCGCTGCCTCGGGCCGGGCTGCTGGTCCTGCTCGGCGTCGCGCGCTCCGACGGGCCCGACCAGGTGGAGTGGTTGGCTCGCAAGATCTGGGGCCTGCGGATTCTCCGCGACGAGCAGTCCGCCTCCGACATCGGCGCACCGATCCTGGTCGTCTCGCAGTTCACGCTGTACGGCGACGCACGGAAGGGCCGGCGTCCGTCGTGGACGGCGGCTGCGCCGGGCGCGGTCTCGGAGCCGTTGTACGAGTCCTTCTGTGACGCACTTGCGGCTCTGGGTGCCCAGGTGGGGCGCGGTGTGTTCGGCGCTCACATGGAGGTGGCGTCGGTGAACGAGGGACCGGTCACGATCCTGTTGGAGACGCCGTGAGCCGCCAGATCCGTCGCGCGGCGTGCCGTGCCAAGCTACTCGGCGTTGGCCAGGGACCGGTCTGTGACCGGAGACCCCGCCTCATCCGCTGGCAGCGGCTGGCGGGCGAGGACCGAGGCGGTGAGGGCACCTGAGATGTTGTGCCAGACCGAGAAGACCGCCGGCGGCAGGGCTGCAGCAGGCATCGTCGCGAAGTGGGCGGCGGCGAGCGTCGCGGCCAAGCCGGAGTTCTGCATGCCGACCTCGAACGTGAGCGCGCGCCGGGCGCGGTGGTCGAGTCGCGCTGCCTTGCCGGCGAGATAGCCGAGGAGGAGGCCGAAGCCGTTGTGGAGCACGACCGCCAGAAGCACGAGGAGCCCCGAAGCTCGGAACGCATCGGAGCTGGCACCCATCACGGCGGCGACGATGACCGCGACGGCGGCGACCGAGATCCAGGGGAAGACCGTGGCCGTGCGGTCGATCCATCGCCCGATGGCGAGGCGCACGATCACGCCGACCACCACCGGCAGGAGCACGGTCTTGACGATGTCCGTGAACATGGATCCCGCCGGGACGTGGAGGTAGTGACCGGCGAGCCAGAGCGTGAGCAGCGGAGTCAGGATCGGCGCGAGCAGGGTGGACAGGATCGAGACTGAGACGGAGAAGGCGACATCGCCCTTGGCAAGGTAGGCCATCACGTTTGACGACGTACCGCTGGGTGCGCAGCCGACGAGGATGACGCCGACGGCGAGCGCAGGGGAGAGGCCGAGCACGTGCGCGATGGTCCAGCCCGCGAGCGGCATGATCACGTAGTGGGCGACTAACCCGAGGAGGGTGGCCCACGGGCGACGGGCGATGCGGGCGAAGTCCGGCGGCGTCAGGGTCACGCCCATGCAGAACATCACGACGCCCAAGAGGTAGTTGACCGACGAGGTCATGGGGGCGAAGGTGCCCGGCAGGAAGAAGCCGGCTGCGCCAGCGGCGATCACGATCAAGGGGAAGACCGTGACGGCGATGCGAGCGTTACGGTCCTGCTGCGTGCGCGGGAGCCTTGACGTGGAGCTCTGCTTGGGTAAAGACACGCAGCGACGTTATCGGCCGTATCGGCATACGAGCGGATTCGTCTTGCGATGCGGCCCGCGCCCCGTGCCGACTCGAGCCGGCTGTCATGACGTGTGCGGGCAAGGGCGGCGAAAGGGCCGGATGTCTCCCATGCCGACGTGCTACAATAATTGAAGGCTGCCGTCGCCCCGATCGCCATGGTGCGAGAAGGTGGTGCGCCATTGCTCGTCAAGCTAGTGCCCTGGACGCGCGCCCCTGGCGGTGCGATGGTCGAAGGCAAGCGGCCTGAGTGAGGAGCACCAGATGGCGAGTGTCAGCGTGCGCTACATCGTCCACGACGTGGATGCGGCGATCGACTTCTACTGCGCGCACCTGGGGTTCGAGGAGCTCATGCATCCGGCGCCGGCCTTCGCGATGCTGAGCAAGGGCGACCTGCGTCTGGTGCTGAGCGCTCCGGGAGGCGGTCCGGGAGGCGGGCAGGCCATGCCAGATGGGTCGCTCCCCGAGCCGGGCGGTTGGAACCGGTTCTCGCTCGAGGTTGACGACATCGACGCCACGGTGGCGGCGCTGCGTGCCGAGGGCGTGGTGTTCCGCAGTGATGTGATCACCGGGCTGGGCGGCAAGCAGGTCCTGCTGAACGATCCGTCCGGGAACCCCGTCGAGCTGTTCCAGCCGACGCGCCCGGAGGCGCGCCTGGACGCCGGGAGGTAGCGCCTCGGTCGGGTCGTGCTCGCGAAGCCAGGTGATCTCGGATCGATCTGCGCTCCCGGCTGGTGCCGGCACCGGCGTGCGTCTCGGCCGGACCGACGGGCACTCAGATCGCTGCCATGCTGGTGACCTTCTCAGCGCGACGGCGCCGCGAGCTCCTGGGCGAGTGCCGCCCGGTCGGACGCACGGAACTCATGCACGGGGAGGCCCGACGGACTGGCGGGAGGGCGCGGCACGCAGAGTGATTGACATAATGTCGCTTATCGGCGAACTAATCAGACGGTGAAGTGGAAGGCACCACAACCGGTGCTGGTCGCCCGGGACTTAGCGTCGTCTGACGAAGCGCACGAGCGCGAAAATGACCGCACCCCAGAACAACACGAGGGCGACGAAGATCAAGGTCGAGGGATCCACGCGGCGCACCCTACAGGCGTGTTCCGTCACCCAGGACCCAGACCTGCGCGACCCAACAGTGACGGCTTGTACCTCGTCCGGGAAGAAGCGGGCCAACCGGGGTCCGAAGCCTGTCGTCTGGAGCCGTCGTCGCAGCCAGTCGCAGTCCAGGCGGGCCGCCCTTGACGACAGCGCTGGCCTCCGGGCGCCGATGCACCATTGTAGCATGTCTTGCGCGGGCCGGACGACTGATGTTGCCGGGCTGATTTGGCTTTGCACGGCAGACTGGCCGGATGCTTCATCGCCATCCGTTCCTGAGCCTGCTGACCGGCGCCTACCTGGTGTTCGTCGGCTGGCTGACGCTGACGCCGCAGTCCCAGCACACCAGCCAGGCGGAGCTCGCCGCGCGGATCCTGGACGCGTTGCATCGGCGCGGGTACGCCGAGACGATCGACTACTCACGCTTCGAGTTCCTGGCCAACATCGCCCTGTTCGTGCCGATCGGTGTGTTCCTGTTGCTGCTGTTCGGCGCAGGTGGATGGTGGCTGGCGCTGATCGCCTCTTTCGCGATGACCGTCGGGATCGAATACTTCCAGCACTACATCCCGGGCCGCGTTCCCGACAAGCGCGACCTCGAGGCGAACGGCACCGGTGCGGTGATCGGTGTCGCCCTCGCCCTGGTGCTCACCCTGCCGGCCACCCTGCGCCGCCGGCGGCGACGCAGCAGGCGGACGTCTGCCCACTTCGCCTGACACCTGCGACGCGGAATGGGTCAGCACGCTCATGTGTTGCGCATCACATGAGCACCAAGCCGATCATGACTCCCGGCCCGGAGCACCCCATCACCCTGCAGCGCACCGCCAAGCGTGTGACGGCAACCGTCGCAGGCCGCACGATCGCAGACTCGTCCTCGACCATCACTCTCGACGAGGCGGACTACCCAGGCGTCGCGTACTTCCCCCGCGCCGACGTCGACATGGATACGCTCGAGCGCACCGACCACACGACGTACTGCCCCTTCAAGGGCGACGCGAGCTACTTCAGCATCCGTGTGGGAGACGACCTCCGCGAGAACGCCGTCTGGACCTACGAGTCCCCCTATCCGGCGGTCGGTGAGATCAAGGAGTACGTCGCCTTCTATCCGGACCAGGTCGAGATCCGCACCTCGAATGACTGACGGCCAACTAACTGGTCTTGCGTGGCCGCCCAACGGCGGCGCGATCCGCCATTCAAGACCAGTTGCGCCTTAGTGCAATCCCGCCGGCACCTTCCCGAGTACGTCGACGGCATCGCTCGACCGTGCGGCCCGACCCGGTGCGCCCGCCCAGCGGCACCCCTCCAGGTCGACGTCCACGACCTCCGATCCTTGCTGATGCGGATAGGTCAGATAGACCGTCACGCCCGAGCCGTCGTCCGTGGGGCAGCTGTAGCTCCCCGGCGGGACGCGCTTGCCTCGATCGACCGCCTCTGCGAAGGCTCGTGCCTGCCGCTCGCTGAGATGCGTGAGGGCTGCCTGGCATGAGGTGGAGTTCATGCCGGGGTGCCAGGTCACGATGCCACCGTCGGGATGCGGGTCGACCCACACCAGGCCATGCGTTGCGGCCGACGCCTGTGACGCCGCAGCAGGGGGGACCTCGGAGCAGATCCGCCGATGGACGAACCTGGTGGCGGGAGCTCGGTCGGGCGCAGCAGCGAAGACGGGCCGGCCGTGTCCAGCCTCGGCGTGGCCCTTGTTCCGGCTGTGGTGGTACGCGAAACCACCGGCCGCGAACACGGTGACCAGTGCTATCGCCGACGCGACCAGTCCCTTCACGAGACCCAGCGTGCTCCCACGTCGGCGGGCTGTCCCAGGAATGCAGAATCTCAGGAGGGCCGCTCGTCCGGCGTACTCGTCTGGACCGACTCGTCGGCCGTTCCCTCGGGGTCGTCCGTGCGCTCCGCTGACTCCTCGAGGATCGCTTCCGCCTGCTCGTGCGGGTCGTCGCTGCCCGCGCGCTTCTCCTCGGGCAGCAGGTCGGCACGCGACTCGACGTGCTCCTCGTCAGGCTGGTTGCTCATGCCGCGCCGGTACCCATCGGGACGGTGATGTTTCACCCTGTCTCCCCCGCGACATGTGTGGAGCGAGGACCGGTCCACCGGTCGACACCTGATTGTGAGGAGAGTCCACATGAGCAACCTGCGTACCGGTATCGGCGCCGCTGTCGCCACCATCGCGCTGACCACGGGCGGCATCGCGTTCGCTGCCGGAGCGAACGCCGACAAGCCCGCCGCCAAGCCGGCCGCATCCTCGGCCCCTTGCGCGCAGCAGCAGAAGCAGCTCGACCGTGCCCAGGCGAAGCTGGACGACCTGACCGCCAAGTTCGAGAAGAAGGCCGCCAAGGTCAAGAAGGACAAGAAGGCCGTTGCGGCGACCAAGGGCTCCGCCAAGGCCCAGGCCAAGAAGGCGCTCAAGGCCGCCAAGATCAAGAAGGTCCACGTCAAGAAGGCGAAGAAGGCCCAGGTGCAGCGCGTCGCGCACGCCACCACGCGCCTGAACAAGTGCCTCGCCAAGTCCTCGTCGACCCCGGCCCCGACGTCGAGCGCCACGGCGACGACGTCGCCGAGCACGTCGGCCAGCGCCTGATCGAACCCGACCGGCGCTGACGCTGGCTCGCCTGCCGAGAGGGAGCGGCAGGCGGGCCAGCGCTCACCCCCGGGTGTACGCCGCCAGATGCTGGCCGGTGAGCGTCGAACGCGCCTCGACGAGTGCGGCCGGTGTGCCCTCGAAGACCACCCGGCCACCGTCGTGACCGGCGCCCGGGCCGAGGTCGATGATCCAGTCGGCGTGCGCCATCACGGCCTGATGGTGCTCGATCACGATCACCGACTTCCCCGCGTCGACGAGCCGGTCCAGCAGGCCGAGCAGGTTGTCGACGTCGGCGAGGTGAAGTCCGGTGGTGGGCTCGTCGAGCACGTAGACACCGCCGTCCTCCACCATCCGGGTGGCGAGCTTGATCCGCTGCCGCTCTCCCCCTGACAAGGTGGTCAGCGGCTGTCCGAGCCTGACATAACCAAGCCCCACGTCCTCGAGTCGCGCCAGGATCTTCACCGCTGCGGGCGTCCGTGCCTCACCTGAGGCGGCGAAGAACGCATGCGCCTCGGCCACCGGCAGGTCGAGAACCTCGGCGATGTTCAGCCCGCCGAGCCGCAGCTCCAGCACCTCCGCCTGGAACCGCTTGCCCTCGCAGTCCTCGCACACCGTCGCCACCGTGTCCATGAAGCCGAGCTCGGTGTAGATCATCCCGTTGCCGTTGCACGTCGGGCATGCGCCCTCGGAGTTGGCCGAGAAGAGCGCCGGCTTGACGCCGTTGGCCTTCGCGAACGCCTTCCGGATCGGCTCGAGCACCCCCGTGTACGTCGCGGGGTTGCTCCGCCGTGAGCCCTTGATCGGAGACTGGTCGACGGTGATGACGTCGTCGGCCGGCAGGTGGCCGTGGATCAGCGACGACTTCCCCGAACCGGCGACGCCGGTGACCACGCAGAGCACGCCGAGCGGGACGTCGACGGAGACGTCCCGCAGGTTGTGCGTGCTCGCGCCGGCGATCCTCAGCCGACCCGTCGGCGTACGGACGTCGTCCTTGAGGCGCACGCGATGGTCGAGGTAGCGGCCGGTGGGTGAGTCGCTCCCCCGCAGCCCGTCGAACGGACCCTCGTAGCAGATCGTGCCGCCGGCGGAGCCCGCGCCGGGACCGAGGTCGACGACGTGATCGGCGATCCGGATCGTCTCCGGCTTGTGCTCGACGACCAGCACGGTGTTGCCCTTGTCGCGCAGGTCCAGCAGGAGGGCGTTCATCTTCTCGATGTCATGGGGATGCAGCCCGACCGTCGGCTCGTCGAACACGTAGGTGACGTCGGTGAGCGCGGAGCCGAGGTGGCGGATCATCTTCACCCGCTGCGCCTCTCCCCCGGACAACGTGCCGGAGGGCCGGTCGAGCGAGAGATAGCCGAGGCCGATCGCGTCGAACGATTCCAGCAGCCTGGCGAGACCTCCCACCAGCGGGCCGACGCCGGGTGCGGCCAGCCGGCGTACCCAGCCGGCCGCGTCGCTGATCTGCATGGCGGCGACGTCAGCGATCGACACCCCATCGATCAGGGAGGAGCGGGCCGAGGAGTTGAGGCGGGTGCCGTCACAGGCCGGGCACGGCGCGAACACCGCTGCCCGGTCGACGAAGGCCCGGATGTGTGCCTGCAGCGCGTCGCGGTCCTTGTCGAACATCGACTTGCGGATCTTCGGGATCAGGCCCTCGTAGGTGACGTTGATGCCCTTGGCCTTGATCTTGACCGGCTCGCGGTAGAGCAGGTCGTGCCGCTGCTCGTCGGTGAAGTCCTTGATCGGCACGTCGGGGTCGTAGAACCCGGACTCGCGGAACGTCCCGACCAGCCAGCCGTCGGCGGTGTAGCCAGGCACCAGGATCGCGCCCTCGTTGAGCGACTTCGAGTCGTCGATGATCGCTGTCAGGTCGAGGGTCGAGACCGTGCCACGGCCCTCGCACTCGGGGCACATGCCGCCGAGGTAGACGGCGTTCTTCACCACCTTCCTCTCGACCCGCCCGCCGGCGCGCTCGATGCTCAGGGCCCCGCCCGCGGTACGGGTCGGGACGTTGAAGGAGAACGCCTGCGGACCGCCGATATGGGGCTGCCCGAGCCGGCTGAAGAGCATCCGCAGCATCGCGTGCGCATCGGTGACCGTTCCCACCGTCGAGCGGGTGTTGGCGCCCAGTCGCTCCTGGTCGACGACGATCGCGGTGGTGATGCCCTCCAGTACGTCGACGTCCGGGCGCGACCGGGAAGGCATGAAGCCCTGCACGAACGTCGAGTAGGTCTCGTTGATCAGCCGCTGCGACTCGGCCGCGATGGTGCCGAAGACCAGCGAGCTCTTGCCGGACCCGGAGACGCCGGTGAAGACGCTCAGCCGCCGTTTCGGCAGTTCGACGCTGATGTCCTGGAGGTTGTTCTCTCGCGCGCCCTGCACGCGGATCAGGTCGTGGCCGTCTGCTCGCACGTCGGCATCATCCCATCGCAGGCACCGGGTACCTGAGCGCATGAGGATCGCGGTGACCGGGGCCAGTGGCAATGTCGGTACGGCGCTGGTGCGCGCCCTGCTCGGCAGCGGACACGAAGTGGTCGGCATCGCCCGGCGACCACCCGATGAGGACAGCGCCTACGCAACCGCCACCTGGCACGCCATCGACCTGACCGATGCCGGCGCCGGACCGCGGCTGGTATCGGCCTTCGCCGGCTCGGATGCGGTGGTGCATCTGGTCTGGGGCTTCCAGCCCTCCCATGACATCGGGTACCTCGAACGGCTCGGTGTCGGCGGCACCAAGAGGGTGGTCGCGGCCTGCGTCGCCGCCGGCGTGCCGCATCTGGTGCACCAGTCATCTCTCGGGGTCTACTCCCCCGCGCCCGCCGACGACCGCCCGGTCGACGAGTCCTGGGCGCGGCGCGGGATCGGGTCGTCGCCGTACAGCCGACACAAGGTCGCGGCCGAGGACATCCTCGACGGGGTCCAGGCCGAGCATCCGGAGCTGACCATCACCCGCACCCGGCCGAGCCTGATCGGACAGCGCACGTCCGCATCGGGCCTGCTGCGCTACACCGTCCCCTCGCTGGTGCCGGCCATCGCCCTCAAGCGGGTGCCGCTGCTGCCGGTGGACGGACGGCTCCGGCTGCAGTTCGTGCATGCCGACGACGTCGCCACCGCGATCCGGCTGGCGATCGAGCAGCGCCGCGGCGGAGCGTTCAACCTCGCCGGCGACGGCCTCATCCGGGTCGGCGACCTCGCTCAGGCCCTCGGGGCTCGGCACGTCCCGGTGCCCCTCCCGATTCTGCGTCGCGCTGCCGATCTCAGCTGGCGCGCCCATCTGCAGCAGGTGGACGTGGGCTGGCTCGACATGGGCTACGGCGTACCCCTCCTGGACAGCACCCGTGCGCGCGTCGAGCTTGGCTGGTCACCGCAGCGCACGGCGCGCCAGGTCCTCGACGAGACCCTCGGCGGGCTACGTGAGGCGGCGCACGACGACACCCCGATCCTGCGCCGCCGAACGGTGCGCGAAGGAGTGTCGAAGGCGCTGCGCGGCACGCCGGTCGCCCGCCGCCATCAGCCGTGATCGGGGTCGCCCGGGCAGGATGAGCCCATGACGATGCTGCCCCTCCCCCATGCCGAGCCCCTCGTCCACGAGACCGCCTACCTCGCTCCCGGTGCATTCGTCATCGGCGCGGCCACTGTCGCGGCCGAGGCGAGCATCTGGTTCAACGCCGTGGTCCGAGCAGACGCCGAGTCGATCTCGATCGGTGAGGGCAGCAACCTGCAGGACCTGGTCGCCGCGCACGCGGACCCGGGCATGCCGCTCACCGTGGGCTCGGGCGTCTCGGTCGGACACAGCGCCGTCCTGCACGGCTGCACGATCGAGGACGACGTCCTCGTCGGCATGAACGCGACCATCCTCAACGGCGCCGTCATCGGTGCCGGCTCCATCATCGCGGCGGGAGCGCTCGTGCCGGAGGGCATGAACGTCCCGCCGCGCTCGTTGGTGGCCGGCGTGCCGGCGAAGGTGCGCCGCGAACTCTCCGACGACGACGTCGCGCTGGTCCGGCTCAACGCCGAGCACTATCGCCGTCTGGCCGCGACCTACCGCGGCTGACTCAGGAGACCGGCGTCAGTGCGACCTTGATGGCACGACGCTCGTCCATCGCGGCGTACCCCTCGGCGACCTTGTCCATCGGGAGCGTCAGGTCGAAGACCAGGCCCGGGTCGATCCGGCCGGCCTGGACGAGCTCGAGCAGCTCGGGCAGGTAGCGGCGTACCGGTGCCATGCCACCGGCGAGACCGATGTTCTTGCTGAACATGTGCCGCACCGGCAGCTCCACTCCGTGCGGTACGCCGACGAAGCCCACGGTCGAGCCCGCCCGGGCCGCGTGGAAGGCGGTCTCCATCGCCTGGCCGGTCCCGACGCACTCGAGCACTGCGTCGGCACCGATGCCGTCGGTCAGCTCCATGACGGCATCGGTGGCCTCCCTGCCGCGCTCGGCGATGATGTGGGTGGCCCCGAAGTGGGTGGCGAGCTTCTGCCGGCTCTCGTGCCGCGACAGCGCGATGACCCGCTCGGCGCCCATCACCGACGCCGCCAGTACGCCGCACAACCCGACGGCGCCGTCGCCGACGACCACGGCTGTGCTGCCCGGCTTGACGCCGGCCGCGACGGCGGCATGCCAGCCGGTCGCCATCACGTCGGTGAGGGTGAGCAGCGACGGGATGGAGGCGGCGTCGGGTGCGCCGTCGAGCTTGACCAGACTGCCGTCGGCCTGGTTGACGCGGGCGAACTCGCCCTGGCCGCTGACCGTGAACCCACCGTGGCGGCAGGCCGACTGCGCTCCCGCGCGGCAGTCCGGGCAGGTGTTGTCGCAGTGGACGAACGGAACGATGACGTGGTCTCCGACCTTGATGTCCTTGACCGCGTTGCCGACCGCCACCACCTCTCCCAGGCACTCGTGCCCGATGGTCATGCCGGCCTTGATGTCGTTCTCGCCCCGGTAGTTCCACAGGTCGGAGCCGCAGATGCAGGCCGCCGTCACCTTGACGATGGCGTCGGTCGGCTCGGTGATCGTGGGGTCGGGGACCTCGGTGAAACGGATGTCGAAGGGTGCATGCAGTGTTGTGGCGCGCATGTGTGCCATCCTTGCAGGACGCGCCACACCGACCCCAAGACGTTGCGATATCTCACATGTGAGTTAACGTGTGCGCATGACGGATGGATACAAGGGGCGCATCGGGAACCTCGTCCGCGACGCGCGCAAGCACCGTGGCCTGACCCAGGCCCAGCTCGCCGAACGTCTCGGTACCAGCCAGAGCGCGATCAACCGGATCGAGAAGGGTCAGCAGAACCTCTCGCTCGAGATGATCGCCCGCATCGGCAGTGCGCTGGAGTCGGAGATCGTGGCGCTCGGCGCCGGCCCGACCCACCTGCGCGTCACCGGTCCGACCACCCTCTCCGGCGAGATCGAGGTCAAGACCTCGAAGAACGCCGGTGTCGCGCTGCTGTGCGCCAGCCTGCTCAACAAGGGCCGCACCACGCTGCGCAAGGTCGCCCGGATCGAGGAGGTCAACCGACTCCTCGAGGTGCTCAACTCGCTCGGCGTCCAGACGCGCTGGCTCAATGCCGACAACGACCTCGAGATCGTCCCGCCCAAGGAGCTCCGACTCGCGAACATCGACGAGGTGGCTGCTCGCCGTACTCGCTCCGTGATCATGTTCCTCGGGCCGCTGCTGCACCGCGAGGACACCTTCGAGCTCCCCTACGCCGGCGGCTGTCAGCTCGGCACCCGCACCGTCGAGCCGCACATGGCCGCGCTGCGGCCCTTCGGCCTCGAGGTCAAGGCGACCGACGGCTCCTACCACGCGAACGTGAACCGTGCGATCGAGCCAGGCCGTCCGATCGTGCTCACCGAGCGCGGTGACACTGTCACCGAGAACGCGCTGATGGCAGCGGCGCTCCACCCGGGCACGACCGTGATCCGTAACGCGTCGTCCAACTACATGGTCCAGGACCTGTGCTTCTACCTGCAGAAGCTCGGCGTCGGCGTCGAGGGCATCGGCACCACCACCCTCACCGTGACCGGTCGCGCCGACATCGACGTGGACGTCGACTACGCGCCGTCCGAGGACCCGATCGAGGCGATGTCGCTGCTCGCCGCCGCGATCGTGACCAACTCCGAGATCACCATCCGCCGGGTGCCGATCGAG
>Ga0164242_10006901_pt1 | contig 12457 bp, 7 predicted proteins | sample OricomgcompostMG_FD_108783 | JGI IMG/M metagenome (GOLD analysis project Ga0164242, IMG submission 108783) | Miracle-Growth compost microbial communities from Emeryville, California, USA - Original compost - Miracle growth compost (MG) ... | reverse complement strand
TATTTTCCGTCGAGATGGCGTTCGGCGGCATCCTTGGCCGCCGCCGCGATGGTGTTGTCATCGAGGCCGGCGAGCTTGGACTTGTCGTCCACCACGAGCGCGCCGGCCTTGGCGGCGGCGAGCAATTTCTGCTGGAAAGCGGTCTCCAGCGTAGAAAGCTGCTTGTTGAGATCTCGCAGCTTGGTCTTGTTGGCGGGGCTGAGCTGCGCACCGGCATGGATGAAGTTAGCGTGATATACCTCAAGCAGCATGCGCTGCTCGGGCGTCAGCTTGAGACTCTTGCGCTTGGCGTAGAGCGCCTGAACGCGGGCGAAGAGCTTCTGGTTGAGATAGATCGAATCCTGATGTGCGGTGAGCTTGGGGCTTTCGACCTCCTGCACCTTGTCGAGCGTGGGATTGGTGTTGGCCTGGACCACGCCGAAGAAAGCGGCGGTCACGCGATCGAGCAGCCGGCCCGACCGCTCCATCGCACCGATCACGTTGTCGAAGGTCGGCGCGGCCCGGTTGTTGGCGATGCGCGCAATCTCGGCCGACTGTTCGATCATGCCCTCGTCGATCGCCGGCTGATAATCGCCGTCCTTGATCAGATCGAAGCGCGGCGCATGAAAGGGAAGCGTGCTCGGCTTGGCGAAGGGATTGGAGGCGGGCAGCGCGGCCGAAGCCGCAGTGGCGAGCAGACAGCCCGCGGCGGCCGAGGTCCAGAGCCACGTCAGGGGTTTCATCTTTCAGGGAATCCTTCGGACTATTGATCGGCTTTGCGCCGGATGCCGCAGCGTGGAGCCGCACCGCGATTTAATCAAGGGATCGAAGGATTTGGGCGAGGCAAAGGCTCGTCTCCGTTCGCATCGAGCAAGGTTCGAGCTTATCGAGAAGCTGTATCGAGACGTCTCGATACCCGGTGATCTCGACAAGCTCGATGGCTACTCGGCACGAGCGGAACTGGGGTCGGACGCTGGATCGCTGCACGAGCGGATCGAATATGGTCTTCCTTCGTCATCCCCGCGCAGGCGGGGATCCATAGCTCCTGAACCAATCGGCTCCTGCCGCGCCCACCAGGCTTATGGATTCCCGCCTTCGCGGGAATGACGTCGTGGGGAGATGAGGCGGTAGCCTACACCTGCTCCCGGCCTGCAGCCCTCCCGCAAAGCGATAGTCTGCGGGGGGGCTGCGCCGGGCGCCACGGGTGGCGACCGCGCCGCTCAAGACAGGAAGGGCCTGTCCCCCATCGGCACCACGATCCGGCCGAAGGTCGCGTTGGTGACCGCGCCGAAGCTGGCGTAGAGCGCGAGACAGCCGCAGACGAGACCGAGCCAGCCGCCAAGATGGCCCAGGCCTTCGTTGCCCTGGATCGCGCCCAATCCAAGCAAGCCGAACGTGATCCAAAGCGTAAGGAAGATCAGGAAGACGACCTTGGGCAGGCGGAAGGTGCTGATCCACAGATAGAGCGTGAGCAGGCCCCACAGCAGCAGCGCCACGCCCACGGTCGGGCCGGCGGCGGAAATGTCGATCCAGTGATTGCCCGCGAGCAGGAGCAACAGCGCGAACCACCACCAGAAAGCACCATAGCTCAGGAAAGCGGTCATCCCGAACGTGTTGCCGAGCTTGAATTCGAACGCACCGGCGAAGATCTGCATCAGCCCGCCGAAGGCGAGCGCCAATGGGATGACGACCGGCTCGCCGCCCTTGGGCAGCACGCCGGCATTGATCAGACTCAACAGAACCGTGGTCAAACCGAAGGCCACGAGGCCGAGTGCAGCCGGATTGGCCGCGGGCACAACCGTCACGTCGTTGCTAGCCATTTCAAGTCCCCCTCCGCTCATGGGCCGTTGCGCCCCGATGCGAGAAGGGAGGCTATGGTTGCGCTATCCCGCGGTCAAGCAGTCTCACGCGCTTCCGCGCGCCCGCATCAGCCGACCGATCTGCGCGAGCGTGGGCCGCGAACCGCTGCCGAGCAGGCTCGCGCGAAAGACGCGGCCAAGGAAGACGACCTCGACCGCGATGAACAGGCCGAGCGTGATACCGCACCCGATCACCTCCCACAAAGGCACGCCGGCACCGAGCCGCGAGAGCATGGTGAAAGGCGTGTAGATCGGGATCCAGCTCATGATCCGGACGCCCAGGCTCATCGGATCGCGGATCACCGCCTGCGCGATGATCGCGAACGGCATCGCGATCACCAGCATCACCGGGCCGAGATAGGCCTGCGCATCACGGAAGCTGTCGCTCATGGCGCCGATGGTGAGGAAGATCATCGAAACCATGACGTAGCCGGCGAGGAAATAATAGATCATCGCCAGCGCTACGCTGGGCTGCGCCAGCGGCGCGAGCGCGGGCCGCAGCACGTCCGCGATCATGCCCTGGGTCGCGAAGGCAGCCCCGATCGCGGCGAAGACCCAGATCGCGACCATCGTCAGCCCGACCGCGACCGTGCCGATCAGCTTGCCATACATCAGCTCGTCCGGGCTGATGCAGGCGAGTACCGTTTCGATCAGCTTGTTCGATCGTTCCTCGACCGTGCCCTGCAGCATCCACGATCCCGACAGCATCAGCGACATGAACAGCAGGTAGGAGACAAGCAGCGGAAGGATCGAGCGAATGATGACCTGCTCATGCCCCTTGCCCGGCGAGGGGCGATTGACCGTGATCAGGGGGGCAATCCTCTGCGCGGCGTCGGCCATTTCAGGGCGCACGCCCTGCGCTTCGAGGAAACGCAGCCGCATCGCGCGGGTCAGCGTGTCCTGCAGCACCCCCATGAGCTGGCCCGGCACCGCGCCGTCGGACCAGATCTGGACGGGAGAACGGCCGGTTGCGAAATCGGCGGGGACGTAGACCGCATAATTGAGCGGCTCGGCGCCACGATCCTTCCTGGGCGGATTGATCAGGCCCGGAAGCGTCCTTGCGAGCTGCGCGGGGCTGCTCGCGGCGATCGCGGGCGGGGTCGGGACGATTTTGTAATCGGGATCGGGCTCGTCGAACGGCGGCGTGTCGGGCGCGGCCACGCGCCGCATCTCCGCCTGGGCATGCTTCACGCCTCCCGAGGCGGCGAACGTCTTGACCTCGAAATCCGAATAATAATGATCGTGCTGCGCCCACGGCGCCTTGGGATCGGCGTGGTCGAGATCGTGGCTTTCCGAATAACGCGAGAGCGATTGCAGCGTCTGGCGCTCATGCTCGAGCTCGATCCGCTCCTGGATCGCCGGCGCGGCCTGGCCCGACGGATCGATCAGCATCAGATTTTCGGTGTGCGATTTCTGCATCAGGTGCGACGCGACCGGCCCGATCGCGAGCGCGAACGGGACGATCAGCAGCGTGATCCAGAAACTGCGTGTCGCGGCGATCTGCCGAAATTCGCGCGCGGCGACGAGCAGGATGGGGTTGCTCATGCCCGGCCCTCCTCTGCGCCGACAATGTGGATGAAGACGTCGTGCAGGCTCGCCCGGCCCTGTTCGAAGCGGCGGAGCGCGAAACCGCGCTCGGTGCAGGCCTGAAGCAGGTCGCCCGGATCGCCGCCGGGATCGAGACGCACGTCCCATTCGGTCCAGCCATCGCATTCTCCGAGCCGGCTTGCTGAGGCGACGCCGGGCAGCGGGGCGGGCGTTTCGCGCGCAACGAGCGTGAGACGCGCGGGCAAGGTGGCGCGCGCCTCATCTTGCGTGCCCTCGAACGCCTTGCGGCCATCGGCGAGCAGCAGCAGCCGATGGCACAGTCGCTCGGCATGCTGCATGACATGGGTCGAAAAGACGATGGTCGAACCCTGCCTCGACAGGCGGCGCATCTCGTCCTCCAGCAGCGCCTGATTGACCGGGTCGAGGCCGGAAAAGGGTTCGTCCAGGACCAGCAACTTGGGCGAATTCACGACCGCAGTGGCGAGCTGGACCTTCTGCGCCATGCCCTTCGACAATTTCTCGATCTTGGTGCCGGCCGAATCGCCGAGGCCGAAGCGGTCGAGCAGGATCCTTCCCTGCGCACGCGCATCGTTCCGCGTCATGCCCTTGAGCTGTCCGAAATAGGTGATCGTGTCGAGCGCGGTCATGGTGCGGTAGAGTCCCCGTTCCTCGGGCAGGAAGCCGAGATCGGCACTATTCTCGCGTCCCGGCGCGCGGCCCAATATCTCGATCCGGCCGGCGGTCGGCCGGATGATGTCGAGCACCATGCGCAGGCTCGTGGTCTTGCCCGCCCCGTTTCCGCCCAGGAACCCGAACAGCTCGCCATCGCGCACCGCGAAGCTCAGATCGTCGACTGCCCTTTTCTCCCCGAAATCCTTGGTCACGCGGTCGAGCAGCAATGCCGTCATTCTTTTTCCCCTCGGGACCGGTCGTTACCGCCAATCTTCATTTCCAAATAGTCGCCGTTAACCGGATGGCGTGCATTTTGTGGCATAACGCCCGCGATGATGGAGGCTGGGAAAATATCCGGTTCGGTCGAACCGCCGAAGCTCAAGGGAGCTTTGCGCCAGGCGATTTCCGACCTGCGGTTCGAGCTGACCGTGATCGGCCTGCTGGTGCTGACCATCGTCGCGATCTCCTTTGCGGGCCTGATCCTGCGGCGCACGCTGGCGATCGGTGCCGGCGCTCCGACCCCCTTTACCACCGAATGGCATTCCGACACCCGGCTCGGCGGAAAGACCATCGTCCACGCCGATCGCGCACGGCCACTCGCCTGGTCGTGCGACCTGCGTAGCGGCTATCGATATCCCTTCTGCGGTTATGAGCTAGTGCTGGACCGCAATCATGACGACCGGGGGCTCGATCTCCGCAAGTATCAGACGATCGCGATCACGCTGGATTATCGGGGGCCAGCGGACAGCCTGCGTCTTTACCTCAAGAATTTCGACAGTCGTTACAGCCGCCCCGGCGACCGTGCGACGACCAAGTTCAACCAGATCGAATTGCCGCTGCATGAAGGCCGGCAAACGATCGAGACCAAGCTCGACGATTTGAAGGTTGCCGACTGGTGGGCGCAGGCGAGCCGCGTCCCCTATCGGATGAGCCACACCCAGTTCGACAATATCGTCGCGATCGAGATCGATACGGCGAGCAATGCGCCGGTCGGCCGCCATGCCTTCCGCGTGGAAAGCATCGTGCTCAGCGGCAAGATCGTGCCGGTCGAGCAATGGTATCTCGGCATCCTCGGCTTCTGGCTGATCCTGATCTGCCTGTTCACGATCTCGCGGATCCTGGGGCTGCAGCGCGACCTGCGGCAACGGCATCTGCTCGAGCAGGTCGCCCGCGGCGAGGCCCAGCTCGCGCGCGAAACCGCGCGGCGCGACCATTTGACCGGCCTCCTCAACCGCCGCGGGGTGACCGAACGCTACCAGCAAATGATGGCGGAAGGGATGGATCGTCCGGTCGCGATCATGCTGGTCGACCTCGACCATTTCAAGGCGATCAACGACGAGCACGGTCATGTGCTGGGGGATGAGGTGCTCGCGACCTTCGCCGGCGTGCTGCGCAAGAATGTGCGCGACACCGACCTGATCGCACGCTGGGGCGGCGAGGAATTCCTGCTGATCGGGCCAGTCAGCGACGTCCGGGCAGCGGTCGACATAGCCGACAAGCTCCGGCTCAAGATCGCCGCGACCGAATTCCCGCATGGCCGCCTGACCGCGAGCTTCGGGGTTTATTATTGCGACCGGCTGCCCGACAAGGTGCGTCCCGCGATCGGCTTCGCCGACCGCGCGCTCTATGCCGCCAAGGAAAATGGACGCGATCGCGTGGTGCTGTACGATGCGAGCGCCGACAATGCGGTGTCGCAGGTCGAATAAGGGTCGGTCAGCACCCCTTCCCTTTCGCCATCGAAACCTTCAGGATGTCTCTATCCTAGCGAGGGAATTTTCGATGCCGAAGCTGCTGTCGATCCGGTCGCGTTTGCTGTTCGCCGCCTGCGCTTTCGCGCTTGCCGCTCCCGCTTTTGCCGGCCCCAACCCCGCCGCCGAGGCGCAGGCGCTCGACATGCTCAAGCGCGCCATCGCCTTTCGCACGGTGGAGGGCCCGGGCAACCAGACGCCACAATTCGCGGCCTATCTCAAACAACAGCTCGTCGCCGGCGGATTTGCGGCCGAGGACGTGACGATCACCCCGGTCGACGACACCGCCTTCCTGGTCGCGCGCTATCGCGGCTCCGATCCCAAGCTCAAGCCGCTGCTGCTGTCGGGACATATGGACGTGGTCGAGGCCAAGCCTGCCGACTGGCAGCGCGATCCCTTCACTCCGGTGATCGAGAATGGCTATATCTATGGCCGCGGCGCGACCGACATGAAGTTCGACGACGCGCTGATGGTATCGACTCTGATCGAACTCAAACGCCAGAAATTCACGCCCAAGCGCGACGTGGTCCTGATCCTCTCCGGCGACGAGGAGACGATAATGAAGACCACGCAGAGGCTCGCCGCGCAATTCCCCGATGCCTATATGCTGCTCAACGGCGACGGCGGCGGCGGCCTGCTGAGCGAAGACGGCAAGCCGCAATTTTTCGCGCTGGAAGGCGCGGAGAAGGCCTATGGCGACTATACGCTGACGATCACCAATCCGGGCGGCCATTCGAGCGCGCCGCGCAAGGAGAATGCGATCTACGAGCTTGCGGCGGTGCTGACGCGGATCGGCGACCACCAGTTCACGCCGCAATTGAACGACATCACCAAAGCCTATTTCCTCGCCGCGGCGGATCATGCCGAGCCCAAGGAAGCGGCGGCGATGCGCGCCTTCGCGGCGGATCCGACCGACAAGCAGGCGATCGCGACGCTGACCGCCGATCCGGAACAGGTCGGGCATATCGGCACGACCTGCGTCGCGACGATGGTCAATGCCGGCCATGCGCTCAACGCGCTGCCGCAGCGCGCGACCGCGAACATCAACTGCCGCATCTTCCCGGGCACCTCGTTCCAGCAGGTGCAGGACGAGCTGACCCGCGTCGCGGCCGAGCCCAAGCTGCGGATCCAGTTCACCAATGTCGGCACCACCGCGAGTCCGGCCTCGCCGATGCGCAAGGACGTGACCGACGCGGTACGCGCGGGGCTGGATGCCGCCGCCTACAAGGGAGTGCCGATCATCCCGAGCATGTCTTCAGGCGCGAGCGATTCGATGTGGTTCCGCGTGCGCGGCGTGCCGAGCTACGGTGTCGCGCCGATCTTCATCAAGGACAGCGACGATTTCTCGCACGGCCTCAACGAGCGGACCGAATTGTTCAACATCGCGCCGGGAATTGCCTACTGGAAAGTGCTGATCAAGCGGCTGTCGAACTGATCCACGCGAAAAGGCGGGAGCCGAAGCCCCCGCCCCTTTCCTACTTGCCGAACTTCATCCCGAAGCGCAGCCCGATCGTGCGCGGCCGGTAGACCACATAATAAGGCCGCTGGCTGCACTCGCCGCATTCTTCGAATGCGGAGATCTGCGCACGCTTGTCGAACGCATTGTCCGCGAACAGCTCAGCCGTGAAGTTGCTCCACTCATAGCCGACCGCGAAGTCGACCAGGTCGTAGGCGTGCAGCAACGGCGGCGGCTCGGTCGTGCTGGTGCCGATGCGCAAAGCCGACGATGCCGAGCTCGAATGCGTCCATCCGGATTGGAGATGTGCCCTGCCGGCACCGACCTCCCATTCGTAACGCGCGGTCGCGTTCAGCTTGAACTTGGGCGTGACGGGCAGGCGCGTTCCCTTTGGAGCAACGACATCGTCACCGGTGCACGAGAATGTCGGATCGTCGGTGGCGCACAATTTATTGCGCAGCTTCGCATCCAGATAGGCGCCGGTGACGTTCAAGCTCAGCCCGGGCGTCGGGTAGAGGCCGATATCGGATTCGATCCCCTTGATGCGGGCGTTCGGACCGTTGTGGATCTCGGTGAAGCTGTTCGCGCCGAGGAAGCTGTACTGGAAATTCTTCCAGTCATCGACGAAGACGGCGCCGTTCCAGCGCAGCTTGCGATCGAGCCAGGTGGTCTTCCAGCCGATTTCATAGTTGGTCAGATAATCGGGCTTGTAGGGATCGAGCGTGCCGCGGCGGTTGATGCCGCCGGGCCGGAATCCGCGCGACCAGGTCGCGTAGACCATGTGATCCGGATCAAGCTTCCAGGTAAGATTGAGCCGGTGAATGAAGCCATCATCCTTGGCGCGGCGGGGATCGACGCCGCCATTCCCATCGGGAACGCCGAGATTGGTGCAGGGTGCGCCGGCTTCGTCCGGTTTAACGAGCGTGCCGCCCGGATTGTCGGCGAGGGTGGTGCCGTCGGTGTTGAAGCACGCCGCGACGCCGGTGCCGCTGCTACCGACCGCGTTATAGGGTTTCCCGGCGGGATTGCGGCCGAAGCCGAAGAAGCCAATCAAGGTGTTGTCGAACTTGTAATAGCGCAGACCGCCGGTCAGCGTGAGGTTGGACGTGATATCCCACGCCGCCTCGCCGAACGCAGCATAGTCGCGATCCACGCGCTTCTGCTGGGTCAGCCAAAGCGTGCCCGGATAGCCGTTGACCGACAGGGAATCCGCCAGACCAACCACCTGATAATCCTGGCGGATATTATGATATTGTCGCTGGTAGAAAAGGCCGCCGACCACGCGGAACGGAGCGCTCGCGGGCGAGGAGAAACGAAGCTCCTGGCTGACCTTGTTGAACTTGTCGGTGCCGATCACATGCTGCAACGGCTTGATCGGATTGCCGGAATTGTCCTTGTAATATTCATAGCCGGCGAGGCCGCCATAGCTCGCATAGAGCGCGTCGTAGGCTTCGGCATAGTCGCTATAATCCTGCGCCGAGTTGATCTTCCGGGTGAGGTAAGCGCCGGCATAGGTCAGGTCCCAATTGCCGATCTTGCCCTCGATCGTGAGCGCGCCCTGCAGGAAGCGGTCATGATCGAAGTCGGTCTGATAATGCTTGACCTTGAGATCGCCCAGGCTGGGATCCTCACCGAACGTGCCGTGATTCTTCTCGTCCTGGCCGAAAACAGTCGCGGTCGCGGTCCAATTGTCGTTGAGGTCGATCTTGAGAGCGGCACGGCCGCCATAGACATCGACGTCGTTGTAATTCTTCTTGGCGACGGCGCTGTTGTCGACGGTTATGCCAGGCGTGCACGCCGTCTCGGCGTCGGGCGGCGGCGTGCCGTCACAGAAGGTCTGCGTGCCGGGTATATTATCGATATAGCCGGCATCATGCTCGTAGAATCCGACCAGCCGGATCGCCGCGGTGGGCGACAATGGCGCATTGAAGAAGCCCTCGATCTTGCCGCCCTGGCTGCCGTGCGCGACGGTGTTCCCCTCCACGTCAAGCGCGCCATAAGCGTGGCTGGTGTCGGGTTTGTTGGTGATAATGCGCAGCGTGCCCGCTTCCGACGAGGCGCCGTACAAGGTGCCCTGCGGACCCGACAAAGCCTCGATCCGCGCTATGTCGTAAATGTGGACATCGAGATTGCCGCCGATCGTGGTGATCGGCTGTTCGTCGAGATAGACGCCGACCGAGGGCAACGAGCCGGAGTGATTGCCGTCACCGCCCGAAGCTGCGCCACGGATGTAGATGCTGGTCGATCCGGGTTGCGTGGTCTGGAACGAGACGCTCGGCAATTGCTTGGTGAAATCGGTGAAGTTGGAGACGTTGAGTTGCTCCAGCTTCTGCGTGCCGAGCGCCTGGATACTGATCGGCACGCTCTGCAGGTTCTCGGAGCGTTTCTGCGCGGTGACGACGATTTCCGCCGGGCCGACAGGCGCGGGAGGCTGATTGGCATCGGCCGCGGAGCTCGTTTCAGCGTTGGTGGTCGTGGCCTGGGCGAAAGCGGCGCCCGAGGCACCGGTGAGAACGGTTCCGGCCAGCAGCGCGGCCATGAAACGGCGGGGTTCACGCATCGTATGACTCCCTGTCTCTTTTATGAGCGGGAGGCTGTTCTGGTGCCGTTACGGTGTCAATCCGGTCCGGAACGGGGCCATGCTTTTGCGGCGCATCAGTGCAAACATGTCACGCTTGATGGGGGTAAGCGTCGACCAAGTCTCCAAGCGCCTGCCGCAATGGCCCGAGCCAGGACTCGAAGTGACGCCATTGCTCGACGCCTTCGCGAAAGATCGGGCGGCGCACCTGTTCCGAGGAAGCGGTGCGAACCGCGCGTTCGGTTTGGTGGAAGCGAAGGCAGCTTTCCTCGAAGGGAAGCCGCGCATGATCCAACAGGGCGCGGACCTGCGCTTCGGTATCGTCCACCATCGCCTCGTAGAAGATGCGGCGGACCTGACCGGGCAGGGCCGCGTCGAAATGATCCATCAGCCGCACGTAATCCGCATAATAACGCGCGAGGTCGACCAGGTCGTAGGTGAAGGTCTGGCCGCGCGCGAAATGCTGCTTGAAGTTGGAGAAGCAGCAGCCGAGCGGATGACGCCGCGCATCGACGATCGTCGCGTTGGGCAGGATCAATTTGATGAAACCGACATGCGCCCAGTTATTGGGCATCTTGTCGACGAAGAACGGGCGATCGGTCTTGCGCTGGATGCGCGTGCGGTCGAGATATTCCTCGCCAAGCGCGCGCGCCTCGTCCGGGCCCAGCGAGGCCATGCCCTTCAGCCCGACGCGCGAGGCGAGCGTGGCGATGTCGGCAAGCTCGGTGGTGCCTTCCACCTGCGAATGGCTCGCCAGGATCTGCTCGATCAGGGTCGAGCCCGAGCGCGGGAGCGACACGACGAAGATCGGATCCGGGGCCTGCGCACCCCACCCTTGGCGCGCGGCGAAGAAATCGCCGGTGAACAGGCCGATCTGGCGGTCGACCCCCTCGCTCAGTTCGGCGGCATCATAGTCGATCAGCGCGCGGCGGCGACGATTGCCATCGGCGTAGTGCGCGAAGGAGGCGGCATAGGCGCCTACGTCCTCCTCCGCCTTGCCGAGCGCGAATCCGAGATGAAAGCGATCCTCCTCGCTCAAATCGGGCGCGTCCAGCGCGGCGCGCATCGCGGCCCGGTCCTCCTCACTGAAACGAAAGGTCTTGAGGTTGGCGAGGCTCCACCAGGCCTCACCCAGGCTCGGCTGGAGTTCGAGGCAGCGGCGATAGGCCTGGATGCTTTCATCCTGCCGCCCGATCGTCTTGAGACTATGGCCCAGGCTCATCCAGACCTTGGGCTGGTTGGGATAAGCGACCAGAACCTGACTGTAGAGCGCGATCGAAGGCGCATAATCGCCGAGCCGCGCCAACGCTGCCGCCTTGAGATTGAGGTAGGAAGGGTGACCCGGATCGCGCACGAGCAATTGGTCGATCTCGCCGATCGCTTCCTCGGAACGGCCCTGGCGATGGAGAGCGATCGCAAGATTGTGGCTCGCGGCGGCAAAGCCGGGCGCAAGCTCCAGCGCGCGGCGCAACAGGGTTTCGGCATCCTTGTTGCGCCCGATCCGTCCCGCCAGCTCAGCGAGCATGCGGATCGCGCCGATATCGGTCGGCTCCTCCTTGAGGCGATTGCGCAATATCGGTTCGGCATGCGCGAGATCGTTGCGCGCAAGGGCGTCGGCCGCCTCGAGCAAGGCCGGGTCGCGGGTCGAGGCACGCAAGGCGGCGAGATAGGCTGCATCGCCGCCTTTCTGATCCTCGACGAGATGAAGCTGGTCGCCGAGCGCACGCCAGGCCTCGGCCGAACCGGGATCCGCTGCCGTCGCTGCGCGGAAGGCCGCGGTGGCCAGTTCGCCCTCCCCCTTGCGGCGATGCGCCGCGCCCGCGATCAGCAAGGCCGCAGCGTTGCCCGGCACTACGCGCAGGATTTCACGCGCCTGATCCAGGGCGAGATCGGGCTGGGCGTCGAGCAGGCGGCGCGCATGTGCGAGCGCGATTTCGAGGTTTCCGGTCGGATCGGCGCGCGAGGCCATAAGATGGAAAGACGATGCGGCGCCCACCCCTGTCAACGCCGATCTTGCGGATGCCCGCGCAACACGGCAGTCTCCGCGCCATGGCGATCGCGCGTCCCTTGTCGAACGAGGATCCCGACGAAGGCTGGAGCCTGCCCGCCTGGATCTATTCGGATTCCGACTATTTCGAGGTCGAGCTCAAGCGCGTCATCCGCCCATCCTGGCAGATCGTCTGTCATGTTAGCGACGTGCCCGAAGCCGGCGATTGGCATAGCCTGGATTATGCCGGCGAAAGCGTGGTGGTGATGCGCGGCGCGGACGGATCGGTCAGCGCCTTCCACAATGTCTGCCGGCACCGCGGCGCGCGCATCCTCGACGGCGCGCGCGGCTGCGCCAAGCGGATCGTCTGTCCCTATCACGCCTGGACCTATGCCAGTGACGGGCGGCTGATCGGCGTGCCGCAGAAGGAGAGCTACGATCCCGGCGCGCTCGAAGGCATTCGACTGGCGCCCGTCGAGCATGAAATATGGCGGGGCTTCCTCTTCGTGCGGCTGGAAGGGGGCGGGCCAAGCGTCGCCGAGATGATGGCGCCGTACGAACATGAGGCGGCGCCTTACCGCTTCGAGGATTTGCAAGCGTTGGGCCGGGTCACGCTACGGCCCCGCAGCG
>Ga0164242_10006900_pt1 | contig 12457 bp, 9 predicted proteins | sample OricomgcompostMG_FD_108783 | JGI IMG/M metagenome (GOLD analysis project Ga0164242, IMG submission 108783) | Miracle-Growth compost microbial communities from Emeryville, California, USA - Original compost - Miracle growth compost (MG) ... | reverse complement strand
TTTTATCACGGCCTTTGTTTTTCAAAGTTACCAGGTGGATGGCAACAGCATGCAGACCACGCTACAGCCCAATGATAGGCTGATTGTGTGGAAGCTGCCCCGTACTTGGGCAAAGATTACCCACCACCAATACGTACCAAAGCGCGGCGACATAGTTATCGTGACAGAATCTGGTCTGAGTAACTATGGCGACACTCAGGATACTAAGCAAATTATTAAGCGTGTGATTGGCCTGCCAGGCGACCACATTGTCATCAAAAACAATCACATCACTATATACAATGCTGCAAACCCCAAAGGTTTTGACCCTGACGTTACTTTGCCCTACAACAAAGACGGTCACATTCCGATTACCGACAACGACATCAATATAACGCTAGGTAAAAACCAGTTGTTTATTTGCGGCGATAACCGATCTAACAGCCTGGACAGCCGTATTTTCGGGCCGATCCAAACCAGCCAAGTAGTCGGCAAACTAGTTGCCCGTATCTACCCGTTCTCGAATATAGAAAAATTTTAGCGCTCTAAGTCAGCTAGCAGCTTGGCTAGATGATCGTCGTCTTTGAAGGCTATCTCAACACGCCCACCGTGAGCTGTACGGTATATGCGTACCTTCGTGCCATAACGTTTGGCCAGGCGCTCTGTTTCTGGTGTTTTACCGCTAACGCGTTCCTCGGTATCTTTTTTCTCGATCGAACCAGCCTTTAGGGCTATCACAAACCTCTCGGCCTCACGTACCGTCCAGTCATTCTTGATGATCAGACCTACCAGCTCCTGCTGTGCTTCTGGGTTGTCTTTCAATGCTAATACCTGTCGGGCATGGCCTTCTGTAATCTTGCCAGTAGCCAAAGCGTCGCGGGCAAACTCGGGCAGGTTCAACAGACGTACTATGTTAGAAATAGTCGAGTCTGCCTTGCCTAAGCGCTTGGCTATCTCCGGGTAAGTCATATTAAACTGCTGGTGCAAGCGCTCTATGCTCACGGCTTGTTCTAGCGGTGACAGGTCGACGCGCTGAACGTTTTCCAGTATGGCCAGCTCTAGTCTCTCCTGCTCTTTGGTCGTGCGTACCAACGCTGGCACATGCTTTAGCCCGGCCAATTTAGATGCGCGCCAACGACGTTCGCCTGCCACAATGTAATAGTTAGAACCATTTGGCGTTACCACCAATGGCTGGATTACGCCATATTGCTTAATGCTGGCCGCCAGCTCCTGCAAGGCCGTTTCGTCAAAAGACGTACGAGGCTGCTGAGGATTGGGCGATAGCTTTTCGACTGGTATTTGTTCTATCCGCTCGTCACTCGAAACTAGCAAAGCCACATCAACGCCTTGCGGTATTAAAGATCCAAAACCTTTGCCAAGCCCCGTTTGTTTTGCCATGTATATATAATACCAGGTTTGTTACAACCCAAGTTTCCTTATTAGCTCAGATGCAACATTTTTATACGCCCGCGCACCCTTGCTCCATTTGTCGTGCTCAAAAATTGTTCGGCCGTAGCTTGGCGCTTCGGCTAGTCGAACGTTGCGCGGCACAACCGTGTTCAGTAGCTTGTCGCCATAATGCTTAGTCAGCTCGCTGAGTACCTGTTCGTTTAAGGACAGGCGCTTGTCATGCATAGTTAGCACCACGCCAGCTATGTCTAATTTCGGATTTAGGTTTTGCTTAACGGCCTGAATAGTTTGTAACAATTGGCCCACACCCTCTAGTGCAAAGTATTCGGCCTGTACAGGTATAAGCACCTTGTCGGCTGAAGCCAGTGCGTTGATAGTTAACAACCCTAGGGCTGGCGGACAGTCAACTATAATAACATCGGCCTTTATACGTTGCAGCGCATCACGTAGTTTGAATTCGCGATTTTCTAAGCCCACCAAGTCTACCTCCGCCTGTGCCAACTGACCATTTGTGGGTAGCAATATAAGGTTAGTTATATTCGTGGCCAGCACTACATCCTTAAGTGGCGTTCCGTTAACCATGACATCATACAAGTTCTTCTTGAGGGTCTCTTTGTCTACACCCAGGCTGCTGGTAGCATTGCCTTGCGGATCAAGGTCTACTAGTACAACTTTGCGCTTAGAGTTGGCTAATTGTGCCGCCACATTAACAGCGGTAGTCGTTTTGCCGACTCCGCCTTTTTGATTTGCTACAGCTACTATCACACTCATATTATATCTGACTACCTTGCTACCCTAAATCCTACCTGGGCCGATGTGGCAGTTCTAGGCGACAGACCGGATAAAGCAAAGGCACCATCGTTTGCTCCCTCCAGGTAAGAGCCTCCCCGTATCATACCTACGTTTAGAGAATTGGCAGACATAGAATATAAGGCGCCCAATCCTTGGGTAGTGGTGTATGAACTATTTGGCGGCAAGTACTGATAGCCGAACCCGTTATCATGAAGAACGGTATTCAGCTCTATCCATACACCGTTTCTAGTAGTGCCGTCATCGGGCGAGTTGGCCGACATATATATGCTACTAGTCCAATCCCAGACATTGCCCGAGAAGTCCCATATAGCCGCGCAGTTATTGTTTGCAGCTGTACCATTGTTTACACATAGGCCATTTCCCTGGCTGATCCATAGTGTGCGTCGCTGGTCGCCACCGGTGTTTGTCTCGCCGTAATAGCCATCCGTATCTGACGAGCTTGCGGCTAAAGCACTATCTGGAGCATCATCGGAGTGCCCAATGTACATTTTGCCGCTTCCTACCGCTCCGCCAGTCCAGTTAGCAGGCTGCCAGTAGGCATTCTCGGCTATAGTCATCCACTCTGCGTTGCTTATCAAATGACAACCGTTGCTGCAAGCTGCCGCGCTCTTCACGTTGGCGCTATCTTGGTTGATACTTACCCAAGGTGTACCGCTAGCCTGAGTTACAGCGTTGCCGCTGCCATCATCCTTAGCTTCATACTTCATCACACAAAAACCAGGCAGTGTGCCATACTTGGCGCTACCAGGTACCCAGATGTAGTTAGTCAGGCCCTGGCAAGAACTCTTTAGCTGCGTGCCATACGTTACGGCACCAGCTACAGTTACGTCGCCACTTATGGATACATTGGCCAAATAGGCCGTACCGCTTACTGTCAAGTCGCTGCTTATGGTAGCGCTAGCCATGGTAACCGTTCCGGTAGTTGCCAGGTTGGCAACATTTACTGTGCTAGTGGTCGAATCTACCGATAGTACCGATGTCCCTTCGGAACTCTGTACCTTAAAGGCAGTACTGTTATCGCTCGATATTAAAGCCGTTTGGACACCCAATGCTCCCGCCTGTACCGATACAGTTCCGGTCTGCAGGCTGACATAGGCATCAGAGCCGCCCAAGCCAAGTCCGGTCAGCTCGTCCTGGGTAACTAGGTTGTACGTTCCTGCTGCGCCCTTATCCGGCAGCACAAAGGTTTGGTTACCGTGACCGGCAGCCGAGCCCGCAAAGCTCAAAACACTGGTATTGCCGTTTGCCGTGTTGGTTAGTTGATCTGCCTTGGAGGCATGATCGGCCTGAAAGGCATAAGGTACCGCTGTTAGCTGTAAGCGTGGGCTCATCTCTCCGTCCCATACCAGCGTCTGAACAGTTGTGGTGGTGCCGCCAATGTTCATGGTTAGCCAGAGTTTTTGGCTCCAGTCGATGGTAGTCGGGAACGAGGTAATACTACCAAGAGCAGTCGAGAAATAACCGTTGACGGTTTCTAGGCCAGTGCCTGCACTGTTGAGGTAATCCTCGCTCCATAAAGCGGTACAGCCAACCCCAGCGTTACAGCTAGAGGCATCGTATAGCTTGAATTCGACGTTATAGTCGCCATCCGGAACGATTGCACCGGCGCTAGTCTGTAAGCGCGCTTGGAAGTTGATGGTGTTAGAGGTGTCGGCTGACACCGTTCCACCTATACGCGCGTACGCGAGAGCAAAAGAAAAAACACCGACCAAAACGAGTAACCACAGCCTAAGGCTGCGCACAAAGAGTACTCGTTTTGTCGGTGTTAGTTTGAGCATTTTTGGTTTGGTTTGATATTGTTTTGGTTTGTGTCTCACGTCTGTTTGTTTAACACGCTTATATTTTCCTCTCTGTTGCACCCCTGGTTCAAGCCTTTTATGTACACAAATTGTCTCCGCATTAATGGCCTTTGCATAGTGATTTAAGTTATTAAAAACGATGTGTTTATAACATCACAATCTATTTACTATCTGTTAAATGAATTGTCTGTTTCATAAATTCATATAAATTTATTTTATAAACGTTGTGTCTGTAACAACAAGTAAAATATACTTCCTGAACAAAAAGGTAGTTATCCACAGACCATAACTAAAGCTAAGCCTGGACACAAAAAATCCCTCCTAAGAGGGATTTCAAATAAATGGCAGCTGCCTGGTTTTAGGCGATTTTATCGATCTTTATAACCGTCTGTAGTTGGCGGTGGCCATGTAGTTTGTGAACACGCTTTTTAGCCTTGTAGCGTATGGCCGTTACCTTATCGGCCTTGGCATCGTTGTCTACCACGCTAGCCGTAACACTAATGCCGCTAACTAGCGGGGTGCCGACTGTTACTTTATCGCCGTCAATGACCAGCAGAACGTCAAATTTGACGTTCTTGCCAGCGTCGGCCAGACGTTCAATGGTAACGGTGTCGCCTTCTGCAACTACATACTGCTTACCACCGGTAGCAATAACTGCTTTTTTCATATATTTAATCCTTCAAGAATTTTAGATACCAATAGATTGTAACAGATTAGCTACTCTTTAGCAAGAGAGATGCTGACCGCAAAGCCTTCAACATTGACCTGGGTAGCATATCCGTCTGGCTTAGTCTTATTTAGGCTGGTAGCTAGTGTTTCTGACGAAATGGTTTCAGCGTGTTCTGTTAAGGTTTGAGCTATTTCCTCGTCATCACTCGTGATTGCCAGCGAGATGCGATCATCAACTTGCAGACCTGCGTCTTTGCGGGCATTTTGAACAAAACGTATAATCTCCCGCATCATACCCTCGCGCCTAAGCTCAGGGGTAATTTCTAGGTTAAGCGTGATATCTACGTCATTTGTCTCTTGAACAGACTTTACGTTTAGTTCTTCCAAGATTATGTCATCATAGCTAGAATGATGGGCATTTTTGGGCACAAATACTGCGCTTAAGGGCTGCCGGACTTTTAACTTGTGGGCAGCCCGGAAGCTTAGGCCCTGGTTAATTACCTCACGTACATCTGCCATCTCAGTCACAATTTGTTCGTCAACCGCACCATTCTTTGGCCAGTCTAGCAGGTGGACGCTTTCGCCCAGTTCGCCACCAGTTAACTTGTTGAATAACTCCTCGCTTAGAAACGGCACAAACGGTGCCAAGATTATGCTTAGTCGAGTTAGTACATAGTGTAGGGTTTGGTAAGCCTCGCTTTTATCACTGTCGTCCTCGCTCTTCCAGAAACGACGACGGCTGCGACGCACATACCAGTTACTAGCGTCGTCTATGAATCCCAAGACCGGCTCAAGAGCACCCGGTATATCGTAGTCGCCCATGTGATGTTCGATGTGAGCTTGCAACTGATGTAATCTTGACAACACCCATATGTCGAGTGGATTTTGCAGCTTGGTCGATGGGTCTTGGTGCTCGCCCTGCCACTCCCAGCCATCTACGCTGGCATAGGTTGTAAAGAAATCGTACATATTCCAGATCATGGTCAGCTTACGCGCCACGTCCTGAACATCTTTGTCTTGCAGCGAAAAATCTTCGCCATTAAGTAAGGGCGAGCTGAGCAGCAGAAAACGAAGCGAGTCGGCCGAAAATTTGTCCATGAGTTCGTTTGGGTCTGTGAAGTTTCCTAGGCTCTTGCTCATCTTGCGACCATCATTGCCAGCGACCGTCCCAGTTACAATTGCGTTCTTGAACGGAGCCTTATCGAACAGGCCAACGTTTACAACGTGCAGATAGTAAAACCAGGCACGAGTTTGTGCGACGTATTCCGCTATGAAGTCGCCCGGGAAATTGGCCTCGAACTTTTCTTTATTCTCAAATGGATAATGGAACTGCGCAAACGGCATTGAGCCGCTCTCAAACCAGCCGTCGAGCACTTTTTCGATGCGCTTGTAGTGCTTACCGTCCAAATCAAATTCTATTTCGTCGACCCACGGACGATGATAGTCTTCCAGCTCAACGCCCGACAGTTCTTTGAGCTCAGCATAGCTTCCCACGACTTTGATGTCGCCATCCTCGCTCTTCCATACAGGTAGCGCAGTAGCCCAAAAGCGGTCGCGACTCAAATTCCAGTCTGGTGCCTGTTCGATGTTCTTCTCGAAGCGACCATGCTTGATATAATCTGGAAACCAATTTATAACCTTATCATTTTGCTCAATCATGAGCTTTTTCTGGCCATCGACATCAAAAAACCAGCTTGGAACAGCACGATACATGATGCGCTGTTTGCTGCGCGGGTTAAACGGGTATTCGTGCTGGATATATTCGATTTTCCATACAATACCCTTGTCCTTGAGGTCCTTGGCGATCGCTTTATTGCTAGACCATACCTCTTGGCCAGCATAAAATGGTACTTCTTCGTAGTAAATGCCGCTTTCGTCAAGCGCTTCGACTACCCGAAGATTAGCTTTTTTGGCCAGCTCGAAGTCCTCTTCTCCATAGGCCGGAGCCAAATGGACTATGCCCGTACCAGACGCACTGGATACATAGTCGGCCGCGAGCACAATATTATCAACTGTTGGCGTGCTATTTAGCGCAATCGTGTGCGCCATATGGAAATCGGGTGCATCAAATAGAGGCTCGTAGCTTAGGCCTACCAAATCTTTACCTTTGTATTCTTCTAGTACAGTGTGGTCTAGCGGCTGGTGTTTTTCATCTGTAAATACTTTTAACACCAGGTCTTTAGCAACTATAAGTTTTTCGCCATTGTACTCGACCAACACGTAGTCCATGTCCGGGTTGACCGCTAGGGCTGTATTGGCTGGCAGAGTCCATGGTGTGGTAGTCCAGGCCAGCAAAGTACGACCATCTTCTAGCTTAAATTTTACGTAGACACTGGGGTCGGTAACCGTCTGATAAGCATCGTTATCCATGGTTACTTCATTTTTCGACACCGGCGTAGCAAATTTTGTGTCGTACATGAGCACCTTGTAGCCTTCGTATATCTTGCCCTTATCGTATAGCGTCTTAAAGGCCCACCAAACACTCTCCATATAATCTTTGTCCATGGTTTTGTAGGCACCCTTAAAGTCCACCCAGCGACCGACCCTGTCAATCACATCTTCCCACGTTGCACTATTGGCAACCATGGCGTCACGTGCCTCAGTTATATATTCTTCCAAACTTATAGTAGTACCGATTGAACGACGGTCAGTAATGCCAAGTTTTTTCTCGACAAAATTTTCAGCCGGCAGGCCATGACTGTCCCAGCCCCAAACTCGCTCAATATGTTTGCCCTGCATAGTCCAGTAGCGCGGAACCGCGTCCTTTACGATGCTACTAAGAAGCGTACCGTGGTGGGGTACTCCAGTAATAAAGGGTGGTCCGTCATAGAAAACATAGGCGTTGTCTTTAGGGCGTTGATTGACCGACTTTTCAAATGTCTTATCGGCTTTCCAGCGCTTGACCCAGTCTTTTTCGTATTCCAGGGCACGCCGACGCTGCCCAGACTCAAATTTCATATACATCATTTTACCACCGATGTTCGGTCGCTAAAAGGGAAAAGACTTTAATACTATGAGTATAGATATCCGGCAATATCCTGCATAAGTGGCAGGGCGCCTTCCCAGTGTTGGACATAGCCACCACTGTCATCCAGCACGACTATAGCTGGTTGCGCCATGATACCGTAAGCCTTGGCCTTGCCGGCGCCCTCTACGCTGTCGTAATCAAGGATTTCTATCTGCTGCTCATCAATCACATAGCGTTTCTGCATATCACGTATAAATTCTTCCGTGTCGCGAGATCCTTCGCTATTAGGCCTATAAAGCACAACTACTTTCATATGTTTTAAGTTTAACAGATGCCTAGAGTGCACTCCAATATTCGATCTCGACCCGCCCGGAACCGCCAGCCGCACCGCCGCCGCCTCCGCCGCCATAACCAGAGGCCCCTGCTTGTCCGGCAGCACCGCCACCATCAATGCCTGCACCAGCCGTTGAGCTATAGCTGTAGCCGGAACCGCCGCCGCCTCCGCCGGAACCGTATAAGCCACCAGTGCCCGAACCAGCAGGCGAAGACGTTGAGTACGTACTGCTATAGTAGTAGCATCCATTTCCTCCCCTGCCACCAAAACCACTAGAAATACTAAAGGCAGACGATGTTCCACCTGTGCCACCAGCTGCGCTTGTAGTACCCGCCGCACCACCGCCGCCTATAACAATCGAGTAGCCAGTTCCCGGCGAGACGCTGACTACACTTTTGGCAACAGCGCCGCCACCACCACCTGCGCCATAATAGCGCGAAGTTGAGCCATTATAAACATAGCCGTAAGAACCGCCAGCACCACCACCCGTACCCCCGCCAGCACCACCAGCTGCATAGGTGGTGTCGGTACTAGCAGAATAACCACCGCCACCACCACCGGACACAACCAACACTTCAACTGACGTCACGTCAGCCGGGCACGTCCATGTAGTCGATGATAGCAGAACATCCTTCTTCTTGATCTTTTGAGTAGGCGACGAACCCAATCCGCTAACCACCGTATAGATGGAGTCTACTTTGCTCTTAATCGCAGCAAGCAAACCAGAAATTGGATCTGGAAAAATGTTAATCCCCATTATGTTTAAATTATAATGTACGGCTGCAAAACATACAAAGACCCCTATATTTGGGGCCTTTGTATGTTTGCCGGGTATAGGCAGCTCTTGATTTTCCTACGAGCAACCCGTAGTTGAGCCACAGCTAGTACAGACATAGCAGCTACCAGCGCGCTGAGTTTGATTACCACAGTTGTAGCACAACGGCGCAGCCGGATCGGCTGTCGAATCTTTGGGTTGTGCACTGGCGGCAGCCAGTTCTTGGGTAACCTGCTCTATAGACGTTGCCGGTACGATTGGTTCAACCGGAGCCGAAACAGGTTCATCCAACAAGCTAGTCTGTGTTTCTGGCATGTCCTCGAAGCTGGCCAAGCCAAGCTCCAGGCGATCGTCGAAGCTTAAATAGTCTAGAGCCAAACGGCGGAATATGTAGTCGGTAATGCTACTAGCAGTACGGATTTCTGCATCGTCAGTAATACCATAGGGGGCAAAACTGCTGCCGCGGAAACTCTTAACGTAGCGCTTTAGCGGTACGCCGTACTGCAGACCTTGACTGACGCTGGTCGCAAGAGCATCCATGACACCACTAAGTGTGCTGCCCTGCTTGCTGACACTAATGAATAGTTCGCCTGGTGTACCGTCTTCGTACTCGCCTACCGTAAAGAAGCCCTTTAGGTCGGCCAGCTCAAATCGGTAAGTCTTGGCGCTGCGGACGCGAGGCAATTTACGGCGAACCGCACCCTTAAGTACAACGCTGTGATTGCCTACCAATGCTTCTGGCGCCACTGCTGCAGCTTCCGCAACTGTTGTAATTTCCTCTTTGTCTTCGGCCTCTTCTTTTTTAGCCATGCTAAGCGGTTGAGCCACCTTAGTATTGTCTCTGTAAATAGCAACTGCTTTTAGCCCCATCTTCCAACTGTCCAGGTGTAGCTGCTCGACATCTTCTATGCTGGCTTCGGCCGGCATGTTAACTGTCTTAGAAATTGCGCCAGACAGGAATGGCTGAACGGCTGCCATCATCTTTACGTGTCCCAGATAGTGAATAGCATTGTCGCCCATGCTACACGCAAAGACCGGCTCGTGCTCTTTCCTCAGATGCGGCGCACCCAAGATAGTCTTTTCGGTGTCTATGTAGGCTACTATGTCGTTGATCTGTTCGTCCGTATAACCCAGTGCCCTGAGCGCCCTAGGCACCGTTTGGTTAACAATGTTCATTACCCCGCCACCAACCAGCTTCTTGACCTTAACCAGGCCAAGATCCGGTTCAATACCAGTCGTGTCGCAATCCATCATGAAGCCGATGGTTCCAGTCGGAGCCAACAGGCTGGCCTGGCTGTTGCGCACACCATGCAGTTCGCCTAGCTCAACTGCTTCATCCCAAGCTGTAGCCGCTGCGCTCAACAAGTCTTCGGCCACCATGGAAGCATCAATATGGTTAACGGCTTCGCGGTGCATGCGCAACACATTAAGTACACCCTCGCGATCTTTGTGAAAGCCGGCAAATGGGCCAACTTTACGTGCAATCTTGGCGCTAGTTGCGTAAGCGTGCCCTGTCATGAGCGCCGTAACGGCAGCGGCTTGAGCACGGCCCTCGTCACTGTCGTACGGTAAGCCTTGAGCCATCAAAAGTGCACCCAGGTTAGCATAACCAATACCCAGCTGCCTGTAAGCTTTGGCTGTCTTGGTAATGCGTGCCGTCGGGTATTCGCTGTATCCCACCAGAATCTCCTGGGCTGTAAAGATGATCTCAGTAGTGTGCTTGAAGGCTTCAATGTCAAAGCTAAAGTCGTCGTTTAGGTACTTAAGCAGGTTTATGCTAGCCAAGTTACAAGCACTGTTGTCTAGGCTCATGTACTCTGAACATGGGTTGGAACCATTGATGCGACCAGCCACCGGAGTGGTGTGCCATTTGTTAATAGTGGTGTCGAACTGCAGCCCGGGGTCGGCGCACTTCCAGGATGCTTCGGCAATCTGGCGCCACAAGTCGCGTGCCTTGACTGTTTTTACAGTTTTGCCAGTCGTAACAGCCTTGAGGTCCCAGTCGCTATTGCTTTCGACGGCCTGCATGAATTCGTCGGTTACGCGCACTGAGTTATTTGCGTTCTGATACTGAACGCTAAAAATATCTTTGCCGTCGAGACTCATGTCAAAACCAGCCTCTTGCAGCACGCGAGCCTTGTCTTCCTCTATAGATTTACACCAAATGAACTCCTCTACATCTGGATGGTCAACGTTCAAAATGACCATTTTAGCTGCCCGTCGTGTTTTGCCGCCGCTCTTAATCGCACCGGCCACACTGTCGGCACCACGCATGAAGCTCAACGGACCAGAGGCATGACCTCCACTTTTACTAAGCGGCTCTACACTAGAACGCAGGCTGCTGATGTTAACCCCCGAGCCCGATCCGCCCTTGAAAATCATGCCTTCTTCGGCGTACCACTGCAAGATTGATGGCATGGTGTCGTCAACGCTCAAAATAAAGCAGGCGCTGGCCTGTTGTGAACGACCTTCGGCGCCGATATTAAACCACACAGGGCTGTTAAAAGCCGCGCGTTGAGTCGCCAAAATGTACTTGAGCTCCTCGCGAAAAGTTTCGGCTTCTGCGACATTGTCAAAGTAGCCTTCTTGCTGTCCAGCCCTAACAATTGTGTCTGCCACGCGATTAATGAGGTCTTTTAGACTAGTTTCTCGCCCCTTGGTGCCTGGCGTGCCTGTGAAATATTTTTGCGCCACAATGTTTAGTGCATTAAGCGACCAGTCCTCAGGAATCTCAACATCTTTTTGCTCAAAAACCACTTCGCCAGTGAACGGATTGTTTATGCTTGCATCACGCTTAACCCATTTCAGCATGTCATAAGCCTTAGTCTTAGCTTCGGTAAAGTACCGAGTCGATCCTGTGCTTGTTGTTTGCCCCATGTTATTACCCTCTTTTCCGGTCGTCACCTCTGCCGACCACTTGATATTATTTTTTAATTTTTGTTTAGAGCCCATGCTTAAGCCAGCTCTCCACCGCTACTCGCTACCGAGTAACAAAGGAGAGCCGACAAGTATTCTGCTCTTTTTTATTTAGGATTTTTAATTTTAGAGTCTTTTAGTCTCTTAATGCCTCAAGCTTGCGATCGCGTATCTGTGATAGCTCACGCTCAAAACTAGCAATGTCCTTGAACTGTCTATAGACGCTTGCGAAACGCACGTATGCCACCTCGTTAATGCTTGGCAGAAGTTCCATAACTATTTCGCCGATTTTGCCCGAAGGAATTTCCTCGTCCGGACAATTATAGAGCTGCTGCTCGACATTATTTACCAGATTCTCTAGCTGCATACTTGTAACTGGCGTTTTTTCGCACGCGTGGTACAGGCCGGACAGTAGCTTGGTGCGGCTAAACAGCTGACGAGTGCCATCTTTTTTAATGACTACCAACTGCGGACGCTCTAAGCGCTCATAGGTCGTAAAGCGATGCTCGCAAGACGTACAAACTCGCCGACGGCGAACAGCCGAACCTGCGTCGACATCACGGCTTTCGATGACCTTAGTGTCGCCCATGCCACATTGACCACATTTCATGTTCTATCCTATCTGTTAATTTGTAATGTACGGCTACTGTTAGGTACTCTTTTTAGTTTTTGCGGTACTACATATAGCGTTGTATGTACTAAATATAAACCTACATATAGCGCTAGCGCAATAGCAAAGTTGGTGTATTATTTAATACGCTTTATAGGTGTTACTTGTTAGATTCGGCTGATTT
>Ga0164242_10006899_pt1 | contig 12459 bp, 12 predicted proteins | sample OricomgcompostMG_FD_108783 | JGI IMG/M metagenome (GOLD analysis project Ga0164242, IMG submission 108783) | Miracle-Growth compost microbial communities from Emeryville, California, USA - Original compost - Miracle growth compost (MG) ... | reverse complement strand
GCCACTGAGAGGGTGCCCCTTCGGCATTCCGGGCGCGTCTCCCGCCTTGCCCCGCCTCGATCCCGGCCCGCTGTCGGTGAGGGCTGTGGCGTCCCGCCATCACGGCTTGCCCTCGATTCCGGCCCACCGCCGGTGGGGTAGTTGCCCGCGCCGTTCCCCGCGCCCCAACGGGGTGCCCAACGCCCCCGCCACGGACGCGGTCCCGGCCTGCCGCCGGGAGGGGTTACGGCGTCCCCCGGGGCGGGCCCGGGGGTGGGCCCGCCCCGGGGGAGGGTCAGGCGGTGCCGTCGGGGGTTTTGGCGGAGCCGGGGCGGGCCAGGCCGAGGAGGCGACCCGCGGGGGCCGCACTGCCCAGGAGCCCGCCGATCGCCCCCGGTTCGGGCTTGCTGCTCGGCTGGGAGGGCGCGGGTGCCTGCGTGGCCGGGGGCGGCGGCGCCTGCGTCGTGGCCTGGCCGCCACCGGACGTACCGCCGGCGGAACCGCTCTGCGCGGGCGTCCCGCCCGTCCCCGTACCAAAACCGGTGCCCGGGGCCGAACTGCCGGACCCGGAGGTGCCGCGCGGACTGACCGTGGGCCGGTGGGTGGCGCTGTGCGTCGGCTGCGCCGTGGTCGCGGTGGCCGAGTGCGTGGGCGCGGGCCGGTCGCCGTGGCCGGGGGTGCCGTCGGACCCGCCGGAGACCTCGGGCAGCGGCTGCCCGGGGAGGTTGTTCGTCGGCGTGACCGAGGTGCCCGGCGCGCCGGGACGGCTGCTGCCGGCCCGTACGGCCGCCCCGAGCACCGATCCGACCAGCAGCGTGGCGCCGACCGTGAACACCGCCAGGACCGCGCCGCGGCGCAGCACCCGCCGGCGCAGATCCCAGATGGACACCCGCGGGCCGAGCCGCCGCCACGCGTCTCCCGCGAGGTGGCCGTCCACGGAGTAGACGGGGGCGCCGGCGATGACCAGCGGGCTCCAGGCGGCGAGGTAGACGAAGTCGGGGGCGTCGTAGACGGGGACGGTGCGCCAGCTGACGGTGACCAGCAGGGCGATCGACAGGGCTGCGCCGATGGCCGCCGCGACCCGCTGCCACAGGCCGGCGATGGTGAGCACGCCCACCACGACCTGAAGGAACGCGACGCTCAGGCCGGCGCCCACCGGGTGGTTGAGCGCGGCGTCGCGCAGCGGCTCCGCCACGGCCCACGGGTGGAGCGAGGAGAGCCAGGTGACCATGGAGCCGCGCTTGCCGCCGTCGAAGTACACCCGGTCGCAGAGCTTGCCCATGCCGGCGTAGATCGACACGAAGCCGAGGAAGACCCGCAGCGGCAGCAGGACGATGCCGAGGTTGAGCCGGCGGTGCGGGTAGTAGGCGTGCTTGACGGAGCTGCCGCGGCGCGGGGAGCCGGCCGCGCCGCGCAGCCCGTCCTCGGCGTCCCCGGAATCGTCGTAGCCGACGGGGCCGGGGGTGTCGTACGGGTCGTGGGCCGACGGCACGACGGGCCCGCCGTAGCGGCCGTTGCCGCCGCTGATGCGGGGCCCGACGATTGTCGGCTCGCCGTACGCGGCGAGGTCCGTCCCGCCGCCCGCGGCACTCGTGCCGCCCTGGCCGGCGCCGAACTCCTCGTAGGGGCCGCGCGGGCCGACCACCACGGGGACGGGCGGCGGCAGCACGGTGGACTCGCCGATCCGCGGCAGCAGCCGGGTGGCGGCGCCGGCGTCGCCAGACGCGGCGGCGGGGGCGCCGGCCTGCCGCACCGCACGGGTCAGCTGGGGCGCCGAGTGGCCGGACCAGACCACCGGGGTGCGGCGGCGCACCACGGGCATTCGGACGGTGTCCTCCAACCCGAGCGATCGGATCGCGCCGGCGCCGAGCTGCACCCGGAAACTCGCGTGGTTGACGATGACCTGGGCGGGATCGCTCGGCACCCGCGGCATGGTCAGCACACGCTCGTCGTACCCGGGTGCCCCTCCCCCCGGGGAAGTGCGGGGTGTTCTGGTGTCCACACTCATCTAACCGAGTGACGGTGCTTTAGGACACTGCCTGACAGTCCCCCGTCAGGCCTCGGGGCCTGCCCCTGATGCCGTTTCCGGTGCGGGTGTTCCCGTTCTCACGAAATTCTCAGGCTTTCTTCCCGCTCTCCTCAAGGCTGCGCAAAGGAACACCCACCAAGATGCAAGGCCAGTCCCCGGGCACCGCCGGCGGGACAGCCGCGTGCTGCCCGAACAGCCGTCCAGGCGTGGCCACGGGGTCCTTCGAGGCCGAGGAGCGGTGCGATGATCCTGAACGACCCCCGAGTGCGCCGAGTGGCGCGGCGCGTGCGTCTGCGGGCCCGGCGGATGGTGACGGCCCCGCCGCCGGTGCTGGCGCCCGAGGCGCGACGCCTGGTACCCGACCCGGTGTTCGTCATCTCGTCGATCCGCTCGGGCTCCACCCTGATGCGGGTCCTGCTCAACAGCCACCCCGACATCCGCGCCCCGCACGAGATGCACCTGCGCACCCTGACGCTCAACTACACGCAGCCCTACACCGAGAAGGCCATGGGTCTGCTGGACCTGGACAAGCGGGAGTTGGAGCACCTGCTGTGGGACCGGGTGCTCCACCGCGAACTGGTGCGCAGCCAGAAGAAGATCATCGTGGACAAGACGCCGGGCAACGCCGACGTGTGGCAGCGGCTGCACGAGGCATGGCCACAGGCCCGGTTCGTGTTCCTGCTCCGCCACCCGGCCTCGGTGGTCGCCTCGACGCTGGACTCGCGGCCCGACCGCGGCCTCGACTGGACCGTGCGGCACATCCGCGGGTACGCCGAGAAGGTCCAGGCGGCCCGCACCGCGCTGGACGGGCTGACCGTCCGGTACGAGGATCTGACCGCCGACCCGGAGGCGGAGTGTCGCCGCTTGTGTACCTACCTGGGCGTCGATTGGGCGCCCAAGATGCTCAGCTACGGCCGCCAGGACCACGGCCCCTTCGAACCCGCCATGGGCGACTGGAGCCGCAACATCAAGTCGGGACGCATCCAGCCGCCCCGGCCGCTGCCGAGCCCCGACGAGGTGCCGGAGCCGCTGCGGCCCGTCGCCCGCTCGTGGGGCTACGACTGCTGAACCGCCCGGCCGCCCGCCGGGGCCGGCTCAGCGGGCCCTGCGGCGGGCCGCCTCGTACAGCACGACGCCCGCGGCCACGCCGGCGTTGAGCGACTCCGCACCGCCCGGCATCGGGATCCGCACCCGCAGGTCGCAGGTCTCGCCGACCAGCCGCGACAGGCCCTTGCCCTCGCTGCCGGCGACGATGACGACCGGACCGTCCAGCGCCTCCAGTTCGTGCAGCGCGACCTCCCCGTCGGCGGCCAGACCCACCACCGTCAGCCCGGCCTTCTGGTACGACTCCAGGGCACGGGTGAGGTTGGTGGCCCGGGCCACGGAGACCCGGGCCGCGGTGCCGGCGGAGGTCTTCCAGGCGCCGGCGGTCATCCCGGCCGCCCGCCGCTCGGGCACGACCACGCCGTGGCCGCCGAACGCGGCGACCGAACGCACCACGGCGCCGAGGTTGCGCGGGTCGGTGACGCCGTCGAGGGCGACGATCAGCGGGTCCTCGCCGCGATCGGCGGCCTCGGTCAGCAGGTCGTCGGGGTGGGCGTACTCGTACGGCGGGATCTGGAGGACCAGGCCCTGGTGGTTGAGGCCGGCGGTGATCCGGTCCAGCTCGGGCTTGGGCGCCTCCAGCAGCGGCACGCCCCGGTCGGTGGCGACCTTCACCGCCTCGCGCACCCGGTCGTCGTTGTCGATGTACTGCTGGACGTAGACGGCCGTCGCCGGGATGTCCGCGCGCAGCGCCTCCACCACGGGGTTGCGGCCCACCACCAGCTCGGAGGTGGACTTCGCGCCGCGGCCGGAGGGGCGGCGGGACTGCGTCGAAACCCGCTTGGCCTGGGCGTTGGCGATCCGGTTCTTCTTGTGGCCCTTGCGCATCTCGGCGGGCGGCGTGGGGCCCTTGCCCTCCAGGCCCCGGCGCCGCTGCCCGCCGCTGCCGACCGTGGCGCCCTTCTTGTTGCTCGTACGGCGGTTCCTGCGCTGGCTGTTGCCGGCCATGGGGTCTCTCACTTCTTCACTCGGTGCGGGCGCGGGACGCGCACGCGGGACGGTGCCGCCCTCGCACGGGAGGGCGGCACCGGGGTCTGTCGCCCCCGGGCCGAAGGGGCGGGGGAGCTGCCGGGCGGTCAGCCCCGCAGGGTCCACCGGGAGCCGGACGGGGTGTCCTCGATCTCCAGGCCGGCCTGGACGAGTTGGTCGCGGATCGCGTCCGCGGTGCCGTAGTCCTTGCGGGAGCGCGCCGACTGCCGCTGCTCCAGCACCAGCCGGACCAGGGAGTCGACCACGCCGTGCAGGTCGTCCCCGCGGTCGGCGGCGGCCCACTGCGGGTCGAGCGGGTCCAGGCCCAGCACTCCGAGCATCGCACGGACCTCGGCCAGCCGCGCGACCGCGCTCTCCTTGTCGTCGGCGGTCAGCGCGCTGTTGCCCTGCCGCACGGTGGTGTGGACGACGGCGAGCGCCTGCGGGACGCCCATGTCGTCGTCCATCGCCTCGGCGAACGCCGGCGGCACCTCGGCGGCCGGCTCGACCGGCCCGGCCATCTCCACCACCCGCTGCACGAAGCCCTCGATCCGGGCGAACGCCGCCTCGGCCTCGCGCAGCGCCTCCTCGCTGTACTCGATCATGGAGCGGTAGTGCGGGGTGCCCAGGTAGTACCGCAGCACGATGGGCCGCCACCGCTGCACCATCTCCGAGACCAGCACCGAGTTGCCGAGCGACTTGCTCATCTTCTCGCCGCTGAGGGTGACCCAGGCGTTGTGGAGCCAGTACCGCGCGAACTCGTCGCCGTACGCCTTGGACTGGGCGATCTCGTTCTCGTGGTGCGGGAAGATCAGGTCGATGCCGCCGCCGTGGATGTCGAAGGCGGTGCCCAGGTACTTGTGCGCCATCGCCGAGCACTCCAGGTGCCAGCCGGGCCGGCCGGGGCCCCACGGGGTCTCCCAGAAGGGCTCGCCGGGCTTGGCGGCCTTCCACATGGCGAAGTCCCGCGGGTCCCGCTTGCCGGTCTCGCCATCGCCCTCGGGCTGGCGCAGGCTGTCCAGCTCCTGGTTGGACAGCTCCAGGTACGAGGGGAACGAGCGCACGTCGAAGTAGACGCTGCCCTCGGCCGCGTAGGCGTGGCCGCGCTCGATGAGGCCGCGCATCAGCTCGATAATCTCCGGCACGTGGCCGGTGGCGCGCGGCTCGTACGTCGGCGGCAGGCAGCCCAGTGCCTCGTACCCGGCGCTGAAGGCCCGCTCGTTCTCGTACCCGATCGCCCACCAGGGGCGCTGCTGCTCGGCGGACTTGGCGATGATCTTGTCGTCGATGTCGGTGACGTTGCGCACGAACGCCACCTCGTAGCCCCGGTACCGGAACCAGCGGCGCATGATGTCGAAGTCGAGCCCCGACCTGATGTGGCCGATGTGCGGCGCGGCCTGCACGGTGGCGCCACACAGGTAGATCGACACACGGCCCGGGACGAGCGGGGTGAAGTCGCGAACCTGGCGCGCGGCGGTGTCGTACAGGCGAATAGTCACGCCACAAGGGTAGTGGGCCGGAGGCCGTGCCCGCGGGGTTGTCCACAGGCCGTGTGGGGTGGGCCCGCCGGAACCCGGGGTCCGGGCGCCCCCACCCCGGGCGACCTGCGCCGACGGGGGTGGGGGCGGACGCTCAGCCGGCCGGGTTGCGGACCACCAGGGCCGTGGCGATCGCGGCCAGCCCCTCGCCGCGCCCGGGGAAGCCGAGCCCGTCGGTGGTGGCGGCGCTGACCGACACCGGTGCGCCGGCCGCCTCCGAGAGCACCTTCTGGGCCTCCTCGCGCCGCTTGCCGATCTTCGGCCGGACCCCGACCACCTGGACGGCCACGTTGCCGATGGTGAAGCCGGCCGCCCGCACGATCCGTGCGGCCTCCGCGAGCAGCGTCAGCCCGGACGCGCCGGACCACTCGGGGCGGCCGGTGCCGAAGTGCGCGCCGAGGTCGCCCAGCCCGGCGGCGGAGAAGAGCGCGTTGCAGGCGGCGTGGGCGACCACGTCGGCGTCGGAGTGCCCGGCCAGGCCGGGGCCCTCGCCCTCCCACAGCAGGCCCGCGCACCACAGCTCGCGGCCCTCCTCGAAGGCGTGGATGTCGGTGCCGACGCCGACCTGCGGCAGGGGCGCCGCGGGGGTCCCGGCGGGGGTCTCAGTGGCCACGGGCCCTCCTGCGGGCGAGGACGGCCTCGGCGAGCACGAGGTCCAGCGGTCGGGTGACCTTGAACGCCTCCTCGTGGCCGGGCACGACCAGCACGGCCACGCCGAGCTGCTCGACCATGCCGGCGTCGTCGGTGACCTCGCCGGTGACCGCGGCATGCGCCTTGGCCAGCAGGTCGCGGTCGAAGCCCTGCGGGGTCTGCACGGCGCGCAGCAGGTCGCGGCGCGGGGTGCCGGTGACCTCGCCGGAGGCCGGGTCGACGCTCTTGACGGTGTCGGCCAGGGGCAGCCCGGGCACCACGGCGGGCGCGCCGCCGCGCACGGCGTCCACCACGCCCTCGACGGTCTCGACGGGCACCAGGGGCCGGGCCGCGTCGTGGACGAGCACCACGTCGACGTCCTCGGGCAGCGCGGCCAGGCCCCGCCGGACGGACTCCTGGCGGGTCTCCCCGCCGGGCACGACCTGGATCTCGGTGGACTCCGGCAGCCCGTGGGCGTCCAGCAGCCCCCTGACCTCGGCGGCTCCCTCGGGGGGAGCGACGACCACGATGACCCCCACGGCACGCGCGGCGGCCATGGCCCGCACCGCGTGCACCAGGATGGGCACGCCGCCGAGGCTGCGCAGCGCCTTGGGGGCTCCGGGGCCGAGCCGGACACCACGTCCGGCGGCGGGAATGACAGCAGCGGTACGCAGGTTTGTGTCCTTGAGTGAGGTGGGTATGGCCTGGGAGGACGCCCGGCGGGCGGGCGTCGCACCGGGCCCGGCACGACTCGGCGGGCTCGGCGGTCCCCCGGACCCCTTTCCGTGACATCCGGGGAGCCTCGCGGAGCCCGCGGCTCGGCCCAGGCCGCAAGGGCGCGGCCGGAGAAGCGGCATGCCGCAGCACCCGGTCGACGGACCAGGTGCCGCGGCAAGGGCCCCGGGGATGTCCCGGGTATCGCGTCTGCGTGTGCCGTACCACGTCCGCGGTGTGGGGTCGTCACACCTCGGCGGGGGCGGGCACGAGAACGTCCGGAGGGGGACGGTCTTACGACGCCAGGACCTCGTCGAGCAGGGTCTCGGCCTTGTCCTCGTTGGTGTTCTCAGCGAGGGCGAGCTCGCTGACCAGGATCTGCCGCGCCTTGGCGAGCATGCGCTTCTCGCCCGCGGACAGACCGCGCTCGCGCTCCCGGCGCCACAGGTCGCGCACGACCTCCGCGACCTTGATGACGTCACCGGAGGCCAGCTTCTCCAGATTCGCCTTGTAGCGGCGGGACCAGTTGGTGGGCTCCTCGGTGTACGGCGCGCGCAGCACCTCGAAGACCCGGTCCAAACCGTCCTGACCGACCACGTCGCGCACGCCGACGAACTCCGCATTGTCCGCGGGCACGCGCACCGTCAAGTCGCCCTGGGCGACCTTGAGCACCAAGTAGGTCTTGTCCACGCCTTTGATCTGGCGAATTTCGATCGCTTCGATCAGCGCGGCCCCGTGATGGGGATAGACCACGGTGTCGCCAACCTTGAACGTCATGTGACAGGTACCCCTTCCGTGGCTATCCAGGGTAACACGGGAACGCCCTCTTCTGAATGGCGTTTCCGCAGGTCAGGGCATATCTCGGGGCTTGACAACCGCACCCGGGACGTGCTGGAGGGGGTGCCGCCGGGGAGGTATCCGCAGGTCGGAGCGGGTGTGCGGCGAGGGCGAAACGCGCCCGTTACACCCCTCGGGGGACCCGGAAGGTGGGCGATACATCCCGTTTCGTCCCCACGAGCGGAGGAGATCACAGCTACGCCGTTCGGGACCCCGACCCGGAAACCGCGCCCGCGAAGATCGAATTTTGCCTGCCGATTGATTACCGCAAACCCGCAGTCCTCCCGATCTTCCCCCGCACGCCCCGCACGGCAGGGCCGATCGGGCGGCGGGGGTTATCAACGCGCCGCAAAGCAGGGGCCGGTGCGCGCGCCCGCCGATGGCGTCGGTAATGTATGGCCGCTGGAAGATCGTCCGTTCACCTGCCCAAGGAGATGCCGCCGCCGTGGTCCGCAGCATCCGTCGCGGCGCCGCCGCCGCCGTTCTCGCGCTCTCGTTGGCGCCCCTCGCCGCCGCCTGCTCGGCCGGCAACGACGCGCAGACCCTCCAGATCGAGCCGGACAGCCAGTCCGCCGCCGTGCGCGACGTCAAGGTGCAGAACGCCTTCGTGCTCACCGACCCCACCGGCGGCCCGGCGACGATCACCGCCCGCCTGTTCAACAACGGCTCCTCCGCGCAGGCGCTCCGGTCGGTGAACGTCAGCGGCATCGGCACGGCCACCCTGCACGGCGCGAACGGCGGCTCCACCGTCACCGTTCCGGCGCACGGCAGCGTCCTGCTGGGCGGCAAGGGCAACCCCTCGGCCGTCCTGGACAGCGCGAGCGCCACTCCGCGCAACGGTGACGTGCAGAGCACGGTCTTCACCTTCAGCCGGGCCGGCGAGCTGAAGATGTACGCCATGGTGCTGCCGGCCACCGGCTACTACGCCTCCTTCGGGCCGAGCAGTACGCCCACCACCTCCGCGCCGAGCCCGTCCACGACGCCGACCGGCACCGCGAAGCCGGGGAGCTCGACGTCCCCGAGTTCGTCCCCGAGCGCGTCGGGCTCCACGTCCTGACCGCACCTCCCGCCCACGGGTGAGGGCCCGGCACCACACCGGTGCCGGGCCCTCACCCGTACGGCCGTACCGCCCGGGGTGAGCCCCGGGCGGGGCCGGGGCCGGCCTACGGCTCGAACTTGTAGCCCAGGCCGCGCACGGTCACCAGGTAGCGCGGGGCGCCCGGGTCGGGCTCGATCTTGGCCCGCAACCGCTTGACGTGCACGTCGAGCGTCTTGGTGTCGCCCACGTAGTCGGCACCCCAGACCCGGTCGATCAGCTGCATCCGGGTGAGCACCCGGCCGGCGTTGCGCAGCAGCATCTCCAGCAGGTCGAACTCCTTCAGGGGCAGGTCCACCTTGCCGCCGCCGACGGTCACCACGTGCCGGTCCACGTCCATGCGCACCGGCCCGGCCTCCAGGGCGGCCGGCGAGACCTCCTCCGGCTCGCCGCGGCGGCGCAGCACCGCGCGGATCCGGGCGACCAGCTCCCGGGAGGAGAACGGCTTGGTCACGTAGTCGTCGGCGCCTATCTCCAGGCCGACGACCTTGTCGATCTCACTGTCCTTGGCGGTCACCATGATCACCGGGACGTTGGACTTCAGCCGCAACTGGCGGCAGACCTCGGTGCCCGGCAGGCCGGGCAGCATCAGGTCGAGCAGCACGAGGTCGGCGCCGTTGCGCTCGAACTCGTCCAGGGCGTCGGGACCGGTCGCGGAGACGGCGACCTCGAAGCCCTCCTTGCGGAGCATGTACGACAGCGCGTCGCTGAAGGACTCTTCGTCCTCGACGACGAGTACGCGGGTCACGGAAGGACCTCCGGAGCGGGGATGTGTTCGGGGAGGGTCTGGAAGATCTGGTCGTCGGCGGGTTCGTCGACGGACTCGTCGTCAGTGCCGAGATCGAGGTCGGGGTCGTCCTGCGGCCCCGGGGGACGGCCGCGGCCCGCCACCGGCAGGCGCAGCGTGAACGTGGAGCCCTGTCCCTCGGCGCTCCACACCGTGACCTCCCCGCCGTGCGAGGCGGCCACGTGCTTGACGATGGACAGGCCGAGTCCGGTGCCGCCGGTGGCCCGCGAGCGCGCCGGGTCCACCCGGTAGAAGCGCTCGAAGATCCGTTCGCGGTCCTTCTCGGAGATGCCGATGCCCTGGTCGGTGACGGAGATCTCCACCAGGTCGCCGCCCCGGGAGGCGGGCGCCGCCACCCGGCGGCCGGCGATGCCGACCCGGGTACGGGCCGGGGAGTAGTTGACGGCGTTCTCCACCAGGTTGCCCAGGGCCGCGGCCAGCTGGCCCCGGTTGCCCCAAATGTACAGGTCAGGGGAGATGCCGGTGGCCATGGTGATCTGCTTGGAGTTGGCCCGCTGGCGGCAGCGGTCCACGGCCTCGGCGACCAGGTCGTCGACGGCGACCGCCTCGGCGTCGTCGAGCACGTCGTCGTCCTGGACCCGGGACAGGTCGATGATCTCCTGCACCAGGTTGGTCAGCCGCGTGGCCTCGACCTGCATCCGGCCGGCGAACCGGTTGACCGCCTCCGGGTCCTCGGCGGCGTCCATGACCGCCTCGGACAGCAGTGACAGCGCCCCCACGGGCGTCTTCAGCTCGTGGCTGACGTTCGCCACGAAGTCGCGGCGCACCGCCTCGATCCGCCGCGCCTCGGTCAGATCCTCCACCAGCAGCAGCACCAGCCGCGAGCCCAGCGGCGCGACCCGGGCCGAGACCGCCAGGCCCTCGCCCCGTCCGCCGCCGCGGCGCGGCAGCTCCAGCTCGACCTGGCGGATCTCACCGTCCCGGCGGGTCTCGCGGGCCATCTGGAGCATCTGGTCGACGGCCAGCCGGCCGCCGCGCACCAGCCCGAGGGCGTACGCCGCCGAGCTGGCCTTCACCACGCCGTCGCCCTCGTCCAGGACGACGGCGGACGAGCGCAGCACGGACAGCACCGTGTCCACGCCCGGCGGGAGCACCGCCGTCACCGTGTCCGGCCGCAGCGTCTTGCGGCTGGGACGGGTCTGCTCCCGCTCGCTCCACCGGAACGCGAGTACGGCGCTGGCACCGGTCAGCAGACCGGCCATCGCGCTTGCTGCGGCGACCGCCGCGTTCACGTCCACAGCTTCAGGTTAAGTGGCCTGCGCATTCGCTTTACAACCCCGCCGCCAGAGCTCTCGGATGTACGTTGCCAAGAGTTCACCTTGGTGAAGGTCCCGGTTCACCTCGGGGGTGCGGCCGGTACGCGTACGCCCGCGAACGTGTCACCTGAAGGGGAAGCCCTCGCGCCCCCAGGACGCGGTCGGCCCGCGGCACGCGCCGCCCAGGGCCGGTACGAGGCCAGTACGGAAGGAAAGCGATGCGCGACGCATACCACGAGGAGCTCGACTCGGTCGGCGACGGCCTGGTGGAGATGGCCCGCCTGGTCGGTTCCGCGATAGGCCGGGCCACCACGGCCCTGCTCGACGCCGACCTCAACGTCGCGGAGAGCGTGATCGCCGCCGACGAGAAGGTCGACGACCTCCAGCGCGAGCTGGAGAACCGGGCGATCACCCTGCTGGCCCGGCAGCAGCCGGTCGCCACCGACCTGCGGATCGTCGTCACCAGCCTGCGGATGAGCGCCGACCTGGAGCGGTCCGGCGACCTGGCCCGCCATGTGGCGAAACTCGCACGGCTGCGCTTCCCGGCCTCGGCCGTCCCGCGGGACCTGCACAGCACCATCCTGGAGATGGGCCAGCTCGCGCAGCGGCTGATGGCCAAGGCCGCCGAGGTCATCGTCAGCAAGGACATCGACGACGCCCTCCAGCTGGAGCAGGACGACGACCGCATGGACGAGCTGCACCGCACCCTCTTCCAGCACCTGCTCGACGACCGCTGGAAGCACGGCATCGAGACGGCCGTGGACGTCACCCTGGTCGGCCGCTACTACGAGCGGTTCGCCGACCACGCGGTGTCGGTGGCCAAGCGCGTCGTCTACCTGGTGACGGGCGAGCACGCGGACGAGCTGGGGACGGCGTCCGAGACGGTCTGAGAGGTTCCGACCCTCGTGACGTCTCCCGGTGCCTCGGGCCCGGGCGACGCGGCGAGCCCGGGCGGGCCCAGCGCCGGGGACGGGGGCGACCCGGCGGACCCGGGCGAGCCCGGGTCGACGGCGGTGGGCGTACGGGGGCGCTGGGCAGCGCGCGGGCGGAGGGTCAGCGACCCGCACGCCCTCGTGCGCCCTTGATACGCCAGGCGCACGGGCGTTCACTGGCTGTCAGGACCGCCTGAGGAGGACACCCATGCCGGAATCCGCCACGCCATCGTCCGCCCGCCCGCAGGAGGCGCCGCCCGAGGCCGCGCCGCTGCGGACCCCGCTCCCCCTGGTCGCCGCCTGCGGCTGCGGCTCGGGCTGCGGGTGCGGCTGCCAGTCCGGCCGTCCCTGCCAGTGCGGCGGCTGCACGCACTAGCTCTCCACCGGCTCCGGCGGCGGCCACCGTGGTGATGGTGACCGCTTTGGCGCAGTGACAGACGGACCGCGCCGCGCGGTTGTTGCCTGTCGGTTGGCAGCGGACAGACGTGGACACGTTGACTTCGACGGTGGCCGCCACGACCCCCTGATGCCGAGTCGTCCGTGGGAGTGCGTCACCGTCGGCGGTGG
>Ga0164242_10006898_pt1 | contig 12459 bp, 16 predicted proteins | sample OricomgcompostMG_FD_108783 | JGI IMG/M metagenome (GOLD analysis project Ga0164242, IMG submission 108783) | Miracle-Growth compost microbial communities from Emeryville, California, USA - Original compost - Miracle growth compost (MG) ... | reverse complement strand
TGCCGAGCGACCGGCTGCTGATGTGGCTGCTCGCCCGCCTCGACCCGCGCCGCTTCGCCGCCCCGTGGGAACTGCGCAAGGACGGCGCCGCCGATCCGCAAGCCGAGGCGCGGGAGAGCTTCCCGGCGCTGCTCGACGGGCTCTCCGACACCGTGTCCGATTAGCCGCCATGGCGAGTGCGACCATTGGGACCATTCGCACGCCCCAGCCCGAAAGCGAGGACGCCGGCCGTCTGCCGGACTGGGTGAGCGATAGATGTGGGAGGGTGTGATTCCCCGATGACACGATTCGCCGGTTACACAATACCAAACTCCACGCTGTCCTTCGGGGGAGGCAGTACGGTATCCCTTAACATTATCCGCAGTCGCGCGAATAAGGCATCCACCCGTTGTGCCAATTCGGCGGAAGGCGTAAAGTCGCGGCCGGAAAACGTCGTTTCCGGGGGGGACTATGGCGAAATTGATTCTGATGCTTGCGGCAATGCCACTGGTGCTTGCCGCCTCGGCCGATCAACTGCCGCTCAAACACGGTATCTTCGTCACCACCGGCACGCCGTGCAAGGGCGCATCCAATGCCTCGATCATGTCCTATTGGGGCGGCGACAACGCGCTTAACGTCTCGCAGGCGGAGTGCCGCATCAACCGTGTCTCGCACAAGGGCACGCGTTATTCGATGACGCGCACCTGCACCGAGATCCAGAGCGGTTCCTCGATGGGCAGGGAAACCGTGCAAATCACGATCCCCAATCCGTCCAGCTTCACGATTGACGGCACTTCCTATCGCTGGTGCGGAATGAAGGTTCAGTTCTGAGGGGCATTGCTCCACGCCCATTCCGCGACCGGACCTAGCCTCGTTCGTCGTGTCTCCGCAGTTACAGGCGGCTTGACCCCGGCCGGTCCGTTTACCTTTCCTTCTCCGGCTCGCGCTATCTCCACCCGCATGATGGACGCGATCGTCGACTTGTTCGTCATGGGGATGCCGCTGCTCCTGATCGCCGGGCTCGTGGCGCAGTGGCAGGCGCTGCGGCATTTCGAGGGTGGCTGGCGCATGGCGGCCTGGGTGCCGGCGCTGGCGATGGGCGCGGCGGTGGGGGTCGCGGTGCTGGGAAGCCTGGCCGGTTCCAACCTCGCGCCGATCTGGATCGTCTTCGCCTTGCCGCCGTGCCTGTTATGGCTCGCCGCGCTGTGGCTGCTGCGCGGCCTTTGCGCGTGGGCCGGCGGTTGACGTATCGGATGGCAGGCATGAAGCACTTTCTCCTGACTTATACCCTCGCGGGCGATTACCTGGAGCGCCGCCCCGCCTTCCGCGCCGAGCACCTCGCCTTGGCGCAAGCGGCGGAGGCGCGCGGCGAATTGCTGCTCGGCGGCGCGGTCCTGGGCACGGACGGGGAGACGCCGGAGGAAGCGCAACTGCTCTTCGCCGGCGAGGATACGAGCGCCGCGGAAACTTTCGCCCGGGCCGATCCTTATGTGATCAACGGCCTCGTCCTCGCCTGGCGGGTGCGCGAGTGGGTCACCGTGGTGGGCGAGGGCGCGGCGAGCCCCCTGCCTTCTGCGTCCCCCGGTCATTTACGGAAAGGCGGCGCGCGGCGACGGGACTAGACAGGTGGCATTCAACTGGCCGAGAAGAGGCGCCGCTGAGTGCCCGGAGTGTGTCCATGCAAGAGACCTCGACTATCTCGGCCCTGCACCCCCGGTCCGCGCCGCGACGGCCCCGTGTCGCGCTGTTCTCGGGCAATTACAACTGCACCGCCGATGGCGCCAACCAGGCGCTCAACCGGCTGGTCGGCTATCTGCTGCGTCACGGGTTCGACGTGCGGGTCTATTCGCCGGTCGTGCCGAACCCGGCGTTCGAGCCGGCGGGCGAGCTGGTCGGCGTCCGTTCGATTCCGCTGCCCGGGCGCGGAGAATACAGGGTGGCGGTCGGCCTCACACGCGCCGCGTGCCGCGATCTCGATACCTTCGGCCCTGATGTGATCCATGTCTCCGCGCCCGACCCGCTCGGTCGCGCGGCGCAAGGTTATGCGCAACTGCGCAGCATTCCCCTCGTCGCCAGCCTGCATACCCGTTTCGAAACCTACTTTGCTTTCTATCGTCTCGGCTTCGTGCGCGCCACCATCGAGCGCTACCTGCGGCGCTTCTACGGCCGCTGCGACAGGGTGCTTGTGCCCAACGGTCCGATGGCGGAGATGCTCGCCGGGGACGGCGTGGATCCGGCGCGGATCGCGATCTGGAGCCGGGGCGTGGACCGGACGAAGTTCGATCCAGTGCGCCGCAGCCCGGCGTGGCGCGCCGCACACTGTATCGGCGAGAGCGAACTGGCGGTGCTGTTCTTCGGCCGCCTGGTTCGCGAGAAAGGCATCGCCGACTTCGTGGCGGCGTTCAAGCGGGCGGCATTGCCGAACGGCCGGGCGGTGGTCATCGGCGAAGGGCCGGCGCGCGCGGAGTTCGCCCGCGCCTTGCCGGGCGCGGTGTTTGCAGGACACCTGGCGGACGAGGCGCTGGGGGAGGCCGTGGCGAGTGCCGACGTGCTGCTCAATCCCAGCGCGACCGAGGCGTTCGGCAACGTCAATCTCGAAGCGATGGCGGCCGGCCTGGCGGTGATCAGCGCCGACGCGCCGAGCAGCCGCACGTTGATCGAGCCGGGGCGTACCGGCCTGCTCGTGCAGCCGGGCGACATCGCGGGCTATGCGGAGGCGCTCAGGGCTCTGGCCGGCAACGGAGCCCTTCGCGAGCGGCTCGGCCAGGCGGCGCGCGCGGAAAGCGCACGCTACGATTGGGACGCTGCTTCGGCCGCGGTCGCCGCCGTTTACGCCGGCCTGATGCCGACGAGCCTTGCGGTGAAAGTCACGCCGTTGCGGCGCGACGCGGCTTGAGGCTCACCAGCCACTGTTCCGAGTCCATCGCTGACACGGGGCTTTCACGTGCCCGGCGGCGCGCCTAAAGAGCAAGGGCATGTTCGGCTGCCGCCTCCTCCTCATTCCGCTCGCTCTCGGCCCGCTTGCCGCCTGCAGCGGAAGCGGCGGCTCGTCTTCCTCCTCGACGATAGTGACTGCCGCGGATACGCAGGCCTATTCCGGCATCAAGCCGGACGAAGTCGTGCATTTCACTGGCACCGAACCTTTCTGGGGCGGCCAGGTTTCCGGCAAGGCGCTGACCTACACCACCCCCGAGAACAAGACGGGCGAGAGGGTCGCGGTGGACCGCTTCGCCGGGCGCCACGGTATCTCGTTCTCGGGCGACTTTGCCGGCGAACCCTTCGTGCTGGCGGTGACGCCAGGCACTTGCAGCGACGGCATGAGCGACCGGAGCTATCCTTACACCGTGACGCTGCAAGTGAAGGGGGAACAGCGAAACGGCTGCGCCTGGACCGACCGGCAGCCTTATTCAGGGCCGAAGCAGCCGTGAGCGAAGTGGCCGTCACGCTGCGCCAGCCGGCGCTGTATATTCCGCACGGCGGCGGGCCGTGCTTCTTCATGCCCGATCCGCACGGCATCTGGCGGGGAATGGAAGCCTACCTCAAGGGTCTGGCCGCAAGCCTGCCGGCGAAGCCCAGGGCGATCCTGATTATCTCCGGCCATTGGGAAGAACGCGCGTTTGCCTTCACCGGTGCCGACCAGCACCCGGGCCTGATCTTCGATTATTACGGCTTCCCGCCAGAGACCTATCGGCTCAGCTGGCCCGCGCCCGGAGCGCCGTGGCTGGCGGAGCGGGGTCGGAAGTTGATCGAGGCGGCCGGGTTGCCTGCGGCAATCGACACAACGCGAGGCTTCGACCACGGGGTCTTCGTGCCGATGAAGGTCGCGTTTCCCGAGGCCGATATTCCGACGGTGCAGATGTCGCTGCACGCCTCGCTCGATCCCACGCTTCATCTCGCGGCGGGCGAGGCTCTGGCGCCGCTGCGGGACGAAGGCGTGCTGATCATCGGCTCAGGCATGAGCTTCCACAACCTGCGGGTCTATGGCGACCCACGTGTGCGCCAGCCTTCCGCCGAGTTCGACCGCTGGCTGGTTCACGCGGCCGAGGCTCCCGAAGCCGAGCGGGCGCGGCTGCTCGCCCATTGGCAAGCGGCGCCCTTTGCCCGGCTTTGTCATCCACGCGAGGAGCATCTGCTGCCGCTGATGGTCGCCGCCGGCGCTTCCGAAGAGCCCGGCATTCACGATTATGGAGAAGAAGTGCTCGGCGGCGCCGTCTCCGGCTTTCGCTTCGCTTAGGTCATTCCCTCAGTTCAAGGGCTGGGACAACTTGGCGAGCAGTGCGTCGCTGAATTTGGCGTCGTCAGGGGTGCTTCGGCTCGCGGCCGAACGCCTTGCGCAACTCGTCCTTGGCATCCTCGAGCACTTGCTTCTGGTGCTTGTCGAGGTCCTTGCCGGCGCGGTTGATATAGAACGTCAGCATCGACATCGCCGAACGGAACGGATCGGCCTTGCGGCGATGGCTCTCCTCCGCCGATCGCTTGAGCGATCGGGCGATCGCCTTGGGATCGCTCTTGCGGAATACGCCGCTTTCAAGATCGAGCGCGTCGGAATGCTCGGTGACGTCTTGTGACCACTTCCTTTTCGGCATGGCGGGCGTTCCTAGTGCCGCTTGAAATATTGCACGTCCTTCTCGTGCTCTTTCGCCGCTTCCCTGCTGCCGAACGTGCCGAGATTGCGGCGTTTGCCCGTCTTCGGGTCTTTCTTCTTGGAATAGAGGCGATATTCGCCCGAGGCGAGCTTGCGGATCATGCCTGCCATACGTTCGGCCTTCCGCGGCGTTCCCGCGGAACATTCGCCGGGGAGAGCGGTTGCGCAGGCGGCCCCGGCCACCTAGGCTTGGCCAACAGGAGAACGCGCCTTCATGCTCGAACACGTCCCCGCCTGGCTCGGCAAGGCCCTGAAGAACGTCCGCGCGGGCCACGCAAAGCTCGCGATTGCCGGCGTCGGTGCGGAAGGGATGCTCAACAAGGGCGGGTTTGCCCTCGCTTCGCCCGCTTTCCGCGACGGGGAAGAGCTCGATCCCAGCTTCACCGCGGACGAAGAGGATGCGGTCGCCCCGCCGCTCGAATGGACCGCTCCGCCGCCGGGTACGCAGGAACTGGTCTTGATCGTCGAGGATCCCGACGCTTCGGTGCCGGAGCCCTTCTGTCACTGGCTCGTCTGGGGTCTGAGAGCGCAGCAAGGCAAGCTGCTCGAGGGAGAAACGCCTCCGCGCGTCGGCAAGAACAGCTTCCGCAACTCCGAATGGCTATTGCCCGACCCGCCAACGGGCCACGGTCCGCATGATTACGTCTTCCAGCTTTTCGCGCTCGACACCGGGGTTCCGCTGATGCCGGGCGCAGGCCGCAAGGAGCTGGTCGATGCGATGAAAGGCCACGTTCTCGCCGCCGCAGTTCTTACCGGGACGTACCAACGTAACGAAAATGGGGATGATTTCGGAGAGGACTGGGACGACAACGAGGATTTGGACTAAGAAGCGACACCGAATCTCTAGCCTGGAAAGGATGGGCCCATGGCCAAGAACAATGCATTGCAGAAACCAGTCAACCTTTCGCCGCAGCTCGAAGCTGTCGTCGGCAAGGGGCCGCTGACCCGCGCGCAGGTGACCAGCAAGGTGTGGGATCACATCAAGGCGAACGGCCTGCAGGACAAGACCGACAAGCGGATGATCAATCCGGACGCCAAGCTCGGCGAAGTCGTCGGCAAAGACCAGATTTCGATGTTCAAGATGACGGGTGCCGTTTCGAAGCACATGAGCTGAGCTCCGCCGGGCCGTGTGCCCGGTCGATGGAATGGTTTCGCAAGCAGGCGAGGCAGCGGAGAGGCTGCCTCGCCTGCTGTTGTTTCGGGTATGTGAAAAGTTCACGAATCCGGAAATTGACTTGTCGCAAGGCGATTGCGCGTGGCATCATGCACGGCGAACGGGCATGGCCGCGCCGATACCGCCCGTCGCGCGCGGCCATGCACTTACGAGAGGAAGACCCATGGCAACCATCGTCGGCGGCGTCGCCACGTCGCATACCCCCACCATCGCCTTCGCCAAAGATGCGAACAAGTTCGACGATCCGGTGTGGAAGCCGATCTTCGAAGGGTATGAGCCGGTCCAGCAGTGGTTCCGTGACAAACAGCCGGACGTGCTGGTCTATATTTACAACGACCACATGACGGCGTTCTTCGAGCACTACAGCCACTTCGCGCTCGGCGTCGGCGAGCAGTTCGGTCCCGCCGACGAGGGTGGCGGCCCGCGCGACATCCCGGCGATCAAGGGCGATCCCAGGTTCGCCCAGCACGTCGCCAAGGCCATGGTCGCGGACGAATTCGACCTCTCCTATTTCCAAGGCCGCAATCTCGACCATGGCGCCTTCTCGCCGCTCAGCGTGATGCTCGACTACGATCAGGACGGCTGGGCGACCAAGCTGCTGCCGATCGTGTGCGGCGTGCTCACCGTGCCGCTGCCTTCCGCGCGCCGCTTCTGGAAGTTCGGCCGATCCTTGCGCCGTGCGATCCAGAGTTATCCCGAGGACATCAAGGTGGCGATCGCCGGCACCGGCGGCCTCAGCCACCAGGTCCACGGCGAGCGCAACGGCTTCAACAACACCGAATGGGACATGGAATTCATGGACCGTCTGGTCTCGCATCCCGAGGGGCTGCTCGATTACCCGATCCATGAACTCGCCCGCCTGGGAGGCTGGGAAGGGGCCGAAGTGGTCATGTGGCTGATGATGCGCGGCGCGCTTTCGGAAGAAGTCGAGTGCACCCATCAGGCCTATTTCCTCCCCTCGATGACGCCGATCGCGACGATGATCCTGGAGGAGAAGCCGGAGCCCGCCCCGCCGGAAAGCGACGAGGCCTTCCGCGAGCGGATGGAGTGGGATTGGGAAGGCGCGTCGGCGCTCGAAGGGACTTACCCCTTTACCATCGAGCGCAGTGTGAAGGGCTTCCGCATCAATCACTTCCTCCACTCGCTGACCGATCCGAAGGTGCGCAAAGCCTTCCGCGAGGATGAGGATGCCTGCCTCGCCGCTGCCGACCTTACGGACGAGGAACGTGACCTCATCCGCCGCCGCGACTGGATCGGCATGATCCGTTACGGCGTGATCTTCTTCATGCTCGAAAAGCTCGGCGCGGTGACCGGCGTCGGCAACATCCACATTTACGCCGCAATGAAGGGCATGAGCGTGGAGGACTTCCAGAAGACCCGCAACGCGGCGATCACTTACGGTGTGGGCGGTAAGGAGAAGTAGGCCGATAGCGCCCGCCGGCGTGCGGCGGGCGACCGAATCCCGGTCAGCCCGTCAAGCTCGCTCCGTCGCCGGCGCGCTCCACCGGCATTACGATCGGGCCGCCGACGACGATGGAGATGGTTCCATCGGGCGCTATCTCGACACGATAGGCTTGGAGTTCCGCCTGCTCGGCGGCAGCTATCGCGCGCTTGACGTCCGATTGCCGCCAACGGCCCCTGCGGGTCGGCGCTACGCTGGGTTCGCCAGCTTCTTCGGATAACGGCGCGAACACGCCGAGCGCCGTCGTCGGTTCAAGCTGTACCTGACGCAGAATTTGCGCCTGGATATGAAATGGAGCCATTCACCCTCCCCAATAGGCTGGCCGGCTGATGACGGACATGCCTGCACCGGAACGCCGAACCGTCGGCGCGCCGCTGTCTCTCCCATTCGCTGCAGATGATGCCTGTGACGGTAACGCAAGACAAGAGCTTCTGAGACAATTTGCGACAAATTTGTTCCGGGGGCTTCTTGCTTCCTTGCGGTCACACCGAAAGGGGCATTTGCGGTGAACCGATCAGGCCCTAAAGTTCATCTGCTCGGCCATGGCGTGCCGGTTTTTGGGGAGATTGCGTGAGCACCACGGTCATTCGCTTCGACGACGTCACCAAGCGCTTCGGCGATCTCGTCGCGGTGGATGATCTCAGCTTCACCGTTCCTGGCGGCGGCGTGTTCGGCTTCCTCGGCGGCAACGGCGCCGGCAAGACGACTTCGCTGCGCATGGCGCTGGACATCCTGGCACCCAGTTCGGGCCGCATCGAGATCATGGGCAACGCGCCAAGCCGCGAGAATGCCGCGGCGATCGGCTTTTTGCCGGAAGAGCGCGGCCTTTATCGGCGGATGAGCGTGCTCGATACGATCGTCTATTTCGGACGGCTCAAGCGGATGGAGGCCGGCGCCGCGCGCAAGGCGGCGATGGACCTGCTCGAACGGCTGGAACTGGCGGACCGGGCGAAGACGCCGATCGCCAGGCTTTCGAAAGGCCTGGCGCAAAAGGTTCAGGTCGCCACCGCGCTGGTCAACGCGCCGAAGCTGCTGCTGCTCGACGAGCCGTTCTCTGGTCTCGACCCGGTGAACCAAGGCGTGCTGGAGGGACTTGTGACCGAGGCGGCGCGGGGAGGGGCCACGGTCGTCTTTTCCACCCACGTGATGCAGCATGCCGAAAGGTTGTGCGACCGTCTCCTGCTGCTCGGCAGAGGGCGCAAGGTCTTCGAAGGGACGCAGGCGGAAGCGCGCCAGGCGCTGCCGAGCCGGCTCACGCTCACCAGTCGAAGCGATCCGCGCGCCCTGCCGGGGGTTGTCGGAGCGTCCGCTTCAGGAGAGCCCGAAGCCGGCTGGACCCGGTTCGAAGTCGTGCTCGACGATCGAACCAGGCCGGCCGACTTGCTGGAATATTGCACCGCCAATGGATTTCCGCTGCGCTGTTTCGACGTCTCAACTCCGACGCTGCACGAGGTCTTCATCCACTTCGTCGGCACCGAGCGGGAGACGACCCAATGAGAGCGGTCCTGCTCGTCGCCGTGCGCGAAATTCGCCAGGTCCTCGGCACGCGAGGTTTCTGGGTCATGCTGCTGATCGTGCCCGTGGCGCTGGCCATCTCGGGCTTCGCCAGCACCAAACTTGCCCCGGAGCGGAGCAGCGCCTTCACCATCGTCGACCGTACCGGCCGTTACGCCCCCGCGCTCGAGCAAAGGCTGGAGTTCGGCTATCAGCAGCAGACGCTGCGCGAGCTGTCGACTTACGTGGACCGCTGGCACCTGGCCGGCGTCGATCCGCAAGCGCCCTGGTCCAATCGGCAGAGCTGGTTGTCGCCGCAGGCCATCCAGCGTTTCGTCGCCGCCGGCGGGGTAGACGCGGCCATCGCGAGGCTTCGGCCTCATCTGCCGGCGGACGCGCCGTCTTTCGAGGCGCCGGACCGCTTTTTCGTCGCCGTGCCGCCTCCGGCCGGCGCGGTCATCGGCCAAGGACCGGAGGCCTTCGGAGCGAGCATCCCGAAGGCGCTCCAGGCCGATGTGGTGACACCGCAGGGCAAGCTGCCTTATGCGCTCGCCTTGTACATCCCCGATGATTTCGGCCAGCCCGGCGCCGTCGCCCGGGTGTGGACGAGCGGACGGCCGGATAATGGCTTGCTCGGCGAACTGCGTGACGGGTTGACGATGGCGCTGCAGCAGCAAGGCCTTGAGCGCAGCGGCCTTTCTCCGGCTGCGGCCGTGCAGGTTCAGTCTCTCCGAGCCCCGATCGCCGTCAGCGAGCCGCCGCCGGGGCAAGGGCGCAGCGTGATCGCGACTCGCTCGATCGTGCCTATCGCGCTGGTTTACCTGCTGCTGATCACCGCGGTCACCACCGGTTCGATGATGCTCCAGGGCGTGGTCGAGGAGCGTTCGAACAAGCTGATCGAATCCGTGCTCGCCTGCATCAAGCCCGATGCGTTGATGCAGGGCAAGCTGCTCGGGCTCGGTGCCGTGGGCCTGTGCATCATTCTCGTCTGGGCCGGCTGTGCGCTGGGCGCGGCGTTTTCCTTCCGCGGGTTCGCGGCGGACCTGCTGCGGCCTTCGCTCGAAGCGCTCGACGATCCGGGCATCGTCGCGGCGATGATCTTCTATTTCCTGTCTGGCTACATCGTCCTGTCGATGGGTTTCCTCGCTATCGGCTCTGTCAGTGATTCGATGCAGGACGCGCAGGCCTATCTCACGCCGGTGATCATGCTGGTGATGATCCCGGTCATCATCCTGATGCAGGCGGCGCTGCGCAGCACGGACGAGTTCATCGTCCACCTGCTCTCGTGGATTCCGCTCTACACGCCGTTTGCGATGCTGGCGCGGCTCGGCACGGGCGTTTCACGGGCTGAAATCCTCGGCACGAGCGCGCTGCTGGTGGTGTTCATGGCGCTCGAACTCATGGTCCTCGGAAGAATCTTCCGGGCTAGCCTGCTGAGCGCCGGCAAGCCGGGCTGGCGTGAGCTGCTCGCCAAGGTGCGCTCGGCCTCGTCCGACAAGTAAGGAGTGCGGGTCAGGTTCCGGGGCGCCACTCCGGCGGGGCGAGGGTGAAGCCGGAGAACCTGAAGCCCGGCGTCACGATGCAACTGACCAGGGTATAGCCTTCCGTGCCCGGCAGAGGCACGGCCGATTGCCATTCGTGTGCGCCGACCATGACTTGCGGACGGTCTCCGGCGATGATGTCCAGCCCGAGGCGAGTCTCGCGCACCGGTCCGTTTGGCGAGTCGCTGAGCGACAGCAACAATGGATCACCCATGCGGATGCCGCTCGCGCCGATCCAGTCGTTCACGTCGTCGGTAATTTCGACGAACCCTTGGCCATGGGTTTCAAAGGTCAGGATCGTGAGCGTTTGCTGCATCGGCTTCCTATATCGGCAAAATGCTCGCTCAGGGTGAATTGTTTGCCGCGCCGCCTGCCGTGCCGGGCTTGCGGCTTGTCGAAGAAGCCGTAAGCAAGGCGGAAGAGCGCGCCTTGGAAGCGTGCATCGACTCCGCGCCCCTTGCCCCGTTTCGGTTCGGCCAATGGGAGGGCAAGCGGCTGACTGTGCATTATGGTTCGGCTTACGATTTCAGCCGGCACAAGCTCGACGAGGCGCCGCCCCTGCCGGACTGGCTGCTCGATCTGCGCGGGAAGCTGGCGCCGCAGGTGGGCCGCGATGCGCGCGCGTTCGCTGCGGCGCTGCTTATCCGCTACGATCCCGGCGCCGGCATCGGCTGGCACCGTGACCGCCCGCAATACGGCGAGGTTCTCGGCCTGTCGCTCGGTATCCCTTGCGTTCTGCGCCTGCGCCGGCGGACCGCGGACGGATTCGAGCGGCGCAATGTCGAACTGCCGCCCCGCTCGCTCTACCTGCTTTCCGGCGAGGTCCGCAGCGAATGGGAGCATTCGATCGCGCCGATGGACATGACCCGCCGCTCGATCACGTTGCGCACTCTCCGTTAAGCGTTCGCCGCCTCCGCAATCGGTTCCGGCCGCTGCCGCAGCTTGACCAGGAAGTCCCAGGCCATGATCAGCGTGCCGATCGAGAACACGACATCGCCCGGCAGGCGCATCCACTGCCAGAACAGCGTCTGGTCGTAGAACGCCTGGCTGCGTGCCCAGGCGAGGCCATGCTCGTACACCGCGTCGAGCTGCGGCCAGCCGATCGGGAAGAAGTGGAGGAATATCCACATCAGCAGGCCGGCGTTGTAGCACCAGAAGGCGATCCGCCCCCAGCGCTCGTCAAACTTCGCGCCAGGGCCGGCGCGGTAGCGCAGGCAGAAGTAGATCAGACCCAGCGCAAGCAAGCCGAACGCGCCGAACAGCGATGTGTGCGCGTGGTTCAGCGTGAGGAAGGTGCCGTGCTCGTAGTAATTGACCAGCGGCGCGTTCAACGTGCCGCCGCCGAATACCCCGGCGCCGACGAAGTTCCAGAAGGCCGAGCCGAGGATATACAGATAGGCGAGCCCGTAATCGAACTTTGCCGCGCCCTTGATCAGCCGATGCTGCGAAATCGCCTCGAGGATCAACAGGACCAGCGGAAGCACTTCGATGAAGGAGAACATCGTCCCTAACGGCACCCACATGCTCGGCCCGCCGCCCCAGTAGAGGTGGTGCCCGGTGCCGAGCACGCCGCCGAGGAAGATCAGGATCAGTTCGAGATAGACCGAACGTTCCGCCAGCTTGCGCGAGACCAGGCCGAGCGACATCAGCAGATAGGCGCTCATCGCCACGGCGAAGAACTCGAACGATTGCTCGACCCACAGGTGGACGACCCACCAGCGCCAGAAGTCGGTGATGGTGAAGCTCTTCTCGATCCCGGTCAGCGGGATCATGCCGAAGATGTAGAGCACGGCCACGTTGATCGTCGCCGCCCAGATCAGATGCTCGAGCCGGATGCGTCCGCTCCAGAATTGTCGGGTCGCCTCCATCAGCGTGTCGCGGCTCGGCCACAGGGCGCGAAACATCAGGATGCTCCAACTCAGCAACGCGACGAAGAAGAGGATTTGCCAGAAGCGGCCGAGCTGGATGTAGGACAGACCCTGGTTGCCGAACCAGAACCAGCCTTTGTCGATCACGCCCTGGATGCCGAGATAGTTGCCGACCAGGGCCGCGGCGACGACGAACAGCGAGACCCAGAACAAGATATCGACCAGGATTCCCTGGCCTTTCGCCTCTCGGCCGCCGGCGATGGCGGGAGCGATGAACAAGCCGCTCGCGATCCAGC
>Ga0164242_10006897_pt1 | contig 12460 bp, 8 predicted proteins | sample OricomgcompostMG_FD_108783 | JGI IMG/M metagenome (GOLD analysis project Ga0164242, IMG submission 108783) | Miracle-Growth compost microbial communities from Emeryville, California, USA - Original compost - Miracle growth compost (MG) ... | reverse complement strand
GCCAGCTCCGCGCCGATCTCGACGGTCTCGTCCTCGGCCACCAGGATCCGCTCCAGCACCCCCGAGTACGGCGCCGGCACCTCCGTGTCCACCTTGTCGGTGGAGACCTCCAGCAACGGCTCGTCCTCGGTGACCTGATCACCTTCCTTCTTGAGCCAGCGGGTGACGGTGCCTTCGGTGACGCTCTCGCCGAGTGCCGGCATCTTCACGGAGTGGGACATGGAATCTGGCTCCTTGGGTTCGCCGGGGTGTCCGGGCTAGGTCTGCCGGGTGGTCGGGTGCCGTCAGCTGTGCACGTGCAGTGGCTTGCCGGCCATCGCGAGCATGGTCTCGCCGATCTGCTCGTACTGGGTCGGGTGGCCGTGGATGTACGGTGCCACGTCCTCCGGGAATGCCTCCCAGGCGACAATCATCTGCGCCTCGCCGATCAACTCACCGATGCGGCCGCCGACCATGTGGAAGCCGACCACCGGGCCGTCCTTGGCGCGGACCACCTTGATGCCCCCTGCGGTGCGCAGGATGTCGCTCTTGGCGTTGCCGCCGGAGCTGAAGACGAACGTCTCGACCTCGCCGTACTTCTCGGTCGCCTGCTGCTCCGTGAGACCCACCGACGCGATCTGCGGGTCGCAGTAGGTGATCCGCGGCACGTTCGAGTCGGGTACCACGATGGGGTTCAGACCGGCGATCTCCTCGGCGATGAAGATGCCCTGCTGGAAGCCGCGGTGCGCCAACTGCAGTCCCGGGACGATGTCGCCGGCGGCGTACACGTGGGGCAGGTTGGTGGCCAGCCGCTCGTTGGTGATGACGAAACCCCGGTCCATGGTGACGCCGGCTTCGGCGAAACCGCATCCGTCGGTGGCCGCCCCCCGACCGACCGCGACGAGCAGCAGATCGCCGGACAGCGTCTCGCCCGACTCCAGGGAGACCGTCACGCCGGCGTCGTCCTGCGTGACGCCGGAGAAGCGCACCCCGGTCTTGAAGCCGATCTTGCGCTTGCGGAAGGCCCGCTCCAACTGCTTGCCGACCCAGGGGTCCTCGGCCGGCGCCAGCGAGGGCAGCGCCTCGATGATCGTCACCTCGGCGCCCAGGGAGGCCCAGACCGAGGCGAACTCGACGCCGATCACGCCGCCGCCGAGCACCAGGGCCTTCTGCGGTACCCACTGCAGCTCCAGTGCCTGCTCGCTGGTGATCACCCGGCCGGTGATGTCCAATCCGGGCAGCGTCCTGGAGTACGAGCCGGTCGCCAGCACCACGTCGGTGCCGGTGTAGGTGACAGCATCGTCGCCAGTACCCACCTTCACCGAGCGGGGGCCGACGAATACGCCGTCGCCTTCCACGATCTGCACGCCGCGGCCCTTGACCAGCCCGGTCAGTCCCTTGAAGTGCTTGTTGACGATGGCGTTCTTGTACGAGTGCAGGCCCTCGACGTCCACGCCGTCGAAGTTCGCCTTCAGTCCGACCGCAGAGGCCTCCTTGATCTCGTCGGCCACCTCCGCGGCGTGCAGCAGGGCCTTGGTGGGGACGCAGCCCCGGTGCAGGCAGGTGCCGCCCAACTTGTCCCGCTCGATCAGCACGACCGACGAGCCGAGCTCGGCAGCGCGCAGTGCGCAGGCATAGCCGGCGGATCCACCGCCGAGAATCACCAGGTCAACGGCGGTGTCGGTCATCGTGCTCCTCGGCGAGTTGGCGTCAGTTGTCCCGTGGGATGGTCGGGAACTCACCCCGCAGTGGCATCGGTCGTGTCCGTGCCACCGTCTATCTTTCCATTGCGCGCCGCGGGCCGCGCGCAGCGCCCGGCAGGGGCTTGTCAGCGGCGCTGACCCCGCTGCGGCGGACACGGGTTTGACGTGACGCGGGGCACACTGATGGGGTGACCCGACGGCAGGGTCGCCTGAGGGCATTTCCGGCAGACGACGCAGAGCGGAAGGGGTAGCGGGTGGGGCTGTTCTCGCGCAAGCGCAAGGGCGGCGCCGGCAGCGCCCCGTCCGGCAGGTCCGACCGGGCCGCTGCCGAGCGCGCGCTGGAGGAGTGGCTGGCCGCCCGGCGTGGCGTCGAGGTCTTCGTCGAACCGCGTACCGCCGTCACCGGCACCACCATGCTGCTGGTCGCGCACGACGGCGAGTTCACCCGCCGGCCGGTGGCCGACGCGACGGCTGCGAAGGCCTTCGCCCGCGCGCACACCCTGCCGGTGTACGACGCGAACATCGTCGGCTACCCGCAGCGGATGCGGGACTACTCCCGCCGGCAGACCATCCTGCGCAAGCGCGCGCAGCGCGAGGCGCTGGGGGACTGACCGGTCGGGCCGAGTATCGGCCCGCGTGCCACTCGCTGGTGGCGCACACACGGATCGCGACGCGGCGCGCGGATCGCAGGTTGGGCGCTCGGATCGCGACGTGGCGTGCGGATCGCGACGTGGCGCGCGGATCGCGACGTGAGAATCCTCAGCGGCCTGCCAGGTCCGCCAGCGCCGCCAGCAGCGTCCGCACCGGCACGCCGGTCCCGCCCTGCCCGGTGTACCCGTACGCCTTGCCGGTGTTGAACGCAGGGCCCGCGACGTCCAGGTGCGCCCAGGCGACCCCGTCCGCCACGAACTCCGACAGGTAGTGACCGGCCACCAGCATGCCGCCCGCACGGTCGCCGGCCACGTTGGCGATGTCGGCCAGCGGGGAGTCCAGGCCCTCGCGAAGCTCCTCCGGGAGTGGCATCGCCCAGCCGCCCTCGCCCACCCCGCGGGCGAGTTCGGCCACCCGGTCGCGCAACTCGGGCGTGCCCATCACCCCCATGGTGCGGTTGCCCAGCGCGACCACTTGGGCGCCGGTCAGAGTCGAGGTCTCCAGCAGGTAGTCCGGCTTGTCCTCGCAGGCACGCACGATGGCGTCGGCCAGGATCAGCCGGCCCTCGGCGTCGGTGTTCAGCACGTGCACGGTCTTGCCGCCCCGATGCCGGAGCACGTCGCCCGGCCGGTAGGACGATCCCGACGGGAGGTTCTCGGCCATCGGCACCGTGGCCGTCACCGCCACCGGCAGCTTCAGCGCGGCGGCGGCGATCACGGTCGCCACCACGGCGGCCGCGCCAGCCATGTCGCTGGTCATGTGGTCCATGCCGGCGGCCGGTTTGATGGACAGCCCGCCGGAGTCGAAGGTGATGCCCTTCCCGACCAGCGCCACCGACGTCTTCGACCCGGCGGGCCGGTAGCTGATGCGCACCAGACGGGGCGGTCGAGACGAGCCGGAGCCCACGCCGAGGATGCCGCCGTAGCCGCCGCGCGCCAGGGCTTTCTCGTCCAGCACCTGCACCCGCAGGCCCGCTGTGCGCGCGGCCGCGGCGGCGCGGTCGGCGAATGCGGCGGGCGGCAGGTCGTTGGGTGCGGTGTTGACCAGGTCGCGGGCCAGCGCGACGGCTTCGGCGGTGACGACGGCCGCGTGCAGGACCTCGCGAGCCGCCCGGTCTGCCTTCGCCACCGACAGCACGACCTGTTCTGCCGGCTGCTTGCTCGGGTCGGAGTACCCGGCGAAGGCGTAGGCGCCCAGCAGGTGACCCTCGGCCGCGGGACCCAGGTCCTGCAGTCCCAGGGTGGACACCACGCGACGCAATCCGGCCGCAGCCCGGGAAGCAGCACCGGCAGCCCGGCGCACCCGTTCGCCGTTCAGATCCGCCTCGACGCCCAGCCCGACCGCGACCACCCGCCGCGCCCCGACGCCAGCGGGCGCGGGGATCACCGTCACTTCTCCTGCCTTTCCGGTGGCGCCGGCCAGCGCGGCCGCCTCCGCGACCTCGGACGCCCCGGCCAGAGTCGGCACCGGTGCGCCGTCGTCACCGGTGAACAAACCGACCACCAGGGCGTCGGCGCGAGCGCGCAGCGGTGCGCTGGAGGACAGGGTCAGGGCAGTCATGTGGGCTCCCGAAAGGTAACGGACACGGTCCGCCGCGGGACACGCCTCGGCGACGGTTGGTGCACGACGCTATCGCCCCGGACGATGGTGAGGTCCACCGCCCGCTACCGTTTGTGCCATGGTCGAGCCCGAGCAGGTCCTCCTCAGGTCCCCGCTGTACGAACGGCACCGGGCGCTAGGCGCCACCATGGGTCCGTTCGGCGGATGGGAGATGCCGATCTCCTACGCCGGTGGGGGCGTGGTCGCCGAGCACACGGCCGTACGCACCGCCGTCGGCGTCTTCGACGTCTCGCACCTGGGCAAGGCGTCGGTGACGGGACCGGGGGCGGCGGACTTCGTCAACGGATGCCTGTCCGCCGACCTGAAACGCATCGGGCCGGGTCAGGCGCAGTACACGCTGTGCTGCAACGACTCCGGTGGCGTGATCGACGACCTCATCGCCTATCTGGTCTCCGACGACGAGGTCTTCCTGGTGCCGAACGCGGCCAACACGGCCTCCGTGGTGGAGGCGCTGCGCGCGGACGCGCCGGACGGGGTGGAGATCACCAACCGGCACCGGGAGTTCGGCGTGCTCGCGGTGCAAGGTCCGGCATCGGCCGAGGTGCTGGACGAGGTCGGCCTGCCGCACGAACTGGACTACATGTCCTGGCAGGACTCGGAATTCGCCGGCGAACCGCTGCGGGTGTGCCGGACCGGGTACACCGGCGAGCACGGGTACGAGCTGTTGCCGTCCTGGCAGGGGTCCCCGGCGTTGTGGGACGCGTTGTTGGACGCCGCGGCGACCCGGGGCGGGCTGCCAGCGGGTCTGGGAGCCCGGGACACGTTGCGAACCGAGATGGGCTACCCGCTGCACGGCCAGGACCTGTCACCGGAGATCTCTCCGGTGCAGGCGCGGGCGACCTGGGCCGTCGGCTGGCGCAAGGACGCCTTCTTCGGACGGGAGGCTCTGCTCGAGGAGCGTGCCGCCGGTCCGTCCCGTCGGCTCTGGGGCCTGGATGCGCTGGATCGTGGCGTGCTGCGTCCACACCAGACCGTCCTGGCCGTCGACGGACCGGCCATCGGTGAGACGACGTCGGGAACCTTCTCGCCGACGCTGGGGCACAGCATCGCACTCGCGCTCCTGGACACCGCCTCGGGCGTGGACGAGGGGGACGAAGTTGCGGTTGATGTACGGGGCCGGTCGCTGCGGGCCCGGGTCGTCAAGCCGCCGTTCGTGCCGTCGCACGTGCGCTGAACCACCCGGGACGGAGCGTTCGACAGCGATCGCGCCGACCGCCGGCATGTCTGGCTGCTGCGGCCGTCGGAGTCGCATCGACGGCCACGGAATCCGAGGTACCCCCTTCCCGCACACCGTCGACATTAGTTAGATTGTCATGACAACTGTGACTGGCGGATGGGGCTGCAGCGTGCCGCCCCGGGCACCGCCTTCGCCGACAGGGAAGGCCCCAACCATGACGGTGGTCCTCGCCAACGCTCCGGTCAGCTTCGGAGCCTTCGAGATGAGCCGGGCCGACTACGACCGGCCCGATCCCGACCGCCTGATGGCCTCACTGGCCGACATCGGCTACCGCGGTATCGATCTGGGCGACCCCGGCTACCTCGGCACGGGGCCCGCGCTCGGCCAGCGGCTTGCCCGGCACGGGCTCGGCCTGACCGGCGGGTGGTGTGACCTGCCGTTCTACGACGACGACGCCTACAGCGCCGCCCTGCCCCGACTCGAGCAGGCGCTGGACCTGTTCGACGCGGCCGGACGCCCAGACGACCTGCCCGCCGCCAAACCGACGCTCGCCGTCTCCGGACGGGACGTGCGCGTCGCGCACCCGGGCGGCGGCGCCCACATGCCGGAGATCGGCCTGGACGCCGAGGGCTGGAAGGCTTTGGCCCGCAACGTCAACGACGCGGTCCGCCGCTGCGCCGATCGGGGCTGGACGGCGACCCTGCACCACCACACCTGCACCGACGTCGAGTCGCCGGCCGAGATCGACCGGCTGCTCGCCGACACCGACATCGACATCACCCTGGACACCGGGCACCTCATCGTGGGCGGGGGAGACCCCGTCGAGGGCGTGTCACGATGGTCGTCGCGGATCAACCACCTGCACCTGAAGGACGCCCGCTCGGCGATCATCGCCGACGCCCTGGCGTCGGGTGCCGGGATGATCGAGGTCTGGTCCCGGCGGGTGTTCGTGCCCATCGGGGACGGCGACCTGGACGTGGCCGGGGTGGTGGCGGCGCTCCAGCGGTCGAGCTACTCCGGCTGGGCGGTCGTCGAACAAGACATCATCGCCGGGCCGGAGGACTCGTTCGACGACATGCTCGCCGACCAGCGACAGAACTATCGGGCGCTGGTGGCACTGGGATTCGGCGGTGACGGGCCTTCCCCGGAGACCCTCGGCACCGCGAAGGGGGAGTGATGACCACACCGATCCGCATCGGCGTCGCCGGGTTGGGCGCCGTCGCGCAGACCGTGCACCTACCGCTGCTGGCCCGACGGCCCGACCTGTTCGAGATCTCTGCGGTGGCCGAGATCTCGCCCAGCACGCGGGACCGGGTGGCTGCCCGGTACGGGGTTCCCGCCGCGCGCCGGGTGGTGTCCTCGGCCGACTTGATCGCGCTGGGCGATCTGGACGCGCTCATGATCCTCACCTCCGGCTCGCACGGGGCGGACACGCTCGCCGCCGTGCAGGTCGGCCTGCCGGTGTTTTGCGAGAAGCCGTTGGCCTACAGCGTGTCCGAGGCGCGCGCCCTGGTCGATGCGGTGACGGATCGGCCCATGGTGCAGGTCGCCTACATGAAGCAGTACGACCCGGCATCGGCCGCGCTCGCGGGCCTCGTCACCGGCCTGGACGACGTGCGCGCCGTCGACGTGCAGGTGCTGCATCCGTCGGACGCGTCACAGTTGGCGTTCGCCTCGCTGCCGCCCCGGCCGACCGACGCCGACCCGGAGCTGCTGGCCGCGCTCGTGGCGGCCACCGACTCCGTGGTGCATGCCGCGATCGGCCGCTCCGGCGACGCACACGCTCGGCTGTACACCAACATCGTGCTGGGCAGCATCGTGCACGATGTCTCCCTGCTGCGCGGCATGTTCGGCTCCCCCGAGCGCATTGATCTGGTGCGCCGGTACGCCGGGGAGCCTGGCTCGGTCGAGGTGCTGGCGACCCTGCCCGGCGACATCCCGCTGTCGCTGACCTGGCACTACATCCCGGACTACCCCGCCTACCGCGAGACCGTGATGATCCATCACGGCACCGGCAGCGCGGGCGTGGCGTTCCCGTGCCCCTACCTGCTCAACGCGCCCAGCGAGCTGCACGTGGTCGGCAACGTGGATGGGGCGGAGTCCAGAGCGATCACCCGCAGCGTGCGCGAGGAGTTCGAGATCGAGCTGGAGGGCTTCGCCGCCATGGTCCGCGACGGCGTTCCGCCACGCTCCGGACCGGCCGAGGGCCTCGCCGACATCGTCACCGGCCAGCGCATCTACGCCCGCTACGCCGAAACCTACAAAGTAGCCCTGGCCGGCGAGGCGGCCGGATCCGAAGGGGGCGATGGGTGACCTCGCCCCGCCGGGTCGCGCTCGTCCCGCACACGCACTGGGATCGCGAGTGGTACGAGCCGTTCCAGCGCTTCCGCATGCGCCTGGTCGACGTGGTGGACGACGTGCTGGTCCGCGCCGAGGCCGACCCGGACTTCCGCTTCACCTTCGACGGGCAGCTGGCCGCGGTGGAGGACTACCTCGAGGTTCGGCCGGAGAACCGGCAGCGCATGGCAGACCTGGTGCGGCGCGGGCAGTTCGCCATCGGACCATGGCGGGTGCTGCTGGATGAGTTCCTATGTTCCGGCGAGAATATCGTCCGCAACCTGCAACTCGGCCATCGGCAGGCGAAAGACCTCGGCGGCGCCATGGATGTCGGCTACCTGCCCGACATGTTCGGCCACACCGCCCAGATGCCGCAGATCCTGCGCGGCGCCGGGATCTCCCGCGCCTGCGTCTATCGGGGAGTGCCGCTCGCGGTGACCGGCCACCGGTTCCGATGGGAGTCCCCGGACGGCACAGGAATCGACACCGAATACCTGATCGCCGGCTACGGCAACGTCTCCGACCTGTTCGACGATCCCGACGACCTGACCGGGCGGCTGGATCGTCGGCTGGATCGCTTCGCCGCCGCCTTCGGGGGCGGAAACGATGGCGGTGACGAACTCCTGGCAATGTATGGCACCGACCACTCCGGCCCGCTGCCCACCCTGATGGGCCTGGTCCGGAAGCTCGATGCGGAGCGAGGTGGGGGACTTCGGGTGGCCACCCTGCCCGAGTACCTGGCCGCCTTCCCCACGGACGCCGAAGCGCTGCCGGTGTTGCACGGGGAACTGCGCTCGCACGCCAGGGCGAACATCCTGCCCGGAGTGATCTCCGTCAGGCCGCACCTCAAGCACGCACTGGCCGACGCCGAACGTATGGTGGAGCGCTATGCCGAGCCGCTGCAGGCGCTCTGGGGCACCACGTGGCCGGCGGTGCTGCTGGACCTCGCGTGGACCAAACTGGTCGACTGCTCGTGCCACGACTCGGTCACCGGCTGCGGCGTGGACGACACCGCCGTACAGGTGGCCGCGCGCATCGCCGAGGCCGGCCAGATCGGGCAGGCGGTCCGCGACGACGTCACCGCCGCCCTGGCCCGTGACGTCCCGTCCGATGCCATCCTGGTGACCAATCCGTCGCCGCGGCGACGGGCCATGGTGGTGACGGCGACGCTGCCGGCGCCCTGCGACGGTCCGGTGGAACTGGTCGACGGCGATGGACACCGGTGGCCGGCACAGGAGATCGACGTTCCCGAGCGGGTCCTGGCGGACGAGGTGGTGAACGGTGGCCAGGTAGCGCTGCTGTTCCGTCGGGTGCACGACCGGGAACTCTTCGGTCGCCAGGTGCGGCGGCTCGTCGTCGACACCGAGTCGGCTCCACCCTGCCTGACCTTCGAGGTGGCCGCGGATCCGGGACCGGGGATCTGGGACGTCACGGTGGAGCGAGCCAGGGCGGTGGCCGCTGCCTCGGCACGTCCAGGCCCCTGGCGGGTCCGCACCGTCGATGAGGCCACTCGGACGGTGGCCGCCAGGATCGGCGTCCCTGCACTCGGTCTCACCGCAGCCCGGTTGGTTCCCGCCTCGGTCGACCCGCCCGGCCCTGCTGCGGCCGGGACCGCAGGGGTGTCGGCCACCGTGGACGGACTGGAGGGTGCCGGCATCTCGGCGGCGATCAACGCCGACGGCACGCTGCGCATCGCCACCGACGGCGCGGTGCTGAACGGCGTCGGCGCCCTGGTCGACGGAGGCGACGCTGGCGACTCGTACAACTATGCCCCGCCGGCCGTCGACGTCGCGATCGTCACCCCGGACTCGGTGCAGGTGCGGGTGCTCCAGGCGGGGCCGGTGGTGGGCCGGGTGCTGGTGCGTCGTCGCTACCGTTGGCCGGCCGAGGCAACCCACCAGGCCCGCTCGGCGGAGCTCACCGATGTGGCCGTCGACATGCTGGTCGAGCTGCGGGCTGGGGAACCCTTTGTGCGACTGGAGGTCTCGCTCGACAACCGGGTGTGCGATCACCGGCTGCGGCTACATGTACCCTGCGCCCGAGCGGCGGACACCAGCGCCGGCGCGGGCCAGTTCGCCGTGACGAAGCGCGGCCGGAACCCGGAGCCCGGACCGGTGGGGGAGTACCCCACGGCCACCTACCCGGCCTCGTCGTTCGTGGACGCCGGCGGCGCCGGGATCCTGCTGACCGGGCCGACCGAGTACGAGCTGCTGTCCGAACCCGACGAGATCGCGATCACCGTCATGCGATCGGTCGGTTACCTGTCGCGCAACCGCAACGCGCTCCGCGACGAGCCGGCCGGGCCACAGCTGCCGACGCCGCTGGGACAGTCGCCGGGCCGGTATTCGGTCCGGTTCGCGGTGGTGCCGCACGCCGGCGACTGGCGCGCGGCGGGCTTGGCCGGCCTGGCCGAGGACTTCGTGCTGGATCCGGTGGTGCGGGCCGGGTCGGGCCCGGCTGGCGGGTCCCTGACCGCCCCGCGGCCGGGGCTGGAACTGTCCGGCGACGGCGTGGTGCTGTCCGCTGTCGTCGCCGCTCCCGAGGGTGCGATCGACGTCCGTGTGGTGGCCATGAGCGACGAAGCTGCGACGGCGGAGCTGGCCCGGCCCGGCCGGCCGTTCCGCTCGGTGGTGCCGATCGATCTGTTGGGGCGCGAGGACACGAGCCTGGCTGGCGCCGGCCCGACGGTGGACCGCGACGGCCGGTGCAGCATCCCCATGCGGCCGTGGCAGATCCGCACCGTCCGCCTGAGCTGAGTGGAGCGCGCGGGCCTCGATCCAGTCCGGCCTCGCCGCTGCTCACGCGCAGATGGCCTGCACCCCGGTCGCGCCGTCCTCCAGCCAATGCATCCCCGGTGCCGCCGGCAGCAGGACCCGCTCGCCGTGCACCACCACGCGACGGCCGTCGGCGCGGGCCAGCAGCAGCCCGTCCGCGCCAAGCGCCAGGAATTCGTCACCGACGCGTACCAGCACCGGCGCGCCAGGACCGGCACTGATGGCGGTTCGTCCGGCCCGCAATCCGCCCAACACGTCGCCGGCGTCGGCCAGCACCCAGGTGGTCGGATGTCCGGGCAACGCATCGGATCCGGCCCGGTGGTAGTCCGCCCCGCCGATCGGTGCCGCTCTCGGCGCGAACACCTGGTGGAAGGCCAGCGGGGCACCCCAGGTCCGGTCGAACCAGCTGGAGTGCCACGTCTCCACTAGCGGCGGGCGGCCGGACACCGGCTGCCGCCAGGCGCAGTCGCCGGACAGCGGATGGTTGATCGACAGCAGCCCGCCCCGGCTCCCGGTCTCGGCGATCCAGCTGTCGGCCGGTTCGCGGAAGTCGACGAAACCGATGTCGCCGAACGCGTTCGCGTGCCCCCGCCAGGTGGTGACCTCCTGGCCGGGCAGCAGTGCGATGCCGTACCGGTCGCCGGCGGCGGGCAGGTGGGCGTGGTGGCTGGTGGTGTTGTGATCGGTCACGGCCAACACGTCCAGCCCGGCCGCAACCCCGAGTGCGGCGACCTGGTCGATGGTGTCCGCCCCATCGGAATGCACTGTGTGGCAGTGGAAGTCGCAGGCCAGAAAGCACATCCCGTCCACCTGGGGCAGGTCCGGCCTGGGCGGTCGTTCCGGCACCGGTGGACCGGCGGGCGCCGCCGGGACTGGTGACGGGTCGAGCGACACCGTCACCTCGACGTCCGTGCCGGTGGACGGGATGCGGTGCAGGCCAAGCACCACGGACCACTCGCCGGCCGCTACGCCCGGCAAGTAGCCGGGAGTCGCGACGTCGTCGGTCACGGTGAACTCGCGCCGGGCCCCGCCCGACCACCCGCACCACCCGCCTGGCCGGGTGCAGCCGAGATCGACGACGGCGGTCGGGTCGCTCACGCGGAGATCGACGGTGAAACCGCTGCATCCGGCCGGAACGTCGAACGGCAGGTACCGCCAGGTGTCCGCCGCGCGGTCCTCGGGAGTCAGGTGCAACCGGTGGTTCGAGAGTCGACTCACCGGGAGGGCCCCGATGCGGTCGCCGTGCGGTTCTCGGGGTCGGCGGAGACGCCGTCGTGGTCGGCCGGTGCCTCCCGGTCGAGCAGGTCGCCGGATTCTGCGTCGTAGACAAGCGCGCGATCGATCTGGCATGCGACCGACACTCGTTGCCCGGGAACGGGCTCGGTGCCTTCGGCGACCATGGCCTGCACCAGCATCGGGCCGGCGCCGTCCGCGGGGTCGTCAGCTCCGTCGGGGGGCGTCACCTCGACGGTCACCAGGGCCGATGCGCCAAGGTTCTCCACGATCGACACGGTGCCGGGCAGGGTGCCCGGGCCCTCCGGCTCGATCGTCACGTACTCCGGTCGGGCGCCGAGGATCACCGCCGAGCCGTCGGCGACCGGCGGCGCGCTGTCGGGTAGCGGGAGCGAGCGACCCGCGACCTGCAACGCGCGCCCGCGCACGGTGGCCGGCAACAAGTTCATCGGGGCGGACCCGATGAAGTTCGCCACGAACGTGTTGGCCGGCCGGTGGAACACCTCCGCAGGCGTGCCGACCTGGCGGATCCGCCCGGCGTCCATCACCGCCATGCGATCGGCCATGGCCAGCGCCTCCGCCTGATCGTGCGTGACGAAGATCGTCGTCACCGCCAATTCCTTTTGCAATCTCTTCAGGAACGTGCGCGCCTCCAGTCGCAGTCGCGCGTCCAGGTTCGACAGCGGCTCGTCGAACAAGAACACCGAGGGCTGGCAGGCCATTGCCCGGGCCAGCGCCACCCGCTGCTGCTGGCCGCCCGAGAGCTGACCGGGGCGGCGCTCCATCAACGCCGAGAGCCCTAGTCCGGCACCGGTTTCCGCAGCCTTGGCGCGCCGTTCCGCCCGCTTGAGGCCCCGGATGCGCAAGGGGTAGGCGATGTTGTCCGCGACGTCCATGTGCGGGAACAGCGCGTAGTCCTGGAACACCATGGCCACGTCCCGCTTGCCGGCCGGGGTGTGGGTGTGGTCGGTCCCGCCGATCAGCAG
>Ga0164242_10006896_pt1 | contig 12461 bp, 10 predicted proteins | sample OricomgcompostMG_FD_108783 | JGI IMG/M metagenome (GOLD analysis project Ga0164242, IMG submission 108783) | Miracle-Growth compost microbial communities from Emeryville, California, USA - Original compost - Miracle growth compost (MG) ... | reverse complement strand
ATTAAAGATCCCGGTACATAACGCCTATCAAAACAGCTGGGCATCGTATGAGCGCTATAATGGGGAGGTTGAATTGAATGGAACGACTTATAAATATGTAAAGCGCAAATTGGCTAATGATACCCTTTATTTAATGTGCATCCGCAATTCTGAAAAGATGCGACTGGAATCTGCAAAGAACGACTTCTATAAAATTTCCAATAACGTCGATCAAAATACTAATTCAAAAAAAACTGAGAAGGCTGCAACGAAAAATGTCCAATCATTTTTTTATGAGTCTACTTTTTTTGTTAACATCTATTCCCCTCTGAGCATAAATGAAAACAGCTGGCTTCCAATTGAAACGCCAAATGTCAGAGATGCCATCCATCTTAGCCCCGAACAACCACCGGATTTTACAGTATAATTTCCATCTCTAAAATTACTTGCCTGTTATTTATTATAAAACAGGCAACAATTTGTCAATTCTCTTCTTAATTAAATTCGAAAAGTTATTCTCTTTCGCAAGAATCGCATGATCCATTGTATATGCAGTAAAAGAGTTATTAAAAAATGAAGATTTGAATAACTTTTTATCAAAAAAGTCTGATGTTGAAAATTAATACTGAACAAAAAGTTCATTATACTTTACGTATTGCCTGTGCGCTTTGTTTTATTGGCCACGGCTCCTTTGGAATCATTACTAAAACAATCTGGTGTAATTATTTCAGTGTGTTTGGAATTGGTGAAGCGCTCTCATTTAAACTAATGCCTTTTGTTGGCTCGATTGATATTTTGCTGGGCTTAATCATTTTAATTTATCCAATCCGGGCGGTTGTATTATGGCTGGTGATCTGGGGTTTTATTACAGCATTACTTCGTCCTTTGTCGGGCGAACCTTTTCCTGAATTTATTGAACGGTTTGGAAACTTTGGAACACCCCTGGCGCTTTTAATTCTTTCCGGTGGCGTTGCGAGAAATTTTAAAAGCCTCTTTTCTCCGGTCAAAATAAAAACTTCTATTGATGACAAAACTTTAACGAACGTAACAACCGTTTTGCGTTTCGTTGTATTCTTTCTTTTTGTAGGGCATGGTTGTCTTAACCTGTTAGAGAAAAAGAGCTTGTTAGATCAATATATTGCGCTTGGATTCATAAATCCTGCGGACACTGCACAAGTTGTTGGATTATTTGAAATCGTTGCTGCGCTTTTTATTTTAATTCGCCCCCTCAGACCTGTTTTGCTCGTGCTCTTTATCTGGAAGGTTTCCAGTGAACTGTTTTATCCACGCTATGAATTTTTTGAATGGATAGAACGATCAGGTAGTTATGGTGCTATCCTGGCATTGTGGTTTGCTTTGGAAGCGACTTCTTCCCAATCCAGGTTTTTTTATTACAAAAGAAAAGAGGCAAAAGTTATTCATGAGAACCAACCCTATCTCAATTGTCTTAACTAATAATTTTAATTCATGAAAAAATTCTTAATTCTCCTACTCATCATCACCTCGTGTAATCATCGTACAGAAAGGGAAATTGATCATACCCATGTTGAAAGCCTGGCGAAAGATTTTATGAGATCGACGGTCATCCCGAAAATGAAAGATCCTAAACCTTACGAGGTAGTTGATGCAAAAGTGATTATAAAAACAGCCGCAGATGTGATCAATGATTACAAATTTATTTATGATCATTTTTCAATGAATGATTATGATTCCGCAGAACATAAAAAGCGTTTGGATTCTATCATCAATGTTTCTAAAGACCCCGATTCTGTTGTGAGTGTTACGGTTAATGTGGCGTATAAAACGCGTTACCAGAGAGGTGATGTGGTCACAGACAGTATAAAGTTAGGTTATGACCAGGTACATGATAAAATCACCTATTGGCCATTTTAAAATTTTAAAAAATAATATCACTTTCAAAAAATGCAAAAATGAAACAAAACAAGGCTTTCAAATTTATTCTCTTCGGTTTATTGGTTGTTGTAGCTGCAACTTCATGTAAACAGAAGAATAAAGACTATGTAAAAGTTATGCATAATCCGATGCTTTATTCCAATGTAAATCATAAACTTAATTACGTCGTCATTTATGATATTTTTTCTCCCCCGGTTGGTGCAAGAGTATTTGCGTACTCTAATCTTGCTGCCTATGAAGTTTTGGCGAAAGGAAATAAACACTACCAGTCACTTGAGGGAAGAGTAAAGGGATTAAATAATATTCCCGATCCTGCGCCACATGCAAAGATTGATTATCCTTTTGCCTCTTTAATTGCGTTGGTAAAAGTTGGCAATTTTCTCACCTTCTCCGGGGATACAATGAAAATGCTCGAAGATTCAATCAAAGACCTGGCAAAAAATTCAGGAATGCCGGATGATCTTTATAATGGTTCGGTAATTTATGGTAACCAGGTTGCGGACTCTGTTATTTCGTGGAGCAAAACGGATAATTATGCGCAAACGCGTGGTTCCAGTTTTGCTATTACCAATCTTCCAGGGCATTGGAGTCCAACTCCTCCCGGTTATTTTAGTGCGGTAGAACCTGTATGGGCAACGGTTCGTTGCATGGCAATGGATTCAGCTAATATGTTTCCGCCGCCACCACCACCTGTTTTTAGTACGGACACGAACAGTAATTTTTACAGGATTGCAAAAGATGTAATGGTAACGGTGAACACCTTAGATTCTACCAAAAAATGGATTGCCAATTTCTGGGATTGCAATAGTTTTAAATTACACGTGGAAGGACACGCTATGTATGCCACAAAGGCAATGACTCCTGGTGGCCATTGGATGGAAATTGTTGGAACCATCGCAAAGAACAATAATGCTGATTTCTATAAAACCGCTTATGCATATGCCGGGGCAAGTATTGGCATTTATGACGGCTTCATCTGTTGTTGGTACACGAAATACAAGTATGACCTGGTAAGGCCTGAAACTTATATCAACAGATACATTGACCAGGCCTGGATGCCTTATTTGCAAACCCCGCCATTCCCGGAATACAATAGTGCGCATTCCACCATTTCTGCAGCGGCTGCAACTGTTTTAGGACAGATTTTTAAAGATAATACTGCCTTCAAAGATTCTTCTGAAAGGGATTGGGGCTGGCCCGATCGTAATTTTAAATCCTCAGATGAGGCTGCTATAGAAGTTTCTTACAGCCGCTTATATGGGGGAATTCATTACCGTAAATCTGTGACTACCGCATACGACCAGGGAAAGAAAATAGGTTATTTGGTTATGGAAAAATTAACGGGAGTAAAACCAACCCAGGATAACTTAAACGGAAATGATAAAATAGAAAAAGTTACTGCTTCTAAATAAATAAAAAATCCTTCACATTTAAAAAACACTTTTTATGAAACAATTTCTTTCGATTTTAATCGCAGCTTTGGTTTTGAATTTATTTTCGAACAATGCAACGGCCCAAGGGTGTATTGCGATTCGCACGACGGGAGGTAGTTTATGTACGATGCAACATCCTGATTCTGCAAATGGGGAAACAATCCAGGATCAATGGCAACTGAATATGGGATACAGGTATTTTAATTCGTTCCGTCATTTTGTTGGCACTGTGCAGCAAAAGCAAAGGACTGAGCAACATACACAAGTGATCAACAATGTCAGCACATTTGATATTTCTATTGCCAGGAATTTGAATGATCGGCTTTCCCTGACTGTTGGATTCCCCGTTTTAGCAAATTCCCGTTCGCAACGGGCTAACTTCGGGGATAAGTTGCGTTATCAAACCCATTCTTTTGGTATTGGTGATGCTCATATCAGCTTGTATCGCTGGATGCTGGATCCTGCTAAAATTCATAAAGGAAATTTTCAGTTAGGGTTAGGAATTAAATTGCCTACAGGAGATTATAAATACCAGGATTATTTTCCTGTAAGCGAAACTTCGAAAGAATTACGAACTGTAGACCAATCAATACAATTAGGTGATGGTGGGACAGGAATTATAACGGAGTTTAATGGATTTTATAATTTCAATCATCTTTTCGGGCTTTATGGTAATTTATATTATTTATTCAACCCACGAGAACAGAATGGAGTTCCTACATTTAGATCCAACGCAAATGAAGCGATCATGAGTGTGGCCGATCAATATATGGCAAGAGCTGGTGTTAATTATGGATTTTCCGGTGGTCATTTATCAGTTGCACTGGGAGCACGGCTTGAAGGAATTCCGGTACATGATATTATTGGGGGAAGTGAAGGTTTTCGTCGGCCAGGATATATTTTATCTGCAGAACCAGGGATCAATTTTAGTGTAAAAAAATCGACTTTTTATTTAGAAGTACCAATAGCAATGGTTCGATGCCGGACACAAAGTGTTCCCGACAAAGAGACCACAATGCAGACAGGTGTTTACAAACAAGGTGATGCTGCATTTGCTGATTACTTAATAAATGTCGGCTTTACGACCAAATTTTAATGGCAATTTTTTTTCTTATATAGGTTATATGGCCGTGTAATTCTTTACGCGGCCTCTTTTTTTAATTTCAGAATCTAAAACATTTCAACCGAAAATCACTTCTGGAAGTAATACTAGGATTCGTATTCTCTTAAAGCTATAACACTTATTTTATGCAATGTAAATTTCTCTCTACACTACCTGATTAAAAAAAATCTAATTCGCCTGGGAACGTGTTTTTGCAAACAATTGCGAATGATATATGTTTGTATCATTCTTTTTTATCAATTTATTTTTATGAAGATTGCTACTTATAATGTGAATGGTATTGGTGCAAGATTGCCTGTGCTACTTCGCTGGCTTGAGGAAACTACTCCTGATGTGGTATGCCTGCAGGAACTAAAGGCGCCGCAGGAAAAATTTCCTGAAGAAGCATTAAAGAACGCCGGATATCATGCGATCTGGCATGGGCAAAAAAGCTGGAATGGAGTAGCAATCCTTTCGCACAACGAACCTCCGAAAGAGATAAGGAGGGTGCTTCCGGGGGATGACGAAGATCTTCACAGCAGGTATATTGAGGCGAGTGTAAATAATATCATCGTTGGTTGTCTTTACCTGCCTAATGGAAATCCTTCACCCGGGCCTAAATTTGATTTCAAAATGAGTTGGTTTGAAAGACTGTCGCGGCATGCAGCGCAACTGCTGGCATTGGATCAACCGGTAATACTCACAGGAGATTTTAATGTGATGCCTACAGAATTAGATGTTTATAAACCGGAACGTTGGGGTAATGATGCGCTTTTTCGCCCTGAGGTTCGTGCTGCATTTAAGTCGCTTGTTGAGCAGGGCTGGACGGATGCCATTCGCAAGCTTTATCCGGACCAGGTGATATATACTTTCTTTGATTATTTCCGTAATGCTTTTGAAAGAAATGCCGGATTGCGAATTGATCACTTTTTATTAAGTCCTCATTTTGACGAACGCCTTATTGCAGGTGGAGTTGATCTTGCTACGCGGGGCTGGGAAAAGTCAAGTGATCATGCGCCGGTTTGGATTACGGTCAGGGATCAGGTCTAAAAACAATTTACATTATGCAGCAAATAACACCTTCGGTGGAAGATTTAATTAAGAAAGCTTATTCTGCTTTCAATGGAAGAGACATTGATACTGCTCTTTCAACAATGCATCCGGATATTCAATGGCCAAAAGCCTTTGAAGGGGGTTATGTAAATGGACACAATGAAATAAGAGAATATTGGACAAGGCAATGGAAGGAGATCAATCCAAAAGTTGAACCGGTTGAATTGAATAAAAGACCTGATGGAACTTTAGAAATTATTGTTCATCAAATCGTCAAAGATTTACAGGATAAAGTAATCTTTGATGGAAAAGTAAAGCATATTTATACGTTGCAAGACGGATTGTTACGAAGAATGGATATTGAAGTGTGTTAGCAAACGGTAAAGAAATTTGTCTCCGATTCATCATTAGATGAAAAAACGTTGCCCATTTAAATTCATAGTCCTTATCAATTCTTAAAAAAAATAATTGGTAATATTTCTTTATTTATCATTTAAAGCGATTATATTTATGAAGGTTTTGTAAAAATTGCTTTATGCAACTGAAAATTGCCAAACAAGTTTGCTTTATTATGGCAACATTTTTTTTGTTGCTACTCTTTTTTTTTAATTCCTGTAAAAAAGTACCAGATAGAAACAGAAACAGTGTTTCCCGTGTTGATACGATTGTTGTCCCTAAAGATACTATCCGAACAGAATTTATGAATGTGACGTCCGTGCTTTTGGATAGCGGAGGAAATCCTTTATCGGGCGTGTTTTATACTATTATACCAACGTCAATTCCAAGCGGATTCTCACTTCCATATAATCCTTACATTGGCGGATACACCAATGCAGCAGGAAAATTATATGCCGTTGCTATTACTAATACAGCGAATGTCTTAACGGTTTATCAGTACGCAAAATGTGGCACTGCATTATACTCAAAAAGTTTTAATACTCTCAATACGGACATTGATCTCGGTAATATTATTGTTCCACCTGATACTGTTACATCTATTATTTCGGGAACAGTGGTTGACTGCAGTCTTAATTCTGTAAAAACCGGAAGTGTCATTCTTGAAGAAGATTATTCTTCAGCAGCTAACCGAAGGACATTTAAGGCGCAAATTAAACCTAATGGCACCTTTCAATTTAGTTTACCTGTTTGTAATAAAACTGATTCTCTTCCGGTAATTATTTATGTTGCTGATGTAAATGGTTTTCAAACGGGCAACCGGGTCTATTTTGGAATACATTATCCTGTAAATAATATCGGGAAAATTAGTGCATGTAATAATTCTGATACTTCTGAATTTATTAATTACACTGTTGATTCAAACCAATATTTACTTTATTCTCCTTCTAACCCTAATTATCACCCGGAAAATCCTGCCTGGACATTTTTACGGGCGGGAAACCAGGAATTACACGCGTCATCACCCGGGATTTATTTTGGGATAGACGGATACCTCGCAGTTGGTAAGCCTGGCCTTACCCTGGTTGAATTTGATTTACCAAATTTAAGTGAAGAAACAGATACTAACCCACTCGTGACGATATCTGAGGATGGTCCTGTTGGAGGATATCTTGCCGGGAATATAAGGCTAAAGGTAGTTGGCATTGATAGTACTACTAAATACAATGCTAGCTGCACTTTTAGAGTAAAAAGGCAACAGTAGAATAAAAATCACCATCGGCCCACTTGCTGTTGTAATAAAACCAGCCACCATTAAACATGAAAAAAAAAGTTTTTTTTCATGCAACAAAAATTATCTTTGATTTGTCCTGACTGCAAATCCTGTCATTTCTTAAAATTTTTAAAATAGCATTGGGCATAAACCAGCATTTGATGAAACTAATCTTAGCTCTTTTTTTCATACTCTATTTTCTGACCCCTTCTTTTGCACAAAGCGTCAAAAACGATTTAAAGAGTGAGGCTCAGCTTCAAAACGCCATTACCCTTTATGACCGGTTTAGCGCTTCTAATGCCCCGGTTTATAACGGAACCGAATACCTGTATTACACTTTTAAAATGGAAGGCAATCCCTATTTTGTAACAGGGGATTTTTTTAACGGCTGGGTACAATATTCCGGAAGAAAATATGACTCTCTTTCAATGATGTATGACGTTTATAGAAATGAGCTGGTGATCATGTCTCCTGATAAAAGATCAAGGATTGTTTTACAAAATGAATTTGTGGATAGCTTCGCATTACTCGGACATACGTTTATTCGTTTAATAGAAGATCATCAGCAAAACCTTTACAATACGGGCTTTTATGACCTGCTTTATAATGGTCACATCCAGTTCATGGCGAGAAGAATCAAAACGATGGATTCACCCATTAAGGGTGATCTTGTGGTAAGGGTGTTTTATACCAAAGACCGGTTTTATATTCACAAAGGAGGTTTGTATTATCTGGTAAACAATAAAAAGGATGTTTATCGCCTTTTTAATGATAAGATTCATGATGTAAAAAAAATGATGCGCCGGCAGCATGTGAAAATCCGACGTAAAAACTTTGAAACGGCCACACAAAAAGTAACTCAATTTTATGACCAACTAACTCATTAATATGAAGAAGGGATTCTGTTTGTTTTTTTCAGGAATGTTGTTGCTTCTTTCGCTTGAGGGCCATGCACAACAGAAGGACAATTTAATAACCGGAAATTTTCATGAAGTTACCTTTCATGAATTTGTTGAAAAGGTAGAAGCACAAACTGATTATCATTTTTATTATGATGCTTCACAATTTGACAGTGTCAGCATCACGATTTCCATTGCGAACGCTCACCTGCAGGCGGTTTTAGACCAGGTTTTCCATAACACCCAATGGCATTATACAATAGATAAAAACAATGTTTTTATTACCAAAGGTTTCACTCTTGCTGCTCATCTTCCTTATGGTTTTTTTAATGGAGAAAAAGATACCGCTACTCTTTCGGAAAATGAATCAGGAAATGTAGCCTACATGAAACAAGCGAAAAAAGTGACCCAGGCTATTTCTGTAGAAAATAAATTATTTAATATAGGTATCAAAAGAAATGGGGAACCGAAAGGGAAAGTAAATGTGGCCGGATATATCCGCGATGCACAAACGGGAGAATCTATTTCGGGAGCGTTACTGTATACAGATCATCCTCATGTGCAGGTAAACAGTGACCAGTTTGGATATTACTCAATTATTCTGCAGGCCGGCCGGCATACCTTAAATATTATTGCCCCCGGAATGTTTGATGCCAAACGTCAGGTAATGCTTTATTCTGACGGAAAGTTTGATATAGAAATGAATGAAAAAGTGGTGAAATTAAAAGAAGTGCTTGTAGAGGCAGGTAAAGAAAAAAATGTACGAAGCACTACGATGGGAATGGATAAACTGACGATGGCAGCTATCAAACAAATTCCAGCAGTAATGGGAGAAGCGGATGTATTAAGGGCTGTACTTACTTTACCGGGTGTGAAATCAGTGGGAGAGGCGAGCACCGGCCTGAATGTCCGGGGGGGTGCAACTGATCAGAACCTGATTTTGTTTAACGGTATGAACGTTTATAATCCATCCCATTTATTTGGATTCTTTTCTGCCTTTGATCCGGATGTGGTTAAGGATGTAACGCTTTACAAGAGCAGTATTCCGGCAAAATATGGTGGCAGAATTTCTTCGGTTTTAGACATTACTTCTTTAGATGGGAATGATAAAAAACTTTCAGGCTCCGCAGGGATTGGACCACTTACCAGTAAGATAACTTTGGAAGGACCCTTAATTGACAAGAAAACGACTTTTGTTGCCGGAGTAAGAACCACTTATTCAGATTGGTTGTTTAAAGTGTTGCCCGATGATTATTCAAAAAGCGGCGCTTCTTTCCAGGATGGAACAATTCATATCAATCATAAATTCAACGGGAAAAACAACCTTTATATCAATGGCTATATCAGTGGTGATAAATTTAACCTGAACAGCGACACCGATTACGCTTATCATAATAAAAACGCCAACATCAACTGGAAACATAATTTTAATAACCGGTTTTATGGAGTGCTTTCCGCCGGCATAGATCATTATGATTACAAAGTTGCTTTTAATGCTGATTTGGTAAATGCGTATAAACTCAATTTTGCCATTAACCAATACAAAGCCAACCTCGATTTCAGTTACTTTTTAAATAATAAACACACAGTTGCCTTTGGTGCCAGCAGCCTAATGTTTGATGTGCATTCGGGTTCTTATGACCCCATCGGAAAGAATTCGCTCGTTATTCCTGATACGCTGGAACCAGAACATGCATTAGAGAGTGCTGTTTATCTTTCAGATCATTATAATGTTTCTCCTGATTTTTCCGTAGATGGCGGAGTAAGGTTTTCGATGTATAATTACATGGGTGCAAAACATGTAAACACTTATGCTCCGGGATTGCCAAAAGATCTGAACAATGTACTAACTACCAATTATTTTCCGGCAGGAAAAATTATTAAAACTTATATGGGGCCTGAGTTCCGGCTATCAGCAAGGTATTCCATCTCCGGAAACACTTCTGTGAAAGCTTCTGTGAATACTATGCACCAGTATATCCACATGTTGACGAATACGACCACTATTTCTCCAACAGATGTTTGGAAGTTAAGCGATCCTAATTTGCAACCACAAACAGGAACGCAGGCAGCTTTGGGTTTGTATAAGAATTTTAAAAACAATACTATTGAAACGTCTGTTGAAGTTTACTATAAATGGTATAATCATTACCTGGATTACAGGAGTGGTGCAGTTCTGGTGATGAATCACCATATAGAAACAGATGTGATCAATACGAAAGGACGTGCTTACGGGATAGAGTTGCTTGTGAAAAAAACAACGGGTAAAATAAATGGCTGGTTCAGCTATACTTATTCACGTTCTTTATTACAACAGGATGATCCTTATGCTGCGGAAAAAATTAATGATGGCGCGGAATATCCAAGTAATTTTGATCAACCGCACAACGCCACACTTATAGGAAATTACAAGATCAATCACCGGTTCAGTTTTTCCCTGAATGCGACTTACAGTACAGGAAGGCCTATAACATTGCCAATTGCAGAATACGATTATGCCGGTTCAGTGAGGGTTTTGTATTCCGACAGAAATGCGTATCGCATTCCGGATTATTTCCGTACTGACCTTTCGATGAACCTTGATGGAAATTACAAAATTCATCAAAAGACACACAATTCCTGGACGCTTGGAGTGTATAATTTAACGGGGAGAAAAAATGCGTATTCAGTTTATTTTATTTCTGAAAATGGCAATATTCATGGTTATAAATTATCCATTTTTGGAAGTGCTATTCCATTTATCACTTATAATATTCGTTTTTAAATGGATCAAATTTTAAACCCGGTTTACTACTATAAAAATTAAATCAACTAAAAAGACAACAGGTCTAAAAAATAATTTTCGCTATTAAAATGAATAAAAATAATTTCCCTTTGAGAACATTTATCGTATTCATCTGTATCCTGTTTGTTAGCGGTTGCAAAGTTCCCTACGATCCACCTGTTAAATCTTCAAATATGCATTTCCTGGTCGTGGATGGTTTTATGAATGCAAATGGAATGACTGACATCAGACTGACAAGGACAAGGAACATTACCTGGGGGGATACCGCTGCTAATATCAATGAGACAGGTGCACATGTGGTAATTGAAGATGAATCAAGCAGCGGCATGCCATTATTTGAGGGATCGCAGGGTCATTATTATGGTTCTTATTTTTTAACGCCTGGAGCTAAGTATCGCTTAAGAATAACCACCTCAGATCAGAAAATATATGTTTCCGATTTTGTTACCTGCAAAATAACACCGCCAATTGATAATATTGGTTGGAAATACAATGATGCCGGGGATGTACAAATTTATGTAAATACGCATGACCCCGAAAATAAAACTATTTATTACCGTTGGGATTACAAGGAAACATGGGAATTTCATTCTCAATATTACTCCATGTTTAAATACAACAAGGATAGTAATATAGTTCAACAAAGAACGGTACCTGTATTTGTATGTTACCGGGATAGGAACTCAAGTTCTATTTTCCTTGGCTCTTCGGCAAAATTGAATGAAGATGTAATCCATGAAGGACCGCTTGCACTTATACCTAATCATGACAGACGAATCAGTGTTTTATACAGTACACTCATAACCCAGTACGCTCTTGATTCTGCTGGTTATAATTATTGGTATGCAATGAAAGGCAATACTGAAAATGTTGGTTCTATTTTCGATCCACAGCCTAACCAAACGAAAGGTAATATCCATAATATATCAGACTCTTCAGAAACAGTGATTGGATATATTGGGGCAGGAACTCTCCAGCAGCAAAGGATCTTTATTTATAATTCTGAATTACGGGCAGGCTGGAATCAACCAGCAAACTGCACTGAATATGATGTTCCGATGGATAGTATAGGATATTATTATGGCGGAGGTGCATTCATTCCCTATTCCTCGGATCCTCCAGGTAGTCCAAATCCTAAAGGATATTTTTCCGCTTCCGCCACATGTGTAGATTGTACTTTGACCGGGTCGCCAGATAAACCGGCCTTCTGGCCATAAATGATAATCATTAATTAAAGATTTCAAATAAGAATCAGCTTTTGAAAATAAATCAGAAATATTTCCCTTTTAAAATAACTTTCATCGGAAGTTGTATTATTTATTTAATCAGTTGCAAAACTCCTTTCAATCCACAGGTAAGATCATCGAATATACATGACCTGGTAGTTGAAGGTTATCTCAATACGAATGGAGAAACAAATATTAAACTGAGTCGGACAAGAAACATTACCTGGGGGGATACAGCCAGTTTTATTAATGAAACAAATGCAACCGTACTTATTGAAGATAATCAAAATAATGTCTATCCACTAAACGAAACTCAAGGTGGAAATTATACAGGAACGTATTTTTTAAATTCTTTGTATAAATACCGGCTGCATATTATCACCTCTGATCAAAGAGAATAT
>Ga0164242_10006895_pt1 | contig 12462 bp, 12 predicted proteins | sample OricomgcompostMG_FD_108783 | JGI IMG/M metagenome (GOLD analysis project Ga0164242, IMG submission 108783) | Miracle-Growth compost microbial communities from Emeryville, California, USA - Original compost - Miracle growth compost (MG) ... | reverse complement strand
CTGCAAGGCGTACGACCTCGACAGCGCGATCGGCACGATAGCGCCGGCCGTCGGGCCGGCCACGGCGATTCTGCCGCTGCTGAACGGACTCGCGGTGTACGACCGGCTCGACGCGGTGTTCGGCCGGCCGCGCGTGATGGGCGGCGTGTCGTATATCGCGACCACGCTAGACCCGTCCGGCACGGTCCGACATCTAAGCCCGTTCGACCGGCTGTCGATCGGCGCGCGCGACGCCGCGCAGGCGGCGACCGCGCGCGCTGTCCACGAATTCGCGGCCAGATCCGCCGGCACCCGCACGCTGTCCCACGCGATCGAGCAGGAGCTGTGGGAGAAGTGGGTGACGATCTGCGCCGGCGCCGCCGCCACGTGCCTGCTGCGCGCGACCGTGGGCGAGATCGTAAGCACCCGCGACGGCGCGGACATCGTCGAGCGGATACTCGCGGAGTGCATCGCCGTCGCCACAGAGGCCGGCTACGCGCCGCGCGCGGAAGCGCTCGCCGCGGCCCGCACGACGCTGCTCGCGGAAAACTCGACGTGGGCCGCGTCGATGATGCGCGACATCGCGGCGAACGCGCGACGCATCGAGTCGGACGCGATCATCGGCGACATGATCGCGGCCGGCGAACGATCGGGCGTCGCGACGCCGATGCTGCGGGTCGCTTATTGCAGCGTCGACGCGTATGCGGCGCGGCAACGCGCGGCGTGACGAACGGTTTAGACAGTTGCGACCGCAACGTTCAGCCGAAAATGAGCGACGCCTCGACGTTCGTCAGTCGAGGCTGACCCGCGAGCGCCATCGCGGCTTCCAGTTCCGCCTGCAGGATCGTCAGAACATGGGCGACGCCCGGCATTCCCCCGACGGCCAGCGCATGCACGACCGGCTGACCGACGAGCACCGCCGACGCGCCACGGGCCAGGGCCTTGAGGATATCGGTCCCGCGCCGTATACCGCCGTCCAGCAGAACCGGAACCCGTCCGCCGACCGCCTGGGCGACGAACGGCAGCGCGTCGATCGTCGCCGGCACGCCGTCCAGCGTGCGTCCGCCATGGTTCGACACCACGATGCCCGACACCCCTGCGGCTAGCGCGGGGCCGACGTCGGCCGGGTTGAGAATCCCCTTCGCCAGCACCGGGAGCGTGGTTTGACGGCACAGCCATTCGATATCGGACCAGCGCGGCGCATGGCGAAGCAGCCCCTGAAACACCGGACTGCCCGCACGCGTAGCCACCGGCTCGACCGCGTCGAAGCCTGCCAGATTCACCGATGAGATGCCGTCGGGCAGCCTGAACCCGGCCCTTTGCTCCATGTTGCGAACGCCGCTGACGGCGGCGTCGACGGTCACCATGACGGCCCGATACCCCGCCTGCTCGGCGCGCCGAACGAGGCTCAGCGTGTCATCGCTGCGCGGCTGCATATAAAGCTGAAACCACAGCGGCACGGCGGATGCCCGCGCCACCTCTTCGAGCGTGACGCTCGCCTGGGTGCTGACCGTCATCCAGGTGCGGGTCAGCGACGCCGCTTCGACCGTCGCCATCTCGCCCTGCGGATGAACGAGCTTGTGCCAGGCCGTCGGCGCGATGATGACCGGATAGTCCAGCGGTTGGCCGAACAGTTCGGTTCTTGCGCTTGCCTGCGACATGTCGACCAGCACGCGGGGCATCAACCTGAGCCGGTCGAACGCATCGCGATTTTCGCGCTGGGTAATGCCGTCCGCCGCCGCGCCCGCCATATACGCCCGGACGGCCGGATCGCACCGCTCGTGGAAATAGCGCTCGTAGTCGTACAGCGATACGGTATCGGCAGGAATGCTCAAGATGTCGTCCTTTTGCGTTGCCCGCACGGACTCACAGTTCCGCCCAGCGCCGCAGCAGATTGTGATAGTGACTCACGAGGCTGAGAATGGCCGGGGCGTGGTCGCCGAGCTGCCGGCGGATCTCGATGATCGACAGGTCGAGTTCATAAAGCATGCTCCGCAGTCCGTCGTCCTTGACCATCGACTGCGCCCAAAAGAACGACGCCCAGCGGGAGCCCTTCGTGACGGGCAAAACCCGGTGCAGGCTGGAAGCCGGATAGACAACCATGTGCCCGGCTGGGAGCTTGACGGACTGTATGCCGTAGACGTCCTGCACAACCAGTTCGCCGCCGTCGTACTCGTCCGGGTTCGACAGGAAAAGAGTGCTCGAAACGTCCGAGCGAATGCGGGCTCCGCCGCCGCCCGGCACGGTCTGGATCGCATTGTCGACATGGGTGCCGAACGTCATGCCGACGTCGTACCGGTTGAACCTCGGCGGTAACACGCGCAGCGGCAACGCGGCGGCATGGTAGGTCGGGTTGCGTCCGAGTGCGGTCAGAACGAGTTCGCCCAGTTCGCGCGCGGCGGCGCTGTCCACCGGGATCTGTAGATTGCTCTTCGACTGGACCGCCTGATCGCCGGCAGTCACGCTGCCGTCCACCCAACTGGACGACTGGAGCACTTGCCGGCAGCGCTCGATTTCTTCGGGTGTCAGTACATCGGGGATATGAATAAGCAAGATAGCGTGCCTTTTCTGTGAATGCGCGGTTGCGCCATCCGGTCTTGCGACCGCAGCCGGCGCAGCGCGCGAAGCCATCGCGAGCCCGGTCCCGTCGGCGACGGGATCGGGCTGCCCCACATCAGAGGTCGATGCCGACGTTCAGCATGAAAGTTCGGCGCGAGCCCGGTACGGCGCGCGACGAACTGAACGCGGACTGATAGTTGAGGTGATCGGTCAGGTTGTAGCCGTTCAGCGAAATACGGTAGCGGTTGAACCGGTACGAGATCATCGCGTCGACCGACAACTTCTCCGGCATTCTTGCCGTGTTGGCCGAATCGGCCCAGTAGCCGGACGCGTATTGCAGGCCGCCGCCGATGGCAAGCTGGCCCGGCACCGGCAGCACCTGATGCGGAACGTCGTAGGTCGTCCACAGCGTCAGGTTGTTGCGCGGCACGCCCGGCGCGATGTTGCCGATCACCGACTGATTGCTAGCGTAAGTGACCTTGCCGTCGAGATACGCATAGGCGAGGTTCGCCGACCAGTTCTCGGTCAGCCTTCCGGTCAGCCCGAGTTCCACGCCGCGCACGCGCCGGCCTTCGCCGTTCTCGGAGAAACCGCCCGCGATGTCGCCGGTTGCGGGGTCGATCGTGTACGAGTTCGTCTTCTTCGTCCAGAACAGCGCCCCGGTTACGCCGAGCCGCTTGTCGAAGAAGTCGAGCTTGGTCCCGATCTCGACCGTGTCCGAACGCTCGGGCTCGTTGTCGACGCCGCCTAGCGGCACTTCCGACTGCACGCCGCCGACCGCCTGCGCGATATCGGTACCGATCGGCCGCCAGGTCCGCGCAAACGACGTATAGAACATCGCGTTACGCGTGGGCTCCCAGATCGCGCTGATCGAGGGGCTCAGCTTTTTGGCGTCCGCTGCTCCGCCTTTAAAATCCGGGTTCTTCGGCGCATCAAACTTGCTGCGGAAATAGTCCCACCGCAGACCGGCAAGCAGCGAGACCTGATCCGTGAGCCACAGGCGATCGTTCGCGAACAGGCCGACGTCGGTCGCATCGGCATCCATATCGCGGCTGCTGCCGTACGAGACCGAATAGCCGGGCGGCACCTGCCAGGCCGGGTTGACGACGGTCTGGTTGCTGGGGCGCCCCACCCACGAGCCCCCATCGCGATGGTCGTGATGGTAGCTCGCGTCGAGCCCGACCATCGCCTTGTTGCGAAAGCCCGCGAGCGCGAAGTCGGCCTTCAGGCTCGACACGTTCTGAACCGCCCAGCCGTGCTGGAGATACGTCATGCCGCCGCCCGCACCGTAACTCAGCGGGACACTGCTGTCGCCGGCCAGCAGGCGGTTCAGGTTCGCCGCGCTGACCGAGCCCGGATTGGTCGCCGAAAAGTCGCGATCGTAGACGCTGAAGCGCGTGTCGTTGTCGATCGTGATGCCGTGGCCGAGTTCGCTCGCGAAGCGCGACGTGATCGTGTGCGTATCCGTGATGTCGCGGTCGGTGTTGCGCACGTACGAAGTCGAAGACGACATGCCCGGCACGTCGTATTCGGTCAACGGCCGGTAAATGCGGTCGGCACCCTGCGCCATCGGCACGCCAAAGTCGGGCACGCCGTTGCGGTGCAGATACGCATAGTTCAGGTGCCATTCCGTGCCGGTGCCGATACCCGTGCCGAAGTCGATGGCGACGCCCCGGCGATCGTCCGTCACGTGATCGCGGCCGGGCACGCTGCCCTCCTGGAACATGCCGTTGATCCGTAGGGCGGTCGTCTCGCCGAGACGGATGTTGCCGTCCGCCGTCGTGCGCCAGGTATGGCCCGATCCGTAGCTCTGGTTGACACTCGCGCGAGTCTCCAGCAGCGCCTGCTTCGACGTCTGGTTGATGATGCCGCCGACGTTGCCCACGCCGAAGATCGCGCCGAACGGTCCCTTGATGACCTCGACGCTTTCGGTATCGAAGCTGTCCCGCCGGTAGGCGCCGAAGTCGCGCAGGCCGTCGACATAGATGTCGCCCTTCGACGACATCCCGCGAATGCTGAACTGGTCGCCGTTCTGGCCGCCGTTGCCTTCGCCGGTCGACATCGTGATGCCCGGCACGTTCTTCAGCACGTGTTCGAGCGACGTCGCCTGCTGCTGCTCGATCAGTTCCTGCGGCACCACGGTGATGGTCTTCGGCGTGTCCCTGACCGTATCCGGCAGGCGGCCGATGCCCGTGCGAGCCCCGTTCGTGTCGTGCAGCGCGTCCGCCTGTACCTTCATGGGCGGAAGGACGACCTTCTCGTCGAAGGGGTCGCGGCGCTCTTCACTGTCGGTCGACGTCTGCGCCTCGGCCGCCAGCGAGGTCAACGCCGTCGTCATGGTCAACCCCGCCGTGGTGGCGCCCGAAATCATGAAGCGAACGGCCTGTGTCAGTAGTTTCTGCTGCATCGGTCCTACCTCTCTCTGGTCCTGTCTCTGTTAGCGATGTGGTTTTCGCCGCAGCCTGCACGCGAATATTCTGTAGTGCTAACCAAACGCTGATCGCGCTCGCCTAACACCCGGCTCTCTCTACTGGATCGAAAACGAATGGGATTGTAAGAGTCGGAAATACAAATGTAAACGATTCTTATTTACGGGATATGTTTGCCCGAGAACTTTCGTGGAAGCACCGGACTGCGGCAACGCCGATCTCCGGCGCGGTGCCGGCGACAGCAGGTGGTGGCGGTTCGTTGGCGGCTCCGCCGCGCCGATGCGCATGCGGCAAAGCAACGCACACCGCGCGAGCCAGAAGGCCGCGCAAAACAGGCCTGAAATTGAAACCCGGCTGCGCGGCGATCCTGGCTGACGTCAACGCTGTTCAGGTGATAGACTTCCGCGCGAATCCCTGTCCGCCCGACACCATGTCTTTCCGCGCCCGCAACCACCTGACCGCATGGCTTGGCCTGATCGCCATGTGGCTCGTCGTGCTCGCGCCGGTCGTGAGCCAGCTGGTGGTCGCGGCGCATGCGGACAACCCCGCCACCGCCGCGCTGTGCTCGGTCGTGCCGCCCGCGGCCGGCCACGCCCATTACGGCCGGCAAGGCGACCCGCTCGCCGCCTGCGGCTATTGCGACCTGCTCGCGGACCATCCGGCGCTGCCGGCGGTGCCCGCGCCCACATTGCTGCTGGTCGTGCTGATCGTGGCGATGGCCGTGCCGGTCCTGTCCACCCGCTTCACGCCGCTCGGCGCGTTCCCATCGGGACGTCCGCGCGGTCCTCCCGCGCTTCCTTCGTTTGGCGTTTAACGCAATCGCGACGACGGCCTCTGGTTGTCGCCATGCGTTGCTGTCGGGCGTCCGCTGCCTGTCGTCGCATCCGTTGCATATCGCGCGGCCCAGGGCATTGAGGCGACCGCCGGTCCCCATCTCAACCGTTCCCACTGCGAGCGTTCCATGCGGAACGACGCTCGCGACCCCAGAACCTGCCGCTGCGGGCAGCGGCACCCGTTACATACCCAAGGAGAATCCATGAAACGATCGATCCGAATCCTCGCCGCGCTGTCGCTCGCGTCCACGTCGTTCGGTGCTTTTGCCGCGTCGGGGTCGGTGTCCGACTGCTGGGTGCGGCTGCTGCCGGGCAACCTGCCGTCCGGCGCGTACTTTGACGTGACGAACCCGGGCAATACCCCGCTCGAACTCAAGGGCGTCAAAAGCGACGCGTTCGGCATGGCAATGCTTCATCGCACGGAAAACAACGGCAGCACGTCGACGATGCACATGGTCGCCTCGGCGACCGTGCCCGCGAACGGCACGCTGAAGTTCGCGCCGGGCGGCTATCACGTGATGCTGGAGAAGCCGAAGCAGCCGCTCAAGGTCGGCTCGACGATCGACCTGACCTTCACGTTCGGCGACGGCGAAAAGACGACCGCGCAATGCGCGGTGAAGAGCCCCGCGACGTTGGCGCACTGACGCGCAGCCCGTGCGCGGTCGCGCCGCAAAGGGATGGGCAGGCCGCCGGCTAGCCCGCCCCGACGCGATTGCGCACGGCCACCTTCGCGATACAGCGCCTCCCCGTCTGCGCGCCCGATGATGGCGTTCACGTCGCGCATCAGCCGTCGGCGAGCACCGCGAGATTCAGCGGATATGAACGCCCGATCCAGAGCGCACAGTCACGATGATCGTGCAGCGCGTCACCGGTATTCGGATGTATGAACACGTCGAGCGCGCCGTGGTTCAACGCGAGCCACGCCACGATGGCCGGGAACTGTGCGTGCTCGAACCCGAGCTGGTACGACCACATCGGATGCGGGCCGACCGGCCGCTCGTGGAAACGCCCCATCTGCAGCGCGCCGGTGAAACGCGCCTCGAGCGCTTCGCGCAACGACCACGCGGCATCGCGGCTCGCGGCATCGAAATACACATGTGCGTGCCAGCTCTGGATGACGTCGATATCAGGGTAGGTCATGGAAGTGCGGTGACGCGGCGGGTTCCGGAGCGGCCATTCTGCCGGATCGATGCGCGACGCGCTACCGGCCGTGACTACCCCCCGGCGGTACCATCATCTACCATGAGCGTTGAACGCAACCAGGATGCTAAAAGCGGAGAACCGGACTATGCGTCAGGCGCTTCATCATCTGCGTGTCCGTACGAACGGGCGCGGCCTCATCGACGTCAGTGAAGCAGTACGCGCATTCGTGCGCGAAGAGGGGATCGACACCGGACTGCTGACGCTTTTCTGTCGCCACACGTCCGCGTCTTTGCTGGTCCAGGAGAACGCGGACCCTTCGGTGCAGCGCGATCTCGAACGCTACTTCGCGACGATCGCGCCCGAAGATCCGCACCGCTACGAGCACGGTACCGAAGGCCCCGACGACATGCCCGCGCATCTGCGCACCGCGCTCACCCAGGTGCAGTTATCGGTTCCGGTCGAACACGGCGCGCCGACGCTGGGCACATGGCAGGCCATCTATCTGTTCGAGCATCGGCGGCACGCGCACACGCGCGATATCGTGCTGCATCTGTTCGGCGAGTAAACGGCACACTGCGCGGCTCACCGTTGCCTCGAGGCGCCAGCACCGACGACCATCGCCCGGGCACGCCAGTTGCGGAAGATTGGAGCTCCTGCCCCATTCAGGAGCATTGCGATGTCCGACTCTTCCATCCTGTATGAAGTCGCGAAGCGCTCGCAGTTGCCCGATGGCGTTCCGCACCGCGTCAAAGCCGGCGATACGCCGGTGCTGCTGATCCGCGATGGCGACGTGGTTCATGCCTACCAGGCGGAGTGCCCGCACGCCGGCGCGCCGCTCGAACACGGCGCCGTCTGCGGCCGCCGCCTCGTCTGTCCATGGCATAAGGCGACTTTCGACATCGGCAGCGGCGCGCTGCTGGAACCGCCTGCGTTGCGGGGCCTCGCGCGCTACCGCGTCGAACTGCGCGGCGACGACGTGCTGGTCGCGACCGACGCGCCAACGCCCGCGCCCGCGCTGGAACGGGCGAGCAACGCAGACGACACCAAACTCTTCGCGATCGTCGGCGCAGGCGCGGCAGGCGCAGCCGCCTGTGCGGCGCTGCGCGAACTGGGTTTTCGCGGACACATCGTGCTGATCGATCACGAGACGACGAAGCCATACGATCGCACTGCGCTGAGCAAGTTCGTCCCGTCCGGCGAGCTCGCGGCGCACGACGTCTATCCGCTCTTCGACGACGACTTCTTCGCCGCTCAACGCATCGACTGCCGGCGCGCGAACGTGGTTGCGCTCGACGCCCAGGCGCGCGAGATCCGTTTCGAGCGCGGCGAGCCGCTACGCTACGACGCCGCGTTGATCGCGACCGGCAGCGTGCCGAAGGCGCCACCGGTGCGCGGGATCGACGACGCGGCGGTCCGCGAGCGGGTCGTGATGCTGCGTAACGTCGAAGACGCCGCGCGCCTCGAGAAACTGGCCGCCGCGCATCACAGCGCGCTCGTGATCGGCAGCAGTTTCATCGGACTCGAAGTGGCGTCCGCGCTGCGCAAACGCGGGGTCGCGGTCACCGTCGTGTCGCCGGAGCCAACGCCGTTCGCAAGACAGTTCGGTCACGAAACCGGCGAACTGTTTCTGCAACTGCATCGACAGAACGGAACGTCGTTCAAGCTGGAAACGCAGGTGGAAGCGATCGAGCCCGGCGATCCGCTGAGCGCGCGCACGAAGGACGGCCAACGCATCGCGTGCGACTTCGTCGTAGTGGGCACCGGCGTCGCGCCGGCGACGGCGTTCGTCGAAGGCGTCGAGCGCAACGACGACGGCGGGTTGAATGTCGATGCGTCGATGCGCGTCTGCGAGGGCCTGTTCGCGGCCGGCGACGTTGCATGCTTCGAGTCCGCGGGCGACTCGCGCCTGCGCATCGAGCACTGGCGCGTCGCACAGCAGCAGGCCCGGGCCGCCGCGCGCGGGATGCTCGGCATGTCGGCGCAGCAACCGTCGGTGCCGTTCTTCTGGACCTACCACTACGGGAAGCGCTTCGATTACCTCGGCCACGCCCATGCGGGCGAGTGGGACACGCGCATCACGCTCGGCTCGCCCGCGCAATACGCGTTCGTCACGCTGTACTGCCGGAACGGAAAGCTGGTGGCCGCGCTGGGATGCGCGCGCGAAACGCCGATCGCCCGGCTCGCCGAAGCGATGCGCAAGCCGCTGTCAGCCGACGACGCGCGCAGGATCGTCGAGCAGCGAGTCGACGGGCGGTGACGGCAGCGCGGACCGCGGGGCCGCCTTCACGCGCGCTGGCCGGCTGCGCTGCAGGCCCGGTCGCGGATCGCGTCCGGCGCCGGGCCGGTCGGCTGAAACGGCTCGATCACCGCCCATCTCGACCAGCGCCGTCCTGCGTCCGGCCCGCCTACGCGGAACGCGCGCGACCCGTCCGCGAACAGCAGACACTCGACTTTCATCTCCGAGCAATCGGCAGTCGTCGCGGGCCCGAGGCCGCCCGACTCCGCAATGAAGTGCAGATTCCCTTCGCGAAGCAGATCACCCGCGGCCTGACCGTCCAGTCCTCGTCGATTCAGAAGAATCGCCGCAATTTCAGCATCGAGCATGTAGCGTCTCCTTGCCCCCGCACGTCGGCCACCGCAGTGCAAACGCGGGAGCCGGCCCCACATCGTGCGAGCGATCAATGCGACTACTATAGTCGAATTGCTGCGTCGCAACAGAAGATGTGTGGCTGGGCGCAACGAAGCGGCTTTTTTTGTCGGAGAACGGCTCGCGCCTGGCGTGCCGCAACCTCGCTAACGCGCCGCGCCGCCCTGGTCGCCGGATGCGACCGTCGCGAGATGCGCACGGCCACCGGTGCGCCGGCCCTTGCCCGTGTGCTCGGCGATCTGCCACATCACGAGGCCGGGCAGATAGATGAGCAGATCGCGGATGCGCCGCGCGCCGGCCAGCGCGAGACTGGTAGCCGGATCGAGTCCGATCAGGCCGCCGACCAGCACGAAGCCGCCTTCCTGCACGCCGAGCCCCGCCGGCACGAGAAACGCGATGCTGCTGATCAGCTGGATCAGCACTTCCACCACGAACGCATCGACGACGCTCACGCGGCTGCCGAGGAAGTACAGCGCGAGCCAGATTTCGAACGCGGTCGCCACGCACTGGACCGGTTGCCACACGAACAGATAGCGCAGCAGCACGCCGGACTGTCGCCAGATCAGCTTGACCGACTGGTCGATGCGCGTGGACCGGCCGACGAGTCCATACACCTTGCCGCCGGCCACGTGATTCAGCACGCGTGCCATGCGCTCGAACGGACGCGCATGCTGGACCAATGCGAACAGGAGCAACAGCGGAATCGCCGCCGCGACCGCGAGCGACAGCTGGCCGACGATCCTCAGCGTATCGGAGCGCGCGTCGTGCAACAGAAAGCCGACGGCGGCGAGCGCGAGCAGGACCTGGCTGATCAGCGTGAGCTGCATGTCCGCGACGAGGCTCGCGACCGTCGTTTCGGGCCGCACACCGAGCCGGCCGAGCAGCCGGAACGAAACGATCTCGCCGCCGATGCGCGCGACCGGCAGCAGGCCGTTCACCGACTCGCGGATCCATACGAGTTTCAGCATCGACGAGAGGCGCGGGCGTTCCGCGCGCCGGATCAGCAGACGCCAGTCCCATGCGTTCGCAAGCATCGGCACGACATGCACGAGCGCCGCGAGCAGCAGTCCGCCGACCGCGCCGCGCATCAGCCGGAATACATCGGCCGGATGCTCGCGCATGACCAGCCAGACCGCCACCGCCAGACCGCATAGCGCGGCGGCGCGTCCAAGGAACTTCATTGTTGACGCCTCCGGCAACGCGTGGAGGCACGGGGAAAACTACGACAGGCACCGTCAAGCATGAGTCAATCGTTCCGCAGCGGATAAAGCTGGCCTTTCCCGTCGACGCCGAAGTCGACGCCGCGCCACACGACGCGGCCGGAAAGGAAGCTGGCGACGAAAATGGCAAAGGACACGATATCGGAGATCGGCAGCACCCACAACCCGCGGCACCGCTCGCCGGTCACGCGGTCCACCTGCCGCTTCAGCAGTCCGCGCGCGACGAGCGCGAGTACGGCGAGCGGCCACGACCAGCCAGCGCCGCCGGACATCAGTACCGCGAGCAGCGCGAACGCGAGCGGATACGTCACCGCGGAGCCGAGGTGGCCGCCGCGATCGACCGCGCGGATCGTGCGGCTCCAGCGCAATTCATGGGATACGAGGCGTGCGAACGTCGTCTCGGGGCACGCATGCCGGACGACGAACGGGGGGATCGCCACCTTCGCGCCGGTATCGCGGATCGCCTCGCCGATCGCGTTGTCCTCCGCGAGATGCGACGCGAACGGCGCGAGGCCGCCGATGCGATCGAGCATGTCGCGCGTCATCGCGATCGTCTGCCCGAAGCACGGACGCGCGCGCCCGATCGCAAGTCCGATGACGACGCCCGGCAGGAACTGATAGTCCGTCGCGGCCGCCGACACGCGCGGCCAGAAGCCCGGCTGGCACTCTCCGCGATACAGGCAGGTGACGAGCCCGACATCCGGCTGCTGCAACTCGCCGACCACGTTGCGCAGGAAGTCCCGCTCGACCGTCACGTCGCTGTCGGTGAAGCACAGCACATCGTGCTCGGCGGCGGGCAGCATGTTCACGAGATTGCTGACCTTGCGGTTCGGTCCGTGCAGTTGGGGATCCGCGATCACCGTCACGTGCGCCTGCGGATAGCGCCGGCGCAGCGCGTCGACCGTCTTCAATGCGGCATCGGACGCGTCGTGCACGCCGAACAGCATTTGCACGGGTCCCGGGTAGTCCTGCTCGAAGAAGCTCGCGAGCTGGCCGTCGAGGTTCCACTCGTCGCCGTGCAGCGGCTTTACGAGCGTGACCGGCGGAAACGATGCCGGCGCCGGCACGGTCCGCGCGAAGAAGCGGCCGATCAGCTGCGTGGTCCACACGGTATAGACGATGCCGAGCCCCGCGCACACCCCGCAGAACACCGCCAGCGCGGCACCGACCGACCCGGCCACGTGCGCGAAAGGTGCGAGCCATCCGGGAGCGGCAACGATCGCCGCCACGATCAGTGCGCCGAGCGCGACGCAAAACGCGGTACGGCGCGTGTCCATCACGCCTCGTGCGCGCGCAGGAAGCGGAAGAACTCGACGCCTTCGCGCAGGCGCCGCTGCATCATGTCCCAGCTCGTCAGCATCTCCCGCACGATCTCCCAGATCTTCGACGGGCGGAAGTAGAACTCCCGGTAGAACTTCTCCAGGTGGTGATAGATCTCCTCGCGCGACAGATGCGCATAGCCGATCGCCGCCAGCTGCACCCCCTCCTTGCTCACGAGGTTGATCACCTTGTTCTCTTCGAGCCACCCGTTCTCGACCGCCTGGTTGTAGAGCGTCGTCCCCGGATACGGCGCCGCCAGCGACACCTGGATCGTGTGCGGATTGATTTCCTTCGCGTACTCGATCGTCTTCCTGATCGTTTCCTTCGTCTCG
>Ga0164242_10006894_pt1 | contig 12463 bp, 14 predicted proteins | sample OricomgcompostMG_FD_108783 | JGI IMG/M metagenome (GOLD analysis project Ga0164242, IMG submission 108783) | Miracle-Growth compost microbial communities from Emeryville, California, USA - Original compost - Miracle growth compost (MG) ... | reverse complement strand
GTCGACGCCATCGGCGCCGGCGCACGCCGGTTCGCGGTCGGCGACCGGATCGGGATCGCCTGGCTCCGGCATACCTGCGGCCGCTGCCGGTGGTGCCGTCACGGCCGGGAGAACCTCTGTGCCACACCGGAGTTCACCGGCTGGGACCGCGACGGTGGATACGCGCAGTACGCCGTGGTGGACGAAGAGTACGGCTACCGGCTGCCCGACGGATTTGACGACGAGCACGTTGCGCCGCTGCTGTGCGCGGGGATCATCGGCTACCGAGCGCTGCGCGCGAGCGCGTTGCCGCCGGGTGGACGGCTCGGCATCTACGGTTTCGGCGGGTCGGCGCACCTGGCCGCCCAGATCGCGGTGCACGAGGGCGCGGTGGTGCACGTGGTCACCCGTTCCGAGGCCGCGCAACAGCTGGCCCGAGACCTCGGCGCGGCCTCAGCCGGCCCGGCGGCGCCTCCCGAGCGGCTGGATGCGGCCGTGCTGTTCGCTCCCGTCGGCGACCTGGTCCCGCCCGCGCTCGCCGCGCTGGACCGCGGCGCGACCCTCGCGGTGGCGGGCATCCACCTGTCCGACATCCCTGCGCTGAACTACCAGCAGCACCTGTTCCAGGAACGCAGCATCCGCAGCGTCACCGCCAACACCCGGCGCGACGGCGAGGAGCTCCTCACCCTGGCGCAGCGATACCAACTGGAGGTGGCGACGGAGCGGTACTCGCTGGAGGCGGCGCCGGAGGCGCTGCGAGACCTCGCTCACGGCCGGGTCCGGGGAGCCGCGGTGTTACTGGTGGACTGAACGGCTCTCACCCGCGATGCCGTCCGCCCTGCGCGGACATCCGTCCGGCCCTACCGGCGGGTCAGCAACATGCCACTGGTCGGGCACCCCGGCGGCGCGGAGACGAGTGCGACCTGTGCGTTCTCCACCTGGTTGACGGCGGTGCCCCGCAGCTGACGCACCGCCTCCACCACCCCGTTGAAGCCGTGCAGGTACGCCTCACCGAGTTGACCCCCATGCGGGTTCACCGGCAGTGTGCCGCCCGGGCCGATCCGCCCGCCCGCGATGAAGTCCTTCGCCTCACCGGGGCCACAGAAGCCGTGACCTTCCAGCTGTGCCATCACCATCGGGGTGAAGTGGTCGTAACAGATCGCCACGTCGACGTCGTCCGGCCGCAGGTCGGTCCTGGACCATAGGTTCTCGGCCATCACCGCGAGTTCGTCGAACAGGCGGGCGTCGCTGCGGTCGTACGAGGTCATCAACTGCTGGCGAGTGCCACTCCCCGTCGCGATCGAGGAGATGTCGACGTAATCCGCGCCGTGCTCAACGGCTCGCGCACGCGACGTCACCAAAACAGCGACGCCGCCATCCGACTCCATGCAACAGTCCAGCAGCCGAAGTGGTTCGACCACGAACCGCGAAGCCTGGTGATCGGCAACCGTGACCGGGCGCTGAAAGAAGCGAGCCTGCGGGTTGGTCGCCGCAAATCGGCGCGCCGCCACCGTCACCTCGGCAAGATCCGTACTGGCGATTCCGTAACGATGCATATACCTGCGCGCCTGCATGGCGATCCAACCGGCGGCATTCCGCAAGCCGAAGGGAAGGTAGAGCCCGTAATGGTCCGTTTCGGCCGACAAGCCGAACGTCGACGCCCCGAATCCGTGGCCCACCCCATGGCCGAACCGGCCACCCGAACGCTCGTTCAAGGCGCGGTAGCACACCACCACCTCGGCGACGCCGCTTTCCACCGCCAGCTTCGCCTGCAGGAAAGTCGAGCACAAGGAGGTGCCGCCATAGGGCGCACGTCCGGTGTAATTCAACCTTTCCAACCCGAGATTGCGCTGCAATACGATTTCGTCCGTCGAATCCATCGTGTACGTGACGAATCCGTCGACCAGGTGAGCGGGTATTCCCGAGTCGCCGATCGCTGCGACCACCGCCTCGACCGCGAGATGCGCCTCGCTGCGCCCGGAGTTGCGCGAATAGTCGGTGTGCCCGATCCCGGCGATCACCGCGGGTCCAGTCCCCGCTGTCATGACGCCGCCGCGAGCCGGAAGACGGGCCAGCCGCCACCGTCCTCATCGGTGGCCCAGGCCAACGTCACGGCCGCTCCGATCGCCAGGCCCTCGCCGTCGTTGGGGACCAGCGGCACGACCACCCGAATGCCGTCATCGAGTTCGACCGTGCCGACGCAGTACGGATACGTCGTCGCCGGCAGCTCCGGATAGCGGTAGACCACGAAGCTGTGCAGCGTCCCGGTGCCTGCCCACACGAACCAATCCCAGGTCATGTCGCCGCATTCGACGCACCGAGGTTGTGGCGGGTGCCGCTGGGTCCCGCAGGCAGTGCACCGCTGCAGCCGCAGCTGGCGCGCCGACAGGCCCTCCCACCAGAATGCGGCGTCTTGGGTCATCGACGGCCGGGTTCGACGCGGGCCGTTCAGCATCCCGATGCCGATTCCCTCCGTACCGCTGTCCACGCGATCTTCCATCGCTGTGCTCACTTCCCTGCCGGTGCCGGTGCCGGTGCGACGACCCGGACGACATCTACCTTCGGCCACGACGTCGGGTGGTTGCCCGATAGATGTCCTCGACCACCGCCGGCGCACGCCCCGATGACCGCCTTGTTCGTGGGACCGTACCGAACTCCCGCACCTCAGCGGGCGGCGATACGGCGGTAGCGCATCACCGCGAGCGGCGCAAAGATCGCCATAATCACGAGCGCCCAGACGAACGCGCCCCAGACGCTGTTGCCGGCGGGCGCACCCAGCCACAGCGCGCGCATCGCGTCGACGGTCACCGTGAACGGGTTCACGTCCGCGAACGCCCGCAACACGGTCGGCATCGTCTGCACCGGCACGAAAGCGGACGAGATGAACGTCAACGGGAACACCGCGATGAACCCCACCGAGTTCGCCGCCTCCACCGACGTGACCAGCAACCCGAGTAGCGCGAACACCCACGAGAACGCGTACCCGAACAGCAACAGCAAGCCGAGTCCGGCGAGCACCTTCGGTGCGCCGGTGTGGAACGAGAACCCGATGATGAGACCGGTCACCAACAGCACGGCGATCGAGAGCAGGTTCGTGACGACGTCCGCCAGCGTCCGGCCGGCGAGCACCGCGGGACGGGCCATCGGCAGCGTCCGGAACCGGTCGATCAGGCCCTTGTTCATGTCTTCGTTCAGGCCGACCGCGGTGACGAAGCCGCCGAACGCGATGTTCTGCACCATGATCCCAGGGATCAAGAACGTCGCGTAGTTGAACCCGCCCGGGCTCTCGAGCGCGCCACCGAAGACGTACACGAACAGCAAGACGAACATCACCGGCTGCACGGTGAACGCCAGCAGCAGGTCGGGCGAGCGCGGGAAGCGAACCAAGTTGCGCTCCGCGATCACCAGTGTGTCGGTGACCAGCCGCCTCATGCGATGTCCTCCGCGTCCTCGGGTCCGACGCTGGTGTGGCCGGTGAGCGACAGGAACACGTCGTCCAGGGTGGGGCGGCGCAACGCGATGTCGTCCACCTGCACGCTGGAATCGTCCAGCCGTCGCACCGCCTCCACGATCGCACCGGTACGGGTGCGAACCGCCAGATGGACGGTATTGCCGTCGGCCGTGGGCGGTTGGTCGGACATCGGCGCGAGTGCACGCACTGCGGCGGGCGCTGCGGTCGGGTCGAGCAGCAGCACCTCCAGCCGTTCGCCGCCAGTGCTGTCCTTCAAAGTGTCCGGAGTGCCTTCGGCGATGACCCGACCGTGGTCAATCACCACGATGGTGTCCGCCAGCCGGTCCGCCTCCTCCAAGTACTGCGTCGTCAGCAACACGGTGGTGCCGTCCGCGACGAGTTCCTCGACCGTCGACCAGACGTCCAGACGGCTGCGCGGGTCCAGCCCGGTGGTCGGCTCGTCGAGGAACAGCACCGGCGGCTTGGCGACCAGCGCAGCAGCCAGGTCCAGCCGGCGCCGCATGCCGCCCGAGTAGGTACGCGCAGGCCGCTTGTGCGCGTCGAGCAGGTCGAACCGCTCCAGCAGTTCCCTGCCCCTCCGCTGCGCTTCGCCCCGCCGCGCGCCGTACAGCCGGCCGACCATCACCAGGTTCTCCAGCCCGGTGAGGTTCTCGTCCACAGCCGCGTACTGGCCCGCCAGGCCGATCCGCTGCCGCAACGCAGCCGCGTCCCGAACGACGTCCAGGCCGGCGATGCGGGCCGTGCCGGCATCCGGCTTCAGCAACGTGGTGAGGATCCGCACCGTCGTCGTCTTGCCGGCGCCGTTCGGGCCCAGCAGGCCGAGCACGATCCCCGCGGGGGCCTGCAGGCTCACGCCGTCCAGCGCCCGAACGTCCCCGAAGGTCTTGACCAGGCCCTCGGCCCGGATGGCGGGCTCGTTCCCGCTCACGGCACGAAGCGGTGGAGCAGGGTCGGCAATCGCCGTCACAGCTGGTCTCCTCGTTCTAGGAAGCGTCCACCCTACGGTCAAGACGCACCCGTCGCGCGCGGATTTCGCCCCGCTGCGTCCGCCGCATTCCGACAGCGACCCGGGGCTTGTGCGACATGCGCGTTGCCCGGGCAACCTCCATGTCGCACAGCCGGGCGGCAGGCAGGCTGAGCAGGCTCAGGCGCTCTTGCGTGCTTTGCCGGTGGCCTTGCGCGGACGCTTCGGCCGCGCGCCCGCACCGTCCTCGCCGCGCTGGTCCCGCGCGGCGTCGACACTGGCCTGCAGCGCCGCGACCAAGTCGAGCACCCGACCCTCCGGTTCTGCCTCCGCTGCCGCCGGGATCTCCTCCCCGCGGCCCTTGCGGGCGATCAGATCCCGCAGCATCTCGGTGTACGCGTCGTGGTAGCGCTCCGGTTCCCATTCACCGCTGAGCGAGTCGATGATCTGTTCGGCCAGCTTCATCTCCTTCGGTGCGGCCTTCACCCGCGCTGCGGGGATGCCGGCGACGGAATCGCGCCGGACCACCTCGTCGGCGAAGTGCATCGTCGACATCGCGAGCGCGCCGTCCATCGGCCGGATCGCGGCGAGGTGCTCCTTGTTGCGCATCACCACGGTGCCGATCTCGACTTTCTGCTGCTCCTGCATCGCCGCTGCCAGCAACACGTACGCGCGTTGCGCAGCGTCCCCGTCCGGCGCCAGCCAGTACGTCGCGTCGTAGTAGACCGGATCAATCTGCGCCAGGTCGACGAAGTCGTTCACGTCGACGCTCTTGGACGACACCGGGCGCAGCCTGGCCAGCTCGTCCGGGTCGAACGTGACGTAGTCGCCGCCGTCGGTCTCGTAGCCGAGCTGAGTTCGCTCCACCGCCTTGCCGGTGCGCTCGGAGACCTTCTGGTAGCGGACCCGCGCGCCGCTGTCGTCGAGCTGGTGGAAGTGGACGGTGTGCTCGCGCACTGCCGAGTGCGCGCGTACCGGGATGTTGACCAGCCCGAAGCTGATCACACCGGACCAGATTGACCGTGGTGGCATGCGCCGGATGTACCCAGCCGGGCACCTGATCAGCCGTGACGTCCCGGACGAATCTGCGCGGCGCGAGCCTGACGCGGTGTCGCGAGCCAGCCGGGCGGGCATAGCGCAGCGGTGGCAACCGCTGGCGCCGACGAGCTGCCTCGCGGCCTGGCGCCGATGCTGGCCCGGGCCGGCGCGCTGCCGCCGGTCGAGGACGACGCAGCCTGGGCGTACGAGATGAAGTGGGACGGAATGCGCGCCCTCGGCGAGATCACAGCCGGTGCGCTGACCGTTCGTACTCGCAACGGCCGGGACAGTACGGTGTCCTTCCCCGAAATCGCTCCGCTGGCTGCCCAACTCGGATCGCTACCGGCGGTCCTCGACGGCGAGATCGTCGCCTTCGACGGAGTGCAGCCGAGCTTCGGTCGGTTGCAGACGCGGATGCACATCACCGGCGCGGACCGGGCTCGGCGGGCGGCGACCCAGGTTCCGGTGGTCTACCTGGTATTCGACTTGCTCTACCTCGACGGCCGGTCGCTGCTCGACCTTCGCTACGACACCCGCCGGGACCTACTGCAGCGGCTGGAACTCGACGGTCCGGCATGGCGGACCCCGTCTGCATTCGCCGGGTCCGGAGCGGAGGCGGTCCGGGCCAGTCGGCGGCGCAAGCTGGAAGGCGTGATCGCCAAGCGCCGGGATTCCCCGTACCGTCCAGGCCACCGCAGCGCTCACTGGGTGAAGATCAAGCATGTGCGTACCCAGGAGGTCGTCATCGGTGGCTGGAAGGAAGGTCTGGGTGAGCGGTACGGAGGGCTGGGATCGTTGCTGCTCGGCCTGCCCGCACCCGGGGGCCTGGTGTACGTCGGCCGTGTCGGCACCGGATTCAGCGAGCACGCACTCGTCGCCCTGCAGGACCAGCTCGACACGCTGGCCAGTCCCACCTCACCGTTCGCGCAGCGGCTTGCGGCCGGGGAAGCGCGCGGCGCGCACTGGGTGCGGCCGAGCCTGGTCGGCGAGGTCGCGTTCGGCGAATGGACCCAGGACGGCCGGCTGCGGCACCCGACCTGGCGCGGCCTGCGGCCGGACAAGGACACCGACGACGTCGTCCGGGAAAGTTGACGGACGCGACCGAATCCGCCTGCACCCGGGTTTGAAGCCCGCACGTAGCGAGCAGAGTGCGGCTATCCCCGGGCGAGAGGCAGGCTCACGTGACGGTCATCGACGCCAGCCGGTACGAGCGAGCCCTCTTGGACCTGAGCGAACGGCTCGTCGATCTCTACAGCGGGCAGCTCCCGGCGGACCGGGTGATCGCCGCGTTCGCGGTGGCCCACCGGCAGACGCTCAACACGCACGCCCGGCTCGACCAGGTACCGACGGTGGACGAGTACATCGCGTCCGTCACCGAGTTGGTGCGGCGCCGGCTAGAGCCGCAGGCGGACCGGTCTCGCTCGTCGTCGCGATCGCCGCTCCGGCCCGCCCCCGTCCCACACCCGCGGGCCGCCCTGCCTTGAGATCCGCGCCGGGGGTGCCGTGCCTGACGCGGTGGTGATCGGCGCCGGGCCGAACGGGCTGGTCGCGGCCAACCTGCTGGCAGACGCGGGCTGGAGTGTGCTGGTGATCGAGGAGCAGGACGCCCCGGGCGGAGCGGTACGCAGCGGCGACTATCTCGGACCAGGCTGGACCGCCGACCTGTGCAGTGCGTTCTACCCGGTAGCCGCCGCGTCGCCGGTGATCCGCGGGCTCGGCCTGGAACGGCACGGGCTGCACTGGTCGCGAGCGCCCACCGTGCTGGCCCACCCGTTGCCGGACGGCCGCTGCGCGACCCTGAGCCAGGATGCGCTGCGCACCGCGCATTCGCTGGCCGGCTTCGCCGGCGCGGACGAGGCGAACTGGCTCGCGCTGGTCGCCGGCTGGGAGCGGCTGCGGCCGCGGGCACTACGGGCGCTGTTCACTCCGTTCCCGCCGGTGTGGGACGCACTGCGCTGGGCCTCGTCCGCCGGGCCCGGTGACGCACTGCGGCTCGCCCGGCTGGCCACGGTGCCGGCGCGGGAGCTCGGCGCGTACCTGTTCGACGGGGAGGGGGGACGGCTGCTGCTGACCGGCTGCGCGCTGCACACCGATCTCGCACCCGAGCAGCCGGGCAGCGGTCTGTACGGGATGCTCATCGCGCTGCTGGGCCAGACGTACGGCTTCCCCGTTCCGGAGGGAGGCGCCGGTCAGCTGACGGACGCGCTGGTACGCCGACTGCGCTCCCGCGGTGGGCAGTTGCGCTGCGGGCACCGGGTAACGCAGGTGATAGTCCGCGGCGGTACCGCGGTCGCGGTGCGGACCGCGGACGGGCTGGAGGTGGCAGGTCGGCGGGCGGTCATCGCGGCGGTGGACGCCCCACAGCTGTTCACCCGGCTCGTCGGCCTCGCCCAACTCCCGGCCGGGACCGCCGATGCACTGCGGCTGTTCCATTGGGACCATGCGACGTTCAAGGTCGACTGGGCACTGACCGGACCGGTGCCGTGGACCGCTGCCGCCGCGCGCTCCGCCGGCACGGTGCATCTCGGCAGCAGCCTGGAGACGATGAGCGGCTACGCCGCGCAGCTCGCCGCAGGCCAGGTTCCGGCGGAACCGTTTCTGCTGTGCGGACAGATGACCACCGCGGACCGGACCCGGTCACCGACCGGCACCGAGATGCTGTGGGCGTACACGCATGTGCCGCAACAACCGCGGGCCGATGCCGGCGGCGCCGGGCTCACCGGTCGCTGGGACGAGCGGGAGAAGGAAGCGATGGCGGACCGGATCGAGCAGCAGCTGGAACGGTTCGCACCCGGGCTGCGCGGTCTCGTCCAGCGACGGCGGATCTGGAGTCCACGCGACCTGCAGGAGCACGACGCCAACCTGCACGGCGGCGCACTGAACGGAGGCACCGCGGCGCTGCACCAGCAGCTCGTGTTCCGCCCGTTCCCGGGCCTCGGGCGGGCGGAAACACCCGTGCGCAGACTCTTCCTCGGCTCGGCCTCGGCCCACCCCGGTGGGGGCGTGCACGGCGGCCCTGGCGCGAACGCGGCCAGGGCGGCGTTGCGTAGCCGGTGGGCGTCACGCGCGACGGTGGCAGCGGCGCGGGCGTTGCTGCGCTGACCTCAGCGACGACGACGCCGCACCAGCACGACCAGGTCGATCCCGCCGACCACCGCCAGTACCGCCAGTCCCGCTGCCAGCCCGATCGCACCCACCAAACAGGCCACCACGGCCGCGATCGCGCACAGGACGAGACCGAGCGAGGCCAACACCGTGCGCGCCGTGAGCCGGTTGGGTGCGGCCTGCCCGCCGCTCCACCATGCCAACGGTAGGTGGGTCCTGGACGGATCCCGCTTCACCGACATCGTCGCCTTCCCGTGCCCGCCTCCGGTGCTCGCCAGGCCAGCCGCGCACCGCTGCGAACGGCCGGGCGACGGGTACCGGCGGCATCGCTGGGTAGGTCTCCAGCAGAGTCCGGCAACGCGGCACCGAGCCGAGGAGATCACCATGACCGGCCAGCACGACGCGACGCAAGGCCCGACGGTCCCGGTAGGCGTGTCAGAACCGGACTGGCTGGAACAGTCCGCCGACGCAGACACCGACCCCGACGACGTGGACGAGGGCAGTTCGACACGCGACCAGTCGCCGGGCGACGCCGATGAGCCGGACCGGATCGAGCAGTCGATCGCGGTGCGCGGTGACGAGGACTATCCCCGGGAGCCGGACGGCGAATACGACGGAGAGTGACCGCACGGCTGGCGGCGTTGCGGAATGCGACGGCGCCGCACGAAATGGCCGGCCTCCGCGGGCGGCCCACGTTTCCGGGCAGTCAAGGCGGGTACGGGCACCGAAGCGCGTGACCGCTCTCTCTCCTTATCCACGAGGAGGCGCAGATGCCCCAGCAAGCATGGAGCCGCAAGCGCGAGCGTCAGTACCAGCACATCAAGGAAGGGCTGCTGGAACAGAGCCGCGACACGGACCGGGCCGAACAGATCGCGGCGCGGACGGTGAACAAGGAACGCGCGCGCAGCGGCGAGTCGGACCAAGCGAGTTCCACCTCGACCGACGACCTGTCCTCGTCCCGGCGCGGCGGGCTGCGCTCGCACTCCGGCCCGGGCGGGCGCACCAAGGCGCAGTTGTACGAGGACGCCAAGCGCCAGAAGATCCGCGGGCGCTCGACGATGACCAAGGCCGAGCTGGCGCGGGCAGTGGATCGGTGAGCGCACCGGCAGTGATGCCGCCCTGCGACGTCCGGCACTTCCTGGGCCCGTGCCTGCTGTTGCTGCTGCACGAACGGGCCGACCACGGTTACGACCTGCTCGAACGGTTGCGCCCGTTCCACGGATGGGACGTCGAGGCTCCGACCGTGTATCGCTCACTGCGAAGCCTGGAACGGCAGGGTCTGGTCCACTCCCACTGGGTCCCGTCGGACTGCGGCCCAGCCCGCCGACGCTACGAGATCACTCCGACCGGATGTTCCGCGTTGGCCGTTGCGGCACGCGATTTGCGTAGCCTGCGAGAGACGCTGGATCGCTTCCTGTTCCGGCAGAGTCGAGCTTGGCAGTCGGCATCACGGCCGAGTCCGGCGAGGCTGCGGTGACCACCGCTGACCCCGCGGCAGCTGCGTTCGCGCGCCGGGACGGGGCGGGGCGCGCACTGATGCAGGACACCGACGCCGTAACCGACGCCGCTGCGGCCATGGCAGACCGGTTTCAGCATGGCGCCGCGCTGCTGGTGCTGGCCGGTGGCTCGCGCGCCGCCGACGCCGCTCATGTCGCGGTGGAGTTCGTACATCCGGTGATCATGGGGAAGCGTGCGCTGCCGGCACTGTCGTTGGCGGAAGATCCCAGCGCGCACGGCGACCTGCGCGGACCGCTGCGGCTGCTCGGCAGGCCACAGGACATCGCGCTCGGCATCAGCGACGCCGGCCTGGTCGGCGACGGCAGTGGGGACCGGTCCGTCCTCGATGCGTTGACAGAAGCCCGCGCACGCGGCCTGCTTACCGTCTGCCTCGGCGGACCGGCCGGCTGCGCCGACCACGTCCTGCCCCCACGCAGCGACGACCCGCGGATCGTGCGCGAACTGCAGGTCACGACCTACCACCTGCTCTGGGAACTCGTCCACGTGCTGCTGGAGAACGCCGTCCCCGCCGCTGCCGGTCCCGATGGCCTCCGGATCGAGGACGGCTGCCCGGATGGCAGTTGCATCACCTGCGGTGACCAGGCGATCGAGGTCACCGTGTTGCAGCTGCGGGACGAGGCGATGGCGCTGGTCGACGACGGTGGCGAGCAGCAGTGGATCAGCGTGGCGCTGGTCGAACACGCCCACCCGGGGGACCGTCTGCTGGTCCACGCCGGGGAGGCCATTGCGGTCGTCGGGAGCGGGACGTGACCGACCACGCGGGCCCGGACAACGCTGCGGACCCCGCGATGGCAGACCTCTATCCGTTCCTGTTCCCGCAACACGACACGACCGGATCGCGGCAGCCCGCCGCGCAGGCGGCCCGGATTTCCGCGCGGGAAAAGGCCGAGGAGATCGTCGCGCTGCGCGCTCGGACCGCGGCACGGATCGGTTCCGACCTCACCGCATGCGCCACCGCGATGGCCGGCGACTTCCGGCACGGCGGCCGGCTGTTGTGCTTCGGCAACGGCGGGAGCAGCACCGATGCCCAGGCGCTCGCCGCGCTGTTCCGGGAGCCTGGCGCGGACTGGCCCAGGCTGCCGGCGATGTCGCTCACCGCCAGTCCGGCGGTGCTGAGCGCACTCGCCAATGACATCGGGATCGCGGTCGTGTTCGCCCGCCAGATCGCCGCGCACGGGCAATCCGGGGACATCGCCCTCGGTCTTTCCACCAGCGGCAACTCCGAGAACGTGCTGGCCGGCTTCGCCGAAGCCCACCGCCGTGGGCTGCGCACGGTCGCCTTCGCGGGATACGACGGCGGCCAGCTCGCGCAGGAACCGGCCCGGGAGACGGTGGACCACCTGTTCGTCATCGAGTCGACCTCGGTGCACCGGGTCCAGGAGGCCCAGACCACCGCCTACCAGGTGCTCTGGGAACTGGTAGCCGCGGCCCTGACCGACCGCCGGGCCGGGTCGACGGGCTGACCGGTGACCACGCCGAACCGCCCGGTGGTGCGCCGACGCATCCGGGTGACCGGCACCGTGCAGGGGGTCGGGTTCCGACCGTACGTCTACACCCTCGCCCGACATCTCGGTCTGGTCGGGTCCGTGCGCAACGACGCGGAGGGGGTGCTGGTCGAGGCGCAGGGGGCGCCGGCAGCCGTCGACGCGCTGGTGCAGGAACTGCAGCGCGGCGGACCGGCACTGGCGCGGGTCGAGGAAGTCCGGGCCGATCGCGTCCCGGCTGGAGACGACCACGCTTTCGTGATCGTCGCCAGCGACCCGGTCGGCCCACGCAGCGCACTGATCGCGCCGGACACGGCCAGCTGCGCCGCCTGCCTGGCCGAGGTCGGTGACCCGCACGACCGGCGCTACCGCTACCCGTTCACCAACTGCACGAACTGCGGCCCGCGCTTCACCATCGTCACCGGCGTGCCGTACGACCGCCCGGCCACCACCATGGCCGGGTTCGCGCTCTGCCCGCAATGCGCACGCGAGTACCACGACCCCGCGGATCGGCGCTTCCACGCCCAGCCGGTCTGCTGCCCGGCGTGCGGGCCCGCGCTGACGCTGGTCGACGACACCGGCCGGTCGATCCCGGGTGAGCCGCTGAAAGTCACCGCCGCGCTGCTGCGGGACGGTCGGGTGGTCGCGGTCAAGGGACTCGGTGGCTACCACCTCGCTGCCTTGGCCGCGGACGAGGTGGCGGTAGCCACGCTGCGCGGTCGCAAGCACCGCGAGGACAAGCCGTTCGCGGTGCTGGCGCCGGATCTCGACGCGGCGAGCGCGCTGGTCGAGATCGACGAGGCGGCCGCAAGCCTGCTGACTTCGGCGGCGCGACCGATCGTGCTGCTTCCGCGCCGCGCGGGCGCAGCCGTCGCGGAGGCGGTGGCACCGGGGAACCGGTGG
>Ga0164242_10006893_pt1 | contig 12464 bp, 22 predicted proteins | sample OricomgcompostMG_FD_108783 | JGI IMG/M metagenome (GOLD analysis project Ga0164242, IMG submission 108783) | Miracle-Growth compost microbial communities from Emeryville, California, USA - Original compost - Miracle growth compost (MG) ... | reverse complement strand
TCGGCGCTGCCGGCCTCCGCCGCCATCAACGTGTGGCTCGTGGCGCAGCTGGTCTACGGCTGGCTACGCTGGGGTCCGGACGAGGACACGCGTCCGGTGCGCCACGTGGAGCTGGGGTGGGTGCCGATGTACCTGATCTTCACGCTGATCTTCTGGACCGGAGCCGTCCTGACGGCAGGAGCCCTCGGCGGCTCGCTGGCGGGGTGGGACTCGGCCGTTCTTGCGCTGTCGCTCCTGGCTCAGTTCCTGCTGGACAACAAGCGGATCGAGACGTGGGCTGTGTGGGTGGCGGTGAACGTGATCGCCATCGGCGTCTACGCCCACCAGGAGCTCTGGGCCGTTGTGGTCCAGTACGTGCTGTTCCTGGGCAACACTGGCGTCGGCTGGTGGGCCTGGAGGCGGACCATGACGCAGCAGCGCCTCGCGTTCGGGAGGCAGGCATGAGGAGCACTCCCCTCGGGCTGATCATGATGACAGCCCTCCCGCCGACGGAGGGCCACCTGACCCTGATCCGCCACGCCAGCCGCTACATGTCCTGCCTTGACGGAGAGCTGCTGGTCCTGATGTGCGCCACACCCGGAGAGCCAGCCGGGCGCACCGAGCACAGAGACGCTCTGCGCGAGGCCGTGCGGGGACTCCCCCGCACGCGTGTCGAGCTGCACGTGGGCGCGGACCCTCAGGAGCCAGACGGGCCGGACGACTCGGCGTTCTGGGATCACTGGCGCGCCGTCGTCTCTGTGCACGCAAGGGGCGCGACGCACGTGTTCTCGTCCGAGAGCTACGGCTCCCGACTAGCCGCCGAGCTGGGCGCGGAGCACATTCCCTGCGACGCGGCGCGAGACATCTCCGGTGCGCGGGCCACACAGGTCCGCACCGACCTGACGACGCACTTCCGCCATCTGATCCCTCCGCTGCGCACCCGCCTCCGGCGACGCATCGTGCTCTTCGGGCAGGAGTCCGTCGGCAAGACGACGCTCGCCCGGCAGCTGGCCAGCGCGACGGGCTCTGTCTGGTGCCCGGAGTGGGCTCGGCCCTATCTGGAGTCTCTACCCACCCCCGAGGTGACGCAGGAGCGCATGATGGCCATCGTGCGAGGGCAGCACGCGGCTCAGCGCGCCGCAGAGGATCTCGCCGAGGACAGGGGGTGTCCCTTCGTGTTCCTCGACACCGACCTGATGTCCACACTCGGCTACCAGCTCCACTGGTGCCGGCAGCGGGCGGGCGACGACACTCTGCGTCCGGGCTTCGTCTCCTGGATGCGCGGATCGGAGAAGGAGCAGGCCGAGCAGGACCTGAACGAGGTCTGGCAGAAGATCGAGCAGCTGCACGAGCCGGCCGATCTGTACATCGTGCTGTCCGACGCGGCAGAGTTCGTGCCGGATCCGCTCCGCTACGGTGGCGACCAGAGGGAGACGAGCCGAGACTTCTGGGTTGCTCTTCTCCAGGAGAGAGGGTATCCCTACTACATCATGAGGAGCGCTCTCTCCGGCGGCGCGCTCTACGAAGCACACGAGGCCGCTGTCGACTGCCTGGAGCAGCGAGCGGGATTCTGCGGATACCAGAGGACAGCATGAAGCTGAGCACAAGACACTCCGAGACCAGGCCGTGGGGCAGCTTCGTGGTTCACGAGAGCGAGCCGCGACACTGGATCAAGACGATAGTCGTGAGCGCGGGTTGCCGCAACAGCCTCCAGTCGCACGCCCACCGAGAGGAGTTCTGGATCGTCGTGGCGGGGCACGGCTCCGTGGTGCTGGGAGACCAGACACTACCCGCAGTGCCCGGCGCAGCCTTCGTCGTTCCTGTCGGCCTCCGCCACCGCATGATCGCCGCGCCGGACTCCGACATGGTGATCGCGGAGGTGGCGCTCGGTCGGCCCCAGGAGGACGACATCGTACGTCACGAGGACGAGTACGGGAGGGCGACATGACACGCACGATAGTGCTTCTGCCTGTGTCGCAGCGCACCATCGCCGAGGTGTCGGCCGAGGTGACGCTGCGCGGACAGGCCGACCGCTGCGGATGGTACGAGGGCCACCGCACCGTGGAGCTGGGCGAGGTGGTGCTCGTCGCCGACGAGGCGTCGATGCTGGGCCTTTCGCCAGAGGACAAGAGAGACTAGGCTCCGAGAGAGCGAAGAAGGAGAGACAGATGGGTACTGACATTCACGTTGCCACCGAGGTCCGCCGAGGCGGAGCCTGGCATCCCGCCGACAAGTGGAAGGACGACGACGGCTACCTGAGCAACTACGACTCCGCCGTCTACACTGGCCGCAACTACGATCTATTCGCCATGCTGGCCGGGGTCCGCAACGGACGCGGCTTTGCGGGAGTGGCTACTGGCTCGGGCTTCGAGCCTCTCGCAGAGCCGCGCGGCATTCCGGACGATGTGTCGGATGTGGTTGGGCGCTGGGCTCGCGACGGAGACCACTCGCACTCGTACGCCACGGTGGCCGAGCTGCTCGCCTACGACTGGACCAGGAAGACCGTCAAGACGGGCATCGTACATCTTGCGGAGCTGGCGCGCTGGAAGACGCGAGGACACCCGGAGTCCTGGTCTGGCGGCATCGGAGGCGCGGGCATCGAGGTCTTCGACGCAGACCAGGCCGTGCCGATCGTGGAGCGAGCTCTGGCTGAGCGCCCGCCCTACACCTCGGGCCGTCAGCCCGACTGGTACACTCTTATGCACTCCTCGGGGAGCGGCATCTTCGGCGGCGGAGCGCCGCGAGCACACGCAGGCGACGAGGAGCAGCAGGCCGTGCTGGACCACGTGTGGAGCATGCTCGTCTCGGAGCTCGGATGCGAGCGACCGCACTTCCGCGTCAGCTGGGGCGCGTCCTACTCGGAGCAGGCAGGAAGCTTCCTCTCCGAGACGATGCCGAGGCTCTGGCGACTCGGCGCTCCCGAGGACGTCCGCATCGTGTTCTGGTTCGACAGCTGAGGAGCACGCCGTGAAGATCTCTGAGCTGATCAGGCGTCTCGAGGAGGCGCGGGAGTGGGCCGGAGGCGAGGACCTCCAGGTCGTCGTCGGCGAGGTCAGCTCCGAGCTGCGTGGCCACATAGACGTCAACGTCGACTCCATGGGCAAGTACGACAACGAGCACTGGGACGACAAGATCTGCATCGTCCAGGCGTACACGAGGCTGACATGAGCACAGACAGGGACTTTGTGCTTGGCGCGCTCCGAGCACGGCTGGAGGCCGAGGTCCGGCTGGCGGTGGAGCGGGAGGCCGAGGCAGCCGCCGAGCGCGTCCGCCAGCATCTTGCCGACAAGATCGGGCAGATGGTCGTCGCCCTGATGGCGGAGATCAGCGTGGAGCACAACGAGGAGCGGCTGGTAGTCGAGTTCCGCAGCAGGAGAGAGCACAGATGATCAGCGAGAGACCCACACACGATCCGCTGGCCATGCAGAAGGGCATTCTCTGGGAGCAGGCCAAGGGCCTGATGCGAGCCATGGTCGCCGTGGACGGCAGCCGGTACTCCAGTCGCCCATCGGGCGAGAAGGCTCGCTACGAGCAGGTGTCCGAGGCTATCGAGGCGTTCGTGGAGAGCTTCGAGTCGGAGGGTCTGCACGAGTGAGCATTTCTCAGCACATTCGCGATCTTCTGCCGTGGTCTCGGCATGTTCCTCGCAGTCTACTCGCGCCACCCCGCGCAGGAGAGGTTGACACGCGACCCTACTACGTGTGGACCGAGGAGGAGGCAGCCAGCTACTACGCTCAGGACGAGACTATTCAGAAGGCGTGGCAGTCGTACGCTCTGAGCGAGGCGAGAGCATTCAACGAGCGAAACTCGTACGACAAGCAGGTGTGTCTCTACTATCAGTGGACACCAGAGATGCGATTCTCGGTATGGCTGGCGCACAGGAGTCGGGCGTGATCGACCCTCGGCCAGGAGACGAGGGCCGGGGCGTGATCTACGCCCGGCTCGACCCACACCGCACCACCGAGCGCGGCGTGATCAGCAGCTGGAGCGAGCACTGCGTCTTCGTGCGCTATGGCCTCGGCTCCACCGCTGCGGCCACGGCGCGAGAAGACCTGGAGTGGGAGCACGATGTTCCGGCCGGCACCAACTTCCGCGACAGAACCACAGATCCCGCGTTCTGGCGCATTCGCGGCGATGGGATGAGCGACATCTACCAGAAGGAGACAGACTGACATGCTCGTGTTCGAGAACCCCGGCCTGATGGACCTGACCGCAGCCACCGTGCTCGGCGTCCACGTGAAGAAGACCGACCACCCGATCGGCCAGTTCGGCACCGGCCTGAAGAACGCGGTCGCCATCGTGCTCCGCCTCGGCGGGCGCGTGGAGGTGTGGCGCGGGAGGAAGCTCCACGTCTTCGGCGTCGCAGAGAAGACCATCCGGGGCGTGCCTCACCGCATCGTGACCCTGGACGGCCGCAGCCTCGGCTTCACCGACCAGCTCGGGAAGCACTGGGCTCCCTGGATGGCGTACCGGGAGCTCTGGTCCAACGCTCGCGACGAGGGCGGCTCCGTCCGCCGGATCGAGTCCGCAGACGACCTGACCGTCGAGACCCGGCGCACCCGCATCGTCGTCGAGTGCGCCGAGCTGGAGAAGGCCCACGAGGAGCGCCACAAGATTGTGCTCATGACCGAGCCTCTCGTGGTCTCCCCCGGTCTCGAGATCCACGCTGGCGCATCCGAGCACATCTACTACCGAGGCATCCGTGTCGCGGAGCTGCCGGGCGGCAAGAAGGCTCGCTACACCTACAACCTGACCGGGGACCACGTTCTGACGGAGGACCGCACCCTCGCATACTCGTGGATGATCCCGACGGAGGTGGCGCGCGGCCTCGTCCAGTGCACCAATCAGGCTGTGCTGCACGATGTACTGACCCGGCCCGAGGGAGTGGCAGCCGCTCTGGAGGACGGCCTGCCCTTTGCCTCCATGAAGGACCAGAAGCCCTCGCCTCAGTTCATGGAGGTGGCCGAGCAGCTGGATCTTCTACGGAAGCTGGGTCACTCGGCCCAGAGCCTCTTCAACGAGTATCGCGACACCCTGCCCGGCTACGTCTCTCCGTACCTCGTGCAGCTGTCCTCGCTCGAGGAGGACACGGTCGATCGCGCACTGGACCTTGTCCGCGCTGCCGGGCTCCCGATAGAGAGCATTCAGCTGCGGTTCAAGTCGGTGCTCAAGCTGGGGCGCGTCCAGGCCTCTGTGCGCGACGGCATGGTGCTGGACTACAAGCTGGTCGCTGCCGGACACGTCGCTCTGGCAGGCGCCATCGTGGAGGGTCTGGCCCAGATGGCGGGCGGCTCGCCCACCGAGCAGCTAGCCCGGTACGTGGTCTCTCGCGCCTTCGCCCCGGAGAAGCCCCGCGCGACCGCCGACCTGCCGTTCTAGATCGTTAACCCTCTCTTAACGAAGAGAGGCTACACTCCCTCCTGTTTCGCCAAGCAGGAGGGAGTTTCCGCACCATGGCACTGATGATTATATCCGCAGCACTGACCGCCACCGCTCTTCTCGGAGCGCTCCACGAGGTCCTCTGGTGGGCGCTGGACCGCGCCGCGCCGCCGGAGGACGCCCCAGCTCGTCCGTGGGACCGCCTGCCAGCGTCGCAGGGCGCTGCCAGGAGGGCCGCCGAGGCGGCGGGCTCGGACGCCTCCCGCGAGCACCCCTAGCCGTCCTGCCCTGCGACGAGAATAAATCTTGCCGCAGGGCGACTTTTCTCTTTACAGTTCTCGCGATCTCGGCTACACTCTCTCATGTTAGATACCAGCAGGGAGAGTCCCGTGACAACCTTTCAAGTTTCCTCGCATCAGCTTCTCGAGGTGGAGCCTCATCTCTTTGTAGCCGAAGCCTCCGAGCTTCGGCTTCCGGTGGGCGTCTGGCCCCTTCGCATCGACACGAGTCTCGGCAACGGCCAGCCTCTGGAGCGCCAGACAAAGAAGGTGGACGCCGACGGCGATATTCTCTACGTTCGCTATCGCCAGCGGTTTGGCTGCGTCAACCTGAAGATCTTCAACGACTGAGAGAGCAGGAGAGTCCCATGAGCAAGCCCAGCATAGCCAAGGCAGTCCGCGACACACTCGTCGCGATGAACGTGGAGCACGTGGTGATCGACCTCGGTCGGCGCCATCCTCGTGTCCTCTGGGAGGATCGGGGTGGGCGGCTGCGCGGCATCGTGACGGTGCCCGGTACGACCGGCGACCACCGCGCTCTGCTGAACAACGTGAAGATGGCCCAGCGCCTCGTGCGTCAGGCCCGAGATGGAGACGGAGCGTGAGCCGCACCACCAGACACGACAACGGCCTCAACAAGGGTCGGGACGACAAGCCCCACGACAGCCGCTGCGAGCCCAGCCGCAACGCCCGAGGCTACGACACCTTTCTGGACGACCATGGTCACTACGGAGCCGGAGGCCACCGCACCATGAAGCGCCTCGCCGCCCGCGCGCGCCGCAACCACAGCAAGGATGTCCTCCGCCGCGAACTCGGCGAGGAGTAGCAGAGACGCTCAGCTCCGCGTCAGCTCGGCTGCGATCTCGGCCCAGGCCCACTCTCGCGGTGGGCCTCGCCACACGCCAAGCACCGCCCACGAGGGCAGGCGCTCCAGGCCCAGCTCCTGCAGCTCCGAGACGGCAGACCCCCTGATCAGCCAGAGAGAGTCACCCGCGCCGCCGGACGAGCCCACGCCGCGAGCCCGCACAGCGATGTGCACTCGGACCCCGGCGCGGACGTGGCGGCCGATCCACCCTGCCTGATGCGGCCTGACCTCGACAGCCCAGCCATCCGTGGCCTTGTGCTCTACCCACCCACTCGTGCGCGAGGCGGGATGGGTCCAGTACGAGTCGGGGACGCCAGAGTGCGTGCCTCCGGTCTCGATCGGCGTCCACATCCAGTCCGGCTTGCGTAGCCAGCGCTGGACCTCGGCCCTCAGGCCTCCGTCTGCGACTCCCACTACTCGTCTCGCATCAGACGGGAGGCTGGCTGGGGACCTGCGGCCTGATCCTGATATCTGCCGGCGTAGGGCTGCTCCGTCGGCTGGTCCAGGAGGTGAAGAACTATCTGGGCGACGGGGTCGCCCGGCTCCAGCCCTATCTCCTGGTCTCCGTGACAGGTGAGCTCGAGCGTCAGGTGTCCCCGCCAGCCCGGCTCGATCACTGTGTTCTGCACAGCGAGACCCATCCGAGCCAGCGTGGACTTGTCGTGGACGAAGGCGATGCAGTCGTCCGGCATGTAGAAATGCTCGACGGTCGACGCCAGCGAGAAGCATCCCGGAGCCAGCCTCAGGCTCTCCGCCAGCCGGACATCATATCCGGCAGGACCCAGCCCAAAGGTAGTGCCTGTCCGGGGATGCCGCGTGCGCTCGCAGAACGGGGAGAAGATGCCGCGTGCGCGGATGGTCTGTGCGCTGAGTACTGTCACGGTCGGTTCTCCGTCATACGCGCCATGGCCTCGCACAGCATACCGAGGGTTCTGTGGTGAGAGTCGCCGGAGCGGAGGTAGGAGATCCTCTCGCCTCCGGCCTCGCTCCTCTGCTCGTAGATGACCACCAGAGCGGTGGGGTCTGCTGCTCCGGAGTCGATGCTCCGGAGCAGGGACACGAGCACGTCGCGAGGAGTCCAGATGGCCCCTCCGTTCTTCTGGTCTCGCTCGGCACGCGCCTCCGAGACGGAGACGGGCTCGTTGGTGTAGCTCTTGTCGCTCACTCGCAGCTCCTGCGTCCGGTGGCGGGATCGAACGAGCAGGACTCGGCCACTCCCGCGTCCCAGGCTCCCGCAGCCAGTGCGGGGTCGGAGGGGTGCGGCAGGTCGGCGGGCTCGGGCGTCTCGCGGAACAGGCCCGCACGCTTGCCGTCCTTGTTGAAGGTGGTGCAGCCCTTCGCCCCGCTGACGTAGGCGCGGAGGTAGAGGCGCTTGAAGTCCTCCCACTCCATCGAGCCGTCGCAGTTCACCGTCTTGCTGACGGCAGAGTCGACGTGGGCCTGAGCCGCGCAGAGGACAGAGACGTGTTGGTCGGCTGTCACCTCGCCGAAGCCAGACCGCCGCCCGCGCGTCCTCAGCCGCTCGAAGCCATAGTCGTACAGGTCCACCGTCTGGCGCCCGTCGGCCATGATGACCGTGCGCTCCTGCCTCCAGCGATACACCGGCTCGATGCTGGACGACACGTTGTCGGCCGACATACTGATGGTGCCGGTGGGTGCGATGCTGGTCAGGTGAGAGTTGCGGATGCCGTGCCTCGAGATGGCGTCCCGTACCTCGTCGTCCAGCGTCCGCACAAACTCGCCACCAAGATAGCGCTCGGCATCGTACAGCGGGAACGCGCCCTTCTCGCGGGCAAGCTCGGCCGAGGCCAGATACGACTCCCTCGCGATCAGAGCCAGAATCTTGTGCTCCATCTCCAGGAAGCGCGGCGTACCATACGCTGCGCCGCAGGCCTCCAGCGCGTTGGCCAGACCTGTCACGCCCAGCCCCATGCGGCGCTTGGAGACGGCCTCCTCGCGCTGCTGTGGGAGCGGGTAGGCGGCGCGGTCCACCACGTTGTCCATGGCTCGCACAGCGACAGGAATGTCCGCTCTCAGCAGGTCCAGGTCCAGCGAGTACTCGCCACCTGCCTGGGACGTCAGGTACTTGACGAGATTGAAGGAGCCGAGGAGGCAGGCGCCAAACGGGGGGAGCGGCTGCTCTCCGCACGGATTCGTTGCTGCGAGGGTCTCGCAGTACCAGAGGTTGTTCCTGCGGTTGATCGTGTCCAGGAACAGGACGCCCGGCTCGGCCCAGTCCCACGTCGACCGCATGATGGCCTCCCACAGCTCGCCGGGGTCCACCCAGCGATACACCTCGCCGTCGTGCTGGAGCGGGAAGGGCTCGTCCTCGTCCAGGCAGCGCATGAACTCGTCCGTGACGCCGACGCTGATGTTGAAGCCAGAGAGCGTGGACTGATCGTGCTTGGCGTGGACGAACTCCATGATGTCAGGGTGGTCGATGCGGAGCACACCCATCTGGGCGCCACGGCGGTTGCCCGACGACGAGGTAGCGCGGCAGACGGCGTCGAAGATCTTCATGAACTCCAGCGGTCCCGACGACTGCGACATCAGCTTGCGGATGAGCGCACCGCGCGGTCTCAGTGTGGAGAAGTCGTAGCCTATGCCGCCGCCCATTCTCATGGTGCGCGCTGCCTCGGATGCTCGTCCCATGATGGAGGAGCCCTCCTCGTTGTCCGGCTCGGTGAACGAGTCGGGGATGGTCCCCGAGACGAAGCAGTTGTATGGGGTCACGCTCTTGGCCGAGCCCATCGCCGCCTGGACGCGTCCGGCCGGCAGGAAGCGCTGGTCCAGGAGCAGCTCGCGCAGCTCGCGGTAGTGGCGGTCGGAGTCCTTGAGGGCGGAGGCCACTCGGCCCATGGCCTCGCGGAATGTCTCTCCTGGGGAGCGGTACTTCTGCGCATGGAGCTGCTGCGCAAACAGGGTCTGTGGTCCGTAGGATTCTGCTAGCATTGGGGTCTGAGGTCCCTGCCGGACTGACAAGATGCGGAGGTGCTCCGGTCCGGCGGCGGAGCCCGCTCCGCTGTGTCAGCCTCGGTAGTAGTGCTGAATGGTGTGCCGAAGGTTCGGGTCGTCTGCGCCGACGCCCTCCCGCACGCACCACGCCAGATAGCTCTGCGGCACCTCGGCCCAGGGAGTGTCCCGGTGCTTCTTCAGGTGGCAGGTCTTCAGGAGAATGGGAGCAGTGCTCAGCCGGATCAGCTCCTCGACGGAGTGGTCGGTCAGCATCTCGCGAAGGATCTCGGCCGTGCAGGCGGAGTCGTACAGAGCACGGTGAGGCGCCAGAGGGACCGAGCCCGCGCGCCACTCCATCTGTCGGCGGCCATCCTTCGCCGGAAGATCGACCATGACCTGCCCGTCCTCGTACAGAAGATGCTGGGGCGGCTCGACTCCGAGCCAGTAGCGAAGGGTCTGGTTGGAGTAGCCGGGCGCGTCGGGCCAGATGTGACGTGCGCACTGGCACGTGTCGATCCAGGGCAGCGTCAGCTCGGGCAGGAAGCCCATGTCGAACGGCGCATTGTGCGCTGCGTAGACCATCTCGCCGGGGAGCTCTGCGCCGAGGAGAGAGTGAAGAAGAGAGTCGCGCGAGGAGCAGTTCGGCGCTCCGGGCCTGACCTGCTCGGGCGAGATGTGGTGAGTGGCCCTCGCTCCGGGCGGAATCTCGCCCTCGTACTCGACGAAGGACTGGACCGTGGCGACGGCAGCCCACGTGCGCTCGTCCGGGGAGTCCCCGCCGTCTGGCAGCTGAAGGATCACTGCGGCATACTCCAGGAGCGAGTCCGTCTGGGCATCCAGTCCGGTGGTCTCTGTGTCGTGGACCACTATCGTCGTCACCTCGGTCATATGTTTCTCCAGCTCTCTACCCTTCGGGCCTTTGCTATTGTTGTAAAGTGCGCGCCCAGCTCTCGAGCTAGCTCGCGACAGGACTTTTCGGAAGTGCGTATGTATTCCACTTTCTCCGGAGAGAGCTTTGTGCTTCTGGCATTCTGCATCTGCTCTTCGTTAGTGGCCCAGCGACAGTTACTCTTGCTGTATCCCTTGGAGTTGTCTTCTCTGTCTATGGAGTATTCAGGAGAAGGCCGCTTCCCCATGTCGTGTATGAAGTTCTCGTAGATGTGCCAAGACGGATCTACTGCTATTCCCCGAGCGCCGTATCTATGGTAGCTGTTGTCTTCAGCCTTATAACATCTAGATAGCATGCCTCGCCAAATGGAGTACTCCGGCTGGACATACTTGCTATCCGGATTAGGGCTGGCTATGCAGCCGCAAGATTGGGTCAACCCGGACGAGAGATTACTATCTATGGCGATCTTCTCGCCACCGCAGTCGCATCGGCAGCGCCAAGTACGGCGGCCCGGCTTAGAGGTTGGGTCCCGATCTATGGCTACGAGTCTGCCAAATCGTAATCCAGATATATCCTTACCTCCGGCGACCCTCAACTAAGTCCTCCAATTCCTTCGCCATTTTTCTGAGCGTAGCCGCGTACTTTAGCGCGTCGCGTCCTCGTAGACTATTCTTTATTAAGGCGTGTCCGACGACCGAGAAGAGACCTGCGGAGATCTCCCGGTGGACCTGCTCCAACTTTTCCTGCGTGCTGCTCACTTTTTCTCTTTACATCTTCGCAGATCGGGAGTACAGTCGGCTCATTGGTAGAGGCCTGCGGGCCACAGCAAAGGAGACAGAGACATGTTCCAGAAGATCGCAGACATGAAGACCCCCATCCTCGTCGAGCTCTACAACTCGGTGGCCGACAAGCCGGTCAAGAAGTTCGCGGATCGCGAGACCGCCGTCGCCCGCGTCGAGAAGATCGCCGCCGAGAAGGGCATGGAGCTCGGCATCGCCGACGGAAAGTTCGTCCTGCTGCCCTCGGACGGCTCGGTCGTCGTGAAGGACGGCGAGGCCGAGGAGCGCGTCGACCCGAAGGAGGACGCCGAGGAGGCTCCGGCCAAGGGCCTCGACACCCTCGCGGCCATCGGCAAGATGGACCTCGACGCGCCGAAGAAGTCCATGCGCGAGCAGATCGACGAGGCGGCTGCCGCCCGCATCGCCAAGAAGAAGGCGCAGAAGCCCGCGAAGAAGGGCGGTCGGCGTGGCCCGGCTCCCGAGCACGACGACAGCCTCTGCGTTGTCGTGGCGGCCGAGAGCAACCCAAAGAAGGCTGGCTCCGCCTCGGCCGCGCGCTTCGCCCTCTACAAGCCGGGCATGAGCATCGGCGAGTACATCGCTGCTGGCGGCACCCGCGCCGACATCAAGTGGGACCTCGCTCACGGCCACATCAAGCTGCAGAAGTGACGAGGGGCGAGCTCCGACTCGCCTCTCCCCCGCCAACACTAGACAGAGGAGACATCCATGAACTTCAAGACCAGAGAAGAGTGGCTCGATGCGGCGGCCGAGGAGATGCGAGAGGCATTCTTCGCTCCGCGCTCGCTTGCCCTGCCGCAGACTGTTCGGTGCTCCTGCGGCTTCCCACGCGGCAAGAGGACCGTCGTCGGTCAGTGCTGGCACCCCGACAACTCCGCCGACAAGTCCGTCAACATCTTCGTGTCGCCGACGCAGGCCGAGCCGGTTCGCGTTCTCGACATCCTGCTCCACGAGCTCTGCCACGCAGCTCTCGGGCCGGGCGTGAGGCACAAGGCTCCGTTCGCAAAGCTCGCTCGGGAAGTGGGGCTTGCGGGAAAGCCGACCGCCACGATCGCCGAGGCGGGCTCCCCGCTCTGGACGACGCTGACGGAGATGTCCGGTCGCCTCGGGCCGTATCCTCATGGCCAGCTCTCCGACAGCATGACACCCGAGAAGGAGGGTCGCGGCGGGCGGACCGAGTCCGTCAAGCTGGTCTCCGTCAACGAGCCCAAGTACACCTTCCGTCTCTCCGGCGTCCAGTATGCCGAGCACGGAGCGCCGACAGATCCCTGGGGCGACCTCATGGTTCCCGAGGACCAGATCGGTCTGGAGCAGTAGGATCG
>Ga0164242_10006892_pt1 | contig 12464 bp, 9 predicted proteins | sample OricomgcompostMG_FD_108783 | JGI IMG/M metagenome (GOLD analysis project Ga0164242, IMG submission 108783) | Miracle-Growth compost microbial communities from Emeryville, California, USA - Original compost - Miracle growth compost (MG) ... | reverse complement strand
CGACTTGTAGCGCAGCGGCAGGTCGTAGGAGACGCTGTGCGCCACCGCGCCGCCGCGGGTTCGGGTGAGCATCTGCTGACTGGCCAGGTGGTCGAGATCTCGGCGGATCGTGGCCGCAGACACGTCCAGCTCGGCCGCTGCCGTCTCCACCCCGAGGCTGCCCTTGCTGGCCAGCAGGTCGAGCAGCGCGTTCAGACGCTCGTAGCGATTCATCGACATATCCTCACCGACCCTCGCCTTCGCCGTCCGGCCGACCGCCGACAGCCCGTGACGGCGGGCGTCCGCCCGAACAAGCATTCTGCGCAATTGTGCACTCTTTTGCGCGAGGCGCGCCTTGTAGTGACACATTCGCGCGACTAGTCTTCGATCGTCACCGTCCGGACGTCGCGCCGTGCTACATCCGGAACAGGCCACCTCCGGGAACAGGCCACATCCGGAACAGCCGCGCGGGCCGCGTTTCGGCCGAGCCGGGTCGGCCCTTCCGGTGGCGCTATGTACACGCTCACCGACTCGCGCGCAGGAGGACGTCGTGACGTTCGTCGAGGACGAGATCGCATCGCAGCCGCAGTGCTGGGAACGGGCTGCCGGCATGGCCGATCAGGTACAGGGCCTGCCCATTCGAGGCGAGCGGTTGGCGGTCGTCGGCTGCGGCACATCCTGGTTCATCGCCCAGGCCTACGCCGGCCTGCGTGAGGGGCTGGGGCTCGGCGAGACCGACGCGTTCACCGCGTCGGAGTTCCCTGCCGACCGTCGCTACAACCGGGTGCTGGCCATCACTCGCAGCGGCACCACGACCGAGGTGCTGGCGTTGCTGCAGCGGCTGGGCACCGTCCCCACCACCGCCGTCACCGCGGACCCGAGCAGTCCGGTGTGTACTGCCGCCGACGCGGCCGTCGTGCTCGATTTCGCCGACGAGCGGTCCGTAGTGCAGACCCGCTTCGCCACCAGCACTTTGGCACTATTGCGCGCCACCTTGGGCCAGGACCTGTCCACCGTGATCGCCCAGGGCCGGGAGGCGCTTGCAGACCCGCTGCCCGACGGGCTGATGGACCGCAGCCAGTTCACGTTCCTGTCCACCGGGTGGAGCGTCGGGCTGGCCAACGAGTCGGCGCTGAAGATGCGCGAGGCATCGCTGTCGTGGACCGAGGCCTACCCGGCGATGGAGTACCGGCACGGCCCGATGAGCATCACCGACGAGCGCAGCGCCGTCTGGCTACTCGGCCGCAACCCCTCGGCGCTGCCGCACGAGATCGAACGCATGGGTGGCCTGGTGGTCGCCGCTCCCGGGCGCGACGCGCAGGCCGAACTCGTGCGAGTGCAGCGGTTCGCGGTACAGCTGGGGCTGGCGCGCGGCCAGAACCCCGACGAGCCGCGCAACCTCAGCCGCTCGGTCATCCTGGAACAGCCCTGACCGGCGGGCGCGATATAACACCAGGCATGACTACCTCGGGCACGCCTGACGCCGCCGACCCGGCCACCCAGCGGTTCGGGTTCGGCCACGGCCGGCCGAAGCCGAAGTCACTGCCGGTCATCGGACTAGACGTCGGCGGGACCGCGATGAAGGGCCTGCTGGTGCGGTTGACGCCGGACGCGCCGCCCGAGGTGATGGCCGGGGTCCGCCGGCAAACGCCGGTGGCCGACGGCCCGGACGCGATCGTGGCCACGATGGCCGACGCGATGAGCGAGCTGCGCTCACACGCGATCACGTACGGCAGCCAGCCGCCCGCGTTCGGCGGAGCGGTGGCGCCGGGCATCGTCGACGAGGACGCCGGAGTCGTGGTGAACGCGGTGAATCTCGGGCTGGTGAACGTGCCGCTGGCCGAGACGCTGAGCAAAGCGACCGACATGACCGTGGTTGCCGGGCACGACGTGCGCGCCGGCGGCCTGGCCGAGGCGACCGTCGGCGCCGGCCGTGGCCATCAGAACGTGCTGTTCGTGCCGTTGGGCACCGGTATCGCCGCCAGCTGCTTGGTCGACGGTCGCCCCCTCGTCGCCGGCGGCTACGCCGGTGAACTCGGCCACGTGGTCGTCGTTCCCGACGGCGAGCCCTGCCCGTGCGGCCAGCGGGGCTGCCTCGAGCGGTACGCGTCCGCGGCTGCGGTAGCCCGCCGCTACCGCGAACGCAGCGGTCACGCAGTCGCCGGCGCGGCACAGGTCGTGGCGCGGCTGGCCGACGACCCGGTCGCCCGGCAGGTGTGGGACGAGGCGACCGACACGCTGTCGACCGCCCTGCTGCTGTCCTGCGCGCTGCTCGGACCCGAGGTGGTCGTGCTGGGCGGCGGGTTGGCGCAGGCCGGTGATGCGCTGCTCGACCCGGTACGCGAGCAGCTGGCGGCCCGGATGACCTTCCACCGTCGCCCGGCCGTCGTCGCTGCCGCCCTGGGCGATCAGGCTGGCGCGCTGGGTGCGGCGATCATGGCGTCTCGGGCGGGGTAGGCGTCGATGACGCTCACCCTGGAAAACGCCCGCATCGTCACCGGCGTCGGCGAGACCGACCGGTTGACGATCGACGACGGCCGCATCACCGCCGACGCCGCTGCCGGCGAGACTGTCGACCTCGGCGGCGCCCTGGTCGTGCCCGGTTTCGTCGACCTGCATTGCCACGGTGGTGGCGGCCACACCTTCCTCACCGACGACCCGGACGAGGCCGCGGCGACCGCCGCGTTCCACCTGGCGAACGGCACCACCACCGGCATGTGCTCGCTGGTGACCGATCGGCTCGACGTGCTCGACCGGCAGGTGCGGGCGTTGCTCCCGCTCGTCGATGACGGCGTGGTCGCCGGCCTGCATCTGGAAGGTCCGTGGATCAGCCGAGAATGCAAGGGCGCGCACAACGAGGCGCTGCTACGGCCGCCGGCCGCCGACGAGGTCGCGGGGCTGCTCGATGCCGGCGCCGGCCGGATTCAGATGGTGACGCTCGCGCCGGAGCTCGACGGCGGGCTGGCCGCGGTTCGGCGGGTCGTCGACGCCGGGGCGATCGCGGCCATCGGGCACACCGCCGCGTCCTACGACGTCGCCGGCGCCGCGCTGGCCGCCGGCGCCCGGGTCGGCACACACCTGTTCAACGGCATGAAGCCGCTGCACCACCGCACCCCTGGCACGGTGGCGGCGCTGCTCAACGCGCCCGACGCCGTCTGCGAGCTGATCTGCGACGGTCATCACCTGCACCCGGCCACGATCCAGCTCGCGATCGACCATCTCGGCACGGATCGCGCCATGCTGATAACCGACGCGATGACCGCTGCCGGCATGCCGGACGGCGACTACGACCTCGGGGTCCAGCAAGTACAGGTGCGCAACGGGGTGGTGCGGCTGGCCGGCACCGGCCCGGACGGGTCGATCGCCGGTAGCACGTTGACGATGGCGGCCGCGTTCGCGCTGGTCGTGGGCGTGGTCGGCCGGCCGGTGGACGAGGTCGTCCGGCTCGCGTCGGTGACACCGGCACGGGTACTCGGCCGCGACGACATCGGGCAGCTGACGCCCGGCCGGCGCGCCGACCTGGTGGTGTTCGACCCCGACCTGCATGTCAGCCGGGTGATGAAAGCCGGGCGATGGGTGGCGCGGTGACCGCGCCACCCATCGGCACCGTCACCCCGAACCCGGCGCTCGACGTCACCTACGAGGTGCCGCAGCTGATACCGGGCGGTGAACTGCGTGTCGCAGACGTCCGCGAACGAGCCGGCGGCAAGGGATTCAACGTGGCCGGCGTCCTGGCCTGCCTGGGAGAGCAGGTCGCGGTCACCGGCCCGCTCGGCGGGGCTACCGGCGAGCGGCTGCGAGCCGGCATCGCCGCACACGGGTTCAGCGACCGGTGCGTGTCGATCGCCGCCGAGACCCGGCGCACGGTGGCGGTGGTCGACCGCGCCGCGGGCCAGACCACGGTGCTCAACGAACCCGGCCCGCCGGTCGCGCCGGCCGAATGGGAACGGCTGCTCGAGGCGGTCCGCATCCTGGCCGGCGAGGTCAGTGTGCTGACGATCTCGGGCAGTCTGCCGGGCGGAGTCGAGCCCAGCGCGTATGCCGGCCTGGTGGCCGCGGCCGAGGCGGCTGGCGTGCCGGTTCTGGTGGACACGTCCGGGCCGGCGCTGGTGCGGGTCTGTGCCGCCGGGCCGACGTTGGTGAAGCCGAACGCCGGCGAACTCGCGGCCGCCGTGCCGGAGGCCAGCGGACCTGTGGACGCCGCGCGCCGCCTGCTGAGTCGGGGCGCCGGTGCGGTGGCGCTCTCGCGCGGCGCCGACGGGCTGGTGCTGGTGACCGAAGCGTTCGCCGTCCAGGCTCGACTTTCCCGGCCGGTGCACGGAAACCCGGCCGGTGCCGGCGACGCGGTGGTGGCCGCGTTTGCTCGGGCACTCGCGACCGGTGGTGCCGGGGTGCTGGGTGATGTCGAGGCCGCAGCCCGCGCTTGCGCGGAGGCGGTGGCGGTGTCCGCTGCCGCCGTACGGGCGCCGGTGGCCGGCCAGGTCGACCCGGCCGACGTGGCCGAACTCGGACCGCTGGTGCGCGTCGACCCGCTGCGCGACGACACGATGTCAGCACACGAGGAGAAGTAATGCCCCTGACCCCGACCGGACAGATCCTCGCCCGGGCCCGCGCGCGCGGTGCCGGCGTGGGCGCGTTCAACGTCATCCAGCTCGAACATGCCGAGGCGCTGGTCGCCGGTGCCGAGGCGGCCTCTGCGCCGGTGATCTTGCAGATCAGCGAGAACGCGGTGCGTTACCACGGTGCGCTCGAGCCGATCACGACGGCCACGCTGGCGGTGGCACGGGCGGCCCGGACCCCCGTCGCCGTACACCTTGACCATGCCACCCGGCCTGATCTGGTGACCGAGGCCGTCGCGCTGGGGGTCGGGTCGGTGATGTTCGACGCGTCCGCGTTGCCGTATGACCAGAACGTTGCGCGCACGGCCGAAGTCGTGCGCGAGTGCCATGCGGCCGGGGTGTTCGTCGAGGCAGAGCTGGGTGAGGTGGGCGGCAAGGACGGCGTGCACGCGCCCGGGGTGCGCACCGACCCGGACCAGGGGCGCGCGTTCGTCGAGGCCACCGGCATCGACGCGTTGGCGATCGCGGTCGGCACGTCGCATGCGATGACGACGAAAGACGCCGCCATCGACCTCGAGTTGATTGCCGTTCACCGTGCCACCGCCGGCGTGCCGCTGGTATTGCACGGCTCCTCCGGCGTTCCCGATGCCGACCTGACTCGGGCGGTCGAGGCCGGCATGACGAAGGTCAACATCGCCACCAGCCTCAACGTCGCCTTCACCGAAGCCGTGCGGGCTTACCTGGCCGAGCACCCGGACGTGGTCGACACCCGCAAATACCTCGCGCCCGGCCGGGACGCGGTCGCCGCCGAAGTGGAACGGCTGCTGCGCGACGTGCTCAAAGCCTGCTGAGCGGAATCGCCGGCGAGGCCGGGTGAGTGAACAGCTGGCTGGGCACGGCCTCGCGATCGGCGCATGAGGTCGAGGGCCCTCTACACTCCCGGCATGCCCTGCGTGTGGTCGACCGGCGCGTGCCCGTGACCAGTACGCGTGCTGACGTCGCACGGCTCGCCGGTACGTCGCCGTCGGTCGTCAGCTATGTGCTCAACGGCGGGCCTCGCAACGTAGCCGCCGCGACTCGGGAACGAGTCCTCGCCGCGGTCGCCGAGCTCGACTACCGGCCCAATACGGTGGCACGCTCCTTGCGGATGGCACGCGGGCACGCACTGGGCATCGTGGTACCGGACAACGCGAATCCGTTCTTCGCCGACCTTGCGCGGGCGGTGGCCGAGGCCGCGTTCGACCGTGGCTATCCGCTGCTACTCGGCAACGCCGCCGACGATGATCGACTGACCCTCCGCTATCTACACGCGTTTTCCGACCGATCCGTCGAAGGGGTCGTCCTGATCCCGACATCGACGGCGAAGTCGCTCGTCGACGAGGTCGCTCGCTACGAGCGGCCGGTCGTGGTGGTGGACCGGGTGCTCGACCTGCCGGGCCGTGCCGTGGTCACCTCCGACGGCTTCGGCGGTGCGATCGGCGCGGTCGAGCACCTGATCGACCACGGGCATCGCAGCATCGCCTGCCTGTGCGGCCCGCGTGGATCGGCGACATCCGAACGCCTGCGGGGATATCGCGCCGCGCTTCGGCGGTCGGGCCTGCCCGCCGGCGACGTGGTGCGGTCGGCCTTCGGCGAAGCCGCCGGGTACGCCAGCTTCGCCGCGTTGACTGCATCCGGCCCGACCGCGGCGTTCGTGACCAGCGACCTGCAGGCCATCGGCGTGCTCCGGGCTGCGCACGACCGCGGCGTGCGCGTTCCCGACGACCTGGCCGTCGTCTCCATCGACGGCGTCGCCGGCGGTGCGTTCACGGTGCCCGGCTTGACCACGATGGCGCAGGACGTCACGCGGCTCGGAGGCGACGCCGTGGAGCTGCTGCTGCAGTCGATGGCAGGACAGCCGGTCGCCGCCGAGCGGCGGGTCGTGCCGGTGCGACTCGTCCGCCGTGGCTCGTGCGGCTGTCCGGACACACTCCCGGGCCGACAGCCCGCGCCAGCCGGCTGCTGACCGGCTCCGGACATCGCTGCCGAACTGGCGCAGATCTCAGTTGCATGGCGTTTGGTAGCTGCCTAGGCTCGCGCATCAACACGAGTTGACAACTCTTTCACAGCGGCGCGCAGCGCCGGGCTGGGGGACCCGTCGATGGTCGAATCGTCTATGCCGGCACGCGTGCTCACCCGCCGGCGCCTCCTGCGCAGCGCCGCCGTGACCTCGGCCGGCCTGAGCGTGCTCGCCGCATGTTCGAGCAACGGCTCGCCGACCGGCGCGTCGACGCCCACCGGAACACCCGGTGCACCGCAGCCGGCATCGCCGAAGGCCACCACCACCTCCTCGTCGGGCCGTTCGACCAAGGGCTCCTCCCGCACCCCACTGCCGCCGCCGAAGACGCTGCGGGAGTCGCCCCAACTGGCCGCAAAGGTCAAGGCCGGCAAGCTGCCTGCCTTGCACGACCGGCTACCCGAAGACCCCTACGTCATCCCGCACCACTGGTGCACGCGAGGTGAGTACGGCGGCGACCTGAAGATGAGCATGTCCGACACCGGGTCGTCGGCGATGTATGAGTACAACTACGGCAACTCGTTCGTGCGCTACCTCAACGACGGCCTCGACATCGGCCCCGGCTTGGCGAAGTCCTGGCAGGTCAATGCGGATTCCACCCAGTTCACTTTCCACTTCCGCCGCGGCCTGAAGTGGTCCGACGGTAAACCGTGGACCACCGCCGACGTCATGTACTGGTGGGAGGACATGGTTCTGGACCCGCGACACACCGCCGCGCCGCCCGATGACACCCGGGACGGTCGCGACGCGGTGGCCACGGTGACCGCGGTGGACGACTACACGCTGCGGCTGACGTTCAAGTCCCCGGCACCGGCGGCGGTCGAACGCATCGCCGCCTGGGTCAACGGCAACAACGGCAGCAACGGCGCGGTCTGGGTCGTGCCGCGTCACTACATCAAGCAGTTCCACCCGAAGTACAACCGCAAGATCGACCCCGACAGCAATTGGCAGGTCAAGCACGACCAAAAGCTGCTCTGGCTGCGCAACCCGGACTGCCCTACCCTGGTCGGCTGGCATTGTGCCGAATACCACGACGGCCGGTCCGTCGTCCTCGAGCGCAATCCCTACTACTACGCGGTGTCCGCACAGGGCGATCAGCTTCCCTACATCGACCGCATCCAATGGACCTGTACCCAGGACCCGCAGGTACAGCTGCTGCAGTTCACCACGTCGAAAGTCGACTACGTGCACGGCGGCCACACCGCCCTGACGCTGGCGGACTTCTCGACGTTGAAGAAGGCCGAGGCCAGCGGGACCGGCCTGCACGTCCGAACCTGGGACTCGGGCTCTGGCACCGGCTCGGTGACCTTTCTCAACTTCGACTCGCCGGACAAGAAGTGGCGCACCCTGCTGGCTGAGCAGAAGTTCCGGCTCGCCCTCTCGCATGCCTTCAACCGGCCCGAAGCGCGCAAGGTCATCTACTTCCAAACCGGCGAGCTGACCACGGGCACCTTGAGCACCAAAGGACCGCTGTTCAACGCCACGGCCAAAGGAAAGCGTTACTACAAGCAGTGGCGCGACGCCGCCGACCAGTACGACCCGAAGCTGTCCGCGAAACTCCTGGACGAGCTGGGGGTCAAAGACCGCGACGGCGACGGTATGCGTGAATACCCCGACGGCAGCAAGCTGACCATCAGGCTCGACTACCCGGCCGACACCTCGAACGAGCACAAGTCCAAGTGCATCCAGCTGGCCCGCGACTGGACCGCCGTCGGCTGCAAGACCGTGGTGAACCCGATGCCGCCGGCCGCCTACGGCGATGGCTGGGGCCGCGGCCAGCTGACCGCGTACACGGCCTGGGAATCCAGTGACAGCAATGTGCTCGTCTACCCGAACTTCGTGATCCCGATCCAGACCGCCGGCTGGGCGCCGCTGACCGGGCAGGGATACGCGATGCGGCTGTCCGCCCCGGACGAGCTGCGCAAGCAGGCCGACGTCAACCCGTGGAAGCGCAAACCGCCGTTCGTCACGAAGGCCGACGGTCTGCCGATGGCCGACGAGCTGGCGCGCCTGCAAGACACCTACGACCGTGCCCGGGTGGAACCGGATCCGGCCAAGCGCGCGAACATCATCTGGCAGATCATCAAGCAGCACATCGACAAGGGCCCCTACTTCCTCGGCGTCGTGTGCAACTACCCGCAGCCGGTGCTGACCCACCCCGACCTGCGCAACGTCCCCGACCGTGACCAGCTTGCCCTTGGCGGCTGGGTCAATCCGTGGGTCACGCCGTCGCCGGCCGTCTACGACCCTGAGGTGTACTACTGGCACGATCCTGGGCAGCATGAGATCTGACCCGACGCCAGCTGCCGCCGCACCGACTCTGGAGACGTGATCTCGTGACGACCGTTCCTGCCACTTCGACGAACGCGACGCTCCTGCCGGCCGACTACGCCGAACGGGTCTATGCCGGCACGTTGGGCAAGGTGCTCGGGGTCTACCTGGGCCGGCCGTTCGAGGGGTGGTCGCATACCCGCATCGCCGACCGCCTCGGTGACGTCGACTACTACGTACACGACAAGGTCGGGGTCCCGCTGATCGTCGCCGACGACGACATCTCCGGCACCCTCACGTTCATCCGCGCGCTGCCCGACCACGGCAACAGCCCGGAGCTCACGCCGGCTCAGATCGGCGACACCTGGTTGAACTACATCGTCGAAGAGCGCGCCATCTTGTGGTGGGGCGGCCTGGGCGTGTCCACCGAGCACACCGCGTTCCTGCGGCTGCTCGACGGAGTCCGCGCACCGGAGAGCGGCTCGATCCAACGCAACGGCCAGGTGGTGGCCGAACAGATCGGTGCACAGATCTTCATCGACGGTTGGGCCATGGTGGCGCCCGGGCAGCCGGCGCTGGCCGCGGACCTGGCCCGCCGCGCCGGGCGCGTCAGCCACGACGGCGAGTCGGTACACGCGGCCGCGTTGTTGGCCGCGATGGAGGCCGCCGCTTTCGTCGAATCCGACATCGACACGTTGCTCGACACCGGCCTGGAGTTCGTCCCGGACGACTGCCTGATCGCCCGCATGATCGCCGATATCCGCGGCTGGCACCGCACCGAACCCGACTGGCGTGCCGCCCGCGACCTGCTCGACCGCGACTACGGCTACCACGCCTATGGCGGCGGCTGCCACGTCGTGCCCAACCACGGCCTGATCGTGCTCGCCCTGCTCTACGGGGACGGCGACTGGGACACGTCGATGATGATCGTCAACACCTGCGGCTGGGACACTGACTGCAACTCCGGCAACCTGGGCTGCCTGCTGGGCATCCGCAATGGCCTGGCCGCATTCGACGGCGACCGTGACTGGCGCGGCCCGGTCGCCGACCGGCTCTACCTGCCCACCGCCGACGGCGGCCGTGCGGTCAGCGACGTCGCCGCCGAGGCGATCCGCATCGCCAACATCGGACGCGCCCTGGCGGGTCAGCCGGCGCTGACGCCGAAGCAGGGCGCACGGTTCCACTTCGAGCTGCCGGGCACCGTTCAGGGATTCACGATCGACCCGGCCGCGGCCGATCGGGCTCAGCTGACGAATGTCACCGGACACAGCGCTACCGGTACGCACAGCCTGGCGATTCGCGCCGCCGACCTGACCGACCCGGTCATCGCCACCACCCCGACGTTCCTGCCGGCGGAGGCGTTCGAGAGCGGCGGCTATCACCTGCTGGCTTCGCCGACCTTGTATCCCGGGCAGCAGCTGCACGCCGTCGTCGCTGCCGACGGCGACAACCCCGCTGCCGTGCGGCTACGGCTGATCGTGCGCTACCACGGCGACGGTGACGTGGTCGAAACCCTGGCCAGCGAGCCGGTCCGGGTCGACGCCGGCGGCTCCGCCGAGCTGGCCTGGACGGTCCCCGACACCGCGACCGGCCCGGTGTGCGCGGTCGGCGTCCACCTCGAGGGCACCGGGCCGGGATCGGGCCGCCCGTCGACCGTTTACCTGGACTGGCTGACCTGGGACGGCAGCCCCGACGTCGAGCTGGGCCGCTCGACTGGTGACGGCGCCATGTGGCGCCGGGCCTGGGTGGATGCGACCGACCGGGTCTATCCCGGTGACCAGGCTGCCCCGTTCAACCTGGTGCACAACCGTGGCCGCGGCCTGCTGCTGCACGGCACCCAGGAGTGGCGTGACTACGACGTCAGCGTCGACGTGACCCCGCACCTGGCCGAAGCGGCCGGCTTGGCCGCCCGGGTCCAGGGCCTGCGGCGCTACTACGCCGTGCTGCTCGACCGGCACGGCACCGCCAGCCTGGTCAAGCGTTACGACACCGACGAGCAGGTGCTCGCGCAGGCACCGGTGCCGTGGACGCTCGACCGTGTCTACCGGCTGTCGCTGCGCGTCGTGGGCGACGAGCTGGCCGCATTCCTCGGCGAAAACGAGCTGTTCCGGGTGCGCGACGACGCCCTTACCATCGGCGGCATCGGGCTGGTCCTCGACGAGGGGCACGTGCTGTTCGGACCCGTGCGGGTGCGGCCGGCCCGGTGATCCGAGCCGCTAGCCTTGCCCGGTGACCGAGATAGAGATCGGACGTGGCAAGCGCGGCCGGCGCGCGTACTCCTTCGACGACATCGCGATCGTCCCGTCGCGGCGCACCCGCGACCCGGAGGAGGTGTCGGTGTCCTGGCAGATCGACGCCTACCGGTTCGAGCTGCCGATCGTCGCCGCGCCGATGGACTCGGTGATGTCACCGGCCACCGTCATCGCGCTCGGTCAGCTCGGCGGGCTCGGCGTGCTGAACCTGGAAGGTCTGTGGACGCGGTATGAGGATCCGCAGCCCTTGCTCGACGAGATCGCCCAGCTGCCCGACGACAACGCCACCTCGCGGATGCAGGAGATCTACGCGGCGCCCATCCAGCCGGAGCTGATCACCAAGCGGCTGTCGCAGATCCGCGACGCCGGGGTCACGGTCGCCGGTGCGTTGTCTCCGCAACGGACCAACCAGTTCTGGCGCACCGTCGTCGACGCCGGGGTCGACCTGTTCGTCATCCGCGGCACCACCGTGTCGGCCGAGCACGTGTCCGGCAAGACCGAGCCACTCAACCTCAAACGGTTCATCCACGAGCTGGACGTGCCGGTGATCGTCGGCGGTGCCGCCACCTACCAGGCCGGCCTGCACCTGATGCGGACCGGGGCGGCCGGGGTGCTCGTCGGTTTCGGCGGCGGCGCCGCGCACACCACCCGCGGCGTCCTCGGCGTCGCCGTTCCGATGGCCAGCGCGGTGGCCGACGTCGCCGCCGCCCGACGCGACTACCTGGACGAATCCGGTGGCCGGTACGTGCACGTCATCGCCGATGGCTCGGTGGGCCGATCCGGCGACCTGACCAAGGCGGTGGCGTGCGGTGCCGACGCGGTCATGCTGGGCTCGCCGCTGGCCCGTTCGGTGGACGCGCCCGGGCACGGCGTGCACTGGGGCATGGAGGCGCACCATCCGGAACTGCCGCGCGGCTCGCGGGTGCGGCTGGCGCCGATCGGCTCGATGCACGACATCTTGTTCGGCCCGTCGCACGCCGCCGACGGCACGATGAACTTCGTCGGAGCGCTGCGCCGGGCCATGGCCACCACCGGCTACACCGATCTGAAGGAGTTCCAACGCATCGAGGTCGTCGCGGGCTGAGGGTGTAGACGCGTGCGGACGGACCTGCTGCTCCCGGCCGGCAGCGTGCTGCTGCACATCGGCCCCTACAAGACGGGCTCGACCTCGGTTCAGTTCGCCTTGTTCGCTCGCCAGGACGAGCTGCGTGAGCGCGGCGTGCTGTTTCCCGGCAAGACCCATCGGCAGCGGCGTCCCGGCTGGGGCGTGATGGGCTGGAAGCCCCGCGGCCGCATGGGCGGCACCATCGACGAGTGGGACGCGCTGGTGACGAGCCTGCGCGAGGT
>Ga0164242_10006891_pt1 | contig 12467 bp, 9 predicted proteins | sample OricomgcompostMG_FD_108783 | JGI IMG/M metagenome (GOLD analysis project Ga0164242, IMG submission 108783) | Miracle-Growth compost microbial communities from Emeryville, California, USA - Original compost - Miracle growth compost (MG) ... | reverse complement strand
TCGGCGATGATCCCGAACACGATCAGCGCGCCCGAGGGCGGCACCAGCGACCCCAGCGTCCCGCCGGCGGCGAGCGCGCCCGTGGCGAAGGACGGCGCGTAATTCGCTTTGCGCATTTCCGGCAGTGCGACCGAAGTGATCGTCGCCACCGTCGCCAGACTCGACCCGCTGATCGCGCCGAACCCGGCGCACCCGCCGATCGAGGCCATCGCCAGGCCGCCGCGGCGATGGCCGACGAAGCGCGCGGCGACATCGAAAAAGTCCCGGCTCGCGCCGGCGGCGAAGCACAAATGCGCCATCAGCACGAACAGCGGCAACACGCCGAGTTCATATTGGCTGATCGTGCCGAAGGTGACGACGCCGGCCTTGATCAGCGCCGCTTCGGGCGACAGCAGCAGCGCCAGCCCGGCCACCGCCACCAGGGCGAGACCGGCGCCGATCGGCACGCCGAGCGCCAGCGCGCCGAGCAGCACGAGAATGCCGATCCCACCAATGGCTTCGGGGGCGACCACCATCATCGCCGGCGCACCAGGCGGTGTGTGAAAACCGCCGCGCAGAGCAGACAGCCGACGATCCAGAAGACGCGGAACCAGCGGACCGGCAAGCCGAGCACCTCGGTCGTCTCGTGCCCGTTCCACAGGTCGCTCGCCAGCCAGACCGATCCCGCTGCCAGCACCAGGAAGACGACGACGCAGAGCGCGTCGGCAAGTCGGTCCAGTCGCGCGGCGGCATCCGGGCCGAGCCGTTCGAGCAGGATGCGCACGCAGGCATGGCCATGGTCGAGCGCGGTGATCAGCAGCGCCGAAGTCGCCGCGACGACGATGCACATCTCGACAATCTCGATCGTCCCCAGGATCGTGAAGCCGAGGTGGCGGCCGGCCACCGACAACGAATCCGTCGCCATCGCGATCAGCAGCGCGGCCGATCCCAATCCCAGCGCGAGCCGACGCAAGGGGCCGCGCGCCGATGGATCGGGCGATGCTCCGGTCACGTCGCCAAACTCGACGACGCCGTGGCTTTCGGTAAGTGGCGGTTCGGGAGCGACCGGGTCAGCCATGCGTCGACCCATTGCCTGTGCAGGCGGCACCCTCTAGGCCGATAGCGTGCAGAAACGATCCGAACCCGAGCCGGTGGCGAACGGCGAAACGCTGGGTCTTGGCCGGCTGGGCGATTTCGTCGGGTTCCGGCTGAGGCGCATCCAGAATCAATTGTCGCGGGAATTTGCCGGAGAAACGCAGAAATACGGCCTGCGCCATGGCGAATTTTCCGCGCTTGCGATCATCGCCGCCAATCCGGGATTGTCGCAGATGATGCTGGCGCGCGAGGTCGGTCTCGACAAATCGGCCGCGGTGTCGGTGATCGACGACCTCGAGCGGCTTGGCTTTGCCGAGCGGCGCCGTCTTCCCGCGGATCGGCGCCGTCATGCCTTGTACGCGACACCCGCGGGCGAGACCGCGCTGACGGCGATGTTCGATAAGCTGAAGAGTGTCGAGCATGACGCGCTCGACGCGCTGGAACCGTCCGAATTGCACGTACTCAACACCCTTCTCGACCGAATCTATCGGGCCACCTTCCACGGCTAGCGTCGGAGGACCCGACGAAGCGCGCCGGACCGGCACCCTCCGCCGAGCTTGATCCTGCCGGCCGCCGCGGTCAAAATTTCACCGACGCGCTGACCGAAATCAGCCGGCCGATCGGGTTCGCCATGGTCGGATCGAAGCCGCCGCCGCCATTGGGACTTTCCGGAATATCGACGAACGGCGGATCGGCATCGAACAGGTTGGCAATATCGAGTGCGAGCGTCAGGCCGCCATTGCCGGCGATGCCGCCTTCGAATTGATGCGACAGGTGGAGATCGAAGGTTGAATAGGAATCCACCGTCTGCGTCGGCGTCACCCGATCGTTCTTATAGGCGTTGGTGAAATTCCAGAACAGCATTGCCGTGTTGCGCGCGTCGCTGTAGCCGAACGAGCTGCGCGAGCGGAAACGGGGCGGGTTGTAGATGGTGTTTAGGCTGTCGGTCAGCGCGGCGGATGCTGAGACGGCGGTATCGTATTTGGTGAAATAGGTGCCGTTGGTCGCTACACGGAAATGCCCGATCCGATAGCTCGCCTGGAAGTCGATGCCTTGGGCGAGCGTTTTACCCGCATTGATGTTGTTGCCGTAGACGAACAGCGTCGGGTTGCTGGGGAGCACGCCGAACACCGGATATCCGGCCGCCACGAACGACTGGATGATGCTTGCCGCCTGCGCGCCCTGAACGATCCGGTCGGCATATTTGGCCTCGGACGAGGGGCTTTGCAGGATCGACAGGTCGGACAGGATGCTGTTGACCTGCCCCGTATAGTTCACGTTGAAATAATTGACGCTGAGCCTCAGGCCGCTCAGCGACGGCGGCGCGATATCGGCGCCCAGCGACCAGGTGCGCGCATGTTCCGGCGTGAGGGGGTTGCCATCGGCGTAACCGGACAGCGTGGCACCCGTGACCACGCCGTTCGGGGTTTGATAGTTCTGGATGAACAAGGCACTGACCGCGCCGTGAACCTGGGTCAAAATCGGCGCGCGGAACGAGGTGCCGTAGCTGCCGTGCAGCGTGACGCCTTCGATTGGCTCCCAGTTCACGCCGATCTTGGGATTGCGTGATGTTCCGACGTCGGAATAATGGCTGATGCGGCCCGCCAGCGACAGATCGAGCCGCCGGATGCCGGGCACGGCGTTGCCGGGGCCGAAAATCGGAACGCGCAATTCGCCATAGACGGACTTGATCGTCCGCGAGGAATGGGAGCGCGATGACGAAAGGGCGTCCAGCGTGCCGGTATCGAGGCCGGTGAGGATACTGTCGTGGACGATCGAGCCGCCGATCGCCATCCGCACCGCGCCGCCCGGCAGGGACAGGAGCGATCCCGAGAAGTTGACCTCGCCCTGCTGCTGCTTGTTGGTTCCGGGCGCGCCGAACACGCTGTTGAAGATGCCGCCGAGCACCGCGTCGCTATTGGAGCCGAACGGGTTCAGCGCGGTAGAGGGATCGCTGCTGGCGAGCGCCGCGGCCAGGGCACCGTTGTTGATCCCGTGAATCGACCGGCTGAGGCTCTTGTTGCGGCCATAGGTGTAGCTGGCGTCCATTTCCCAGTCGGCAAACATCTTCCAGTTGACGGCGCCGGTGGCCTGGAACGTCCTTGAATAGCCGGACGAGACATTGAGGGGCGCCTGCCCGCCGAAATTGGTCTGAACCTGCTCAGAGGTCGCGGCGACGCCCGGCGGCAGGAGGAAATAGGGATTGGTGTCGGGCACGGTCAGGGTCCCGGTGGCGATCGCCGGATGGTAGCTGAACGACCTCCTCGAATAGAGCGCATCGGCGGTCAGCGTGATCCGCGAGCCGATGTCCTGCGTCAGCGAGCCCATGACGCTGTCGTGCTTCTGCGCGGGTATGAGGTCCTGGGTCTTGAGCTGGTCGCACTTGTTCGCCGTCCCGGCGGCAAGGCCGGGCATCGCATAGCTGGTGCCGCCGATCAGGATGTTGGGCGAGGCGCATTGGAAGCCGCGATAATCGCCGCCCCCGCGCCCGGTGAGGTCGGCGCGATAGAAGCTGCGGTCACTGCCGTTCAGCGCGGCGTGGCCGTTATGCTCATAGGACAGCGTCAGATTGCCAGTCGACCAGCTATGGCCGGCGATAATGCCGAGATTGTATTCGTTATAGGCATTGTCCCTGGCGAGGCCGTATTGCGCCTTGGCCTCGACGCCGTTGAAACGACGACGGGTGATCAGGTTGACGACGCCGGCGATCGCATCCGATCCATAAATGGCCGATGCGCCATCGGCGACGACCTCGACCCGTTCGAGCGCGATCGTCGGGACATCGTCAGGGTCCGGCAAGCCGCCGGACGATCCGGATTCGACGATGCGATGGCCGTTCAGCAGCGTCAGCGTCGCATAGGGGCCGATATCGTGAATGTTGAAGCCCGAGGCGTAAGTGATGTTGCCGGCGCCGCCTGACGTGCTCCGGCTGTTTTCGGTCACGCCCTGGTTCACGATCTGGGGCAGGTCCTGAACGAGCTGATTGACGCTGGTGGCGCCCGATTCGGTCAGATCGGCGCGGGATTGCTGAATGATCGGCGATCCCACCGGCGCGACGCCGCGGATGCGGCTGCCGGTGACTACGATGTCGTTCGCAGGCGGCTGACTGGTTTGCGCGCCGGTGATCGACGCCTGATCGGCCGGCGCCGCGTGGCCCGATGGGGCCTGCTGATCGCCCGCCGGGGCGGTCTGGCCATAGGCCGCACCGGCATAGATCAGCGCGAAGCCCGCGACGCTCGATTTCAATGTCGCGGCGAACGGCCGCGTCTTGGAAGTCAACATGTCCCTCTCCTGCTTGGCCTTATTGCGCCGGCGCGACGAAACGGACCGGCGTTATGAATGGGATGGCGATCGAGGAGGCGGTGCCCCCGGTGAGTGTCAGATGCCTGGCGAGGTGATCCTTGACCTCGGCCAGATTGCGCTGGCGCGGATCGGCGCCGGCAATCGCCACCCGCAGGCGATGGCCTGCCTGGACCGTGTATGATCGCGGCGACAGTGCGAAACGCAGCGTCACCGGCGCGCCGGGCATCAGCGGCGACACGTCGCTTTCCAGGCCGGAATGATAGGGGAGGCCCAGATTGTCATAGGGCGCGGTGCCCGGCTTGCGATGGCTGCCGGCGAGGCGCCCCATCGCCAGCACGGAAGCAGCGCCGTCGGGCGCGACATCCTCGAGATAAGCGAAGACGTCGACGTCAGTCGCGTCGGCGGCGGCGCGGATGGTGGCGACCGGATACCCTTCAATCGTCGCCGGCGCGGCGAGCGGCGCGGTAGTGAAGGTCAGTGCGTGCGCATCGGGCGATTTCGGCCAGAAGGTGAAATAGGCGTCGTCCGCGACATCATAGTCGATCGCGTAATCGACCGTTGTCGAGGCCGGAGCCGCCGGCGTGAGGGTGCCGACCGATTCCGATCCGCTCGGCATTCCCAGGAACAGCGACACGCGCTGGACGCCTTGGCCCGGCAGCTTGTTGGAACGGATGAGGTCGCCGCCCGCGCCATTTTCCCGCCACCAGGCATATTTCGGTTCCTCATCGATCCCGTTCCGGATGCCTTTCAGATAGCGATCGAAGAAGCGCTTCTGGATGGCGTTGATGTCGAACTGCTTGGGCGGCACGCAATGCATACCAGGGCCGATGATCATCTTCGCCGGTAGATTGGCGGCGGCGCGGATGATCTGCTCGGTCGGCTCGTCGGTCCAGTTGCCCCAGAGATACCAGGCAAGCCCCGGCTTCGCCATCGCAGCGGCATGGGTATAGGGGCCGACCTCCTCCCAGAATTTCGTGCCGGTATATTTCGATACGCTGTCGCGATAGGGCATGCCGTACCACAAGCCCGCCATCGGCGTGTTCCCGGCGTGCTGCGCCACTGCCTCCTTCAGCAACTTGCCGTCCGGATCGGCATCGACGGGAACGCTGGCGAGGTCGACCGACGGCGGCTCGTCGGGCCGCGTGTTGAACTGCGCGGTGATGCCGCCGCGGCGCACGAAGGTATATTTGTCCCAATCGGTGGCGGCGGCGAACACCGCCTTCAGCGCCGGCGGCCGCGCGCCGGCAACCAGCATCGCGCTGCCGCCGAGATAGGAGCAGCCGATCATCCCGACGTTGCCGGTGGTATACGGCTGATGCGCCAGCCACTGCACGATTTCGGCACCGTCCTCCGCCTCGGTCTGGTCGAGGAAACCGCGGCGATGACCGAATGATGCGCCCTTGCCGCGAACATCCGCGGTGGCGACGACATAGCCGTCGTGGACAAGATCGCGCAGGCCGAATTCCGGCGAGTCGATCAGATCGACGACCTTGCCGTCCTTGAAATAGCGCGCGCGATAGGGCGTGAAGGCGAACACGACCGGTTCCTTGACGGCCACCGGCTTGCCCTCCTCGGCCGGGCGATAGACGTTGACGGCGAGCTTCACCCCGTCGCGCATCGGCAGATAGAAAGAGTGCCGCGCGACCAGCGGATCGGGCGCCGGATGGGCAGGGGGAGCGGCCTGCGCCAACGATGCGGCGGGCATCGCCAGCGTGGCGAGCAACGCAACGCTATTCGCCCATCGCGCGACCCGTTGTGCTCCCACCATGGACGCCTCCTCTCCCCACGCCGTTCTGTGCGGCTATTGATATGGGGTATATCAAAATGGTATGAAACCACAACTGTTATATTTAGAAACAAAACTATGGATTTGGCACAGACGCGGCTTGGGCTCATCGGGATTGCGCTGCGTTCGCGCCAATCTCGAAATGGGCGCGCTCGTTCAGAGGGTGGGCGAGGATATCGGCGGCTGGGCGATGATCGCCCCTTGCTCCGCCCGGCAACCTCCATCACAAATGATGGAAGGCATCCGCAGGGTGCAGGCGATCGCGGCTAAGGGGGTTTGGCAATGACGGATGAAGCGGAAGCGCTGGTCGATATCGGCGTTTTGTCGGATCTCGTCGGCTATCATCTACGCCGGGCGACCAATGTCGCCGTTGCCGATTTCATGCGGGCGGTCGGTGATACCGGAATGCGGCAGGTTCTGTTCGGTATCTTGTCGATCGTCGAGCGCAATCCCGACATCAATCAAGGCGCGGTGGGCCGTAGCCTGGGGATCAAGCGCGCCAACATGGTCGCGCTCATTACCGAACTGGTTGATGGCGGCCTGCTCGACCGGCGCGTGTCGGCCGAGGACCGGCGCGCTTTCGCGCTCCGCCTGACAGCCAAGGGACGTCGCTTGTACGAAGATAGCCTCGCCCGCATCCGCGCGCATGAGGCTACGCTGCTGTCGGATTTCACGGCCGAGGAGCGCGCCTTGTTGATCTCGATGCTCAGCCGCATCGAGGCCAACGAATCCTGATTCGCTGCCGGCGGCCTCGTCGGCGCCGCTGATCGAAACGTGACGACCGTTCGCGGCTCCCCCTTGTGGCGCAGCCGTTGCCGTGCCTTGCCTGGCGCGTTTGGCCATATTGACGCGCGCCGTAATACGTTATAGCAAATAACAATTAACAGGAGGATGCGATGGCGGCGCAAGTGACATTGTCGATCGGCGGCAAAGCGCAGGAGGCAGCGCGCAGTTTTGATCGTCTGGACCCGGTGACCGGCGTCGTGGCGACCACTGCGGCGGCGGCAAATGCAAAGGAGGCGAGCGACGCGGCCGACGCCGCAGCAAAGGCGTTCCCCGCCTGGTCGCAGCAGGGCCCCAACGCGCGCCGCGCGCAATTGATGAAAGCGGCCGATGCGCTCGAGGGCAAGGCCGATGCGTTCGTCGACGCGATGATGGGCGAAACCGGCGCGACCGAAGGCTGGGCGCGCTTCAACCTGATGCTGGCAGCCGGCATGATCCGCGAGGCGGCGGCGCTGACCACGCAGATCGGCGGCGAGGTGATCCCCTCGGACAAGCCCGGCTGCGTCGCGATGGCGTTGCGCGAGCCGGCCGGCGTCGTGCTTGGCATCGCGCCGTGGAACGCGCCGATCATTCTCGGCGTGCGCGCGATCGCGGTGCCGCTCGCTTGCGGCAATACCGTCGTCCTCAAGGCGTCGGAGCAATGCCCGCGCACCCATGCGCTGATCGTCGAGGCGCTGGTCGAGAGCGGGCTTGGCGGCGGCATCGTCAATCTCGTCACCAATGCGCCCGAGGATGCCGGCGAGGTGGTCGGCGCGCTGATCGATCATCCGGCTGTGCGCCGCATCAACTTCACCGGATCGACCGAAGTGGGCCGGATCATCGCCAAGCGCGCCGCCGAGCATCTGAAGCCGGTGCTGCTGGAGCTTGGCGGCAAGGCGCCGCTGATCGTGCTCGATGACGCCGATCTCGACGAGGCGGTCAAGGCGGCGGCGTTCGGTGCGTTTATGAACCAGGGCCAGATCTGCATGTCGACCGAGCGGATCATCGTCGTCGACAGCGTGGCCGATGCGTTCGTCGCCAAATTCAGGGAGAAGGTCGGCGCGATGCCGGTCGGCGATCCGCGCGAGGGCAAGACCCCGCTCGGCGCGGTGATCGACCGCAAGACGGTCGATCACGTCCGCTCGCTGATCGCCGATGCGGTGGGGCAGGGCGCCGAGCAGGTCGTCGGCTGCGACGCGGACGGCGTGCTGATGCCCGCGCATGTCATCGATCACGTGACGCCGGCGATGAAGCTGTTCCGCGACGAGAGCTTCGGCCCCGTCGTCGGCATCGTCCGCGCGCGTGACGAGGCTCATGCCATCGAGCTTGCCAACGATACCGAATACGGTCTTTCCGCCGCCGTGTTCACTCGCGACACCGCGCGCGGCCTGCGCGTGGCGCGGCAAGTGCAGTCGGGCATCTGCCACGTCAACGGCGCGACCGTGCATGACGAGGCGCAGATGCCGTTCGGCGGCGTCAAGGCGTCGGGCTACGGCCGGTTCGGCGGCAGGGCCGGGATCGACGCCTTCACCGAACTGCGCTGGATCACGATCGAGACCCAGCCCGGCCATTATCCGATCTGAGGCTGGCGCGTGGCAGGGCATCCGACATTGGCGAGCGATTCGCCGCGCGCTGCGGCGCCGTCGCTGGCGTGGGCGTTCACCGCGGTGGTGACAGTCGCCGCGCCGGTCGAGCTTGGCCTCGTGCGCGGCGCGCGGCGGCGGGCGATCGCCATCACCGGCGGGCGGGTCCACGGGCCCCGGCTGACCGGCGCGGTGCTGGCCGGCGGCGGCGACTGGCAGGACGTGCGCCCCGATGGCGTGACCGCGCTGGAGGCGCATTATGCGATCCGCGCCGACGACGGCACGGTGATCGAGGTGGTCAACGCGGGGCTGCGTATCGCCTCTCCCGAGGTGAGCGAGCAACTCGCGCGCGGCCGGCCGGTGGCGGCGGACGCATATTATTTCCGCACCGCGCCGCGCTTCACCGTCGCCGACGGGCCGCACGGCTGGCTGTCCCGCACTCTGTTCGTCGCGAGCGGCCTGCGACGCCCCGACGCCGTGGAAATCGATTTTTATTCAATAGCCTGATTGTTGAGTTGGAAGGAATTCGAGCAATGACCGAACGTGCCGAGGCGGATACCGTCGCCTATGACATCGAGAACCGCATCGCCTGGGTGCGCTTCAACCGCCCTGAGAAGCGCAATTGCATGAGCCCGAAGCTCAACCGGCGGATGATGGAGGTGCTCGACGAACTCGAATATCGCGATGACGTCGGCGTGCTGGTGCTGACCGGCGAAGGCACCGCCTGGACCGCCGGCATGGACCTCAAGGAATATTTCCGCGAGACGGAGGCGAAGGGGTTGGGCGCGGTGCGTGGTGCACAGCGCGAGAGCTACGGCTGGTGGCGGCGGCTTCGCTGGTATCAGAAGCCGACCATCGCGATGGTCAACGGCTGGTGCTTCGGCGGCGGCTACGGCCCGCTGTTCGCCTGCGACCTCGCCTTCGCGGCGGAGGATGCGCAGTTCGGCCTCAGCGAGATCAACTGGGGCATCCTGCCCGGCGGCGGCGCGTCGAAGGTCATCACCGAGCTGACCAATTTCCGCAACGCCATGTACCACGCGATGATGGGCGAGAACATCACCGGCAAGACCGCCGCCGATTGGGGGCTGGTCAACGAGGCGCTGCCCGCCGGCAAGCTCAAGGATCGCGTGACCGAGGTGGCGACCGTGCTGCTCCAGAAGAACCCGGTCGCGCTCAAGGCGACCAAGGACGCGCTGCGCCGCGTGCGCGAGATGACCTACGACAATGCCGAGGACTATCTGGTCCGCGCGCAGGAGGCGGCCAACAGCTTCGATAATGACGGTCGCAAGGAGGGCATTCGTCAGTTCATCGACGAAAAGAGCTACAAGCCGGGCCTCGGCGCCTACGACCTATCCAAGCAGACGGCCTGAGCGGCAAGATGACGGACGGCATGGTGATCGACCGCCCCCGCACCGCCGGCGCGCTCGACCGGCTGCTGAGGCCGCGATCGGTGGCGATCGTCGGCGCGTCGGACAAGCCCGGCGCGCTCGGCGCCTCGGTGCTGACCAACCTCGAGCGCAATCGCTTCGCCGGCGCGATCTATCCGATCAACCCGAAGCGAGAGACGATCGGCGCGCACCGCTGCCTACCTTCGGTCGAGGCACTGCCCGAAGGAGTCGATGCCGCGGTCCTGGCGATCCCGCGCGCCGCGGTGCTCGACACCGTCCGGGCGCTCGCGGCGCGCGGGGCCGGCGCGGCGGTCATCTTCTCGGCCGGCTTTGCCGAGGGCGGCGAGGCGGGCGCGGCCGAGCAGCGCGAGATCGCGCGGATTGCCGCCGAAGCCGGCATGGTGATCGAAGGCCCCAATTGCCTCGGCTGCGTCAATTATCTCGACGGCGTGCCGCTGACCTTCGTCGAGACCGACGCGCGCGCGCCACGGGGCGCCGAGGGAATCGGCATCGTCTCGCAATCGGGCGCGATGGCCGCGGTGCTGGCGACGATGCTCGCCAGCCGCGACCTCGATCTCACCTTCTCGATCTCGACCGGCAACGAGGCGGCCTCGGGCGTCGAGGATTATGTCGACTATCTCGTCGGCGATCCCGCCACCTCGGTGATCGCGATGATCGTCGAGCAGTTCCGCAAGCCCGCGCGCTTCCTCGCCGCCGCCGAGCGCGCGCGTGCGGCGGGCAAGACGATCGTGCTGCTCCATCCCGGCAAATCGAGCGCCGCGCGCGAATCCGCCGCGACGCATACCGGCGCGATGGCCGGCGACTATCAGCTGATGCGCGTCAAGGTGGAGCGCGCCGGCGTGGTGTTCGCCGAGACGCTGGAGGAATTGGGCGACATCGCCGAGATCGCGCTGCGCTGTCCGCCGGTGCCGCCGGCGGGCGCGGTGGTGCTCGGCGAATCGGGCGCGTTCAAGGCGTTGACGCTGGATCTGTGCGAGGAACTGGGGCTCGATCTGCCTGCGATCAGCGATGATGACGCGCCGGCGCTGCGTGCCGCGCTGCCGGAGTTTGTCGGGGTGGGCAACCCGCTCGACCTGACGGCGCAGGGGCTGGTCGATCCCGATCTTTATGCGCGGACGCTCACGGCGCTGTTCGACGACGAACGGTTCGGCAGCATCCTGGTCGGCCTGATCCAGACCGACGCGGTGACGAGCGGCATCAAATTCCCGCCGGTGCTCCGCGCGCTTCGCGAGCATCGGCCGGCGAGGCCGGTGATCGTCGCCGGGCTGGACGAAGGCGCGCCGATCCCGGTCGATTACGTGGGCGAGTTGCGCGCGCTCGGCAGCCCCTATTTCCCCTCGACCGAGCGCGCGTTGCGAGCGCTGACGCGGCTCACCGCCCATGCGCGCCGCAACCTCGGGGCCGATGGCGGCGCGGCGCTGGCAGTGCCGGGCCTCGCCGACTGGCGGGGCGTGGTGCCCGAATATGCCGCCAAGCGCTTGCTCGCCCCGCTCGGCGTGCCATTCCCCGAGGGGCGCTTCGCCGCCACCGCGGACGAGGCCGTTGCAGCGGCCGAGGCGATCGGCGGGCGCGTGGTGATGAAGGCGCAGGCCGCCGCGCTCAGCCACAAGAGCGACGCCGGCGGTGTCGTCTTGAACCTCGCGGGCGTCGATGAGGTGCGCGCTGCGTGGGACAAGATGCACGCCGATGTCGCGCGCTACGATGCCGGTATCCGGCTCGATGGCGTGCTGATCGAGGCGATGGGTGCGCCCGGCGTCGAGCTGATCGTCGGCGCGCGCAACGATCCCGATTGGGGGCCGGCGCTGCTGGTCGGCTTCGGCGGGGTCACCGCCGAGGTGACGAAGGACGTGCGCCTGATCGCGCCCGACCTCACCGAACGGGCGATCGTCGCCGAATTGCGCAAGCTCAAGGGCGCGAGGCTGTTCGACGGCTTCCGGGGGGCGCCGAAAGCCGATCTCGCCGCCGCGGCGCGGCTGATCGCCACGCTCGGTCGTATCATGCTCGCCGAGCCGGGCATCGCCGAAGTCGATCTTAACCCGGTAATTGTCGGCGAGAATGGAGCTGTCGCGCTCGATGCGCTGATGATACTGGTAGGCTGAAACGCGCTGCGCGTCAGATTTGCGCGTCGCGGCGCCCGTGCTCGCGCAGCCAGGCTGCCGAATCGCTGGGAATCCAGCGCTCGTCGACCAGCGCGTCGACCGCGGCATCGTATCGCGCCAGATAGCTGTCGCGGTTGCCATAGAGCGCTTGCCGGCGTTCGCTCGTGAACGGCAGGCGATAGCCGAGCAGCAGGCAGTCGCCGCTGCCGACGCCATAAGCGGCGATCGGCACGCGCATGTCGGCCATGCGCAGGCCGCCAATCGCGTTCCCGTCCGGGTCGAGAGCGGCATTGCCGTCGGCGCCGGTTGCGATCAGCGGCGCGTGCGGCGGCGGTGTGCCCCGCTCCACCCAGGTGACGAGATTGTCGAAAATGCCCTCAATGAACGGCCGTGTCGGCAGGTTGTTGTTCTGCGATCCGGCGGGAAAGGCGGCGCGGCAGACCGAATCGTG
>Ga0164242_10006890_pt1 | contig 12468 bp, 10 predicted proteins | sample OricomgcompostMG_FD_108783 | JGI IMG/M metagenome (GOLD analysis project Ga0164242, IMG submission 108783) | Miracle-Growth compost microbial communities from Emeryville, California, USA - Original compost - Miracle growth compost (MG) ... | reverse complement strand
GGTCTGGGCCGCCGACTACGTGCTGGCCGACTACGGCACCGGCGCCATCATGGCGGTGCCGGCGCACGACGAGCGCGACCGGGAGTTCGCCGAGGTCTTCGGCCTGCCGATCGTGCCGGTGTATGACGCCGACCAGTCCTACGACAAGGACGCCGAGGTCGCCAAGGCGATCGCGGCGCTGGAGGCGTCGGGCCACGGCCAGGGCACGGTCAACTTCCGGCTGCGTGACTGGCTGCTGTCGCGGCAGCGGTTCTGGGGCGCCCCGATCCCGATCGTGCACTGCGGCGAGTGCGGCGAGGTGCCGGTGCCCGAGGCCGAGCTGCCGGTGCGGCTGCCCGACGACGTGAAGGGCGCCGACCTCAAGCCGAAGGGGGTCTCGCCGCTGGCCGCGCTGGCCGACTGGGTCGACGTGCCGTGCCCGCGCTGCGGCAGGCCCGCCAAGCGAGACTCCGACACGATGGACACCTTCGTGGACTCGTCGTGGTACTTCTTCCGCTACCTCTCGCCGGGTGACGACACCGAGGCGTTCTCCAGCCGGCTGGCCGCGGAGTGGGGCCCGGTCGACTTCTACCTGGGTGGCGACGAGCACGCGGTGCTGCACCTGCTCTACGCGCGGTTCTTCACCAAGGTGCTGCGCGACATGGGCCTGATCGACTGGGACGAGCCGTTCTCGGCGTACCTCTCCCAGGGCAAGGTCATCAACGGCGGCCGCAAGATGAGCAAGTCGCTGGGCAACGGCGTCAACCTCTCGGAGATGATCGACGAGTACGGCGTGGACGCGGTCCGGCTGACCCTGGTCTTCGCCAGCCCGCCGGAGGACAACATCGACTGGGCCGACGTGTCGCCCGCGGGGTCGGCGCGCTTCCTGCAGCGTGCCTGGCGGCTGGCCGGCGACGTGACCTCGGCGCCCGGCGCACCCGCCGCGAACGGGGACGTGGCACTGCGCCGGGTCACCCACAAGACGCTGGCCGAGTGCGATCACCTGATCGAGTCCTACCGCTTCAACGTGGTCGTGGCCCGCACCATGGAGCTGGTCAACGCCACCCGCAAGGCGATCGACTCCGGCTGCGGTCCGGCCGACCCGGCCGTGCGGGAGGCGGCCGAGGCGGTGGCGATCCTGCTCTCGCTGGTCGCGCCCTATACGGCCGAGGAGATGTGGGAGCGGCTCGGCCACGAGGCGACCGTGGCGCGGGTGCCCTGGCCGACGGTCGATCCCGAGCTGCTCGTCGACGAGACCGTCACCGCGGTGGTGCAGGTCCGCGGCAAGGTCCGCGCCCGGCTCGAGGTGTCGCCCTCGATCTCCGAGGCCGACCTGGAGGCGGCCGCGCTCGCCGCAGTGGAGCTCGACGGACCGGTGAAGAAGGTCATCGTGCGCGCGCCCAAGCTGGTCAACATCGTGCTCTGACGTCGAGAGGTCACTTTCGGCCCGTCGAGAGGTCACTTTCGGCGGGCCGCGTGGTCACAGGCTGAGCCAGCACACCACCGTCAGCATCGCGATCAGGCCGATGAGCAGGACGAGGCCGAACAGTTCCGGCGGGTCGTCGGCGTCCTCGCGTTCGCGGAAGTCGATCGTCATGGTCCGGCACCTGTACCCCCGGTAGGGTCTGTGCCATGCCTCGCGTCGCGGTCGTCACGGACTCCACCGCGATGGTCCCCGACGACCTGGTCGCCGAGCACGGGATCGTGGTGGTCCCGCTCCAGGTGATCATCGGCGAGGAGTGCTACGAGGAGGGCCTGCCCGAGTCGTCGCCCGCCGCGGTGGTCGCCGCGCTCGCGGACAAGACGCCGGTGTCGACCTCCCGGCCCGCCCCGGAGAAGCTGCGTGAGGTCTATGCGCGACTGGCCGAGCAGGGGTACGACGAGGTCGTGTCCGTGCACGTCTCGGGCGAGATGAGCGGCACGGTCGAGTCGGCGCGGATGGCCGCCCGCGACGCCCCCATCCCGGTGGTGGCGCTCGACACGAGGGCGGTGGGTCCGTGCGTGGGCTTCGCCGTACTCGCAGCGGTGCAGGCGGTCGCCGACGGTGCCTCGGCGAAGGACGCGGCCGCGGCGGCGTTGGCGCGCTCCTCCGTGACTCGGTCGCTGTTCTACGTCGACACGCTGGAGTACCTACGGCGTGGCGGCCGGATCGGGGCGGCCACGGCGCTGCTCGGTTCGGCGCTCGCGGTCAAGCCACTGCTGACCATCGGCGAGGGCCGCGTCGTACCGCACGAGCGGGTGCGGACGGCTGCGCGGGCGCTGTCGCGGCTCGAGGAGTTGGCGGTCGAGGCGGCGCAGGAGCGGCGGGTCGAGGTGGCCGTCGCACACATGTCCGCACTGGAGCGCGCGCAGACCCTGGTCGACTCGCTCACCGAGCGGCTCGCCGAGCAACTGGCCGCGCCGGTGCGCTGTGGTGAGATCGGCGCCGCGCTCACCGCCCACGTCGGGCCGGGCGTGCTGGCCGTGGTGGTCGCTCCGGCGCTCTGACAGGCCAGGTTCCGTCCACAGCCCACCCCTCCGACCGGCTTCTCCACAGGGGCTGTCGACATCGGTGGGTCCTGTCTGCGCGGCTTCCTAGCGTCGTCGTCATGCGAACCCGAGCCAGCACCGCCCACCAGGAAGCCGTCACCCGCCGGTTGGAGCTGTTGCGCGCCGGCCCCGATCCAGGGGAGTACGACGAGCCCGATCCGGACTGGTGGTCGGGGCACACGCTGGTGCCCGACCTCGATCCAGGACCGCCTCCAGACCCCGCCGTCTCGGCCCTGCCGGTGCCAGGGCGGCACGCGGCTCGGCGGGGCACCCCGATCGAGGCATGGGTCCCCGAGCCGCTGCGCGGCCGGATCGGCCTGGGCCCGTGGCATCTGGTCGTGATCGCGGTGCTGGTCTCCGGCGCGCTGGCGCTGACCTGCGCTCTGCTGGTGTCCCGGCGCTCGTCCGCGGTGGCGGCGAGCCCCACGTCGGCGGCCCGCTCCGCCTCACCGCTGGTGACGCTGCCCGCGACGCCGGCAGAAGCCACAGGGGCGGCGACAGGGGTAGCAACCGGCCTGAGCGTCGCGGCGTCGCCGGCCGCCTCGGGCGGAGCCGTGCCGGCCATGGTGACCGTCGACGTGGAGGGGAAGGTTCGGCGGCCCGGCATCGTGATCGTGCCGGCCGGTTCTCGAGTGACCGACGCGCTCGAGGCGGCCGGCGGCGTACCGCACCGGAAGGCACTGCGTGGCATCAACCTGGCCGCCGTCCTGACCGACGGCCAGCAGATCGTGGTCGGCTCGGGCGCCCCACAGGCCGCCGCGGTCGGCGCTGCGTCCACCACCGGTGCCAGCCCGGCCGGCGACGCGCCGGTCAACCTCAATACCGCGACCGCCGAGCAGTTGGACACGCTGCCAGGCGTCGGCCCGGTCACCGCCCAGTCGATCATCGAGTGGCGCGAGGAGAACGGCGGCTTCACCTCGGTCCAAGAGCTCCTCGAGGTCGACGGGATCGGTCCGGTGACGCTGCAGAAGCTCGCCCCGCACGTGACGGTGTGACCGATGCGCGACCTCCGGCTGCCGCTGCTCGGTGTGGCCGCCTGGGTCGGTGGCCTGGTCGCGGTGCCACTGGTCGCCCGACCGCTGCCGGGGCTGCTCGGCCTGGTGGCCGGTCTGGTCACGCTCGCGATCATCACAGTGCTGGTGGGGCGGCGGCGTCCGGAGGTCCGGCTCACGGCCCTGGCCGCGGGCCTGGTGCTGCTGGCGGTGGTCGCCGCGGCGGGCTTCCGGGCGGCACAGGTCCGGCACAACCCGGTCGTGGACCTGGCCGGCCGCGGTGCCGAGGTGGACGTGGTCTTGACGATCACCTCCGACCCGCGCGCCGTCGTCGAGGCGCACGCCACGCAACAGCTGCTGCGCGGCCAGGTCCGGCGCGTCACCGGTCGCGGCGTCACCTACACGCTGCGCACGCCGGTCGTCCTGCTCGGCGACGCCCCCTGGGCCCGGGTGCCGCTCGGAGCGACCGTCGTCACCTCCGGGCGGCTGGTCCCGGCCGACGACGCCGACGCGTCGGCGCTGCTGCTGGCACGCGACGCCCCGCGGGCGGTGCGCGCCCCGAGCGCCTGGTGGCGCGCCTCCGGGCGGGTGCGGGCATCGCTGCGACAGTCGGTCGCAAGCAGGCCGGCCGCCGAGCGGGCCATCGTCCCGGCGCTGGTCGACGGTGACGAGAGCGGGCTGGACGACGCCCTCGCCGACGACTTCCGCACCACCGGGCTGACCCACCTGCTGGCGGTCTCGGGCACCAACCTGACCCTGGTGGTGGGGTTCCTGCTGCTGGTCGCACGCGGCGTGGGCGTCCGGGGTCGCTGGCTCCATCTGGTCGCGGTGCTCGGCATCGCCGGGTTCGTGCTGCTCGCCCGCACCGAGCCCAGCGTGCTGAGAGCCGCGGCGATGGGTGGCGTTGGCCTGCTCGCCATGGGCCACAACGGTCGCGGTCGTGCCCTGCGCGGGCTGGGGGCGGCGGTGGTCGTGCTGATGCTGGTCGATCCGTCCCTGGCCACGTCGGTCGGGTTCGCCCTCTCGGTGCTGGCCACCGCCGGCATCCTGCTGCTCGGCCCGCCGTGGCGCGATGCGCTCGGCCGGTGGCTGCCGCGCTGGCTCGCGGAGGCGATCGCGGTGCCGGCGGCCGCGCAGCTGGCCTGCACGCCGCTGATCGCGGTGATCTCCGGCCAGGTCAGCCTGGTCGCCGTCGGCGCCAACCTGCTGGCCGAGCCGGCCGTGGGGCCTGCCACGGTGCTCGGCCTCCTCGGCGGCCTGACCGGGCTCGGCTGGTCGTGGCTGGGCCGGTGCTGTGGACTGCTGGCCTCGTGGTGCGTCGGCTGGATCGTCCTGGTCGCCCGGCATGGTGCGGCGCTGCCGACGGCCGCGGTCGACTGGGGGAGCGGACCGCTGGCCGTCGCGGCCCTCGTCGTCCTCACCGTCGCCCTGGGGCTGTGGCTGCCGCGGCTGCTGCGCCGACGCGGGCTCGGCATCGCCTGCTGCATGGCGCTGGTCGTCGTGGTGCTCACCCGGCTGCCGGCCCCGGGCTGGCCGCCGAGCGGCTGGGCCTACGTGGTGTGCGACGTGGGCCAGGGGGACGGCACCGTGCTCTCCACCGGTCCACATCGGGCGATCGTGATCGACGCCGGCCCCGACCCGCGGCCGATGGACGAGTGCCTCGACCGGCTGGGCGTGCGCGAGGTTCAGCTGTTCGTGCTCACCCACTTCCACGCCGACCATGTCGACGGTGTCGACGCCGTCGTGGACGGTCGGCGGGTCGACGCGATCTGGACGACCAGGCTGCAGGATCCACCCGAGGGCGTGGCGCGGCTGCAACAGGCCGCTCGCCGAGCGCGGGTGGTGCCGGTTCCGGCGCCGTACGGCGCGAGCGTGAGCATCGGCGAGGTGACCCTCCAGGTGCTGTGGCCGCTGCCGGACTCTCCGACGATGGGTCCCGGCGACGGCTCGACCGCCAACGGTGCCAGCGTGGTGCTGCTGGCCCAGACCCCCGGCCTGCGGCTGCTGCTGACCGGTGACGTCGAGCCCGACGGTCAGGAGGCGATCGCCCGAGCGCTGCCCGGCCTGCAGGTCGACGTGCTCAAGATCCCACACCACGGCAGTCGCTACCAGGACGAGGACTGGCTGCTCTCACTGCACCCGAAGGTCGCGATCGCGTCTGTGGGTGCCCACAACGACTACGGCCATCCGGCCGCATCGACGCTCGACCCCCTCGCCGAGGCCGGGGTGCGGGTGTTGCGGACCGACCGCGACGGGTCGGTCGCCGTCGTACCGTCCGCCGATGGGCCGCGGGTGGTGACGCATTGAGACGAGACCACCCGCGGCCGCGAGTGTCAGCCCAGCGGCAGCTCGGCCACCTGCATGAAGTGGTCCGAGGCGGCCTGGTCCGCGCTGGTGTAGGCGAGGTTGCGGTACCAGAACGAGCCCTGCGGGCCGTTGAACGTGAGGATCACGTCGCGGCGGAAGGGGCCGGTGGACACCGGGAAGTGGAAGTCGTTCGTGGTCGGGTACGCCTGCCCGGAGATGTTCCTGGTCGCGAACGCGTCGTAGAAACCCGCACTGATGAACGCCCGGTGCACAAGCCCCTTCGGCTTGCTGTAGATCGTGGAGTTGCTGTCACCGGCCACGATGACCTCATGGCCGCCGTCCGAGCTGGCGAGCGCCCGGGCGAGCTGGATCACGTCCGAGGCCTCCTTCGCCCTGCTCTTCTCGTCGGCGGCGCTGTTGCCGCTGTCGAGGTGGATCGACACGTCGAAGAAGCGCTTGTGGGTGGCCTTCTCCTCGAACTCGGCCCACTCCAACCACCGCGGCTGTCCCGAAAGCAGCTGCGCGCCCTGGTTGACGACGGTGTAGAGCGCCGGGTTATAGAGGATCCGGGCGCCCTGGATGCCGGTGATCGCGCCCCCTGCGGTCCGGTAGTAGTCGCCGTTGACGAGCTGGTAACCGGTGTCGGCCGCGATGTCGTGCATCTGGTAGAGGTCGTTCCCGTGCTGGCCGCTGGCCTCCTGCAGGTTCACGATGCCGGCGCCACTGTTGCGGATCGTCGCGGCAACCCGAGGCCGCCGGTTGGCCCAGGAGAACGTGCCCGTGTCGAGGTCCGCGTCACGGACGTTGAAGGTGGCGATGTCCAGGCGATCATTGCCGGTGGGGACCGCGGTCACCGGCGCCTGGATCCAATGCACCGGGCTGCTGCCGCCCTTGAGGCCGTGCTTGCGCTTGGCGTAGACCTTCACGAACGTGTAGTCGCCGGAGGCGGGCGTGACGCCGGGCGCCCGCTTGACCACGACCGACCGCTTCTTGCCCTTCACGTGATAGACGTGCCGGTCGGTGTTGAGCTTGCGCGAGGTGGAAGTGACGATCTTCCAGGGCTTGAAGTTCTTCCTCGGCCCCTTGCCCTTCCAGTGCACCTTGATCCGCCCGTCCGCGGTGTTGGTCAGCTTCACCTTGAGCGGGCCCTTGCCGTTGATGTTCTTGGGGTCGTCGCCCAGCAGGCTGCGCGCCGCCACCGGCGCCGCATGCCGCGTGCCGGCCTGGGCCACATGGGCGTCGGCCGCCGTGATGCCGAGAACGGGGACGGTGAGCGCGATCGCCGCGCCCAGCGCGACGGTGCGGATCGGAACAGACATCAGCACTCCGGATGCTTCGGGGGTGGGGGAGGCGGCCCGCCCTGGGCGCGCCGCCAACAGTCGACCTTAGCGAGTCGGATCCAGCCACGGGCCCGAACGCCGAACCTGACGGAGCGCTGTGGCAGGCTGACGGCATCATGACCAGCACACCTCGACCCGCCGACGTCCTGGCTCGCGTCACGCTGGTGACGGGCAAGGAGGAGTTCCTCAGCGAGCGCACGGTCCGGGCCGTCCGCGCCGCGGTGCGGGAGCACGATCCGGAGGCCGAGTTCTCCGAGACCGTCGCCTCCGACCTGACCCTGGCGACGCTGGGGGAGCTGAGCGCGCCGAGCCTGTTCTCCAGCGTGCGCTGCGTGGTGGTCAGGTCGCTGGAGAACCTGCCCGAGGAGTCGGTCGCTGGCCTCCTCGAGTACGCCGCGGCCCCCGTGGAGGACGTCGCCCTCGTGCTCGTCCACGGCGGCGGCCCCCGAGGCAGCGGCACGCTGGCCAAGCTGCGCAAGCTGGCCGGGGTCACCGAGGTGAAGTCGGCGGAGATCAAGCCGTGGGACCTGCCCAAGTTCGTGGTCGGCGAGTGCCAGGCGCGTGGCGCCCGGATCGACAACGAGGCGGCGGCGGCCCTGGTGCAGGCTGTCGGGGAGAACCTGCGGATGCTCGCCTCCGCCGTCGAGCAGTTGGTCACCGACTTCCCGGGGGTGCGGCTGGGTGAGACCCAGGTGGCGCAGTACTTCGGCGGCCGTGCCGAGGTGAAGAACTTCGAGATCGCCGACGCGATGCTGGCCGGCCGACGGCTGCAGGCGATGGAGGGCGTGCGCTGGGCGATCGAGACCGGCGTCAGCCCGGTCTACCTGCTCAGCAGCGTGGCTGGGCAGCTGCGCACCCTGGCCAACTACGTCGGCGGCAACCGAGGCGGCATCAACCCGTTCCAGCTCAAGAAGCTGCCCGTGGTGGCCCGCGGCTGGAGCGACGCCTCACTGGCCGCCGCGATCCGCGCGGTGGCGCAGGCCGACGCCGACCTCAAGGGCGCCGCCAGCGACCCGGAGTACACCCTCGAGCGGCTGGTCCTGACCCTCGCCGGGCTGCGGGAGCGCTGAATCGGGGGTTCCGCACCCTCGAGTCGTGGGTTCTTCCCGAAAATGACTCATCGGCTGGCGTCTGACGACACCAGCCGATGGGCAAGATCCCCGACTCGAGGGTGCAAGACCCCCGATTCGCGGAGCCTCAGAGAGAGCTGGCCTTCTTGGAGACCGCCGACTTGCGGTTGGCGGCCTGGTTCTTGTGGATGACGCCCTTCGAGGCGGCCTTGTCCAGCAGGCGGTTGGCGACCTGGCCGAGCTTGACGGCGGTCTCCTTCTCGCCGGCCTCGGCGGCCTCGCGGAACTTGCGGATCGCGGTCTTGAGCTCGCTCTTGACCGCCTTGTTGCGCTCCTGAGCCTTCAGGTTCTGCTTGTTGCGCTTGATCTGCGACTTGATGTTCGCCATGTGCTTCGTGCTCTCCAGTCTTCGGGCGTGTGATGGTGCGGGCTCTCATCCGGCCTCTCGTGGGAGTGAGAGGGGAGAGGCCTACGCGAACACGCGACCACCAAGGCTAGCAGCGGCCCGCGAAGCGCCTCAAATCCGCCAGCCGCGCCGCCGCGCCAGCCACCGGTGGATCACGTCGCGCTGCCAGGCCGCCATGGTGCGCAGGTACGGCGAGTTGCTCACCCGCGGCAGATCCGCGGAGGCGGTGAAGTAGCCGAGCAGATGGGCGAGCACCACATCGATGTGGTCGGGTTCGACGTCGGCGAGCAGGGGGTGGGCGGCGATGTGTGCCTCCACGTCGAGCCCGTCGCCGCACGGTCCGATCAGCAGGATGAGCGAGTCGAGCCAGGCCGCGCCCCGGACCGGCCAGTTCCAGTCGCACAGCCACACCCGGCCGTCGGGCGCCAGGATGAGGTTGTCGTCGCGGACGTCACAGTGCACCAGCGTCTCGCCCGCACTCACCTCCGCGATCCTGCCCGCGAGCTCGCCGCACTCGGCCGCGTGGGGCAGGCCGCCGAGCCGGTCCCACAGTGATGCCCAGGAGCCGAGCTCCTCGGCGAAGGTGGTCACGCCGAGTCCGGGCGCCGGGGTGAGCTGCCCGGCCGCCGCGACCAGCATGTCCGAGCACGCCGCCAGGTCGGCGTCGCTCCACGGCCGCTCCGGGGCCCGACCCTCGACGTACTCCAGGCCGAGCACCACCCAGTCGTCGGCCTCGTGCACCCATCGCAGTCGCGGGGCGGGCGCCGACGGCGGCATGGTGCGCAGCTTGCGAGCCTCGACACGGTAGGCGTCGGCGGCGTACTTCTGCGCCTTCGTCGAGGCCGCCTTGAGGAAGTGGCGCGAGCCGTCCGCGCAGGTCACCACCGACGCCAGGCCGGGGGTGAAGCCGGCGTCGCAGGAGGTGGCGTCCACGACCCGCGAGCCCAGCCGCCTCTCCACGGCGGTGCGTACGGCGGGCGGCAGGTGCACCCAGCCGAGCCGCCGGGCGGTGCGGCCCACCGGGAAGTCGAGAGGGATCGCGCTCACCCGCATATCCTCGGCCATGCGGGCGAGCGCGATCAGCGGGGGGCCTCAGCGCGGAGCGGGATCCAGCGTCTGGCTGAACAGGGCCGCACCGTCCACGTCGCGCAGGGTCACGGTGAGCTGACGGGTGTGCGCGTCGATGTCGACCTGGCCGAAGAACTGCCAGCCTTCCAGCGGCGAGGCGCTCTGCCGCGCCGGCGTGTTCGCGTAGACCTGGCTGGGCCCGAACGTGCCGTCCAAGACGTTGGGCCCGAAGGCGCCGGCATTGAGCGGCCCGGAGACGAACTCCCAGAACGGATCGAAGTCCTGGTACGCCGCTCGCTCGGGGGAGTAGTGGTGGGCCGCGGTGTAGTGCACGTCGGCGGTGAGCCAGACGTGGTTGCGGATGCCCTCGCGCTTGAGCGCGGAGAGGATCGTGGCGATGTTGTGCTCGCGGCCCAGCGGCGCACCGTTGTCGCCGTTGGACGACGACTCCTGATTGGTGCCGTCCGGGACGACCAGGCCGATCGGGAGGTCGTTGGCGATCACCTTCCAGGTCGCCTTCGACCGCTTCAGCTCGCGCAGCAGCCAGCGGGTCTGGGTCTCGCCGAGCAGGCCGCCGTCGGGGACGGTCTCCAGGTCGGTGGTGTTCGGGTCCTTGTGGGTGCGCATGTCGAGGATGAACAGGTCGAGCAGCGGCCCGTGGTGGATCACCCGGTAGATCCGGCCCTCCTTGTCCGGCGAGATGGGCGCGACCGGGATGTACTCGTGGAAGGCGCGGTGGGAGTACGCCGCCAGCGTGTCCACCTTGGTCCCGGGTGCGAACCCGGGCCGGTCCTCGAGCACCTCCCCCGGATACCAGTTGTTGAGCACCTCGTGGTCGTCCCACTGGGTGACCTGTGCGGTCTCGGCCAGGAAGGCCCGGTAGTTGTCGGCCAGCATGTTGTACTTGAACTGCCCGCGGTACTGGTCGAGCGTCTGCGCGACCTGCTGCTTCTCCTCGGTGACGATGTTGCGCCAGATCTGGCCGTCGGGCAGCGTGACCGTCTCCTCCAGCGGGCCGTCGGCGTAACAGTTGTCGCCCGAGCACAGGAAGAAGTGCGCGCCGGCGCGGCGCATCGCGTCGACGATCCGATAGCCGCCGAGGTCCGGGTTCACGCCCCAGCCCTGCCCGGCGATGTCGCCCGACCAGATGAAGCGGATGTCCTCCCGCCCGGTCGCGCCCGAGCGGAACCGGCCGACCAGCGGCTCGCTGGTCAGCCCGTGGGCGTGCTGGTCGTGCGCGGTGATCCGGTAGAAGAGATCGGTCGACGTCGGCAGCCCGAAGACCCGGATCTGGCCGGTGAGGTCGGTGTCGGGGCCGACCACCGGGCCCATCACCCGGCGAGCGCGGCGGAAGGAGGGGTCCGGCGAGATCTCGGCGACCAGTCGCGCCGGGCGGTCGGCGCGCGACCACAGCATCACCGAGTCGGCGATCGCATCACCGGCCTGGACGCCATGGGTGAGGACCGGACGGCCGGACCGGACGAGGGCAGGCGCGCCGAGGCGGCGCGGCGTGGCGAGGGCGGGCTGGTCGAGCGCGGTCCCGAGAACGAGACCGGCTCCGAGCGCTGCGGTGCTGCCCAGCACCGCGCGGCGATTGAGAGCGGTCATGGCACGACCCTGTCGTGGCGGTGGCGCCACCGGGTGAGCACCAGGGGAACGTTGGGGGAACGTGCATGCGAGGATCGGGCGCGTGCGGATCCTCGCGGCGATGGTGCTCCTCCTCGGCCTCGCCGCCTGCGGTGGTACGGCGACCAGCGCCGACCCGGACCCGAGTCCCACACCGACCGCCCCGGCGCCCCCGGCGGGAGCACCGCGCACGGCGCCCGCCAGCCCCGGTGGCAGCCCGTCCACAGCCGCCTCGATCACCATCCCGCCGCTGCCGACCGCCTCCGCCCGCGGCATCGTCGAGGGCGGTGACGCCAGCTGGCCGCAGTGCCCGAAGGGCCTGGGCATTCCGCAGAAGCGCACCGAGGGCAAGCCGATGCCGCTGCCCTCGGCACGGTTCGTGGTGCTCGGCCTGACCAACGGCCCCGGCTTCGTGGCCAACCCGTGCCTCGCCGACCAGGTCGCCTGGGTGAGGCGGCAGCACCTGCTGGCCGCGGCGTACTCGATCGTCAGCGCGCCCTACGGCGACCAGCTCGCCACCTTCGGGCCGAAGGGGCCCTTCGACAAGGGCACGTCGAGCGGGCGGTTGGCCAACGTCGGCTACCAGGAGGCGCTGTTCAACGTCGCCACCATGCGCGCGGCCGGGCTCCGCACGCCGATCGTGTGGCTCGACGTCGAGCCCGTGAAGGACTTCGACTGGGGCACCGACACCGCGGCGAACGCGGCGGTCGTCCGGGGTGCGGCCCGGGGCTACGCCGACAGTGGCTACGACGTCGGCGTCTACTCGATCGCCTCGCTGTGGCACCGGGTCGTGGGCGACCTCCGGCTGGGCCTGCCGGAGTGGCGGCCAGCCGGCAGCCGGGGCCGGGCCGAGGCGCTGCGCCGCTGCGATGGCGCCTGGATGTTCCAGGGTGGCGCGGCGGTCCTCGGGCAGTGGGTGGGAGGCGATCGGGACCGCGACGTGACCTGCCCGGGACAGTCGGCGTACCTCTCCCTTTGGTTCCATCAATACTGACAAGGGAGAATGGGCGGATCATGACCGCACCTGTGCCCGGATCCACCGATCCCGCGATCATCCGCAACTTCTGCATCATCGCGCACATCGACCACGGCAAGTCCACCCTGGCCGACCGCATGCTGCAGCTCACCGGCGTCGTCGACGAGCGCGCCGC
>Ga0164242_10006889_pt1 | contig 12468 bp, 6 predicted proteins | sample OricomgcompostMG_FD_108783 | JGI IMG/M metagenome (GOLD analysis project Ga0164242, IMG submission 108783) | Miracle-Growth compost microbial communities from Emeryville, California, USA - Original compost - Miracle growth compost (MG) ... | reverse complement strand
TGCCTTCAAGCGTTTTGCGAAGATGGCAGTGATAGACTGGGACAAACAGGGGCATTGGCGACTGGACTTCGGACAGCATCGCCCATCTACCCTGTGCGTAGTAGTCTATACTGGATCAGTATATATCTGACAACAGGGGACGGTTGTGACAGGGGCAGTGTCAGATTCAGACCATGGCGGTATCGAGGCCGAACGTTGGGATTTTTCCAGGGGCTCGATGTCACGCGCAGGTTTTTGCCCGGTACGGCAATTGCAGCAGCGCGTGTTACGGCACGGCTCGGAAGGGCGTCATAGAGCCCTGACACAACCTGTCAGGACACCGCACCAGACTCGGTTCCACACGAAACTGAAGTGGGATTGAGATGAGCAAGCCCGAGCACGACACGCTGGCCTACCGGCTGGCCGCCATCCTGTTGAAACTCAATCAGGGCGAGTCCTTCAGTCCCCAGGAATTGTCGGACGAGTTCGGCGTGCACGAGCGCACGATCTATCGTGACCTGAACCGCCTGGCCGGGATCGTTGAGCGGTCATCTGACGGCAAGTACCGACTCGTTTCCGTGTACCGGGGCAAGCTGCGTCCCAAGGATCTGGAAACCTTCGCCAAGTTCGTGGGCGTGGGTGAACTGTTTCCCCAGAACGACTCGCGGTTCCTGGTGGCACTGCTGGAAACCCTCAGCCAGAGCAGCATTCTCGTCAGGGGACACCACTACGAGGAACTGAAGCCGCATGATGCGCAGTTCCGGCAGCTCGACGAGGCTATCCGGGACCGGAAGCGTTGCATCCTGACCTACGCGGACAAACGGCGCACGCTGGAGCCCTACCGGCTCGTCAACAGCAAGGGCATCTGGTACCTGGTGGCCACCGACGAAGGGCAACTCAAGTCCTTCGCGCTGAGCCGCATCAGCCAGTTGCAGGTCAGCGGCGACACCTTCGAGCCTCGTGCCGACATCCAGCGGAAGATTGAGGAGGAGGACGACGTCTGGTTCAGCGAAGAGAAGACCGAAGTCCTGCTGACCGTCGCCCCCCAAGTCGCCTACTACTTCCAGCGACGCAAGCTGCTGCCGCAGCAGAGCATCGACAAGGAACTGGAGAACGGCGGCCTGATCGTCAGTAGCCGCATCAGCGATGGGAACCAGATCCTGCCGCTGGTGCGGTACTGGATTCCGCATGTGCGGATTCTGGCGCCGGGGTGGCTGCAGGAGACGTTGGAAAGAGATCTTCGAACTTTCTTGGCATAACCGTTTCGCGCGGTGCATTTATCGACGCGAACGGACACGAGGATCGCTTCATGAGTAAATACACGGTTTCATTTATGGCTTTGAAGGGGAATGGCGTATTTCGTTCTTCGGTAACGTGGAGAGCGAATCGGAGCACGCGGCAATCGTCCTTGCCGAGACCAAAGTCAAGAACATGAATTCAGCCTACGGAACCGATAGCCCTGACTATTTCATGCGCCGATTTATCGCCTTGTGAATATTTTCATGAACACCGTGACGCCCAATCCACCAGATCCCTCCACGGCAGCCACCACCGACGAAGCTGCTCAGCGCGCCAGCCTTGCAGGGAAAAAACGCATAGCGGGGCTGCTGTTGTTAGCCGCACTCGTGTTGTTGGCGGTTGGTACTGTCTGCGAACACCAGTATCCTCATTGGGGCTGGCGATGCCTCAGTGCTTTTGCCGAAGCGGCTTTGGTGGGTGGGTTGGCCGATTGGTTCGCGATAGTGGCGCTCTTCCGTCGGCCACTGGGCTTGAAGATCCCACACACGGCGATCATCCCGCAGAAGAAAGACAAAATTGGCGAAAGCCTTGCCAACTTCGTGCGCGACCATTTTCTTGGTACCGAGCAGTTGGTGGACAAAATCCGTACATTTGACCCAGCCCATAAACTCGCTCAGTCACTCAGCACGCCAGCGAACACCCAAAAAATCGCCGATATCGTGGTGCGGTCGCTGCCAAGCCTTGTCAACCTGCTAGACAGTGAAGAACTGTACCGCTTCATCTACACAAATATTCGAGCTAAGGCGGGCACTACGGATGTCGCGGCGGTGTTGGGGCGCCTGCTGGACCTGCTCACGCGGGGCGGCCGCCATAAAAAGGCGGTGGACAGTGTCCTGGCCGGATTGCACAAGAAGCTGCAATCGCCTCAATTGCATGAGGTGCTGCGCCAGAAGATCGGCGAAAAGGTCACCAAAATTGGGCGGGCAGTGAGCCTCGACAGTTATGCGGCCGAGAAACTGACCGATTTTGCTGTCGCACAGGTAGAAGAAGTGCTGGCAGATCCGAATCACGCATTGCGCCAGGAAATCAACGAGCAGATCCAGGCATTTATCCATCAATTGCACCATGACGTGAACCTGCGGGCTAACGTGGCCGCGCTGCGCGATGAGATGATCGGCAACGAATCTGTTGTTGCCTACATCAGTGCATTGTGGAAAGACATCCTGAGCTGGCTGCACGCTGACCTCCAGTGCGAGCACTCCGACATTCGCGAAAAGGTAAGCCAAGGGGCGCGGGCGATCGGCGACATGCTTACGAAGAACGCTGAGATCAGGCAGCTTTTCAATGCTTGGTGCGTAGGTACGGCCAAGCCGCTGATCGCCGATTACCGAGAAGTCGTGCGCAATTACATCGTAGAGCGTGTGAAGGCCTGGAGTGCTAATGAGTTGACTGAGCAATTGGAGCTCAGTGTCGGTGCCGATCTGCAATACATCCGCTACAACGGCACGGTGATCGGTGGCGTGATCGGTCTGCTTATATTCGGAATTATCCAGCTGCTTCAAGCGGTAATGTAAATGCTGGTGCGCGGTATTCATCTACCCAGTGCATGCAGGAAAATCCACAACAGGTCACTCTTTGGGGTCCTGCGTTCGATTAAACCAAGTCAAGGGGACGTATGAAAAATAACGAACAGTTCGGCATGGCAACACCCGAATTGCTTTTACGGGATTTGAATGCGGCATTGCGTGAACTGCGCGGTGCGGTCACTTTGCTGGAAGATACTGAGGAGCTCAACGCGCAGATGCTGCCGGTCATGCGTCGGTTGCTGTTGGCCGAAGTAATGGGTAGGGAGTCCATTTTCGCTATTGGTGGATCACAAGGTGCTGGCAAAACCACGTTGCTTAATACCCTCTACGGACTGAAGGGAGAGGATGCCCAGTGGCTGAAGCCCAACGAGGGTCAAGGCGAATGCATGCCGGTGCTGGTTGTGGAAGAGCGTGGGCGAACGCAGGTAGAGGGTGCGGTACGTCGCCTGGAAGAAGTGGTGGGAATATATCGTGTCAACGAAGTCCCCCTGAATTTAAAGGACTTCCATAGTGCGGTGCGGACCCCGACACCAGCGGACTTGCTGCCTGTATTCAAGGTGCCGCAGCGTTATTTTCAACGAGCGGACCAGGCGTGGTTGCTGCTGCCGGGTTATGAGAGCGAGACGCGCCAGAACAAGGAATGGCAGCGGCTGATGCGCCAGGCGTTGGTGGCATCGGTAGGTTGCATCATCGTCACAGATGAAACCCGCATGGCTAATCAGGAGCAGGTGGACATCGTCAAAGACATGATGGACAAAGAACTGCATGGGGCACAGACGTTGGTGGCGATCAGCAAAACTGAAGGTTCGCGTGGCCAACCTGATCGCCAGCAAGCCCTGCATGAAACCGCACAACGGGTCTTCGGCCTTACGCCTGAACGCGCCGCTCGCTGGATCATCTGCACGGGTGTGGAAGACGAGGACTATGTGGCCGAATGGTTGCCTGTCCTTTCAAATCGGATAGGTGACCTCGCGCTCAGTGGGGGCGGAGATCGATTGGCGCAACTGGAACGCCTGGAAACAGTACTCGAACAGGATCTGTCGGCGCTCCTCACTCGCGTCCGGGTGAAGGCTGACTTGTGGTTCCGGCAGCGCGAGGGCGAAGAAGGATCGCGTGAAGTGGTTCAAGCCTGCCTGGAAGCATTTGACGAGGAGCGCGACGACCTGCGTGCCAAATACCAAGTGGCGGTGGGGAGCATGCTCGACAAACATTGTAACGAGGGCTGGAGGGCGCTTGAGGACCGCCTGAAGAACGACCACGAAGGGCTAATCAACCACATCAAGGACTTCTTACGCACGGCATCGGCAAGTCGGCAGCTCGTCGAGCAGTCGGTTAGAGAAGCGTGGCAAGCGCCGGGTGTCGTATTGGAATGTTACGTCGAAGCTGTGGGGCAGCTCACCCGTCAGAAGCTGGGAGCTCCCCAAATGCCTACCTGCGGGACGGAAATCCAGGCACGCGTATCGAAAGACTCACCCTTGCAGCGCTTGGGTTATATAAATGGTAGCCCATGGAAGCGACCGACCAAGGATGAAGAGAATAATCTGCGCATTCTGTTTGGAACGCTGACACCGCTCGAAGAGGAGAAGGGCGAACGCATCAGCGCCGGATTCGAACGCAGTGTGAAATTGCTACCGGCCTTGGGCTTGGAGTTCGCCCGCTTGGCCAGCTTGGTGCCCGAAGTGGTTGGTGTGGAGGGTACGACACTCACTCAGGCAGATTTGTCCCAACGTCCCGACCTGATCGGTCAGGCACTACAGAATCTGGGAACCGGCGTGGATCTTGGACGCACCGTGTTGCGTGGCATTGCGGCGGTATTGGCCGTCGATGTGGTGGCCGACGGCGAGCTGGATGTACCTGGTGTCCTGTCGTCGGCCGTGCATGGCACCGCAGCGACGGGTGGTACGGCAGCGGCGGGTGCTGTCACCGGAGTGGGAGCGGCTGTGGTGGGTCTGGTCGCGGTGGGTTACCTCACCTATTCGGCCATGTGTGAAACGCGGCAGCATGATGAAAATGCGCTTGTAGCGTTCCAGCTACTGTTGCGCAATATCCGCGATTGGCACCAAGAACATTTCATGCACCATTTTGATGACCTGATGAACAAACTGCGTGAAAGGCTTCAACAGGCTTTACGCGAGCGTTATCACTTGGATCAGACCTTGATGGAAAAGGATCGCTTGGCCAAGGTATTGGCCGACGTGCGTGTGCTGCGTCGCGACCTTTTGGATGAGTTGGGCAGATCGGGCCGTTCCCTTTCGATCTTCCTCACTGCAAGCGAAGCATGAATACTCCTGTCGTAGATGCTTCGTGGAAGGAAGTGTATGAGACCCGGCATGCATGGGCCTTCCAGGCATACGACGACTTTCTTGCCACACTGAGCGAGGAGGTGCGTCAGCGTCTTGCACACAAGAAGGAAGAGGATGAAGCCTTCGTGGTGGTATTCGGAAAGACTCAGGTAGGCAAAACCACACTGCTGATGGATCTGATGGGAGTGTCGGCGCAGGCCATGTCACGTGTGTCCAAGGTGTTGCGCGGCGGCCGCAGGGTCGGCTCATCGGCCACAGCCACCACGATGGAATATCAACGCTCACCGGATGAGCGGTGGGGCCTTCGCATCAATCGCGCTATGCATTGGTTCGAGCATGACGCCGAGATGACGAGGGCGCTCGGTCGTCTGCGCTTGGCCATGGAGGAGCGGCGACTGCAAGCCAAGCATCCGTGTGCGGTGCAGATCCCAGATGATTGCTTCAACCTTGATGGCAAGCAACCGTTGGTACGCATGCTGGACCTCCCGGGCGATAAACCCGCCAATGCGGTGGAGAGGGCGCACGTACAGGAAATGGCGAACCGATATGTACGCCAGGCCGATCTGATTCTCCTTGTTGGGCGTGGCGATGACCTCGGTTTCCTCAAACCCGGTGAGCTGACGTTGCCAGGTATCGAAGATTGGCAGATTGTTCCGGACCGGTTCCGGATCGTCACCACCTATTCGTTTACCGCCCAGTCGGTGCGTGATCTGGTACGCGAGCAAAAAGACGCCCCGTTGAACGCCGAAGTGTTTCGCGCACGACTGATCGAGCAGATCGAGAAGTTCGGTCCACTCAATGCAGAGGCTCGACGACTGCACCGGTTCTTCCCGCTGGAATTTGGCCAATCATGGCAGGACACCCAGCAGAAGGACCAGGCGCTGCATGACCGAGTGTCTCCCATGATTCACGATCTCAAGAAGCAGTTGGGCGATGACATCCAGGCTTCCACCACGCCCATGGCTCGACTCAAGAGTGCAGTGCAGGCCCACGAAGTCGTGACGCGTGTCAAGGAGGCACGACTGGCGGAGATGCGGCGTGCTCACGAAAGACTGGATGAAAAACTCAAACAAGCAAGCAAGGAGCACCAGCAAGCTGAAGCAGTTGTCCGCAAGGAAAATGTTGCATTGCTTGCCAGGAAAAAGCGCTTGGAGGCATGGAGTGACACGCAACTGGCAAAGGAACTGGACCTGCATTTTGTGCTGACCGGCACCACGACTGTGAGCAGTCCCGACAAAACTGTGTCGGGATTCAGACTAATGGTTAACCAAGCTAGGGCCTCGTTGAAGGATCGGGTGAGTCAGAGCCGACCGTGCCAAGAAAAAGAAAGTGATGCGTATGGCAGCTTCTGGCGTTCACTGGTGGTGGATGCGCATGAGGTTGAGGTTCGCCGCCTTCTGGATGAGGCATTCGGTGGCTTCGAATCTCATTTGAGAGGCTACAAGAACTCCATTATCTTTGGACTCGGCAAGGATATGTATTTCTGGACCGATGATCCGGACACCGACTATCAAAAGGACATTCGACATTTTCGCCGTTGCTTGGTCGACGCCGAGAGGCGACTTCTGGAAGCCGTGCGACGCTGGTGGTTGGACGCTGCAGAGCGCAAGTTGGCACAGGTGCGCAGCGAATATCAGGGTCATCGGCATGACTTGGCGCATTGGAAGAGTGTGGAGAAAAAGCTGAAGAGCAAAAGGGACGCACTGGAAAAGGAGTGCGAGGCAAGCCGTAAGGCACAAGATGCCTTTGCGCAACGCATGGACAGGGAGCTGATTGAAAGTCGCCGTTTCAAGCAGCTGCTAAACGAAAGCTACCTCGCCGAGTTGCGAAGGAAGCAGGAGGCGTTTGTTCAGCACACGTCGCCGTCGCGTCGTCTGATTGAATTGCTGGGTGCCGTGCACGTCGGCGAAGCCAGGCGCGAGTTAACCAAAGTGACGGGTGAGGAAATTTCCCCAGCATGATTATTTCTGCAACACAAGGATCTCTGACATGACGGCGATCAGCCAACGAAACAGTGCTACTCACAAGGACACGCATCAGGAGATCGAGCAGCACGAAAAAGAGCTCAAGGATTTGCTGAACCGTGTGCTGAGGGAGCCTTTGCGCAGCGCGTTTGGGGAATTTGGCATCGGTAGTCGTCTGGATGAGCTGAAGGATGCGGTCGAGAAGCTGAGCAAGGAGGAGCTTCCGGCACTTATGGGGGGTAACGAAGAGACATCTAGAAAAGAGTTTTCCAAGCTGAAGCGGTTAATGGAGGAGGAGGTTAATGGCCGCCTCGATGGCTTGCATGAGCAGCTCAGCCCAGGCGGTCAGCCGCTGGGCGATACCGTGGTGAACAAACTCACCGGCGCGCTAGAAGCCCGCTTGGACAGGCTGGTCCAGCAGATGGGGGCCAGTCATCTGGCTCTCACGGAGGCGCAGGCCGCATGGCAAAAAAGTCAGGAAGGTCGACAGCAAGAGCTGTGCGGGCTACAAGCGCGTGTTTCCACCCAGCTGACCTCCGTCGGAAAATCGCTGCGTACGATGCAGATACTGACATTGGGTATGGCGGCAATCAGTGCCGTAGGTGTGGTGGCGATGATGGTGCGCTTATTCCAGTGAGCTTTTAACCACGTCTGCCGTCAGATGATGCCGATCATGTTAATTTGCACGTAAGACCGAGCTAAATCCGCTACGCGCTATGCACTCCATCGATTGATGCGTGTAGCGAGCGACCTCGGTTTAGTCGCTATTACCTGCTGCCTAGCATCTGGGTGCCAAGGTCGTCGTCCAGCCAGTGCTTAAGTGCGTCGAATAGGGGGCGGGGTGGCGTTGTTGCTCCCGGCGCCGCACCCATCGGCCAAGTCACGCAACGTTGCTTCGATGGCGTAGAGCGCCCCGGTGCGTTCAACCGCTTCCTTGGTGAGCGAGCTGCCGCTGGCCTTATGCACTTCGACAAACTTGCGTCGCGTGTGCGCCTAGCAGGCCAGCATTGGTAATGCCTCCGGTGAACAGCACCTTGTAGCTGCCATAGTCGTCGAACCATCGATACACCTTCCTTTCCAGTCGCCAAGGAAGGCCGCAGAGTGTTAGCCGGCAAGGAAGGCCGCAGAGTGTTAGCCGGCTTGGTCTGATCCTTACCTTGTCAGCATAGATCCCAGCTTTGCTACCAGAGCTTCGGTTTTTGTGGCCACGCGAGTATCGAGTGGCTCATTCCTGCATTTCGGGCAGTTTGGCTGGAGATGTATCACGTCACCTAATGGAATGATTGTCTGCTTCCAACCACATTTAGTGCAGATAAACGTCATGGGTGGTGCTCGAAGTGGCATGATTGACTCTCCAAGTGGGCAATGTGGCCCAAGCATCACTGGTTAGAGGTTGTCGTATGGGTTCTACGGCTATCAATGCCTTCAGATCACCGGATAGGCGATGGCGTTAAAATCCTCGGCCTCACCCTGCATCATCAAGCCAACAATGACTGGTAACAATACGCCTAGGATGGCAGCGCCATCCTTCACCTGCGTCCGATTCGTGGCGCTCCCCCAAGTGGCGCCGCCGTGGATCAACTGGTTACGCAGCACGTAAAGCCGATCCAGCAGGATCGAGAGCAGCGTGGCGGTGTCCTTTTCCATCAGGGCACGCAGCGCGAGCTTGCGGCTGGCGTCGAAGGAAGTTTCCCATGCGCCATCGGACTCATGGTTGCGCATGGCCCGCCAGAACGGCTCGAACACGAAGCGGTTGTCGATTAGGGTACGGATCGGCCCGCTGAACTGGTGGAACAGCGCGTCGTGCAGACGTTGCTCGCCATCCAGCCGCAGCAGCCGGTCGATGAACTGGCGCACCTGCGCACGTTCCTTCTGTTCGAATCCGAACTCGCTGGCGTAGGCCGCGTTGAAGGCGATCCACAGGAAGATGTAGCGGGCATCCTGGTCGTCCTTTTCCTGCTCGGCTCTCGACAGCCAGCTGATGGCGCGATGAATTCGCACGCGCAGCGCTTCCGGCTGAGCATCGCGCACACGGCGGTGTTGCTCCTTGAGCGTCCTGGCGTCCATGTTTTCCCCCTGCATGATCTGCTTCAACCTTTCGGTGACCACACGCCGATGCGTGGATGATTCGATCCTATCGAAGTGCGTTATCGCTGGATAGGTGAGTGTCGTGTGACGCGCTGCTGCATCTACCGCCCGATGGCTTCGTACTGACACGACCTGTCAAACCCCTTCTCTAGCATTTTCCCCATGCCGATCCACCGGGTCGGTGGGAAGTTTGCATCTGTACGCCCACGCACCTTTTTCCGAAGGGTGCGAAGGCTCAAACCCAGAGGAGTGGAGTCATGTTCAAGATCATCGGTGCGGCCGTTGTCTACGGCTTTGCCTTGTTTGGCCTGGCCAAGTATTTCGAGGCCACGTCGCACGCCTAGGGCTACGCCTGTTTCACCTGCCGATGCCAGGAAATCCAACCTGGCATTTCGTTCTCTGCGCCATAGGGCGCTCCCGGTCGCCGGCTGGTTCCGGACTCCCCTCCTGCGGTGACGCAGGAGGGGAGTCCGGAGAGCTTCCGCATGGCGACCCCACCTCCAAAATCAGGGGTATCGCGTGAATCGCATTTATCGTCTCGTCTGGAACCACACCCTGCGTGCGATGCAGGTCGCCTCCGAACTGGCGCATGCGCCGCGTCGTGGCGTGATGTCGGGTGATGGCAGGTCACTGGGCCGCCCACGTGTCCTGGCCGTTGCCTGTGCTGCGGTACTCGCGACGGGCGCCCTGCCAGCGGCGCATGCACAAACCGTCGGTACGGCCGGAGCCGATGGCAGCAACGCCACCGCGACGACGTCGGCCACCGATGGCACGGCTGGCTTTGCGGCCCTGACGCTGGGGAGTGCCAACGGTTCGGCCGGCAATGCTGGCACGCTCACGGGTGGCGCGGGCGGTGATGGCGGCCATGTCGCTGGCGGCCTCAGTGGCAACGGCGGCAACGGTGGCGCGGGCGGTGACGGCGTAACGGGTAGCGGTTTCACGTTCACCAACAGTGGCCAGGTGCGTGGTGGCTATGGGGGGCAGGGCGGCTATGCCTCGCAGGGCACCGGCGGGAACGGCGGCAACGGCGGTGCAGGCGTCAGTGGCACCGGCTTCGTGCTCACGAATGAAGCGGACGCGCTCGTCGAAGGCGCCCATGGCGGTACCTGGGGCGACATTTCGATCCCCAGTGGCACGGAAGGTGCCAGCAAGACACCGGGAACGGGTGGCCAGGCGGGTGCCGGTGTGACCGGTACCGGCTTCACGCTGACGAATGGGGGTGTGATCGCTGGTGGCCAGGGCGCTTTCGACAGTCCTGAAGGCAGCTACTACGGTACCGTGGGCGGCGATGGCGTGTACGTGGGCAGTGGCTCGGCCCCGACCACGATCACCAACCGTAGCGGTGGACAGATCGTCGGTGGAGGTGGCGGCCTCACCGGCACCGGCGGCGGTACGCAGGCATTCGACGGTGGTGCGGGCATCCGCGGGACCGGCTTCGCACTCGACAACAGTGGTTACATCGAAGGCGGTTTCAGTGCGGGCGCGGGTCTGGGAACCCGTGGCTCCGGTGGTGCCGGTGTGACCGGCACGGATTTCACGGTCACCAACACGGCCACGGGTGTGATCGTCGGTGGCATGTTCGGTACCGGCGGCATCGGTGTCGGCGGTTCTGGCTTCACGCTCACGAATGCAGGCTCCGTGAGCGGTGGGCGTGGTGCCAACGGCTATATCCTCGATGGCCAGGTCGTGAACGGTAGCGCCGGTGGCGCGGCGGTCAGCGGGAGTGGTTTTACCGCCACCAACAGCGGCACGATCACCGGTGGCATGGGGGGCTATGGGCGGTGGATTCAGCCCGAGTATGCCGGTTGGGGGAACGTTGCCCAAGGTGAAGCCGGTGGTGCAGGCGGTGCGGGCATGACTGGCACGGGCTTTACGCTGACCAATCGCGGCACGATTACCGGGGGATATGGCGGTTACGGCGGCGGTGCCCGCTGGGATGGCACGACGGGCAGCACTTCGGGTGGCGCAGGTATCTCCCTCACCGGTGGTGTCGGGGGTGCCGGCGGCGTTGGCGTGGGCGGTACGGGGTTTACCGTGACCAACGACGGCACGATCACCGGCGGCAATGGTGGCGCCGGTGACGGCGCTTTCTACGTGGGCAGCGACGTTTCCGGGATCAGTTTTGTCCTTCCAGGGGGCGGCGCCGGTGGTGCCGGCGTCGAGGGTTCGGCCTTCACCCTGGTCAACAACGGCACGATCCAGGGTGGCAACGGCGCCTATGGTGGCCAGGGCAACCAGGAGCAGGCGATCGGTTCGGGCCAGTACCAGATCGTCGGCGTGCCTGAGGTGGGACCGGGCGGTAGCGCCGGTGGTGCCGGTGTCTACATCAGCAGCGCTTCCGCGGTGACCTCGATCACCAACAACGTCGGAGCGACGATCATCGGTGGTAAAGGCAACGGCAACTACGGCTGGGGTACCCAGGGAGGCGCCGGTGGTGCCGGCATCAGTGGCACCGGGTTCACGCTGGCCAACAGCGGCAGCGTCATGGGGGGCGATGGTGGCGTGGCCGGCAGTCTGTTCGAGGCAGTGCCGAACAATCCTTCGCCCAACACGGCGGGCGCCGGCGGTGCCGGTGGAGCGGGCGTCACCGGGACGCACTTCACCGTGACCAACCAGGCCGGAGGTTCGATCACGGGCGGAACAGGCAACCGAGGCGGCTACGGCTACGTCACCAACGACAGCAGTGGCGCTGGCGGTGCTGGCGGTGCCGGCATCAGCGGTGCCGATTTCACCCTGATCAACGCGGGCCAGGTGAGCGGCGGCAACGGCGGGGCGAGCGGCGCGCTGGGGACGCATGCCAGTTCGGCAGGCACCGTGGGTTCGGCGGGCGCCATGGGCTTGGGCGGCGTGGGTGTCGTGGCGGCGGGGAAGGCGATGATCCTCGATGCCGGCGGCATCAGCGGCGGCCTGGCAGGCGACGGTACGACACGCGCCGATGCCGTCGATCTGTCCGGTGGCGGCAATACGCTCACGTTGGAAGCGGGCTACGGCTTCACCGGCAACGTGGTCAGCACCAGCGGCACAACCAACGGCGGCGATACGCTGGCGTTGGGTGGTTCGGCCAACGCCCGCTTTGACGTCTCGCAGATCGCCGCCAAGCAACCCGGTACCTACGCAGGCACGCCGCAGTTCTATGGCTTCACGACCTACGAGAAGACGGGCAGCAGCACCTGGAGCCTGACCGGCGCGTATGCCACGCCGGTCCACTGGGTGATTGAACAGGGCGCCCTGGACCTGTCCGGCATCACCGGTGGCGTGGCTACCGACAGCTTGTCAGGTACGGGCGGTAGCCTCGATCTGGGTAGCAAC
>Ga0164242_10006888_pt1 | contig 12470 bp, 12 predicted proteins | sample OricomgcompostMG_FD_108783 | JGI IMG/M metagenome (GOLD analysis project Ga0164242, IMG submission 108783) | Miracle-Growth compost microbial communities from Emeryville, California, USA - Original compost - Miracle growth compost (MG) ... | reverse complement strand
TGGAGGACCCGACCGCCCCCGCAGTCAGCGTCGTCGACCACGGGCTCACGGTCGGTGATGCCGTCTTCGAGGCGATCAAGGTCGTCGACGGGCGACCGTTCGCCCTGACCCGCCACCTCGATCGCCTCCACCGCTCGGCCGCCGGTCTTGGCATCGGCCCGATCGACGACGCCGCGCTGCGCGAGGGTGTCGCCTCGGTGCTGGCCGGTGAGCCGATCGGGCTCGGCCGGATCCGGATCACGGTGACCGGTGGCCCCGCACCGCTGGGCTCCGGGCGCGGAGACGCCAGCCCGACCCTCGTCGTGGCCGCGAGCGAGGTGCCGCCCTTCGCCGAGACGACCCGCGTCATCACCGTCCCCTGGCCCCGCAACGAGCGCGGTGCGCTCGCCGGGCTCAAGACCACGTCGTACGCCGAGAACGTGGTGGCTCTCGCCGAGGCACAGCGCCGGGGCGCGAGCGAGGCGGTCTTCGCCAACACGCAGGGTGCGCTGTGCGAGGGCACCGGAACCAACGTCTTCTACGTCGTCGACGGCGAGCTGCGCACGCCCACCCTCGCCAGCGGCTGCCTGGCCGGCGTCACGCGGGCGCTCGTGCTGGAGTGGTACGGCGGCGTCGAGATCGACGAGCCCATCGAGGTCGTCGCCGAGCGGGCCAGCGAGGTCTTCCTGGTCTCGACGCTGCGCGATGTCCAGGCGGTCGTGGGCTGGGACGGGAAAGACCTCCCGCACGGCCCGATCACGCGGGCCGCACGAGAGGTCTGGCGGAGCAGGGAACCGGAGCTGCTCGGGCACTGAGCGCCCGGCGCGACTACTGGGCGGCGAGCAGCTGGGTGATCAGACCGTCGAGGTCGAGGTGCTCGCTCTCCGTGCCGACCGGCACCACCGCGAACGTACGCGCCAGGAACGACTGCAGCTCGTGCGTGCACGCCTGAGCGACCAGGCGACCGTCGGGGGAGGAGAAGTCGAGGACCGCGACCGCCCGCGCGTTGTCGTCGATGCTGGGGTAGACGCGCACGTCGCCGTCGCCGGTCGGGGACGCCAGCCCCTGCAGAAGGAGCGTGCGCGCGACGATCCACTCGACATCCCCGGCGTTGGAGTGGAACGTGAGCGTCACCGCGTACGGGTCGTTCTTGCGGTAGCCGAGCGTCGTCGGTACGTCGACGTTGCGCCCCCACGGGTCGACGCACGCCAGGGTGATGTCCTGGGAGAGCACCGGGGTGGTCGGCTGCTGGTTCATCTTCACGCTCCTCGTCGATGGCTTCAACGATGAGACGGGCCGATCCGATACGCATGACGTGGACCTCCGCCATAACTTTGTGACGCTCGTCTCGCAGGTTCAACGGCGTGCTGGCGGCGGTGGCACGCCGGGACGGCCGGTGGACTGGACCACCACGAACTCGCTCCCGGCACGCTGCGGTGTGCGTGCCGAATGTGAGCAGGCGGGTCTCATGCGCTACTGTTTCGCACGTTCTGAGGCGCTTTCGGGCGCTGCGGATGTATAGCTCAGTTGGTTAGAGCGCATCGTTCACACCGATGAGGTCAGGGGTTCGAGTCCCTTTACATCCACCAAGTTGAATATGGCCCCTCACCTGCGGAAGCAGGTGAGATCAAGGGGATGAGCGCATCGTGGCAGCCAGCCGCGGCGGTCGATGATCCCTAGCGATGTCCCTAGTGGGGCGGCCAGAAGCTGGTTCACGCAAGGTTCTTGCGATCGAAGACCCGTCCTGATCAGGACGGGTCTTCTGCCGTTCTGGGACGACTCGCTCACCTTCCTGGTGTGCGGGTCGCCGGGCTGGCCTCCGGGCGTCCGTGCCGCGGTCAGATCCGCACGATGAACAGGTAGGCAGGCGACGCCGGGTGGCCCCGGCGCTGCGGCTGCCTGGGAGGAACGGCCCACCCCATGAAGCACACGAACAGCAACACCTCGCGGACGGGCAAGCCCGCTGCGTACAAGCGCGCCGGTGTCCAGGTCCACAACAAGGCCGGTCAGCCCGGCTGGAGACTGCGGGCCTACGACCCGCGCACCGACCGGCAGCCGGAGAAGAACTTCTACGGCACCTACGAGCAGGCTGCGATCGAGCTCGAACGCTGGCGGCAAGAACTCACCGCATCGGCGCAGCCGCTGCGCTCGGGTGCTCACGCTATGAGGCTCTCAACCTGGGCGGTGCAGTGGCTCAAGGACTACGCCTGGCTCGTACGCCCCGTCGGCGCCAACTCCGGCGTGAGGCGGCGTGAGACCACGTGGCGCAATGCGAGGTCGGCGACCATGTCCTACATCCTCCCCGCCCTTGCCGACCGCACCCTCGCGTCGCTGAGCTACCAGGACTGCTACGCCTTCATCGCTGGGCTGCGCGTCGACGACGGCCAGAAGGAAGCGGCGCCGGCGACGAAGGCATCGGTCGCCTCGTTCCTGCGCATCATGCTCGCCGACGCCGAGAAGGCCGGGGTCGTGGGTCGCAACCCTGCTGCTGGGTTGCCGACACGATGGGGCGCGGGACGCCGGCGCCTGGTGATCCCGTCCATCGTCCAGGTCGAGCGTCTGGCCGAGGCGATGGACGCGATCTGGCCCGGGCGCGGCGACATCGTCCGCCTCTTCGCCTACCTGGGGCTGCGGTGGGAGGAGCTGACCGCGCTTCGTGCTGGTCCTCGCGTGGGACACAGTCAAGCTCGCCGCGCTTTCCGTGGATATCGGCAGTCGATGCACCGCTCGTCTCATCGGGCGGGCACTCCGGGGCTCACACGCGACCCCTGCGAGCGTAAGAGGTAAATGATTGACCTGTATAACGGGTTAGATGTAGCGTCGCATGGGCGATCGGTTCCGCATCCAGTCTCGATCCCGATGCGGGGAGGCGAAGCCGGTAGTGGGTTCGTCGCGAGATGGGGCCCCTCTGATGTAAGGACGTGACGATGGACCCCAACCTCTGGATCGTGACCGCCCGTTTCATCGACACTCGTCACCCCTTGGGGCGTCAGCCCTTCGGGACGTCGCATGCACGTCGCAGCGGCTTCGACTACACCGCGTGCGGCGAGGTAGCCGCGGGATGGCCGATGTTCTGGCACCTTGCGTTCGACGATGCCGATGCGTCCAGTGCTTGTCGTGCGTGCGCGAACGTCCTGTCGGCGCCGATCCGCCGTCGGCGGGTGGCCGTGTGAGCGTCGTGTCGCACCCCCGAGCGGCAGCGTCGATGCCTCCGCTGCATCGGCCCGTGGGCCCTCTTGCCGGCGTGCGCATCGTCGAGATGTCGAGCTTCATCGCCACTCCGCTGAGCGGACTCGTGCTCGGTCAGCTCGGAGCCGAGGTGATCAGAGTCGAGCAGATCGGCGGCGCGCCAGATCGAACGCGCCTTCCGCGAGCCGCCGGAGGCACCTCCCTGTATTGGAGCGGCCTGAACAAGGGCAAGCGCGCGCTCGCCGTCGACCTCACGCAGCAGGACGGGCGTGACTTGGTAGCCGACCTCATCGTCGGTGAGGGCGCCGGAACCGCTGGTGGCATTGTGGTCAGCAACAGCGAGCGCTATCGCGATCTCAGCTTCGAGGGACTGCGTGAGCGACGCACCGATTTGATCCATGTCGTGCTCACTGGACGTCGCGATGGGAGCTCGGCGGTCGACTACACGATCCAAGCCGGAACTGGGTTCCCGGCCGTCTCCGGGCCGGCCGGCTCCTCGGCCCCGGTCAACTCGACGATCCCAGCCTGGGACCTCGCAGCCGGTCTCTACCTCGCCACGGGTCTTCTCGCCGCCGAGCGGGAGCGAAGCCGTACGGGCATGGGCCAGCAGGTCCGCCTGCCGTTGGAGGACGTCGCGCTCTCGCTGATCGGCGCGATGGGCTTCCTCACCGAGGCCCAGCTGGTCGGGATCTCGCGTGGCCCGTCGGGCAACGACGTCTACGGCACGTACGGCCGCGACTTCGTCACCGCCGACGGCGTGCGCTTCATGATGGTCGTCCTCACCGGCTCGCACTGGCGCCGACTCCTCGAGGTCACGGGCATGGTCGATGCGATGGCGGCGGTGGAGAAGGCCCTCGATGTGGACCTGAGCGACGAGGCCGAACGCTATCGCTGCCGGACGGTCATCTCCGCTCTGCTCGAGAAGCGGTTCGCGGCGTTGTCGTGGGAGGATGTCGATGCTCTGCTGGCGCAGGCTCGGGTACTCGTCTCTCCCTACCGGACCTTCGACCAGCTGGTGCACAGCGATCTTGTCCGCGCCAACCCCTTGTTCAACGAGGTCGACCAGCCCGGGGTGGGGCCCCACCTCGCGGCCGGGTCGCCGCTGATCATGGGGGAGCGGCACTGTTCCGCCGTCCCGGCGCCGCGCGTCGGCGAGCACACCGACGAGATCCTCAGCGACCTCCTCGGCATCGAGGCCGAGCGGCTCGGGGCCCTGCACGATGCCGGGGTCATCGCATGATCGACACGGTCCGGACGCTTCTCTTCGTGCCGGGTAACCGCTCCGAGCGGTTCGCCACGGCGATGGCGGCAGGCGCCGACCTCACGGTCGTCGACCTCGAGGATGCCGTGCCGCGAGCGGACAAGGATGCTGCCCGTGCCGGCGTCGCCGCGTGGCTCGACACCCTCGCGGGCGCCGATGCGCAGCGGGTGGTGGTACGGATCAACGCCGCCGGAACCCCGTGGCACGAGGCCGACCTTCAGGCGGTTGCCGCACGTGCAGCCGGAGTGATGCTGGCGAAGGCGGAGGCCGGCACAGCACTCAGCTCCGCCGCCGCCCGTACTCCCGTGATCGCGTTGATCGAGACCGCAGCCGGTGTCCTCGATGCTCGTCCGATCGCCGCCACGCCGGGCGTGGTCAGGTTGGCATTCGGCAGCTTCGACCTCGCCGCCGAGCTCGGCATCGATCCGCTCGAGGCGGAGGTGCTTCGCCCGAGCAGGTGCGCGCTGGTGCTCGCCAGTGCGGCCGCGGGCTTGCCCGGCCCCATCGACGGAGTCCACGCCGCCATCGACGACGATGAGGCACTCGCCGCTGAGACCGACGCCGCCCGCCGGCTCGGCTTCACCGCAAAGCTGTGCGTCCACCCGCGCCAGATCACCACCGTCAGCTCCGTGCTGCGCCCCACTGCCGAGGAGCTCGCCTGGGCGCAGCGGATCCTCGCCGCTGCGCACGCCGCAGCACAGGGTGGCGTGGTGACCGTGGACGGGCGGATGGTGGACAAGCCCGTGATCGACCGCGCCCGGCGCATCGCCGCGGCCGTTACTCCGAAGGGACCTAAGGCATGACCCAGCTGACGCCCGACGAGGAGGAGATGATCGCCCTCGTCCGCGACTTCGTGGACGCGAAGGTCAAGCCCGATGTGCGTGCGTTCGAGGAGAGCGACACCTATCCCGAGTCGTTCATCGAGGAGATGAAGAAGCTCGGCTTCTTCGGGCTGCTCGCTCCGGCCGAGTACGGCGGCGTGGATGTCTCGATGGCCGCCTTCTCCGGTGTCACCGAGCAGCTTGCCCGGGGCTGGATGAGCCTGGCGGGAGCGATCGGTGGCCACTCGGTGATCACCTACCTCATCAAGACGTTCGGTACGCCGGAGCAGCAGGCGACGTACCTGCCGCGGATGGCCACCGGCGAGCTGCGGGCCACGATGGCGCTCACCGAGCCGGGTGGCGGCTCCGATCTGCAGGCGATGAGCACCTACGCTACGCGTGACGGTGACGGCTGGGTGATCAACGGCGCCAAGACCTGGATCTCCAACGCTGCGCACTCCGGCCTCATCGGGCTGCTGTGCAAGACCGATCGTGACGCCAAGCCGGCGCATGCCGGCATGAGCGTGATCCTGGTGGAGACGGGCGGCTGGGAGGGGCAGAACGGCACGGACCCGGCCGGCTACGAGGTCTCCCCGAAGATCCCGAAGCTCGGCTACAAGGGCGTCGAGGCGTGCACGCTCTCCTTCGACGGTGTCCGTGTCCAGGCGTCAGCCGTTCTCGGCGGTGAGCCGCATCGGGGCTGGGGCCACATGATGCGTGGTCTGGAGGTCGGCCGCATCCAGGTCGCATCCCGCGCGCTCGGTGTCGGCCAGGCCGCTCTGGAGGCCGCGGTGGGCTACGCCCAGCAGCGGGAAAGCTTCGGCAAGCCGATCTGGAAGCACCAGAGCGTGGGTAACCTGATCGCCGACATGGCGACCAAGATGCGCGCCGCGCGTCTGCTCACCCACGACGCCGCCGGCCGTCTCGACGCGGGCAAGCGCGCCGACCTGGAGGCCGGGATGGCGAAGCTGTTCGCCTCGGAGACCGCGATGCAGGTCGCGCTCGACGCGGTCCGCGTCCATGGTGGGTATGGCTACTCGCGCGAGTACGACGTGGAGCGCTACTTCCGGGATGCCCCGCTGATGATCGTCGGCGAGGGCACGAACGAAATCCAACGCAACGTGATCGCCGCCCAGGTGATCGCGCGCGACGTCGCACGGGAGAGGTACTGAGGCATGAGTTCCGCACAGGGTCTGCTGGCCGGCAAGGTCGCCGTCGTCACCGGCGGCGCACAGGGCATCGGCTTCGCGATCGCCCAGCGCTACGTCGCCGAGGGCGCTCGCGTGCTCCTCGGTGACATCGACCTGACGGCCGCGCAGGGGGCCGCCGCCGAGCTCGGCGGGGATGACGTCGCCCGCGCGGTGCGCTGCGACGTCAGTAACTACGCCGACGTCCGGGAGATGCTCAACGCCGCTGTCGATGCCTTCGGATCGCTCGACATCCTGGTCAACAACGCCGGCATCACCCGCGACGCCACGATGCGCAAGATGACCGAGGACGAGTTCGACCAGGTGATCGCCGTCCACCTCAAAGGTGCCTGGAACGGCACCAAGCTTGCCTCCCTCATCATGCGCGAGCAGGGCAGTGGGGTGATCATCAACATGTCGTCGATCTCGGGCAAGGTCGGGATGATGGGCCAGACCAACTACTCGGCCGCCAAGGCGGGCATCGTCGGTCTCACCAAGGCGGCGGCGAAGGAGCTGGCCCACCTCGGAGTCCGGGTCAACGCCATCCAGCCGGGTCTGATCCGCACGGCCATGACCGAGGCCATGCCGCAGAAGGTCTGGGACGACAAGATGGCCGAGATCCCGATGGGCCGCGCCGGCGAGCCGGACGAGATCGCGAAGGTCTGCGTCTTCTATGCCTCCGACCTGTCCTCCTACATGACCGGCACGATCGCCGAGGTCACCGGTGGCCGCCACATCTGAACCGGCTTGGGAGCCGCACACCGTCGTCGACGAGGCCGTCGTCGACGCGGGTCCGCTCCGGGCCTTCCAGGCACTCGTGGACGACGGGCTCCCCGAGGTTGCTTCTGGTGACCCGCTGCCACCGCTGTGGCACTGGCTCGCGCTCCCGGCCTGGTCGCCGTCCTCGATGCTCGGCATCGACGGTCACCCCCGCCGCGGCAGCTTCCTCCCGCCCATCGAGCTCCCGCGCCGGATGTTCGCGGGTGGACAGGTGATGCTGCATGCGCCGATCCCGATCGGCGCGACCGTCTGTCGCGAGGCCGAAGTCACCGGCGTGGAGCACAAGCGCGGCCGCTCGGGTGAGCTGGTCGTGGTCAGGACCCGGACCCGCCTCTTCGTCGCTAGCGCACTGTGTCTGGAGGAGCGGCAGGACCTGATCTACCGCGACGCCCCGACGTCGCCTGCGGAAGCCTCGGCACCTGTGGTGCAGCTCCCGCCCCCGACCGAGCCGGCGGTTCCGCTGCGCGGCACCGGGGCGGGGGAGTGGGTGCTGCACACCGACCCGACCCTGCTGATGCGGTTCAGCGCCGCTACCGCCAACGCCCACCGCATCCACTACGACTGGCCCTACGCCACCGGTGTGGAGGGATATCCGGGACTCGTCGTCCACGGCCCCTTGATGTCCCTGCTGCTCGCCGAGACGGCGCGCCTGTCCGGGCTCGTCGACATCCGCCGCCTCGCGCACCGCAATCTCGCCCCGCTCTTCTGTGGCGAGCCCGCCACGCTCTGCCTTGCTGAGGACCCCGACAGTCCCGGCACTCAGATCGCCCGCCTGGTCTCCGCCGAGACCGTTCGTACCAGCCTGTCCATGGCGACCGGCTCCCGAGGAAGAGGAACACCATGAACGGCACCCGCGACGTCGTCATCTGCGAGCCGGTCCGCACAGCCATCGGCGGGTACGGCGGCATGTTCAGCTCCGTCACCGCGACCCAGCTCGGCGTCGCCGCGCTGAGCGGTCTGCTGGAGCGGACGAAGCTGGCGCATGACCAGGTCGACGACGTCATCCTGGGCCATTGCTATCCGACGCCGGAGGGTCCGGCCATCGGCCGCGTGGTCGCTCTCGATGCGGGTCTGCCCGTCACGGTCGGCGGCCAGCAGGTGGATCGCCGCTGCGGCTCGGGTCTGCAGTCCGTCGTCAACGCCGTCATGCAGGTCGCCTCGGGAGGCAGCGATCTGGTGATCGCCGGGGGCGTGGAGTCGATGAGCAATGTCGCGTTCTACTCGCTCGACATGCGCTGGGGCGGCGCCCGTACCGGCGTGAAGATCCACGACGGCCTGGTGCGCGGGCGCCAGACCGCCGGCGGCGAGGCGTACCCGGTCCCGGGCGGCATGCTGGAGACGGCCGAGAACCTGCGCCGCGACTACGGCATCAGCCGCGAAAAGCAGGACGAGTTCGCCGTCCACTCGCACCGCAAGGCGATCGCCGCACGCGAGTCCGGTGCGCTGGCCGAGGAGATCGTCCCGGTCACGGTGAAGACCCGCAAGGGCGCCGAGGTGATCGTCACCGACGAGCACCCACGGGACGACGCCTCAGTGGAGAAGCTGGCGACACTCAAGCCGGTGCTGCTTGCCAGTGATCCGGAGGCGACGGTCACCGCCGGCAACGCCTCGGGCCAGAACGATGCTGCGTCGATGGCGATCGTCACCACCGCCCAGAAGGCCCAGCAGCTCGGCCTCACCCCGCTGGTCCGGCTGGTCAGCTGGGGCCAGGCCGGCGTCGCGCCCAACCGGATGGGCATCGGCCCGGTGCCGGCGACCGCGGCCGCCCTGGAACGTGCCGGACTGAGCGTGGCCGACCTCGACCTGATCGAGCTGAACGAGGCGTTCGCCGCCCAGGCGCTCGCGTGCCTGCGTGAGTGGAAGGTCGAGGGCGACGACGAGCGGCTCAACGTCCGGGGCTCGGGGATCTCGCTCGGCCACCCGGTCGGCGCCACCGGCGGTCGCATGCTCGCCACCCTGGCTCGCGAGCTGCATGCTCGCGAGGGCCGTTACGGCCTGCTGACCATGTGCATTGGCGGCGGTCAGGGGCTGGCCGGCGTCTTCGAGCGGGTCGCCTGATGCCGGCGCGTGTGATCGGTTCGATCGCGGAGGCCGAGGCCCTGGTCGGTCAATCGTTGGGCACCAGTGAGGGTCTGCTCATCACGCAAGAGCGGGTCGACACGTTCGCAGACGCGACCGGCGACCATCAATGGATCCACGTCGACCCTGTCCGTGCGGTCGACGGGCCGTTCGGTACCACGATTGCGCACGGCTACCTGACCCTTTCGCTCATCCCGGTGCTCGCATCGCAGGTCTACCAGCTCCGTTTCGGCGAGGCGCGGCTCAACTATGGCCTGAACAAGGTCCGGTTCCCCGCGCCCGTCGCTGTGGGCTCGACCGTGCGGATCAGCGCAGAGTTCGCCGAGATCCGGCGCGCCGAGCAGGGCGCGTACGTCACCACCCGATTCACGATCACCGCCGACGGGGCGTCCCCGGCCTGCGTGGCCGAGATGGTCGTGCTGGTGCTCGGCGGAGCGAAAGACGAGGAGCAGGCATGAGCAACGCGAGCACCCCCGCCCCGACCCAGGTCTCGGACGAGGACTTCGCCGAGATCCTCGCCGCCACCCGCGACTTCATCCGCAACCGCGTGGTGCCTCGGGAGAACGAGATCATGGCGTCCGACGCGATCCCTGACGACCTGCGCTCGGCAGCGGCCGAACTCGGTCTGTTTGGCTACGCCATCCCGCAGGAGTGGGGTGGCCTCGGGCTCAACCTGCGTCAGGACGTCGAGCTGGCGATGGAGTTCGGCTACACCTCCCTCGCTCTGCGCTCGATGTTCGGCACCAACAACGGCATCGCCGGACAGGTGCTGGTCAACTATGGCACCGACGAGCAGAAGCAGGCCTGGCTCGAGGGCATCGCCTCGGGTGACGTCGTCGCCTCCTTCGCGCTGACCGAGCCCGGCGCCGGCTCCAACCCCGCCGGCCTGCGCACCCGCGCCGTGCTCGACGAGGGCACCGGCGAGTACGTCATCAACGGCGCCAAGCGGTTCATCACGAACGCTCCGAGCGCGAACCTGTTCATCACCTTCGCGCGCACCCGTGAGGCTGCCGGCAAGGACCCGGGCATCGCCGTCTTCCTGGTGCCGGCCGACACGGCCGGCCTCACGGTCGGGCCCAAAGACAAGAAGATGGGCCAGGAGGGCGCCTGGACGGCCGACGTCACGTTCGAGGACGTACGCGTTCCTGCCGCGGCGCTGGTCGGCGGGTCCGAGGAGGTCGGCTACCAGGCCGCGATGGGCTCGCTGGCCCGCGGTCGGGTCCACATCGCCGCACTCGCGGTCGGCTCCGCCCGGCGCGCGCTAAACGAGTCGGTCGCCTACGCCGCGTCCGCCACCCAGGGCGGCGCGCCGATCGGCGAGTTCCAGCTCATCCAGGCCCACCTGGCCGACATGCAGACCGGCGTCCTCGCCGGCGAGGCGCTCGTACGCGAGTGTGCCCGCAAGTACCACTCCGGAGAGGACCGCCGGATCGCGCCTTCGGTGGCCAAGCTCTACTGCACCGAGATGGTCGGCCAGGTCGCCGACAAGGCCGTCCAGATCCACGGCGGGACCGGCTACATGCGCGAGGTCCCGGTCGAACGGATCTATCGCGAGGTCCGCCTGCTGCGGCTCTACGAGGGCACCAGTGAGATCCAGCGACTGATCATCGGCGGCGGACTGGTCAAGGCCGAACAGAAGCGACAGCGCGGTTGAGGGGGCCGAGATGAGCGAGCCGACAGGATCCGCGGGCGGGACGCTGCCACTCGCCGGGATGCGCGTGGTCGCGCTCGAACAGGCGGTCGCGGCGCCACTCGCGACCCGTCACCTGGCCGATCTCGGGGCCGAGGTGATCAAGATCGAGCGACGGGGCGAGGGAGACTTCGCCCGCCAGTATGACGATGCCGTCCACGGCATCGCCTCGCACTTCGTCTGGCTCAACCGTGGCAAGCGTTCGGTCGCGATCGACCTCAAGCACCGTCGAGGTCGCGAGATCGTCGCCGACCTTATCGCGGGAGCCGACGTCGTCGTCCAGAACCTCGCTCCGGGGGCGGCGGCTCGTCTCGGTCTCGACGCGGACACGCTCCGGGCCGCGCATCCTGCCCTGGTCGTGGCCACCATCAGCGGATACGGCAGCGGCGGTCCGTGGGCCGAGCGCAAGGCGTACGACCTGCTCGTGCAGGCCGAATCGGGTCTGGTCTCGATCACAGGAACGCCCGACTCCGCCGCGAAGACCGGCATTCCGACCTCCGACATCGCCGCGGGCATGTACGTCGTCACCTCGGTCCTGAGCGCCCTGCTGCGTCGCGAGCGGACCGGTGAGGGAGCGAGCATCGAGGTGTCGATGCTCGAAGCCACCGCTGAGTGGCTCGGACATCCGATGTACGTCCAGATGTACGCCGGCCGCCAGCTGCCACGCATGGGCCTGAGCCACGCCGCGATCGCGCCCTACGACGCCTACCCGACCGCCGACGGCCAGGTCCTGATCGGCGTTCAGAACGACCGTGGCTGGCAGGTCCTGTGCCGCGAGGTGTTCGACGACGCGGGACTCGCCGAGGACACGCGCTTCACGACGAACCTGCTGCGCGTCGAGCACCGGGCTGCGTGCGACGCGGCGGTGGGCGCCCGAACCGCCGTGTGGTCGACGGTCGATCTCGAGGAGCGGCTGGCCGTCGCCGGAGTAGCTGCCGCCCGGGTGAACCGGATGGCCGAGCTCGTCGACCACCCGCAACTGGCCGCGCGCGATCGATGGCGCCCCGTGGAGACTGCGGCGGGACCCGTGAAGGGTCTGCTCCCGCCGATGCAGTTCACCGACATCGAGCTGCCGATGGGTCCGGTGCCCGGGCTCGGAGAGCACACGGCGGAGGTGCTGACCGAGCTCGGCGTTCGACCGGAGGAACAGGACCGGCTACGAGCGGACGGAGTGTGGTGAACGCGTACTGGCCATCGGGGATCCCGCGGCATCTCGAGTATCCGGCCGTCGGCGTCGGAGAGCTGCTTGCCGCGGCCTGCCGACGCTTCAGTGACCAGGTCGCGGTGGAGGACGGCGACGAGGAGCTCACCTTCGCGGGCCTGCTGAGCGAAGCCTCGGCATGGGCGCGCGCGCTGATGGCCGACGGGCTCGGTCCCGGGTCCCTGGTGCTGTTGCACCTGCCCAACGGGCGCGACTTCGTCGTCGCCTATCTCGGGGTGCAGCTGTCCGGTGCCGCCATCTCGCCGGCCAATCCACTCCAGCC
>Ga0164242_10006887_pt1 | contig 12471 bp, 4 predicted proteins | sample OricomgcompostMG_FD_108783 | JGI IMG/M metagenome (GOLD analysis project Ga0164242, IMG submission 108783) | Miracle-Growth compost microbial communities from Emeryville, California, USA - Original compost - Miracle growth compost (MG) ... | reverse complement strand
GTGGTGTGCTTGTTTTTTTTTATAACGCCTTCGGTATATAGAATGGTGTTTGATGCAGCGTTGTCATTCTCGCGGATGCTTCCTCCCCTTGTTTAGGATCTCCCTCCCTTGTTGGGTCATAGAATTTCTACGGTATTGGTTGGATATGACAAATTGGGGTCAGATAGGAAGGGCCTCCAAGCATCGCGAGCTTGGAAGGTCGCTAGGTTGCCGTCCCCCCGCCCGAGTTTTCTTGGCATATCTACATCTCAGGGCTTAATTACTGGTGCCTTTACGGGCTGTAGCACGAAGGGCCATTTTCAAGGGCAATTATTATGTCTTGCTAATTACGGCGTACGGTTGGATACGCAATGGACATCTTGGATAGAAATATCATGATTTTACACCTACCACATTACTTCAGCGACCATCCGAGGTAGACTCTGTGACGAAGCGCTTTCCGTGGGGGCTATTGATGGTACCCCTTTGTTTAATTTCACTGCGGCTGACAGTTTCCACTTGAGCTGCCGGAGCTATCGACGCCTCATTCCAGCAGCTCCACGGCTCCCGTCCCCCCTTATCTGGCGAGACCAATGCAACCAGGGGGGTTCGAAAATTCCAATAGTTGCGCGCGTATATTTTCCATTGCAGCCCTCAGCTAGCCTCCCACTTGGCCGTTGGGTTTAGGCATGCCCCCCGAGGCAAAGGTAGCCGAGAGAATAAGTGTGTGTCAGTTCACATCCAAGCCAAACCTTCCAGCCGCACGCCAAGGCCAATCAAGGGGTCTGACAGTTGTTGGTCTCTCGCCAGGTTCGAGAGATAACTGAAAGAATCGAGATATAGCTCCTACGTCGATAGCTCACGATACACGGGGGGTTGTGAAGATAGGTGATCTCGCCTCATAGGTAGTCGCCTCATAGGTAGCGGACCATAGCTTCCCTGCCGGGGCTATCCAATACGGAGTGGCGAATAAAGCTCTGGGATAAGCGTACTAGCTTATGGACGCATATGATACGCCCAAGCAAAACCAGCCACCCGTTTTTGCATTTTGATCGTTTCCTTTGTCTCACCTGGCAAGCCACCCGATAGGCCTGCCTCTCACCACCGATCTAGCGGGCCGACGAACTCCTCCGATGGCCCACACCATCTCAGTTATCAGCCGCGCCAAGACTAAGTTCAACGACGACAACGTCGCAGACATCACTCCATGCGACCTACCCTGCTATACTGGAGCCGATACTGACGATGTCGTCATGCGTTCATTAGGTGGCGTTTGCCACGGCGTCCTAAGATGGGGGCTGGCCCAAAAGGAAATCTCTCGTGCCACAGACGGACGGCATTGATGATGTCTGGGATTCCTGTTCGAGACTCTAAACCCCCAAGACCATCTCGCTTGCAGCCTTTGGCCGAACGGTCTGGCCAGCGGTGGCGCCTTCACCTGCCCTTTACCTGAACGGACACCGGTGAGCCAGCCGGACCTGTACGAATGCATGGCACTTCAACGGACTATTACCAATGGTCGGGAGAGACCTCGATGGAATGCACAAAAGAAATCTGAGCTCTATCCTTTGCATTTGCCATTCTCTCACCATGCCCGTGGCAGTCCCGATACTGCTAGCTACGCCAGGATACAATGCTCTTAACCTCAAAGGGGATTCACAATATCGAAGCCGATGCTCATGGCCGCTAGCTTCGTGTAGTGAGGACGACATACTCCTCCGTATGCTACGCTGTGCTGCCAAAGCAGGCGGCGCCAAGGTAACTCTCACATATCTGGATCGCAAAGGTTGCGGACATCCTTACCGAGGAACCCCATCGGAGTGGCACAACCGAGAGGCTGACAGGAGAAGAGATGGTGTAATAAGGCCGCGGATAAGCACCCGTTTCACGTTTGGCGCACGAAACAAAGCTCCCACCACCAGTTCGTGACGTTCAACTAGGCGATCGAGACAAGCTCCGGCCATGTCTCTCCCCCGACGTTAAGCAGCGTGTCGATCAAAGAACATGGAACATTTCCATCTCACGTCATCGGGTGCAGTCTCAGGGCAGGGGTGGTCGTTGTCTGTCAGGTGATCGACAGTTACAAGTACGGGCTGTTGGATGGGCGGGAATTGAATGCCCTGAACTGGAAGGATTCTGGCAGAAACGGAAGAAACAGTGCAAATCAGCACTGGCCCAGGGAAGGATTCCCCGCAACCATGCCGTCGGGACATTGTGCTTGCAGGGTGACCCGCAGGGGGGACGAGGTGGTGAGCGGGGTCGTTGGAGAGGGACGGGATGCGAGGAAGCACCAAACTTGCAGCTGGGCGCTCTCTTGGAAGGTTTCAGGGGGCTTTTCTTGAGGAACCGATCTGGCACAAGTGTATCCCGAACTGGAAGACCGTCAAAGCCTCGCTTCAATGGCCGCCGAGAGGTTGGGTCACCTCCAAGAAAAGTCGTCAGCAAGGTGCTCGCAAGGGCTGCTCCGTCAAGCCCGATTTCACCGTACGAGTTTGCTCAAGGTTGGAAGACTGGTCGCTCGACTGCCGTTCTCTTGGCAGTGTCTACGCAGATGAACGATCAACAACCGTTAGACGAGTTAATCATCGTACTACAGGTGACAGAACCGGTTTCTATACGGGAAGACACGAGGGAGGCCTGCCGCAATCTATTATTTTACCCCGGCCGGCTGTAAGCATCGTGGAACCGGGCTTTTTAGAGAGGGTAGTTACACCCGTGAACGGCAGTGCTTTGTCCGGAGGAAACTGACCAAGGAAGATGCGCTGGTCGGGCGTTTTAGATATTACTCGCAGCTTACTCATACTATTCGGCGAGGTTGTCCTCGGCAGCACAGCCTAAGAGGCGGAGGTGTGTGTGCTGCTCCTCGCGGGCCCGCATGGCCCCGGAGGGGTCCGGTTGGAGCGATCGACAGGGCTCTGACAGGGTTTTGGCCAGGCACGAACCCCATCCAACTTTTGTCAGGAGGGGCGATAAGCGGGTTGTTACGAGCCTCCCTGACACTCTCAAATCCAATCGCCTCGCGCAGAAAGATACGAATAGTTTTCAGGGAAGCGAGGGAGGCGTCTGCGTCGCCTAGTTGAAGGAGCGCTCTCGATTAAGACGAGAGACTCGCCACTTGTAAACGGGTGGAGGCACTGGGGTGTTCAGACAGAACAATGAAAGAAAGAAAAAAAAACCACAAAAAGCCCAGTCGCCACCAACTCTGCCGAATTCCGATAATTAAGTTTGAGACACCGTGGGCCAACAGACGTTGAACGAAGATCGTTACTAAAGGTAGCGATGTGTTCCAAGGACGCGGTGGGTACAGGTGGTAGCACCCGTCAAGCTTAAATCCTCGTCGCGCTGGTAGCCGACTGGAACAGATCCCAATTGGCGGGACAATTCCCTCGAATGGGTTACGGTTTCTTACCAGGGGAAGGGCGATCTTTGATTTCGAGCTCGCCAGGGATGCCCTAACGAGGAGGTGGGAGTGAAGGACGCGCGAAGGAAAAAAAGGAAAGGAAATACGAGAGCTTGGCACTGACGGCGACCCAAAAATAGACACGTCGCCCTGAGACAGGCGGCGGCTAAACAGCGGGTGAACAGGAACCAAAGATTCCAAGACATGCCTGCCTGCTTCTCCTGCCACTAAGAGGAGGGGGGGGGGAGTTGACCAATTGTCCTGTCTCGTGCAGAAACTCGATCACATCCGGCTGCACTTGTTGATATTCGTGCACATCGGGAGCCTTCTAGATGCGTTGGCACTTAGATAGTGTGCTTAGCCTTGCTAGCCGAGCAACCCGGATGCGGTCGACAGAGGACTAGAACACAAAGGGAGCTGAGTCCAAGGCGTATCGCTTCGTGATGACTGACAGAATAGCGGGAAGCAGTCCCACTCTCGCGCTCGTATCTTCCCTGGATATATTTTGCGACATGGATCGATCTCGTTGTCCGATGACTCGTGGTTATCAATTCTTAGATCTTGTCGCGAAACAATGGTCCATGGCTATGTCGCGGATACGCGCAGAAATGGGACCAGATAGTCAAAACGGCGTGGCCGAAGCGAGAAATAGACACTCCCCAAATAGCACGTGCACACATACTACGTGCTGTGCACGAAGATAGTGTCGTTCGGCGCTGCGCCGCCTGCAGAGTTCGAGGTTTCAGGCGGACCGCCGGTGAAGGGGAGGTGACACAATCATGACCCAAAGGGCCAAGCGGTACGAGGTTGAAGACGACTGCGGCCAACCGCGAGCCACCGCTCTTCCCCAGACTCAGCTTCATGGTGTTTCCGTTGTATTGTTCCGCCTGGAGCTGAGAGACTTTCCCGGCCGGATTGCTACCCACGCAAAACTCCAAAGTCCCAGCGATGCGACAGTGAGGTGTACGCATATGGGTGGGTTACTTTTTTGGCCTGTGCCGAGTTCCCGACACGTGCTGCCTCTCCTGGACATTTCTCGCTGCTTCATTGTTTGCCTGACCGCAAAACTAAGAGACTTGGCGGCTCCTAAAGAAGAAAGAGGGAAGCGAAGAAAAAGAGCGTAGCGATAGCTCGGTGGTTCCATACGCCGAAGTTCAGGCCCCTCTGACAGGGGGTTGTAGTTGGAAGGAAAATAAAATAATACGGAGAATAGAAATACCACCCAAGCGATAAAAGAGAAATGTAAAAAATACAAATAAACTCTCCAACGGACAAGCTATTAATTATTTTTTCCTGTTCCTTGGGAGAATCCACAAATGATCTCCAATTGTGGCAGCCACCAGCCCTGCTAGTGTAATGCAGGCCCCTGTCATTCTTGCTGCATGGCTGACCGGGATTCGGGTGGGGTCGATACTGAACACGCTGGAGACTTCTCCACTGTGAATGGGTAACTCTGCATGCAAGTGGGGGGAAATATGAGGAAGAGGGGGAGGGAAAATAAAGCTGGTGGAACGGATGGACGGAGACACAGGGAGACCAAGATACAGAAGGATGGGAAAGTATTAACTACTACCTTGTAGCAAAGGCGTGGTTGCATTTGGGAGAGTCGCGAGGAACAAGCCAACCCGGGTCTGCATGAATACATCAAGTATCGACAATCTCCGAAGTACTAGTTCGACGCAGTCTGTTGCAGCGTCGCCCACATGAACTTCATCCAGTGCCGCCCTGTGGCGTCCGTCTGCCTCCCTTTTGCGGTCGTCGTCAACTCGGCGCTAGCGAGTTTGGCATCACCAGCTCAACAGCTCGCCTCAGCTTTGCGAGGGTTTCCCGATTGGGGGTCTGCAGAGGACGCCAATGGAAGCCACGGCGCAGGCGGTAGGGTACCTGAGCGAGTGAACTGTACTTGGTACGAGGTTCGTCAAGTCGCAATTGGGCGGAGCAGTCGGGCAGAGTTGTAACGTTATCCGTCCAAGAAAGTCCCCCAACAAGCGAACTCCAAGGGGACCAACCTTGCTTTTTGCCAACCCGGACCAATCTGCGCTACGCTAAAAAGAGAGGAGCCAGTGCAGGTTGGTATGTCCGCGGTACGAAGTACGTACCTCTCTGCCTCTGCTGCGACGACCCCTGTCCAACATTCGGCTTCCATATCCACCATGCTGCACTATCTGCACTATCACTTACACACCCCAGCGCCATTTCTTGCCCAGACCCAGAACAAGAAATGCCACCCTGCCAACCCGTTCTGGGGAGCGCAATCGCGAAGGGTGCCCTGTCTTGTCCCACACTACTCTTTTACGACGATCCTTCTTACTCTCCCCCCTCCATTGCCGTTCCATCGCTCGTTTCTCTTCCTGGAACACCTTCCTTCAACACCAGAAACACCGCTCGAGCTAGAGTCTCGCCCTGCTAGCCTGACAGTCCTCCCAACACCACGCCACAATCGTCTGGACTTGCGGCTGGAACGTTGGTAGCTCTGTTGGACATCTTCCTCGACGGCATCTCAAAGGAGCTTCACGAAGAATTGCCCCTCCACCTCGCTGGCCTTTGCGATAGCAAGAGCCGTCCGTTCGCTACCGCCGCCCTGCCCTTCCCCTCACGCGTGAGGAGTGCTCTCGGAAAGAAAGGATCGGGGACCCGACCGAACCTTGCCTGGTTGGCTCCTAGTTCGGCACTGAACTTCACCGGGAACACACAAAACCTACCCGGTCTTCCCTCCTACCTTGCACCGCAGGGCCACGCCACCGTGCAACCGGTTGCTCCTCCCGAAGGTATGACCATGACCACCGGCGCCGCCTCCACCCTATTTTTGGTGTAGGTCCCAAGGTGACCATCATTGCTGACACTAGGTCCCTCCTTATAGACGCCTTAAAAGGGCACAAACCCCGTCCGTCAGCGCCTGGTACGACACACACAACCACCCGAGGGAGGAGAACCTGGCGTGTTAAGTCAAGATGGGAATCGGAAACTATTTCAAGGCCGAGAAGGCGGCAGAGCCTTCAAGCAGCACGCCGCCCCGCGAACCACAGCGTGGCAGGAGTGTGACGTCCGCCATGTCCGAGAAGCCGCCGTCGGAGAGGATGAGCGGCAACGACCTCGAGCTGCAACCGCCTACCCCTCGGTTCAATTCGAGGCCGCAGTCGATAACTAGCCGGTCGATGAGGTCCACGGGCAGCTCCTTGTTCCTCGACGACATCAAGCACGAAGTTATGGTCAACTATCTGTACCAGCAACAATGCTCACATCTTTGGGTGTCCGACGGTAGTGGCGAGATCGAAGGTGTCCTGCTACGGAAGTCGAGGGGCCAATATATGGCCTGTCCGCCACAACTGGGCAGCTCGCCCTTCGCAATGGCCTGCGCCGCGCTTAATGTTCAGGTAAGGAAGCCCATTGAATAGCACCGGACTCCGGTAAATTGGCCGTCCCGCCCACCTGGCTAACATGATGTACCTCTAGTGCGCCATGACAGTTAATTCCAGAGTAATCAAGACCTTCCTACAGTGGTCACCCGACGCCGTCGACGTACCACTGATGAACGGTCTCCGCGTGCAAATCCTCCCCACTATCGACGACATCCCGCGCGCGAGAAAACACCAGTTCGCCGCCTTCGTCGCCTCGGAAGGTTTACTCATTGTCTGGGACGACGATGCCCTGCATCTGGTGCAGAGGGCCAAGGCCATCGAGTCGGAGCTCATGGAGCTTGTCTGGAAGGCCGGGACCGACGAGGAGGACGACGAGAAAGGGGGCCAGACCGTGGCCGAGGCCGAAATCGACGAGGAGAGCGGCGAGGTCAAGCCCGAGAATAGGCCCGTCCACCTGCAGAACGCCGTGTTGGTGGCCCTAACCCTCATCCTTGTCACCGTCTCGCTAGGTGCGGCCGGCAGGCAATTAGCCATCGAGGTTTCCGTCGACGGCAACTACATCCGATTAGCGCTACTTGCCCTATTCCCGGTCCAGATCTTCTTCACCCTCTTCTTCGGACAGGTCATCGTCGGTTGTCTGGCGCAGATCTTCGGCCCCGTCCGACAGCTCACCATCAACTCCAAGTTCTACTCCGCCCGGCCCCCGCCGAGGCTGCAGAGCTTCATCCTGCCGCACATCACCGTCCAGTGCCCCGTGTACAAGGAGAGCCTGAACGCCGTCATCGCGCCCACCGTCAAGTCCATCAAGCAGGCCATGTCCACCTACGAGCTCCAGGGCGGGTCCGCCAACATGTTCGTCAACGACGACGGCCTGCAGCTGGTCTCGGAGGAAGACCGCCGCGCCCGCATCGAGTTCTACGCCGACCACAGCATCGGCTGGGTCGCCCGCCCGAAGCACGGCGAGAACGGCTTCCTGCGGCGCGGCAAGTTCAAGAAGGCCTCCAACATGAACTTCGGCCTGATGATCTCGTGCAAGGTTGAGGAAAAGCTCGCCCAGGTGAACCGCGGCCTGGACTGGTCGCAGAACGACGAGGCGCAGGCGTACGAGCGGGCTCTCAAGGAGGTCCTCGAGGAGGACGGCCGCGCCTGGGCCGACGGGAATATCCGCATTGGCGACTACATCCTCATCATCGATTCCGATACCCGTGTCCCGGCCGATTGCCTGCTGGATGCCGTCTCCGAGATGGAGCAGTCGCCCGATGTTGGGATCATGCAGTTCTCCTCCGGCGTTATGCAGGTCGTGCATACGTACTTCGAAAACGGCATCACCTTCTTCACAAACCTCATCTACAGCGCCATCCGATATACCGTCTCCAATGGCGACGTTGCTCCCTTCGTGGGTCATAACGCCGTCCTCCGCTGGTCCGCCATCCAACAGGTTTCCTTCTTCGATGAGGACGGCTATGAGAAGTTCTGGTCCGAGAGTCACGTGTCCGAGGATTTCGACATGTCTCTTCGCCTACAGTGCAACGGCTACATCATCCGCCTCGCAGCCTGGGCCGGCGAGGGCTTCAAGGAGGGTGTGTCTCTGACTGTGTACGACGAGCTGGCCCGTTGGGAAAAGTACGCATATGGCTGTAACGAGCTGCTCTTCCACCCGATCCGCACATGGCTCTGGAGAGGTCCCTTCACGCCGCTTTTCCGACGCTTCCTGTTCTCCAACATCCGCTTCACCTCCAAGATTACTATTATCTCGTACATCGGCACCTACTACGCGATCGGCGCCGCTTGGATCATGACGTCGGTCAACTACTTCATCATGGGCTGGTTCAACGGTTACCTCGACAAGTACTACGTCGACTCGTGGCAGGTGTGGTTCTCCATCATTATCGTCTTCAATGGCCTCGGAAACATCTCCCTCGCCCTGATGCGCTATCGGGTGGGTGAGCGCAACCTACTCTACGCCCTGTTCGAAAACTTCAAGTGGACCTTCCTCCTGGCCATTTTCCTCGGCGGCTTGTCGCTGCATGTATCGCAGGCCCTCCTAGCCCATATGTTCGAAATTAACATGACCTGGGGTGCGACGAGCAAGGAAGCCGAGTTTTCGAACTTCTTCATTGAGATTCCGAAAGTGTTGAAGAAGGTTAGGCTACCCCCCTCCTGGCCCAATGCAGTTTGTTTACTAACTTTCCCCCTAGTTCAAATTCTCCATGGTCTTCTCCCTCGTCTTCATTGCAGGAATGATCATCCTCGCCGTGGCGCCGTTTGTCCCATACGACTGGCGCATCAAGGACTTCGTGGCCATCCTCCCCATGGCTACCGTTGCCAGCTCCCACTTCCTCCTGCCGCTGGCCCTCAACCCAGCACTAATGACATTCTCGTGGTAGTCGGGGGGTTCCTCGGTATATACACCCGCCTCGCCTACTACCACCGACATATATAAGAAGACATCTGTTTATATTTTTCTTATTTTGTCCTTGTTTCAAAACGTCATCGGTTTCACACAACATCTTGTCGGGATCTACACCTGACGACACATAACAGCCAATCCTTTCCCCTGATCGTAGAGAATATAGAAGGAACTGGAAATCTCGGGATGCCCTATCGATGGGGAGGAAGTCCGGGAGCTTGGATATCGCTCTTTTTATTATTTACATGTCCTGCAACATAATTTCGCATCATGGACAACACAAACTATCACATAGACGGGGGGGCGCAACAGGAGTTCCGTACACTTGTGGTTTCATTTTTGAGATTGCTTCATCTTCGCTGGGATGACGGGAGAACCGAAGGGTTCAAGGCTGGAGACACCGAGCGGTCAACCGTTCAGGATATCGGGGTCAACAGATGGAAGGAGGACTGCAAAAGGCACGGATATATTCCCCTTCACACCACAATCCCCGCGTCTCTCACTATATAGCTGGAGCGCGCATATACTCGTAGTAAACAATAATGCCCAAGATATCACAAACTTGCAAGTTCACGCTGTCGCTCCCGTGACCACAACCGCAACCAGACATGTTCAGCTTGACATTCCCGAGCCTTTTTTTCTTCCATTTCATCGTGCAATGTAGGACCGAAATTCTACAGAGCCCAATTCTACGGCACTTCCCATGCCGTTGGCTGGGGAAAGAGGAGAAAGAGCAGAAAAGCACAAAAATGGGGAGGCTGACGCCACCCGCGCCCAACCCTTGCTTCACCTCGGAACAAGTTGACCCGCCTGGGTGAACCACCCACTGGAAACAGAAGCTCGTATTTCACCGCCCTAGGATATCTGGTGCTGCATAAACAGCCAGCTGGGCAACCAGCTAGACAGGGTACGAAGTTAAGACCCAAGGTCGACAACACCGACGTTCTTGTCGGTGGGGGTTGTGTGTTGTCAAAAGAAAGGTGAACTGACAACTACTGATCGGCCAGCGAATCGTCAAGGTCGAAGGCGGCGATCTTCGCCCCTGAAGAATGCCCGCATTTGGGCTTCCAATGCTCCGCATGGGGCTCGTCGATCAAAAAAGACAAACCCGTGGGCCTTTTTACGCTCGTACATGTCTGTCGTGTCGTGTGGTGTACCCTGCGTCGGACGAAGCACAGGCTGCAGATTAGTGTGATTTAGGCGCGACCAACAGGTTTCACTTGTCCTCCCCCCGCCAATGCCTGAACATCCTCCTCCGTCTACCAGGAGCTGGTGGACTTAACTACCTGGATCTGGGTCGGCTAAAGACGATCGACAGTGGTTGCAGCCAGGCCTGTCAGTCCGCCGATGTCTTACACCGATATTCGTACGCGTCTTGGTGGCACAAACGACGAGGCCAAGCCGCCCGAGGTGGATGAGGGACCTTGTCGACCGTCATTTATAGATCGGCACTGCTCTTGCCGCGTGCAGGCCACCTCCCCTCCGGTGGATACAAGGGATTTAAGCCGCTCTCTACCCCTGCCTCTGTAGTCGAGTTAGTTTGCATTTTGAAGACGTCGCAAGTACGAGACCTTCCTCTCTCTCGTTCCTAGCCGCTGGGTGTGCTTCAATTGCTCAGACAAGGGCGCAATTGCAATCGTTTAGCTGCGATCACACTCGTTGACCGAGTGCACTGAAATTGGGGCGCCCAGAGGATTGAACGGCCATGAAGTGTTCCGGACTCCCAGCTTCTCTGCTGAGCCTGCTCGCGATCGTTCTCCCTTACGCAACTGAGGTTGTTGGGGAAGATTCTGCGCAGGACTTGGGGAGCGTCCTGGCTGGTCATAAAGACCTCTCCACTTATGTCGGCCTGGTCAAGGTGAGACCCACGCCGAGTAGCAGCCTCTTGCGAGTTGGGTGATGCTGACTCTTGCGCCAAGCAATACCCGGACATCCTCCTCCAACTACCAAGCTATTCCGGGGTTACAGTGAGTTATTCGACCACTATGCCCTCTGATGGCGAGCCTAAGAGCAGGCAGCTCAGCTGTACTAACCACCGCTTCAGATTATCGCGCCCGATAATGATGCGTTTGAGAAACTGCAGAATTGGGATCCAACGAATAAGACATTAGTGACTAACATCCTGGAGTACCACATCCTCCAGGGAACCGTGTCAACAAACGCCCTGCCCGAAGGGCCGTCAACTTTCGCTGCTTCCCTACTAACGGACAAAGCCTACACCAACGTGACCCGCGGCCAGAATGTCATCATCAACAAGCAGCCAGGTGACGTGGTTGTCTTCACAACGGGCAGTGGCTCACGGAGTACCCTCCTCAAGGGCGACATCACCTTCACGGGCGGTCTGATCCAGGTCGTCGACACGCTTCTGGTGCCTCCTTCCCGGCTAGAGCCGACAGCGCGGGACTCGTATCCCGACCTGACTGCCTTCCTGGGTGCGCTATATGCGGCACGCTTAGTACCCCAGTTCGCGGACTTGGCCAACGTCACCATCTTCGCTCCCCGCAACGCCGCCTTCCAGCTCGTCTCGGGCGCCCTTTCGGCTCTAAAGCCGGACGAGCTCGCCCGCGTACTGCAGTACCACCTCCTCCCAGGCCGCGTGCTCGCCTCGTCAACACTATTCGACGCCGACGGGCCCAACAGTACCGACACGGCCGCCCCTCAAGACGGCGACGGCAATGGGACTGTGCCGCTGCGGATCACGCGGGCGGGGAACAACCTTTTCGTCGACGCCGCGCGCGTCATCCAGCCGGACATACTGATCGCCAACGGGGTCGTGCACATGGTCGACGCGGTGCTCAACCCTGACGACGCGGAGCAGGTGCCGGACCCTGCGCAGGCGACCCAGGCTCCGGCGTTCGGGCTGACGGGGGCGACGTCCACGGGGGCCGGGGCACCGACGCCGTTTACGACGGCGCTGCCTTGTACGGTTGACTGTCCTATCACGACAACGGATGGCGGGGAGGGGGGTTCGTCGACGAGTACGAGTGTTAGGACGACTCGGAGTAAAGCGGGTGTGGCGGGGGCGAGATGTACGGGCCTTGCTGGCGTGGGGGCGGGGGTTGGATTGGTCGGGGTTGGAATGGGTATGGGCATGCTGGGTATTGCTTGACTGGGAGGGCATCTGAATTTTTTTCGTATCCATGTTTGTTGAGGCGTTGTGATGGTTTGGGTGAGGGATCAGGGGAGGTAATGTTTACTTCAGGGGGGAGACGACGACAAAGGCGCGATATACCCCAACGCGTCTCTCAGATACCCGCGTTAATGACGCGTTCAGCCTCCTAGCAGTTATTTTGTGAGATTATCAACGACAGATGGACTTTGGG
>Ga0164242_10006886_pt1 | contig 12475 bp, 8 predicted proteins | sample OricomgcompostMG_FD_108783 | JGI IMG/M metagenome (GOLD analysis project Ga0164242, IMG submission 108783) | Miracle-Growth compost microbial communities from Emeryville, California, USA - Original compost - Miracle growth compost (MG) ... | reverse complement strand
CACGATCGGCAAGAACCGCCGCAACACGTCGCCCGATCCGTGGATCGACAAATACATCTTCCCGAACGGCGAACTGCCGACGATCGGGCAGATCGCGGATGCGTCCGGCGGGCTGTTCGTCACCGAGGACCTGCACAACTTCGGCGCCGACTACGACCACACGCTGATGGCGTGGCATGCGAACTTCGAGGCCGCGTGGCCGCGTTTCGCGCAGTCGATGGGCGAGCGCTTCTACCGGATGTGGCGTTACTACCTGCTGTCGTGCGCGGGCGCGTTTCGCGCGCGCGACATCCAGCTGTGGCAGTGGGTGCTGTCGAAGAACGGCGTGCAGGGCGGCTACGTGCGGCCGGCGCTGGGCTGAGCCCTTGCGGCGAGGCCGCTGCAACGACGGGGCGCTTGCGCCCCGTTCGCGTTTTCAGCGCAGCAGCACGGCGACGGTCGCGAAGCCGAGGATCGTCATCGTGACCGATGCGCAGACATGGATCGCGATTTCGCCGGCCGCCCAGCCGAGCCGGCCGTTCTGCAGATGCGAGACGACCTCCGCCGAAAACGTCGAGAACGTGGACAGGCCGCCCATCAGCCCGGTGACGACGAACAGGCGCCAGTCCGGCGACAGCGACGGCATGCGCGCGAAGAACGCGATCGCGACGCCGATGACATAGCCGGCGAGCACGTTGGCTGCGAACGTGCCGAGCGGCAGATAGGGGAAGAGTCCGTTCAGGCGCAGGCCGAGGGCCCAGCGCAACAGGGAGCCGAGCGCGCCGCCGATGCCGACGGCGAGGATGGACAGATACATGGTGGTCGTGATCGGATTGAAGGCCCGCCGACGACGGCGGCAGGGCGACGACAACGGTCGTGCAGGAGGCCGAGTGTAGCATCGCGTCGCGGACCTTCGGAAGCCGCCGCAGCCCGCGCACCGGCGCGCGGGCTGCGGCCTGCGTCACGCGACGCCGCCGTTCGCGCGCAGTGTCTGGCCGTTGACCCAGCCGCTGTCGGGGCCGGCGAGAAACGACACGACGGCCGCGATGTCGGCCGGCTCGCCGAGCCGTTGCAGCGGCGGCAGGCTCGCGAAATGGCGCACCTGCTCGTCGGTCTTGCCGCGCAGGAACAGCTCGGTCGCGATCGGTCCGGGCGCCACCGCGTTCACCGTGATGTCGCGCCCGCGCAGTTCCTTCGCGAACACGCGCGTCAGCGCCTCGACCGCCGCCTTGCTCGCGTTGTAGAGGCCGTATGCGGGCAGGTTCAGCGCGAGCGCGGTGGTCGAGAAGTTGATGACGCGGCCGCCGTCCGCGAGTTTCGCGGCCGCCTCGCGCATCGTGTTCAGCGTGCCGCGCACGTTGATGTCGAAGGTCTCGTCGTACAGCGCGTCCGCGAAGTCGGCGATCGTCGCCGTCTTCATGATGCCCGCGTTGTTCACCAGCACGGCGGGGGTGCCGAGTTCGGCGGCGGTCGCGTCGAACAGGCCGCGCACGTCGGCGGGCTTCGCGACGTCGGCCCGCACCGCGATCGCGCGGCCGCCTTCGGCGGCGATCTTCGCGACGAGCGCCTCGGCCGCGGCGGCGCTCGACGCATAGTTGATCGCGACGGCGAAGCCGTCCTTCGCGAGCCGTTCGGCGATCGCGGCGCCGATGCCGCGCGACGCGCCGGTGACGATCGCAACACCGCGGGAAGATCGAGCGTTCATGACAGACTCCTTTCGATGACAGGGGGAATGGTGCTCATCATGAACGAGCGGACCCGCGCGATCATTACGCCCGGATGGGTTTCATCGTTCCATTGCCGATAACAATCCGGCCAGCGCTGCCGGCCGCGGGCACGACCCGGTAGACGGCCCGCGCCGCATCCCCGAAGATCGACGCCGGCGAATCGAGGCACAACGAGAAGAGGCAGCGATGAACGAACCGTATTCCCCGTTGCGGTCCGCGGCGGCGGAGGAGGAGGCGCCGGCGCCCGGCCGCCGGCTCGGGCTGTGGCAGATCGTGTTTCTGGTGGTGTCGGCGGCCGCGCCGCTGACCGGAATGCTCGGCGCGGTGCCGCCCGCGATCAGTCTCGGCAACGGCGCGGGCGTGCCGGGCGCGTTCGTGATCGCGAGCGTCGTGCTGCTCGTGTTCAGCGTGGGATTCGCGTCGATGAGCCGGCATGTCGTGCGCGCCGGCGCGTTTTACGCGTACATCGCGGCGGGGCTCGGTCGGCCGGCCGGGATGGGCGGCGCGTTCGTCGCGCTGGTTTCGTATACGTCGATCCAGATCGCACTGTACGGACTCCTTGGTTTTTTCTGCACGCAGATGCTCGACCCGCCGTTGCACGCCGCATTGCCGTGGTATGCGTATTCGTTCGCGTGCGCGGCGCTCGTGCAGGCGATGGGCGTTCGCGGCATCGACCTGAACAGCCGGCTGCTCGGCGTGCTGGTGAGCGCCGAACTCGCGATCCTGCTGCTGCTCGCCGGCGCGATCGTGATGCGCGGCGGCGGCCCCGACGGGCTCACGCTCGCACCGCTGGCGCCGGCACAGGTGTTCAGCGGACACGTCGGCATTGCGGTGATGTTCGCGTTCGCGTCGTTCATCGGCTTCGAGGCGACCGTGATCTACGGCGGCGAATGCCGCGAGCCGGCGATCACGGTGCCGCGCGCGACCTACGTGTCGATCCTGCTGATCCTCGCGTTCTTCGCGTTCGTGACGTGGGCGATCGTCTGCGCGTACGGCCTCGCGCGCGTCGCGGACGTCGCGGCGAAACAGCCGGGCGAATTCTGGTTCATCCAGTCGGCGGCGTATCTCGGCGATGCGCCGACTGCCGCGATGCGCATGCTGTTGCTCAGCAGCCTCTTCGCGAGCGTGCTGTCGTTTCATCAGACGATCGCGCGTTACATCGGCGCGCTGAGCGGCGAAGGGATCTTGCCGGCGGTGCTGGCGCGGCGGCATTCGCGCCGTGGGTCGCCGGTCGCCGCGAGTTATGCGCAGACGGTGTCGGTGTGCGTGCCGCTCGGCTGCTGCGCGGCGGCGGGCTGCGATCCGTTCGGCGTCGTGTTCAGCTGGGGCTCGGCGGTCGGCGCGATCGGCATCGTGACGCTGCTCGCCGCGACGAGTTTTTCCGTCGTCGTCTTTTTTCGCGTGACGAGGAAGGACACGCGTGTCTGGCACGCGGTTGTCGCGCCGACGCTCGGCGGGTTGGGGCTGGTTTGGCTGGCGGGTGTGCTGGTCGGGAATCTCGACGTGTTGGGCGGGACGAACAGCCTGGCCGTGCGCGCGCTTCCGTGGGACCTGCTGACGGTCGCGGCGATCGGCGTCGCGACGGGCTTCGTGCTGCGTCGCGCGCGCCCGGACCTGTATGCCCGATTTGCCCGCGATGACGCATCCCGATCCACATAGCCGGGCCGATTTATCCGATCCGGGATAAAAGCGGTTTTTAAATTGCGTGTCGGAGAATAAGGTGAAAAATCAAAAAAATAAGACGGCGAATATAAGTTGATCGCAGTCAATGCGCCGGTAGTTTTTAAATCTTTGACTTTATACCAAAAAATAATTGACGCCAAATAGCCAGCCCAGTCGGATTGGCGGCACCTGCTTGATGTTGATCGTTCGTTGTTGACGCAACTTCCGTCAAGAATCAATGGGTATTGGCGCGGGATCGAACAGCACACCCTGCCAGGCCGAGCAAACGGCATTTCAGGTTCTCTGCGTTGAGAGGGTGATGTGGTTCGAAAAATTGGCGTATGTGGTTTGGGCTACGTCGGCTTGCCGGTTGCCGTCGCGCTTGCCCGCCATTTCGATGTGATCGGGTTCGACGTCGATGCGCGGCGCGTCGAACGGTTGCGGGAAGGCGACGACTGGACAAGGGAAGTAGACCGTTCGACGCTGCAGGCGTCGACGCTGCGGTTCAGCGACGCGATCGGCGATCTCGCCGACGTCGATTTCTTCGTCATCGCCGTCCCCACGCCGGTCGACGAAAAATGCAGCCCCGATTTTTCGATGCTCAAGGCTGCATGCCGGGGCATCGGGCGCGTTCTTCGTCCCGGAAGCATCGTCGTATTCGAATCGACCGTTTATCCCGGCGCGACCGAAGAAATCTGCGGGCCGGAACTGGAACGCAGTTCGGGCTTGCGATGCGGCGTCGATTTCAAGCTCGGATACAGTCCGGAGCGAATCAATCCGGGCGATCGCCATCATCCGCTGGAGAAGATCGTCAAGGTCGTTTCCGGGCAGGATGCCGAAGCGCTGGACGTCATCGCGGGCGTTTATGAAACGATCATCGACGCGGGCGTATTCCGCGCATCTTCGATCAAGGTCGCCGAGGCGGCGAAGGTCATCGAAAACGCGCAGCGCGACATCAACATCGCGTTGATGAACGAAGTGTCGAAGATCTGCAATCTCGTCGATATCCGTTCGTCGGAAGTGCTCGAGGCAGCGGGAACGAAATGGAATTTCCTGAAGTTCTCGCCGGGGCTCGTCGGCGGCCATTGCATCGGCGTCGATCCTTACTACCTGACGTCGAAAGCGCAGGAACTCGGCTACCACCCGGAAGTGATCCTCGCGGGCCGGCGCATCAACGACGGCATGGCCGACTACGTCGCCGCGCAGCTCGTGCAGATCGTCGCGAGCCGGCATCGCCTCGGGGCGTCGACGCGGGTCGGCATCCTCGGCGTGACGTTCAAGGAGAACGTGCCCGACATCCGCAATTCGAAAGTCGTGGACCTTTACCGGGCGCTTACCCGCTACGGCATCTCGCCGCTGGTTCACGACCCGATGGCCGACCGTCGCCAGGTGTACGACGAATACGGCGTCACGCTCGTGGAACGCGATCAGCTGACCGGTCTCGACTTGCTGATCCTGGCGGTGCCGCATCGGGAAGTGCTCGACATCGTCAATCGTGAACTGCCGGACATGATCGTCGATGGCGGTGTCGTCTGCGACCTGAAATCCGCGCTGGATCGCAACCGGATTGCCGGCGCCGATCTGGTCTATTGGGCACTTTGAACGCCGCCGGAACGCACAAAAAATGACGAACCATCCGTTTTCCGTCGCGCCGGTGGGAACGTGCCGCATTCATACGCCGTTGCGCCGGGGTGCCGGACGCTATCCGATCCGGCCGGTTCTGACGCGGAATTACGGCTTCGTCCACACCAGTTCGGAAGCGCTGCAGCAACTGCGCTTCATGTTCGGCGAGACCGACCTTCCGGAGGACGTGCGCCGGCTGACGTTTCGACCGAGCGTATCGGCGGATTTCGACGTTCAGACGCACGCGAGGGCGGATCTCTATCTGGTGGAACTTTCGTCGACAAAGCTGCTGACGGTCGACGGATATCCGATTCAGATCAACTACATGGCGCGCTACTTCGGCGATTTCTTCGCGGACAAGGAGCGTAGCCGCATGTTCTGGGCGCTGTCCGCGCCGCGTCGTCTGGCGGAACGGCGCCGGCTGCTGCGCGAGGATTTTGCGTTTCAGCGGCTGTGCGCCGCGGACCGCGACCTGCTGGAGCGCATCCAGAAGCGCGACCTCGGCGACGACGAGATCGAGCGCGACATGCGGGAGATCGCGGACAGGCTCGGCGGCGACAACCTGGTGTTCGTCACGCACGTGGATGCGCAAACGCCGGACAACGTGCCCATCGAACAGCGGCGCAAATTGATCGCCGCGGTGCGCGCCGCGGCCAGAAAAATGGATGTGCGGTGCTTCGATCCGACGCGGCTGATGCGAGCACTCGGTCAAGCCAATGCGATGGAGAACGGCGGCCTCGATCTGACGCATTACACCGACCTCTTTTGCGACCGGCTATGCGATACCTGGTACACGACCTTCGTCGTCCCGCGCATGGGTGACCCGGGCGAAGACGCCGCTGCGCCGGGGCCGCTCGACGCGCCGGGCGCGGCGCTGGCGGACATCGAGGCGAAATGGAACGCCGGGCAACTGCGCGAAGCGTCGGCCGAGTTGCGCGACCTGCTCAGAAGCGGCGCCGGCGGCCCCGCGCATCGCATGCTGCTCGGCCGCATGCAGTACGAACTCGGCGACTACGAAGGCGCGATCGAACAGTTCGGCGCATCCGGCGGCGATGCCGGCGCGGACGACAAACTCGCCGTGATGCGGATGCAGTGCTACTTCAGGACTGGCGAATACCGGCAGGCTGCCCGCATCGCCGCGGCGCTGATCGCGGACGAAAAGGAAACGCCGGACACCTTGCGCATTTGCGCCGTGTCGGCGCAAGCGCTGGGCGACATGGAAAGTGCATTGAACAACTGGAAGCGTCTGTTTCGCATCGCGCCTCACGATTCCGACGCGGCCACCGCGGCCGCCCGCCTGCTCGTCGAGTCGAACGACATCGAGGGCGCGCGGCTGTGGGCCGACGAGGTGCGCCGCATATGGCCGCAGCACAGGGCGAGCTTCGAGATTCTCTGGAACGGGAAACTGACCGAAGCGGATCGCGAGGGGCTGATCGCACTGGCGCGCGAACCGGTCGATCTGGACGGCCCGTGCCGGCTTGCGCTGGCGCGGCAAAGCGCCGACAGCGGGTTTGCGGTGCCCGCGGCGCTGCTTGCCGTCGGACAGGGCGCCGGCCGCACCGCGACACCGGAAATCGCAGCGTGGATCGCGGAACAGGCGAGCGAATGGCTGGAACGCGGCCGCGCGGCGCTCGATGTAGGCGATCTGCTTCGGGCGGCCGACGACCTCCAGGCGAGATGGCTGCTGAATCCCGACGGCAACGCGCTGATTCGCGCGCGGCGCGCGCTCGAGCGGCAAATGCGCCACGGCGTCCAGGCCGCGTTGATGAGCAAGGACTATCAGGCCGCGGCCCGCATTCTGGAGATGGCGGGCAAGACGTTGTTCACCTTCACGGCGTTCGACAGCTTGCGCATTCGCCTGGCCGCCATCGTCGGCGACGTGCCGGCGGCGCTGTCCTATCTGCACAGGGCGTCGGAACCCGACATCGTCATTTCCGGGACCGATTGGCTCCGGCTGGCCAGAACGGCGGTTCGCGGCGCCTGCTACGGCGAGGCTATCGACGCCTATGCGCGGGTGCTTTCGTCCGGGTCGGGCGACGAGGCGACGCGCAGCGAGGCGGCTCGCCAGATCGTCGGGCTGAAGAGTCGGGCGATCCGGCATGCGCGCGAGTGCGTCGCCGCCGGCGATCACGAGCGCGCATGGGCGTTGCTCGATCGTCTTCAGCAATTCGTCCCGGACGGCCGGGACGTGCAGGCCGAAAAGAAGCGCGTCCTCAAGGCGCTCTACGCGCAGGTAAAGGCACTGGATCCGGCGAGCGACGCCGACCGGCTCGCGCTAGGCAAGGTCATTCTCCGGATGGTGCCGGACGATCCGGTCGGATTGAAGGCCGCGGCGACTGGCGCGATGCGCGTGCATCGCTTCGACGACGCGTTGAAATATTGGCAAGCACTGCGTAATAGTGCAGCGTCGCCCGAATTGATCGACGCCAACATGCAGAAGTGCCGGGCATGGATCGACCGCGCGAATCGCCGCAAAGCAGTGTGATCAGGCATCCGGTGGACGTGCTGATGTTGCGCGCCGAACTCGAGCGCATGCTGGCCGCGTGCACGACGCTACAGAGCGCGCGGCAAGGTCTGGACGACGCGGAGTTGCTGGCGCGGCGCGCGCCGGACGATCCGCGCGTGCGCATGCTGCTCCTGCAGTTCAGGGAGCGCGCCGCGCCGGGGCAGGGCCTGCTGGAGCAATGGGCGGAATTGCTGCGCGACTGGCCGGCCGACGTTTGCGTGGTCCGGCACTACGCGTCGCGTCTGGTGAAGGAGCGGCGGCTCGACGAAGCCCTGGCGCTCGTCGACCGGCACGTGCCGGAGCAGTTCGACGACCCGCAAGCCGCGCTGTCGCGCGCGGAATTGCTGTCGGATATCAAGGCGCACGACGCATCGGACGCGCTGTTTCGCCGGCTCATCGAGCGATACGACTGGCGCCGGCTGCGGGTCGCGTTCGTGCGCCACCTCGTCAAACGCGGAATGCTGGCCGACGCGATGCAGATTCTGGAGCCCGTGTCGGGCACGTTGTCGCCGGATACGAAGGGCGGCGAACTGGCGGCGAGAGTGGCCCGCGAATACGCGTTCTATCGCCGCTTCGAAACGAAGGAGGCGCTGGCGGGCCAGGACATCAGGATCGTCGCGATGAAACTGGCGATCCTCCATTTCCGGAACCGCGTCGTTGCCGCGCGGCACGACCGGGCGCCGTCGATCATGCTGGTGACCGGCAGCCTGGGGCCCGGCGGCGCCGAGCGCCAACTGGCCCGTCTTGCCGTACACCTGAAGCGTCTGGCCGGAACGTCGGCGCCCGGCGCAAACGACGTTGCGCATTTTGCGGGCGGTGCCGTCGAGGTGATGGTCAAGCAGCACGCCGGTTCGCCCGCGGCAGCCCAGCCGAAACGGCTGGATTTCTTTCTCGAAGACCTGCTGCAGGCCGGGATCGAGGTTTCGGAGATCAATGCGATGCGGCCGGTTTCGGCCGCGCATCAGCCCGTCGGCGACGCGGACCTGCTGCGCCTGCTCGGCAGCCTGCCGTCGCAGGTGCATTATGGCGTCACGCGCATGACGCCCTATCTGCGCGAGCGGAACTTCGACGTCGTCAGCCTGTGGCAGGACGGCACCTGTCTTTTCGGGCTTCTCGCGGCGCTGCTGGCCGGGGTTCCGGTTATCCACCTCGTTTTCCGGGGGCTGCCGCCGAACATCCGGCGCGAGCGCCATCGGCCGGAGTACGAAGTATTGCTTCGCGCCGCCGCCGAAATCCCGGGCGTCTTCTTTGTCAGCAACAGCCGGACGGTCGCGATCGAATACGCCAACTGGCTGGGTCTGCCCGTCGAGCGGTTCCGGATCCTGTACAACGGCGTTCCGGAAATGACCACGGCCGCGGCCGCGCAGGACCGCCACAAGTGGGAGAAATTCGCGCGCGAAACGGCGGGCGCGACCGAGACGATCGGCGGTGTGTTCCGGCTCGAGCCGGACAAGCGGCCGCTGTTGTGGATCAAGCTTGCGCACCGCTATCTGAAGCGGCGTCCGAATGCGCGCTTTGTCATCGTCGGTGACGGGCGGCTCCACGAAAGCGCCGCGGCACTCGCGGCGGAACTCGGCCTCGCGAATCGCCTGCTGCTGGTCGGGCTGTCGGCCCACGTCGGTTTCTGGTACTCGAAGATGGACGCGAAAGTGCTTCTGTCGCGGCACGAGGGCCTGCCCAACGTACTCATCGAAGCGCAGCTTTCCGGCATCCGCACGGTGTCCACGCCGGCAGGCGGCGCGGGGGAATGCTTCATCGACGGCGTCACCGGCCATCTGCTCGGGTGCCTGGACAATCCCGACCTGAACGAAGCCTGCGAAAAGATCGAAGCGATGGTCAGGTCGTCGCAGAGCGATATCGAAATAGGTTTGCGAAGCCGGCAGCGCGCCCGGATTCTTTTCTCGGTTCAGTCGATGATCAATACCTTCCTGGGTCTATGTGTTCCAGCGCACGGCGCGCCCGACGTGCCCGCGCCCGAATCCGGCAAGCGCGCGCAGCAAGTCGATGCGCATGAAGATCCGGTGAGGTTGTGATGCGGCGGCTCGTGACGGCACTGGGCATCGCGGCCTGCTCGTGCGGCGTGCTGCAGGGCTGCGTCGTTCCGCGCAGCGGGCCGTTGCTGAGCGAGGTGACGGCCGCGCGCGAGCGCGGCGATATCGAACTCGTTGCCGTCACGGCCGATATCGTCGCCGCGACGCGCGAGCCGGATCGCGCCAGTTTTCCGCCGGCGTTTCTGGCGGCGCCGCCGGTGGATCACGAAACGCTGGCCGCGGGCGACGGCGTCGGCGTCACGCTGTGGGGGCACGACAATGTGGGGCTGATTCCCCCCGCGCCGGCGGGCGCGACGGATCTGGGCGAACTGGTGCTGGACGACGCGGGGCGCATTCACGTTCCGTATGTGGGCAAGCTGCATGCCGCGGGCGCGACCGCGAGCCAGCTAAGGGACGCGATCATGCAACGGCTGAGCCGCATCGCCGTCGGCCTCGATGCCAGCGTCAGACGTACCGACAGGCGAGGGCGCACGGTCACGGTTCAAGGCGGCCTGTCGAAGCCGGGCGTGTATCCGATCGCGCCGGGCACGTTGCGGCTGGGCGGACTGCTCAGCGTCGCGATGCCCGACCAGACCAATCCGGAGCAACTGCAGATCACGCTCACGCGGCAGGGGGCGAGCGCATCGGTCCGGCTCTCGGACGTCTATCGCGACGCCCGCCAGGATCTCGCGTTGCAGCCGGGCGATTCGATCGTCGTCCACGATGTCGTCGAGCACCTGGTCGTGCTCGGCGCGGCCGGCGGGCAGTCGAAGGTGAGGCTGAGCAAGCGCAACTACAGCGTTCTCGACGCGTTGGGCGACGCGCGCGGGCTCAACGATTTCCTGGCCGATCCGACGGCGGTTTTCCTGCTGCGCCCGCGCCCGGAAGCGACGGTCGAGGCGACTGGCGGCCTCGATGCGAGGCCGGTGGCCTATCGGTTCGACTTCACCCGTCCCGAGCAGATCGCGCTCGCGCAGCGGTTCGGCGTGCGCGACGGCGATGCGCTCTATATCTCCGATGCGCCCTTCACGCAGGTGTTGAAGGTGCTGTCCGCGTTCAGCGCGACGTTGGGGGCGGCCCGCTCGGTTTCCGGCATGCCAGATTGAGCGTGGGCAAATGAGCAACGACGACCGGATCCGCAACTGGCGCGCGCGCCGCAACGCACGGAACGCGGCGAGCGCGCCGCCGCGCAGGGCGGCCCGGCCCGCCGCGGCGCCGGACGAGACGCCCGACGGTCGCCCTTCGTGGCCCGCGCCGGTCGCGCAGCGGCTTGCGCAGGTACTCGATTCGCTCGCGAGCGGGCCGCTGGCGTCGGTTGCCGACCGGCGGCGCGTCGACGGCGCACTGGAGCGCGAACAGGCGCACGCGATCGCCGGTGCCGACTTGTCCGACGAGGAAGACGAGTATTGCCAGCGGCAGTTGCGGATGATCGTCCGTCTGCTGGAGGCGGATATCCGCGCGGGCGCAACGTTTTCGCCGCCGGCTACGCGCCGGCGACGCTGCTGGCCGACGATGCGCGGCTTCGTGAAGGATTGGCGCGCCGTGCGCGGCAGCGCGAATTGCAATCGGCACGCGATGCGCGGCGCCGCGCGACGCGCGATGACGAACCGCTGGACATTCCGCTGCAACCCGACGAAGCCGCGGACGTCAGTGTCCTGCGCCAGCGTCTCGCGCGCATCCACGTCCAGCAGGTCCATCGGCCTCGCAGCCCGCTGCGGTGGCGCTTCGCGATCTTCGTGCCGTTGCTCAGGCTGCAGTTGCACATCATCCAGGGCGAGAGCCGCGTCGCGCTGCTGTGGGCGCTGATCGGCCCGGCGATTCTGCTCAGCCTCATTTCGTCGCTGTACATGCTGGCCGGCACGCATTTCATCCTCGGCATGGACGTCCCCACGTTCTCGCTGCTTGGCGCGACCACGTGGATCATGTTTCGGCAGGTCGTGTTCCGCACGAGCACCGCATACGTGTCGTCGCGCGGGCTCGTCAATCTCAACCCCGTTACGCCGCTGGCGGTCGCGCTCGGGCACGGCTGCATTTTTCTCGCGATCTATCTGTGCGTCTTCGCGATCCTGATCGGCGCCGGACATCGTCTGGGCTTGATATCGCTGCCCGCGCATCCGGCCGGCTTCGGCGCCTGTGTCGTGGCGATGGGCGTCGCGGGAATGGCGCTCGGCGTGGTGTTCGGCTCGATCGCCGCCGCCTGGCGCTTCTTTCTGCGGCTGGCGGCGGTCATCGAGCGGTTCCTGCAGATATTCTCGTCCGTATTCTTCGTATCCGAGCAACTGCCGGAGGCCTACCGGCACTACGTGCTGTGGTCGCCGCTCGCGCACGGAATGCAATTGCTCCGTTCTTCGTACTTCGAAGGATATGCGTCGCGGGATGCGAGCCTGGCCTTTTTCGTCACGGCGCTGATCTTTCTGGCGGCGACCGGCTTCGCCGCCGAGCGCTTCGCGCGCACGCGGATACAACCGATGTGAGGCGCCGATGATCTTCCTGCATGCGGTGACCGACACCCCGAGCCTCTTCGGCGCGCCGCAGCCGTTGCTGATCGGTTCGGACCTGCGTATTCCCCAGGGCCGCTACGCGCTGCTTTCGCCGCAACCCGAATGCCATCGCCCGATCATCGACCTGATCGCCGGTCTGCGCCGGCCGCGCAGCGGCTTCGTGCAGCACGCGGGGCTGGTTTCGTGGCCGGTGGGGCGGCAGGGTTTCGTGCGCGGCAAGGCAACCGGGCTGCGCATGATCGAGTTCGTATGCGCGGTCTACGGCATGGCGCCCACGCCGTGCGTGGAACTGGTCGGCGATCTGATGAGCAGTCCGGAGTATCTCGCAAGACCGATGGAGCATTGGCCTCAGTTCGTCCGGCAGGAGTTCTCGTTTGCGTTGGCGCTGGCACCCGATTTCGACTGCTACGTCGTCGACGGCGCGATGCCGTTCGAGCCGTGCCGGTT
>Ga0164242_10006885_pt1 | contig 12476 bp, 14 predicted proteins | sample OricomgcompostMG_FD_108783 | JGI IMG/M metagenome (GOLD analysis project Ga0164242, IMG submission 108783) | Miracle-Growth compost microbial communities from Emeryville, California, USA - Original compost - Miracle growth compost (MG) ... | reverse complement strand
CCGCGCTCGGCCAGTGGCGCAGGGCGCACCCGGCGCAGCAGCGCGTGCTGTTCCTGCTGTCGATGCAGGGCGGCCGTCCGGTCGTCGCTGGATCGGGCACCGCCGCCGACGGCGCGGTCGCGCTCGCCGGCGGCATCAACGTGGCAAAGGCGATCAGCGGCTACAAGCCGGTCAGCGACGAGGCGATCATGGCGATGGCGCCCGATGTCGTGCTGGTGATGGACAACGCCGGCCCGAGCATCGGCGATTCGGTGCTCGACCTGCCGGCATTCCGGCTGACCCCGGCGGGCCGCCGCCACGCCATCATCCACATGGACGGCGAATATCTGCTCGGCCTCGGGCCGCGGACGCCGATCGCGACGCTCGACCTGGCGAAGCGGCTGGCGGCGATTTGACGGCGGCGCGCGCCTTGGCCCCGGCGCATCCTGCGCTCGCCGTGCGGCGTCCGGGGCGCGGCCTCCTGCTCGCCGGCCTTGCGGTCGGGCTGTTCATCGCCATGCTCCTGTCGATCGACATCGGCGCCACCGCGGCCGGGCTCGGCGACCTCCCCGGCCTGCTCCATAGCCGCTGGACCGGCGCCGCGCTCGACGCGGGCCAGCAGGTCGATTGGCTGGTCCTGTTGGACATCCGCCTGCCCCGCGCGGTGCTCGGGCTGCTCGTTGGCGGCGCGCTCGGCGCGGCGGGCGCGGTGATGCAGGGCCTGTTCCGCAACCCGCTCGCCGATCCCGGCCTGATCGGCGTCTCGGCCGGCGCCGCGCTGGCGACGGCGCTGGTGATCGTGCTCGGCGACGGCGCGCTCGCCGCATTGGTGACGCCGCTCGGGCGATGGGCGCAGCCGCTGGCGGGGCTCGCCGGCAGCTTCGTCGGCGCGCTGCTGCTCTATGGCCTTGCCACGAGGCGCGGCGCGACGTCGATCGCCATCGTGCTGCTCGGCGGGATCGCGCTCAGCGCCTTTGCCGGGGCGCTGACCGGCGTGCTGGTGTTCGTCGCCAACGACCGCGAGCTGCGCGACCTCACCTTCTGGACGCTCGGCAGCTTGTCGGGCGCGTCCTGGCCGGGGATCGCGGCGCTGCTGCCGTTCGTCGCGATCGGCGGCTTGTGCCTGCCGCTGCTGGCGACGACGCTCAACGCCTTCCTGCTCGGCGAGGCCGACGCCTATCACATGGGCGCGCCGGTCGAGCGGGCGAAGCGGTTGGCGCTGCTTGCCACCGCCTGCCTGGTCGGCGCAACCGTCTCGGCGGTGGGCATCATCGGCTTCATCGGCGTGCTGGTGCCCAACCTGCTGCGGCTGGTGATCGGCCCCGATCACCGCGTGTTGCTGCCCGCCAGCGCGATGCTCGGCGCGGCGCTGCTGCTCTTGTCCGACACCGCCGCGCGGACGATCGCCGCGCCCGCCGAGATGCCGGTCGGGGTCGTCACCGCGCTGGTTGGGGCGCCGTGCTTTTTCTGGCTGCTGCTGCGCGAAAGCCGGGCGGTGGGTTGAGATGCTCACGCTCGAACAGGCCGGCATGATCCGCGGCGGCCGCGCGATCCTCAGCGACATCGACTGCACGCTCGAACGCGGCGCGGTCACCGTGTTCGTCGGGCCGAACGGCGCCGGCAAGTCGACGCTGGTCCGGCTGGCAAGCGGCGAGCTGAAGCCGACCTCGGGCGCCGTCAGCCTCGACGGCCATCCGCTCGCCGATTTCGGCCCGCGGGAGCTTGCCGCCCGGCGCGCGATGCTCGCCCAGGCGAACGACGCCGCGCCCGGCTTCACCGTGGCCGAGCTGGCCGCGCTCGGCCTGCGCCTGCTGCCGTCGCCGCCCGGCGCCGTCGGAATCGCGGCGCTGGTCGAACGTGCGCTCGATCATGTCGGGTTGACGCCGGTCGCCGGCCGCTCGATCGCGCATCTGTCGGGCGGCGAGCGGCAGCGCGCGCACCTCGCCCGCGTGCTGGCGCAGCTCTGGGCCGGAGAAGCGCGGCACGGCCCCGGCCTGCTGCTGCTCGACGAGCCGATCGCCGCGCAGGATCTCGCCCATCAGCTCCGGCTGCTGGAGATCGCGAAGGCTCATGCGCGGTCGGGCGGCGCCGTCGGCCTGGTGCTGCACGACCTCAACTGGGCGGCGCGCGTCGCCGACCGGATCGTCGTGCTGCGGCAGGGCCAGGTCTATGCGGACGGCCCCGCCGCGACGGTCCTGACCCGCTCGATGCTGGCCGACGTGTTCGACGTCGATCTCGAGCCGGGCGCCGTGCCGCCGGCCGGGCGGCCGTTCGTCCTGCCCCAGCTCGCCCGCGTGCGCGCGGTGCTTTCCCGTCACGATGAAGGAGATTGCCATGTATATCGCCATGAACCGCTTCAAGGTGCGGCCTGAGGAGCAGGACGCGTTCCGCAAGCGCTGGCTGGATCGCGATGTCCTGTTGAAGACCGTGCCCGGCTTCGTCGCCTTCCAATTGCTGCAAGGGCCGGCGCAGGACGATCATGTCCTCTACGCCTCGCACACCGTCTGGCGCTCGTACGACGATTTCGAGGCGTGGACGCATTCCGAGCAGTTCCGCGCCGCCCACGCCCGGGCCGGCGAAGGCAGGGCGCTGACCATCGAAGGCCCGCGGTTCGAGGGGTTCGAGGTGCTCCAGGAAGTCGCCGCCGACGATGCGGACGCGCTGAACGCCGTGCTTTGAGCCTGCGCGAGGCAACTCGCCGTGCGACGACGTGATGCGCGATGCGACCACCCTGCGTTTCTACACCGAGCAGCGCGCGGCACTGGTCGACTATGCCGCGAAGATCGTCCGCGATCGGGCATTGGCCGAAGATATCGTGCAGGATGCCTGGCTGGCGCTGGCGCGGAAGCAGGAGGGCGCGGTTGTCCTCGAACCGCGCGCCTATCTGCGCGCCGCCATCCGCAACCTCGCGATCGACGCGCTGCGCCGGAAGATGCGCGAGCGGAAGATCGGCGACGAGGAGCTCGATGCGGCTGCCCGGCACGTGCCCGACGATGTACCCTCGCCGGAGCAGGCCGCGATCGCCTGTGCCGATCTCGATTGCGTGATGCGTGTGCTGGCGATCTTGCCCCGGCGCCAGCGCGTCGCCATCGAGATGTATCGACTCGGCGGCTACAAGCTGCGCGAGATCGCCGCGCATCTCGGCGTGTCCGTGCCGCTCGTCCATCTGCTGATCGCCGAAGGGGTGGCGTTGTGCGCTGAACGATGTGGGATCGATCGGCCATAATGGCGCTGTTCTTGAAAAAAGCCGTTTGTCGCGCGTCCTACTTCCATGATCCCGCGCTTTCCTCGTTCCCGGTTGCGTCTCGTCGTATCGGGGCAGCCCCGCATGGATGAGGCCTCGCGCTGCACGCGGCGCGAGGCCGCCGACTGGCTGATCCTGCGAAGGGAGGAACCGGACGACGAAACCGTCCACCGGCGCTTCGAGATATGGCTCGATGCCGATCCGGCGAACGTCCGCGCCTGGGCGGACATCACCGGCATCTTCAAGACGCTCGGCGAGGTGCCGGCATCGTATCGCGACGGCTGGGGCGGTGGGAAGCGGACGGCATCGTGGCGGCGTCTGCGCGGCAGGCGCACGGCACGGACCGGCCGCTCGCACGCCGGTACGATGGTCGCCGGCGCGGCGGCGGCTGCCCTAGCGGTCGTCGCGGCGCCTTCGCTCGTCCTGCACATCGAGGCGGATGCGATGACCGGTCGGGGAGGATTGCGCACCGTCCGCCTCGATGACGGCAGCATCGTCCGGCTCGGCCCCGAAAGCGCGATTGCCGTCGCCGAAGGCAGCGGCGGGCGCACCGTCCGGCTGCTCGCCGGCCGCGCCTGGTTCGAGGTCAAGCATGATCCTACGAACCCGTTCCGCGTGGTCGCCGGCGACGTCACCACGACCGACATCGGCACCACGTTCGATGTGCGCACGGCGTATGGCATCACGGGCGTCGCGGTGGCGAGCGGCCGGGTGCGTGTCGCCAGAGCTGGCGTGACCCGGGAACTGGGCGGCGGCCAATGGTTGCAATTATCGCAGGACGGTATTCGCGGCGGCGGCGAGGCGCCCGGGCTGGTCGGCGCATGGCGCAACGGCAGCGTTGTCATCCGCAACCGCAGTATCGCTGAGGCGATCGACGAACTGCGTCCCTGGTATGGCGGACGGATCATCCTGGCGGACGCCGCCTTCGGACGCCAGCGGATCGATGGCGTCTATGACGGCCGCGACCCGCAAGCCGCGCTGACCGCGCTGGTCGCGGCGCGCGGCGGCAGAGTGACGCGGCTTACGCCGTGGCTGATGATCGTGCACGGAAAATAGATCGTCTAATCAGCACATTACAAGAAATGCCCGCAAACTGCTCCGGTTTCCTTGAAAAACCGGGGGCGACAAGCGTCTCACTCTCACAATCAGCGGTTGCGACGCATTAGCAACAATAGTCGTCGCTCAACAAGGGAATTATCAAATGGCGGGGGACGGGCGGCTTCACGGTAGTGCGCGGCGAACGGCGGCTGCAATGCTCATCGCCACGGCCAGTGTCATGGCGATGGCGGCGCCTGCCTGCGCACAGGCTGCCGCGCAACCGGTTTTCGCCATTCCCGCCGGCCCGCTCGCCGATGCGATCGTTACGTTCAGCCGCCAATCGGGATTGCAGGTGACCGCCGACGCCGGGCTGATGAACGGGCGGCAGGCCAGCCCGGTTTCGGGGCCGCATGCGCCGTCCGAGGCGCTGGGCCAACTCCTCGCCGGCACCGGCCTTACCTATCGCTTCGTCGGTAGCCGCGCCATCCGCCTTGAGCTGGCGCCGCAAGCGCAGGCCGGCGCGATCCAACTCGGGCCGGTGCGGGTCGAGGCGACGACCGATGAAAGCGGTGCGGGCAGCAGCAGCGGTGATGCCGGCGAAGCGCCCTATCGAACGGCGGGCGCCGTCACCCATGTCTCGCGCGAGACGATCGACCGCTTTCGCGGATCGAGCCCGGCAGACGTGTTTCGCGGCATCCCCGGCGTGATGTCGGGCGAAGCCCGCAATGGCGCCGGCTCGGTGGACGTCAACATTCGCGGTATGCAGGGCATGGGCCGCGTCGCCACTACGATCGACGGCGCCGAGAACGAGATGATGGTCTATCAGGGCTATCAGGGGCTGGCCAACCGCACCTTCGTCGATCCTGATCTGATCGCCGGCATCGACATCACCCGCGGCTCCGACGCCTCCTCGCACGGCATCGCCGGCACGGTGGCGATGCGCACGTTCAACGCCGAGGACATCGTCAAGCCGGGCGAAACCTTCGGCATCCGTCTCAACCTCGGCTTCGGCGGCAATACCGTGACGCCGCATCCGCGCAGCCTCGGCGGCTATATGTGGCAGTCGCCGACGCGCGGAACGCCGGATATCCAGCCGATCCCCTCCTACGACGGCATCGACCGGCGGCCGGGCTTCCTCGATCCGACCAGCGGCTCGGCGAGCGTCGTCGCAGCGGTGAAGAAGGACGCGTTCGATCTCGTCTTCGGCTATGCCCATCGCAAGCAGGGCAATTACATCGCCGGCACGCATGGCCCCAGCGCCCGGCCGGTCGATACCGGGGAGAAGCAGCTCTGCTTCTCGAGCGGTTTCTGCTACCCGCTCGATTCCGATCTCACCTACACGCATTATTACATCAACGGCGGCATCTCGAGCTATCGCGCCGGCGAGGAGGTGCTCAACACCCAGCTCGAGACCGATTCCTGGATCGCCAAGGGCACATTGCGGTTCGGCGACGGCCATGCGCTTCAGCTTGGCTATTCCGGCTTCCGCAGCGAGGCCGGCGACATTCTGGCCGCCAATTTCCAGGACGTGACGAGTCAGGCACGGCAGGAGGACCAGACCGCCGGCACGCGCGTCGACACCGGCACGCTGCGCTACCATTGGAAACCGTCCGACAATGGCCTCGTCGATCTCAAGGCCAATTTGTGGCTGACCAGCCTCAGGCTGCGCAATCCGCCGCGGCTCGCCAGCGCCGGGTTCGGCGGGGTGCTGCCGGAGGATCTGGACCTGCCGATCGACTACCGCACCAGCAACGTCAGCCGGATGTGGGGCGGCGACGTGGGCAATGTGTCGAAACTGTCGCTGGGCGGCGGCTCGCTCAGGCTCGATTACGGCGCCTCCTATATCAACGAGGACACCCACCCGACCAAATATACCGACGACCTGAACGACATCGCCTCGCGCGACGGCACGCATCAGGAAATGGGCGCCTATCTCAAGGCTGCGTACCAGCCGCTCGACTGGCTGACGCTCGGCGGCGGGCTGCGCTATTCGCATTACTGGTCGCACGATCGCGCCGGTCCCGACGAAAACTGGCCGGACGATCCGCTCATGAACAATGCCCAGCTGCGGCGCAGCGCGGGCGGCTGGAGCCCGTCTGCCGGCGTGACGATCGAGCCGGTCAAGGATCTGCAATTCTATGTGAATTATTCGGATGCCGTGCGCATGCCGACGCTATTCGAAAGCGTCAAAGCCTATACGATCCTCATCAATCCGGACCTTCGCCCCGAACGCTCCCGCAACTGGGAGTTCGGCGCCAACCTGGTCCGCAAGGGCGTGTTCGCCGCCGACGACAAGACGATGCTCAAGCTCGATTATTTCAACTGGAACGTGAAGGACTTTGTCGCCCGTCAATACACCACGTTCGACGACGACTATCTGGACCTGACGATCAGCGGGCTGCAGATCTACAATATCGATCGCGCTCGCTTCGCCGGCATCGAATTCTCGGGCCAGTACGACATCGGCGGCTTCTCGGCGCAGCTCGCGGCAAATTATTACACCAATGTCGAATTCTGCCAGACCGCCGATACCTGCGCCAACAAGACCTTGTCGGCGGATTATGCGACCAACCAGGTGCCGCCGAAATATTCGGTCAACCTCACGCTTTCGCAGAAGCTGTTCGACGAGAAGCTGACGCTGGGCGGCCGCGCTTCCTTCATCGGCAAGCGCGCGGCAGGGCATGGCCAGCCGGTCGCGGGGCTGCTGACGCTGATCTCCGTCGTCAATTGGAAGCCCTATGCGACGGCCGACCTGTTCGCCGATTACAAGCTCAGCCGTGATCTGACGCTGTGGACGCGAGTCGAGAACGTGCTCGACAAATATTATGTCGATCCGTTGGGACTGGTCGATTACCCGGCGCCGGGCCGCACCTTCCGCTTCGGGTTCACCGGCGATATCGGCGGTCCCCGCTCGCAGCGGGATGCTTCGCCCGTCGAGGCGCTCGACGATGGGCCGGTCGATTGGAGCGGCTTCCATCTCGGGGCATTCAGCGGCTACGATTTCGGCCGTTTCCACGGCAGGATGACGGCGCTCGACGGCTCGACGGCGGGCTATCCCGGCCGCGAGGCGCCGCACCAGACGATCAGCGGCTTCTCGCTCGGCGCGGCCGCCGGCTACGACCGAGAGGTTGCGGGCCATATCGTCATCGGAGTCGAGGCGGATATCGCGCGATCCGAGGTCGCCGGATCGCGGATCACCTACGCCGACGAAGGCGATGCCTGTTACGATTGCACGGCGGGAGACACCAATCTCCTGCGGATCCGGAAGCCGGAAGCCATCTTCAACAGCAAGATCAAATGGCTCTCCACGCTTCGCGGTCGCCTCGGCTATGCGGCAAGCGACAAGCTGATGGTTTATTCGACCGGCGGCCTCGCCTTCCTGCGGCAGGACGAGGCACGCACCCAATATGGCTATACCGATCCGCAGGACATTCTCAGCAGGCGAGAGCCGCAGCGCTTCTTCACCGAACGCTCGGCAGCCACGCGCTCGGGTTTCGTGCTCGGCGGCGGCGGCGAATATGCGCTCGACCGCCACTGGTCGGTCAAGGCGGACGCCCTGTTCTCCTGGTTCGGCAACAGGCGGATGACGTTTCCCGACGCGAGAGCCGGCGTCATGCCGGACACGACGAAGATCACGGTCATCACGCCGGGCACGCCAGACCAGCTCAATTTCGACGACCCCTCATGTTTTGACAATGGGTTCACGGGTCCGGGCTGCTTCATTCCGGGCAAGCAGCCCGTCACGCGAACGGACACGATCAAGGGGTCTGCAAACGAGGTGGTCGGCCGCCGGATGTCCAGCAAGCTGACCATGCCGATGATCCGGATCGGCGTGAACTACCGCTTCTGAGGCTCGCGATAGCGGAAAGCGACACCAATCTGGAGGACATACGCGAATGATGACGGTGGACCTTAAAACTGCCAGCCGCGCGAAGCGGCTCGGGGAAGCGACGCATGAAACCCACGAGGCGCTCGACCGCCGGATCATGGCCGCGGCTTCGTTTGCCGACATCGCCGGCTACGGCCGTTTCGTCGAAGCGCAATATCTGTTTCATCGCGACATCGACGCGCTTTACGACGACGCGGCGCTAGGTGACTTGCTCCCCGGCCTCGCGGCACGGCGGCGACTGCCGCTGATCGCGGCCGATCTGGAAGACCTGGAGCTGGCGCCGCCCTATGCGGACCCGCCGGCGTTCCTTCCCGATCTCGCACCGGACGTGCCGATGGCGCTCGGCTGGCTCTATGTCGCCGAGGGATCGAACCTGGGCGCCGCGATCCTGCGCAAGGAAGCAGCCAAACTGGGGCTGTCGGACACGTATGGCGCCCGGCATCTGGCGCCGACGCCCGAAGGCCCGGCGGCGCATTGGCGGGCATTCACCGCCGGGCTCGATGCGGTGGAAATGACAGCGGACGAGGAAGCGCGTGCCGCCGCCGGCGCCGAAGCGGCGTTCGCACGCGTGCGGCACCATGTGGAGGCCCGGCTCGGCTGAATGCTCGCGCTCGCCCGTCTCGATCCGGACGACACGACGACCTCGGATGCGTCGACCGAAGCGACATCCGCGGGACAGACGCTGGCATGGGAACGCGGTGCCTATGCGCCGCCCCGAGGAGCGCGGCCGGCGGCGGCGGTGCTGACGGCGCTGGTCATCACGCTGTTGTTCGCCTGCATGCTGATCCGGTTCGGCAGCAAGGCTTATATGGCGCCGCAGGCGCAGGCGCCATTGGTAATGACTCTGCTGCCGCTCGCCTCGCCGCCGGTCGAGAAGCGGGAAAAGGTAAAGCCGGTGCCGCAGAAGAAGCAGGCGCAGCGCAAGCCCGAACCGCCCGAGGTAACGCCCGTGCCGAAACCGATCGTGCCGATGCCATTCACCTTACTCTCGCCTCCCTCCGCGCCGTCGACCGCCTCTACGCCGCCTCGGCGGCACCAGATCGACGACGCATCGCCGCCAACACTTGCCGCGCCGCAGGCGCCGCAGGCGTCGAGCAATGCACCCGACACCTGGCAGGGACGCGTATTGGCACGGCTGGGCAAGTTCCGACGCTATCCTTCGCACGCGCGCCGTCGCGGCGAGGAGGGCGTTCCCTATGTCCGCTTTGTGATCGACCGAAACGGCGAAGTGCTCTCCTCCACACTCGCGCGCAGTTCGGGTTTTGCCGATCTTGATCGCGAGGCAGTCAATCTACCAAAACGCGCCCAGCCGTTGCCCAAGCCACCAACCGATATTGTCGGCGACACGGTCGAGCTTGTCGTGCCCGTAGAGTTTCTCGTTCACTGATCGCATGCGCGGATCGCCAGTCGTTTTCATGCGTCGCCGATCTCACGTCGAACGACGTGTCTTGGCACTCTTACGCGGCGCGTGTGGATGTAGCTTTGGCGTGAGCGGCCCGATGCGTGCGCTCACGCACGAGCAGGCTGAGTTGCTTGCTTGTCTCCACCGATTGGCGTGCGACCGAGGGTTGACGATACAGTCTGACGTGCTCCCCTGATTGTTACCAGTCAGAGGTAGAGTCCGGCTCCTTCATGATGGTTGTTTGATGGGATGCCAACGTGTCTGGGGGCATGCCCCCAGACACGTTGGCCGGCGATCTCAGCGGGGGTCTTCCCGCCCAGTTTCGAGTGCGGTCTAACGTGGTTGTAATCATGCCGCCAGGCATCGAGAACGAAGCGGACATGCGCCAGTGACGTGAACAGCGTCTCGTTGAGGCACTCGTCCCGCAGGCGGCCATTGAAGCTCTCGACGAAGCCGTTCTGCATCGGCTTGCCTGGCGCGATGTAATGCCACTCGATCCGCCACTCCTGTGACCAGCGCAGGATGGCCGACGAGGTCAGCTCGGTGCCATTGTCGCTGACCACCGTATGCGGCTTGCCACGCAGCCCGATCAGTCGCGTCAGCTCGCGCGCAACCCGAACACCCGACAGCGATGTGTCCGCCACCAGCATCAGGACGGCTTCCCGCTTAGCGCCGGGCGTTACCATTTTTTATGCCAGATCCTTCAGCACGACGTTGTCGAGCATCGCCTCGGCCAACAGCTTCTTGAGCCTGGCGTTCTCGTCCTCGAGCACCCGTAGCCGACGGGCCTCGGATACCTCCAGCCCGCCGAACTTCGACTTCCACTTATAGAACGTAGCAGAGATGATCCCGTGGCGACGGCACACGTCCGCCGTCGCCATACCCGCTTCCTGCTCCTTCAAGATCGCGATGATCTGCTCTTCGCTAAACCTGCTGCGCTTCATTCCGTCCGACTCCTTTGTGTCGGACTCTACTCAAAATCGGTCACATTTCAGGGGAGCACGTCAGATCTTGTTCAGGCTTGACGCCAACTCCTTGATGCCCGTCCCATCAGCTTTCTTTGCCTGAAACTGGGACAGGGGGCCGGAGATTTCCTTGAAATCGAGGTCCAGAAGCAGCGGTACGACCCGACCATCCTGCATGGATTTCGCCAGGGCACCCGCCTCGAAGAGAAGCCAGGGGGTATTCAGATTCTCCCGCGTCACGCATATGACGCCGAAATTGCAGCTCTCGAGTTTCTGGGCGACTTCAATCCCCCACCGCTCTCCGGCCTAGATATCGGATTGGGAAAGCCACGGATCGGCATAGTGGAGCAGCAGCGGAAACCAATCTCGCAAGGCCTTGGCCAGAGCCTCGCTGCGCTCGCCGCTCCAACTGATGAAAACCTTCATATTCCCCCTTGCGCCATAGAGCGCGTCAGTATCTCATGTCGCGAGTTGCCCCAGAAACGCGGGAAGCCATGTGGATCGGGTTACGCGACGGTGAAGCCACTAATCTGTTCCTGGCTACGCCATCATGATATCGGTCTGGCGGAAGTCATTGCCCTTGAACAGGAGTGGCTCGCCCGTTGCCTTCGCCAACGCGTAGGAGAAGCAGTCGCCGTAATTGAGACTGGCCTTGTGGCGGCCCTTGCCGAAATCGAGAAACGCTTGCCGGGCCAGCTCGCCCTGTTCGATCGTCACCGGCTCGACCATGACGCCAGCGCGCCGGAAGAAGGCTTCCGCCTGCCGCATCCCTTCCGGGCCAAGTTGACTCTCGACCACGATCGACAACTCGACATAACTCGCCACGCTCATGCGGCAGCCGTCAGCGTCGTGAATGAGCCGGATGAAGGCATCCGCTTCCGGCTCGCGATAGAGGATCGCGACCATGGCCGAGGTGTCGAGGATCATTTCGGCAGGCCATTCTCATCATAGAGGAGTTCGGCGTGATCGGCGTAAGGCCGCTTCACATGAGCCGCCGCACGATCGGCGATGGCCAGCAGTTCCTCGACGCTGGCTTTGCCCTTACGGCGCTCGATCCCGGCATAGCGTTCGCGCAAGGCTTCCGTGACCGCGCGCGTCATGCTCTCCCCGGTGGCGCGGGAGATCGCTTGCGCGAGCCGATGCGCCTCGGGATCCTTGATATTGAGATTCACGGGGACCTCCATTTCCACCAAAACTTATATAGTTCCACCATTCTACCTTTTCCACGGGCAGAGGCCAAGGATTCCAAATGCCCGTGTCATGCCCTCCGAACTCTGGACGAGAGCCCTCGGCCAAACCGCGACCCGTTCCATTCACCGCCGATAGCCGGACAGCTTCGCGCCCTCATCTCAGTCATTTAAGCTACGCCGCCGCCTCCCTGAAAGCGGACACCGAATGAATCCGTGCATCGGGGCTGCAATGTTGGACTGACCGGTAAGTCTGGTTTCAAGGACGCAGATTGGGATAGCGGACGGTCCGGACGGCCAGCCCCCGCGTCAGCTTCGTGCCCCAACCTCGGTCATTCGTGACCGTGCTCGCGCTCCCTGCAACCTGTTGTTCGTTCATCTCGGTTACTGCGCAAACTCCGAACGACCAATCTCGGATTTGGCAGCCATCCACATCAGCGACGATGAACGGCGAGAGTACCATCATACAATGCCGTGCCGTCGCGCTCGGTCGAACGGCCTCAGCGTCCGCATCTGGCCGGAAGTGATCATTCTGCGCTTGGTCGCAGGCCGCGCAAACTAGCCGCCGCAACGTGTAGCACGACGCCCGCTTTACTTGTCTTGGCGGACATCTAGACTGCCGGTCATGGCTTCTCGCATGCCCGCCCTTTTCATCGGTCATGGCAGCCCGATGAACACGCTGGAGCGAAACGGCTTCACCGATGCTTGGCGCGCGCTCGGTAAAGTCCTTCCGCGCCCGCGCGCGCTGCTGGTGGTGTCCGCGCACTGGTAT
>Ga0164242_10006884_pt1 | contig 12477 bp, 12 predicted proteins | sample OricomgcompostMG_FD_108783 | JGI IMG/M metagenome (GOLD analysis project Ga0164242, IMG submission 108783) | Miracle-Growth compost microbial communities from Emeryville, California, USA - Original compost - Miracle growth compost (MG) ... | reverse complement strand
GGACGCGCCGGGCGGACAGGTCTCGGCGGATGCGTCGGTGCGGCTCGCGCTGCAGCAGTCGCTGCATCTGACCTTCATCGCGTTGATGGCGGTCGCGGTCGCTGTCGTCGCTTCGATGCTGTTCGTGCCGCCAGTGAAGATCGGGCACGCGGTCAAGGTGTCCGCGAGCGAGGCGATCTAGCGTCGCGCAGGGCGGAGGAGCGGCAGCGTCGCGGCGGCCGCGGAAGTGTTCCGCTAGAATCTGGCCCTCGGCCCGGTACCCCGGCGTGTCGACGTGACGACCGCCGAAGCACCGGCGACCGCCGCAGACCGTATTTCACGGCATGTGGCTTGCGCCCGTCCCCGGCGCCGGGTGTTCTCAGGTAGAAGCCCCATGCTCCGTTCCCTCGCCACGCTCCTCGTCTTCCAGTGCCTCGGGGAGAGCGTCTCGTACGTTTTCGCACTGCCGGTTCCCGGGCCGGTGATCGGCATGCTGCTGCTGTTCGCGTTCGTGATGATGCGTCCCCCCGCGGCAGACGCGCTCGAACCGACCGCGCTCGAGCTGCTGCGCCATCTTTCACTGCTGTTCGTGCCGGCGGGCGTCGGCATCATGGTGTCCGCGCAGGCCGTGCGCGGCGAGGCGCTCGCGGTGATCACGAGCCTCGTCGTCAGCACCGTGCTCGGCATCGCGGTGACGGCGCTCGTCACGCGCGCGCTGCTGCGCCGCCAGCGCCGACGGCTCGTCGCGGCGGAGGGCGACGCGTGAATCCGCTGCCGAAGCTCGATACGATCTGGGTGTACCTGGCCGCGAGCCCCCTGCTCGGCCTCACGCTCACGCTGGTCGCTTATCTGATCGCGATTAACGTCTACACGCGCTTTCGGTTCAATCCGCTCGCCAATCCGGTGCTGATCGCGGTCGCGATCGTCGTGGCCGCGCTGAAGCTGACCGGCACCCCGTACAGGACCTACTTCGAAGGCGCGCAGTTCGTCCACTTCCTGCTCGGGCCGGCGACCGTCGCGCTCGCGCTGCCGTTGTACCGGCAATGGTCCAAGCTCAAGCGCGCGGCGCTGCCGCTCGTTGGCGGACTCGTCGCGGGGTCGCTCGCGGCAATCATGTCGGCGGTGGGGATTGCGGCGCTGTTCGGCGCGTCGCGGCAGACGCTCGCGTCGCTCGCGCCGAAATCGGTGACGACGCCGATCGCGATGGCGGTCGCCGAGAAGATCGGCGGCATTCCTTCGCTGACCGCGGTGCTCGTCATCACGACCGGCGTATTCGGCGCGGTCACGGCGCGCTGGATTCTGCGCGTGCTGCGGATCGAGGAACTGGAGGTACGCGGGTTCGCGATCGGCGTCGCGTCGCATGGGATCGGCACCGCGCGCGCGTTTCAGGTGAGCGAGGAGATGGGCGCGTTCGCGGGGCTGGGGATGGGGCTGAACGGGGTGTTCACCGCGTTCGTCGTGCCGGTTTTGTTGCCGGTGTTGTTGCGGTGGGTGTAGGTGCGTTGGGTTCGTTAATTTTTCGCTAAAGTTTTTATAACGATTGCCGTAAAAGGGAACGACGCCGTTTCGGGCAGTCCGGTGCGTGCGTCCTGGCTGTGGCAGCAGTCGCAACGAAGCCCTTCCCAAAGGGCCGTGCGGCAACGAAAAAAACGAGCGAGAGAAAATGAACACAAAACGGAATATGACTGCGGTCATCGGTGCGGCGGTTGCAACGGGGTTGTTGCTTTCGGCAGCGAACGTCTCCGCTCAGGAGTCGGCAAACGACGAACTGAACGCCTGCGTCAAGAAAGAGCAGCTGGTCACGACGGCAAAGGGCGCCGGCGCGGGTGCTTTGGCGGGCTTCACATCGATGCTCGTTGCACACAAGAATCAAGACGCCCTGAAGGCGACGCTCATCGGCGCCGCGGCCGGCGGGATTGCCGGCTTCGCGGTGGCCTATTACACCGCGATCGATACCTGCTACAAGAAAAACCCGGACTGGTTGCCTGAATCCGATATTCAGCGGACGAAGGACTACGACAACGTCCGCAAGGAAATTCACTACAAGTCATCACAGGGCATCGTCACGCGCGCCGAGTCCGTCACCGTCGCGCAGCCGGTGCACGCGGACGGTCAGGCCCAGATCGACAGCCAGTTCATCGTGATGACCCCCGACGGCGCGGAAACGCCGGTCACGGTGGAGCGCCGGCTCTATGTCGTCGGCGACGGCGGCAAGGAAACCCAGGTGCCGTTCCCGGGCCGCACCTCGGAGCAGCACACGTTCGCGCCCGGCGAGCAGCAAGACTCTGTGCGGGTGCCGATTCCTCACGACGCGAAGCCGGGGACCGTCTACCGGTTTGAGATCGCTGTGTCGGCTGGCGGTCAGCCGCCGGCCGTCGCGTCGCAGCGCTTCAGCGTCGCCGGCTGACGATTCGCGCAGCGGTTTTGCGCGCGCCCGTAAACGGGCGGCAGGCTCGCGCGCGCTTGCGAGCGCGCCTGCCGCATTTCTGCTCCTCCGATGAAAACTTTTTTCACCCGCATTGCGACGCTACTCGGCCCGCTGTTACTGAGCGCGTGTGCCGCCAGCAGTCTACCGGGCTATCAGAATGCATATCGCGCGTACCACGTGCCGCAGCCGCTCGTTGACCGGATAGAAGTGAAGTTCCGCCAGCACGGACTAGCCGACGCGTACGTTAGCCGCGACAGCACTGGTCGCATCCAGCTCGCAGGTACCTATCGCGACGAAGACCAGGTCGACGAAGCATTCATGATCGTGCAGTCGATCGTCGGATTGAAATCGACCTCGCCGTTCTACCCCGAACACATCCTGAGGAAGCGCTGGGAAGTCGCGGCGGGCGAGGCGCTGGACGCGTATGCGCGCGCGCAGCACAACGCATCGGCGCGCCCGGTGAAGCGGGCGCTCGTCGTCGGTATCAATCACTTCGCCGATTACCGGCATCTGCGCGACATTCAAGGCGCGGACGATGCGGCCGTCGTACAGGCGTATCTGCGCGATGCCGGTTATTCGGTCACGACGTTGCTCAACGAGCGCGCGACTCAGGCGAACATCGAGGCCGCGCTGACGAAGCTTGGCCACGATATCGGCCCGAACGACGACGTGTTCATCTACATTTCAAGCCACGGCAACGCGCCGGTGCCCGCGCCAGGCGGTAACGACATGCGCAGGATGTCAATCATGGCGTACGACTCGGGCGACGCGACCACGATGGCCTCGCATGACCGCACGGAAGTCCTGCTGCACTTCCAGGAGCATGCGGTCCCCGACACGCTGGTACAAGCTGTCGCACAACGGCCGAGCCGGACAATGCGGGTGCTGGTTGATACCTGCTACAGCGGCGATATGCTCGACGACGTCCATGACGAGAGCACCGACTATATCCTGCGCACCAACGGAGGACGAAGCGAGCAGGCCGGCATTTCGCTCGCCGCATGGGCACCGGACTATACGTCGAAGGGCATCCGTTTCGCCGATGACGACGATACGGACGCGAACGGCGCCGCGCGTCCGCGCGTGCAGCATAGCCGCACAGTGATTGATCGCAGCCGCCGCGGCTACGACATCATCACGGCCACCAGCGCAGACGAAGAATCCCTCGGGCCGCTGCACGGCACGTTCGCGAGTCCGCTCGACGGCGACCGGACACTCAGGGGCTCGTATTTCACGCAATCGCTGTTTGAGTACCTGCGCCACTACAACGGGCAGCTTGCGCCCGCGTTCCACGATGCGCAGGCGTTCACGTCGCGTACCGCGCTCGAGGTGTCGAAGGGCGAGGCGCATCAGACGCCCCGCCAGATCACCACGATTCCCGACGCGCAAAACGTGCTGCTCTACCGGTAACCCGCACAGGGCTCCCCGTTCTATTGGAGATTTGACATGCGATATCCGCTCTTCGCGCTCACGCTAATCGCCGCGGCGCATTGCGCTTCGGCCGAGGAAGGCTATACGGCGAAGTCCCTGTTCTTCTCGGAGGACGATTCGGTCGTGGCGGTCAGCACGAGCGCGAAGCCGCGGGGCGACGCGCCGGCGACTGCGCTCGCGGCCGCGAGCGCAGTGGACGCGCCGGCGCCTTCCGCTGCCGTGAAGGTGGTGAAGGTCACGCATCACCGGCACGCCACGCCGCACCTTGGCGCGGGCTATTTCATTCGTCTGAAGGAGAGCGACGGCTCAACGCGCGACGTGCTCGCGAAGCGAGTCTTTCACAGCGGCGAGCGGTTTCAGCTCGGCGTGAAGGTGAATCATCCCTCGTACGTGTACATCCTCAACGAAGCACCGGATGGAACCGTTACGCAACTCTACCCGCAGCCGTCCCAGGACAATTTCGTCGATGCGATGGGAGTGGTGTTTTTCCCGGCGAAGGGTTCATTCCAGTTCGACGACAAGCCGGGCATGGAAAAGCTGATGGTCTTCCTGTCGCCGCATCGGCAGCACGACGACATCACGCAGCGCATCCGCGCGGCGACGCCGGACCTCGTGTCGAACCCGGGACCGGTCGCGGTGGCCGCTGCCGGGGCATGCCCGGCTACCGCCGCGGTGACGGCAAGCGCGGCACCGGCAGCGCCCGACCTGGCTGTCGCGGCGTCCGCTGCCACGGCGACCGTCGCCGCCGCGACCGGCAATGCCGCATCGGACGCAACCGAGCCGCTGCAGATCGCAAGCAATACGAACGATGGCTATGCCGCGAAGGGCATCGCCTTCGCGCCGGATGAGCCGTCGCCGTGCGCGCAGGCCGCGGCGGCCGATGCGTCGCCCGGGTACGCGGCGAAAGGCATCGTGTTCAGCGACGACGCTGCACCGCCGGCCGGCGGCCAGGTGGCGTCGTACGTCGTGAAGCCGGAGACGCACGCTGACACGAGCCTCTATCTGAAGATCAATCTCGCGCACGAATAAACGCACCGGACTTTTTCATGGAACGAAACCAACTGATCATCGGGCTCGGCGGATCGGGCGGCAAGATTATCCGCCACCTGCGCAAGACCATCGAGGGCAACCGGGATGCGAACGGACAGAGCATTTCCGACGCGCATTTCGAGTATCTATACGTTGACACGTCGTCGGACGAGATCGACAAGCACGACGAGTGGAAGGTGCTCGGCAAGGAAGTCGATCTCGCGCGCAGCCAGTATCTGATCAATACCGCAAGCAACGTGCGGCCGGTGCTCGACGATCCCGCGTCGTTTCCGGGGCTGCGCGACTGGATCGAGCCGAAGCGCATCTTCGATTTCGTGAAGCCCGGTATCGCGGGCGCCGCGCAACGACGCAAACTCGGGCGGCTGGTTTTCGCGCAGAACGCGCCGCAGTTCGTGAGGGCGGTCGAGGACCGGATGCGCGTGCTGCAGCAGGGGCCAGGCAAGGCCGGCGCGGTCATTCACATCGTTTGCGGTCTCGCGGGCGGCACGGGCAGCGGGTCGGTGGTCGACGCCGTTGCACTGATCCGCAACAAGTATCCGGACCAGGAACAGTATCGCATCGTCATCTACGCGCTGCTGCCGGAAAAGGACTCGCGGCGCGTGCGCGACGTGTCGGGCGTGTCGAACTATTACGCCAACGGCTATGCGGCACTGGCCGAACTGAACGCGATGGCAGTCGGCAAGTACCATCCGGCGAATCTGCTGGACGGCTCCAGCATGAACCACGACGTGTACTTCAACAGCTGCTATCTCGTCAGCGATCTGAACGAGCACAGCATGCAGTTCGACGTGGAAAGCGAAGTTCCGCGCATGGTCGCAGAGTTCATCTACCAGAAGACTTTGAACGATGAATGGACCGAACTCAATCGCGCGGAGCAGGGCGAGAACGACATCAAGAATTTCGAAAGCGAAGACGACATCGGCAAGGCTCGCGCGAAGCTCTTCCTGTCGTTCGGCGTAGAGCGCGTCGTGGTTCCCGAGCAGGAAATCAAAGAGTACCTCACGTACGGTTTCGCCGAGCAGGCGACGCGCCAGTTGATGTTCAACAACTTCCGGCAGGGCGAGGGCTACGCGGACGAACCGCTCCAGAAGGACTGGGGCGCGGAGGCGCGCAAGCCCGAGACGATCCAGACCCTGCTGCTGAGCGATGCGCACCTGACGCTCGAAACCGGCATTCTCGAGGACGACGCGAAGAATGCGATGTGGAAGCCGGCACGCGAGTACTGGAAGCAGATCGTCAGCCGTCTCGTGCCGGAAATCAAGGACGACCATACGCTCGAAGAGACGTCGTGGATTCCCGCGCTGAACTCCCGGCTCGCGAAGGTTTTCGACGAAACCTATCGCACGCTCGGCGGCGTGCGCAAGTTCTACGAGATCAAGGGCAACGCGCGCGTGGAAATGGCGCGGCATATCGGCCGGCAGATCGAGAAGGAACTGTTCGCGCGCTGGAAGGTGGGATCGGCGTCCTTGATCCAGCTGCGCCAGTTCACGGATGCGCTGCTCGCGATGCTGGACGAACGCGCCGAGGTGTTCGCGGACGAGATCACGAAGACCCCGGCGAGACTGCAGGCGATCCTCGACCGCACGGTAGAGCTCTCCACGAAGTTCAATAATGTCGGCTTTCTCGGCAAACACCTGACGGACAAGCGCAGCGGTTTGTTCGCTGAGCTCGCGACGCTGCACCAGGACCTCTATGTGCTGCGTACGCAGCTCGAGGGACAGAAGTTCGCTGCGAGCCTGATTCCGTTCATCAAGGACGAGTTGACGTCCCTCCGTGGCTCGGTCGACGAACTGCACCAGAACCTCGCCGCGGCGACCGAACGTGTCAGGCAGGAACAGGCCGCACGGCTCGGCGAGGCGGACGCGATCTATCAGCGGCGGATCTTCGACCGGACCGCGATCGACAACGTGTTGAGGGCCGTGGTCGTCGACGAGCAGGCGCAGGTCGCGCGGACGCAGAAGGTCCGGCAGTCGATCATCGACCTCGCCGGCACCGACGTCGATTCGTTCGATCGGCTTGCGCGCGCGCTGTCGCTCGGCTCGATCATCTCGACGGTATCGCAGGCGTCTGCGTCGATCGTGGAACTCGCGCATGCGGAAATCGCGAAGAATCTGCCGCCGGTATTGCACGTGAATATCGTCGAGCGGTTGCAGAAGCAATACGATGCGAATCCGGGCGGCCTGAAGAGCTTCGTCGCGGGGCTGTACGAGAAGTCCGGCACGATGGTGCAGTACAACAAGACCGAAGTAGATCGCAGTGTCGCGAACAATGCGGGCGGCGTGCGCGGTACTGCCAACTCGGTGGGCGTGTTCCTGCCTGACTGCGAGAGCCAGAAGGATTTTCGCGCGATGCTTGCGTCGGTGTTCGACGCGCAGAAAGATCCCGCGTCGGATACGCGCGTGCTGGCCGGAAAGTTGTCGAACGAAATCGTGATCATCAAGGTCGCGTCGCTGATGCCGGCGCGATTCATCGCACCGCTCAGGTTGCTGCAAACCCACTATGACGGACTGCTGAAGGACTTCAACGAGGCCCACCTGCTGCATAGCGATGGCGATGGCCGCAACCTGCCGCCGCTCTATGCGCGCACGGCGGAGCAGGTCAGCGCGAAGTTGAAGCGCAAGCCGTATCTGCTCGTGGCCCGCCTGCTCGAAATGTTGAAGGAACGCAAGAACCGTACATCCGGCGAGCCCGAATGGGCGTTCATCTACGAATCCGACGGGCTGCCCACGTCGAAGGTGCTGAAGGGCGCATCGTGGGGCGTCGTGATCGACGGCGAACAGACTGACGACGTGCAGACGGCCGTCGAGCGCGAGGTCGCGCGCCGCATCGACGCCGAATACAAGCACATCGACAACAAGCAGAAGTTGCTCGAGCGCTTTAACGCGTTTGCGAAAGAGCGGTTCGCGGCCGCCGGTGAAGACGATCAGGATCCGGAGTTCCAGGCGTTGCTCGCGATGAGGAAGCCGGTCCGCGAAATCATCGGCCTGCCGGCGTTGGCGGACTGACGGCGGCGATCATCTATCAGAACTGAAACGGGACGAAGAAACATGCCAACGTATAAATGTTCGTCGCTCGGCGACTGTGATCGCGCGAATTCGGGCGAAGTCTTCACGCGGTCTCTGGGCGAGGACCTGGTTTGTCCGGGCTGCGGACTACCGCTGACGCAAATGAACGACGCGGTTCAGCCGACGCGCGTACCGAAGGCTGCCATCGCTGCGGCCGTGGTCGCGGCGCTCGTCGTGGTGGGCGGCGGCGGTGGCTATTACCTCCACCGCTCGCACGCATCGGCGGCGCAGGAAAGCGCGAGCGCGGCGCCGGCGCCCGTCTCCGCGTCGGTCACTTCCGTAGCGGACACGGCCGCGAGCGCACCTGCCCCGCAGGTAGCACAGGCTGCTTCGGCAAACACGGGCGGGGCCGTCGGCATCGCGCCGAGCGACGCGGACATCAGCGCACAACGCAAGGACGGCGACACAAAGCTCCAGAACGGCGACGCAGCCGGTGCCGAAACCGCGAGCAATGAAGCCGCCGCGAAGGAAATGGTGAAGGTGGCGATTGCGGACATGTCGCAAGGCAAGCTCAACGACGCGGAAAAGGAACTGAACGATGCGGGCGCGCGCGATCCGAAGCAGTCGCTCGTGTATTACAACCTCGGCGTGCTGAGGCTCAAGGAGGGCCGTACCGACGATGCATTGAAGGAGTTCGAAGCAAGCTTCCTGAACGGCTTCTCGTACTTCGCAGCGCTCGACAAGGACCCGGATCTGGACGGCATCCGGAATGATCCGCGCTTCATCGCGTTGCTGAAAAAGTACCGCGTGGCGGCGACGACGTGATTCGCCGGTCTGCCGCGAGGGCGGCTATGGCTGCCGCGCTGGCTCTCCTCGCAGCGGCGGCCTGCTCGAAACACGAGCGGCCAGACATCCTCGGGCACTGGCGAGCCGAGCGCATGCAGCTTTATAGCGTTCAGTTGCCGGTGGGTCCCGATATCGTGATCCGCGAGCACGAGATTTCGAGCCCCGGAACCGACGATGGCATTCCGCTGTCGGGCATCGAGCGCGGCGACGATTCGGCGGTGCTGGAGCTTCCGTATGACGTTGGGCTCTCGATCTACTTCGACGGACCAGACCGCATGTATTTGAAGCTCCCGCTGGTCGGCCGGGTCTACTACCGGCGAGTGGCGGATAACGTCGCGGTTGCGTCCGCGAGCGCGACTGTCGCGTCCGCGCGCGCCGTGGCGCCGGCTTCGGCGCCCGCCGATACCGTCGTCCGGACAGTGGCCCGGGCGCCTTCCGGCACGGCGGCCGTCGCTGCGTCGGATGCCGGCGTGGCGCCTGACTATCGCGTACTGCTGCAGCATGCCGAAGCCGCGATGCAGGGTGGCTCCGCTCAACAGGCGCAAGGGTGGCTCGAACAGGCGGAGGCGTATCCGTCAGCGCATCCAGCCGTCGATTACGACCTCGCGGTACTGGCCGCGCGCGCCGGTGACACGGACGCGGCGCTCGCCCGGTTAGGCGAGGCTTTCCGGCGGGGGTTCCGACACTTCGACCAACTCGACTCGGCGCATGACTTTGACGCGTTGAGGGACGACGTGCGTTATCGGGCGCTGGTGGCCAGATATCGATGAATGCAGTGTAGCGATGAGCAGACACACAAGGCGGCCACGGCCTTGAAACAACCACACGGGGAGAGATGATGAACGATACGACGCGCGGAATGATGATGTACGACGCCCAGAAGAAGAGCGTGGGTGTCGCGTATTTGCTATGGTTCTTTCTAGGTACGGTGGGTGGGCACCGCTTTTACGCCGGCAGGACCGGCACGGCGATCGCGCAACTAGCCATCGCGCTTGTCGGGATTTGCACCACGTTCCTCGGCATCGGGGTTTTCCTGCTTGGATGCGTCGGCCTGTGGGTGCTGATCGATGCGTTTCTGTTGCCAGGCATCATCCGCAGCTACAACGTGGCCCTCGCCAGCCGGCTGGGCTGACGCTTCGGCCTGCGCGACCCCAGCAACTAGACCCGCCCGGGGCGCCAGGTCCGCCATTGACGGCGGCCTGGCAAGCTCCCTGGTGCCCGATGCAGCGAAGCTATTACGGGTTGACCGGCTGGGCAGCCGGACGACCCGCTTCGGACGTGCCCTGCGTGCCGCGGCCAAAACCGCTCGTGTCGCCTTGCGCGGTGGCTTGCTGCGCGTTGATGCGCGCTTCGGCGGCCTGGACGTCGCCCGGATAGTTCGTGTCGTTACCGCGGTACGGCTCGTAGCCTGCCTTTTCGACCCGCACCAGTTCGTCGCGCACCTGGGCGCGGGTGAGCGGCTGGTTCGCCTGGGCAGGCGACGCAACCGGGGCGACGTTGTAGGCTTCTGCGAACGCCGAGGTAGCGAGCGTAGCGGAAGCGGCGACTAGAACAGCGGCAAGAATCTTGTTGGTCATGACTGACTCCATTCAGTTTCGACATCGGTTCAGGAAGGCGCTGTGACTCGGTTCTGAGTACTGTCAGCAACGTCGACTGGAGTCAGTGTATACCCCTACTATCAATTTATTGTGTTGATAGGGCGAAATGTCTATTTCGATTTTCCCGACAATCCGCTGATGCGCCGCACAAGGCGGTGCGAGGCCCGATGTGAGGCCGGCGAGCGGGGAAAAGCCACTTCCAGGGAGGGGTTTTTGCGGCAGGACAGCGATGCCTGCTGCGCGCCTGGCTCGCTTGCGTGACGCGTTTTGGGGGAGGGATCGAGCAGGTGGAGGGCTCTGCAGACGCAGACCGCACTTCAGACCATCATTTTACAAAAAACGGTGCGATACCCTTTCGGACATCGCACCGACATGCGCCTCTCGCAGCAGCATGAAAAAAGACTGGGTCTTATATTGACTTCGTTCGATCAGAACACGTGCTGAATGCCTGCGTACGCGCCGGTCTGGCTGTGGCCCGGCAGCGGGTTGTCCGCGGCGCCCGGCAGGTTGGCCTCGAGGCTGAAGTCGGCATTGTGGCTGTTGCGCACGGTCGCGACCTGCAGGTCGAGCAGGGTACGCTTCGACAGGTTGTACGAACCGCCGACCGTGTAGATGGTCGCGTTGCCTGCTCCGTTGTTCGCGTTCACGTGGTACGCGGCAGCGATCAGCGCAAGGGCGGCCGTGGCGTGCCACGTTGCACCGCCGTAGATCTGCGTCGCCGTCGACGGGATGCCCGCCGCCGCGCCGTTCATACCCGAGCTGCGCAGGCCGTCATACATCACGTTCAGCGTGACCGGACCGATGAAGAAGTTGCCGCCAGCCATATATTCACGCGAGGAGCCCCAGACGCCGTTCGTCGAGTCGCCGAGCTGGCCGTTGACATTGCGAAGTTCGTCGTACAAGGCGCGAAGCTGGACGAAGCTGTTGGTGTACTTGAGCTCGACGGCGGCGGAACGGCCTTCGTTGTTCAGCGGACCACCGTTGCCCGTCGCGCCTGCGTTGAAGCTCGTCTGGTTACCCAGCGAGTACTGGCTGCGCAGCGCGAAGCCGCCGATGGTCGGCGAGTCATACGAAATGTTGTTGCTCGACGCCTGCCAGTTGCGGCCACGCACCAGCGATGCCGACGACCACGACGACTGACCGAACGGATCATAGGCCCACAGGTCATCGCCATCGAGCGTCAGTTCGCGACCCATCAACAGGGTACCGAACTGGTTGTTCGACAGACCGACCGTCGCATAACGACTCCAGAGCTCGCCCGAGCCCGGCAGCGCACCGGTCACCGTGTTGAACGCGCCTTCCAGGTGGAACACGGCCTGGGTTCCGCCGCCCAGGTCTTCCGCACCCTTCAAGCCCCACAGGCTGGTGCCCCAGTTGCCGCTCTCCGCGCGCCAGCGCGACGACGATCCCGCTCCGGCAGTATTGGGCAAGCCGTTCATGTATTCGATGCCGGCGTCAAGGCGGCCATACAGTGTCACGCTGGTCTGAGCGTTTGCAATGACACCAGCCGACATCAGCGCAGCGGCGAGTAAAGCCTTTTTCATCGTCTCCTCCGTCAAAAAAGAAAAAACCAGGTACTGCCAATGTTGCCCGGACGCTGAATACGCCGAACAGAAAGCAAATACTAAGGATTCCGTAAGATTGACGCGGATGCATTGTCGTGACGATAGCGTGGGCCATCTGCGTCACGCCGATTCCTTCGTCGACCGATCCCCTTGCCTGGAGTAAAACTACCTAAAACGTCTGTCGTTTTTCTACTTTGGCTACTTATACGGTAATAATACCTGATGAGCGAACAGAAGAAAATTCCTATCCGACTGTGTGGCGGAATTGCCATATCGATGTGCGCGAGCCCGCGCACGGGAGCCACGAAGACTGCCCCGGAACGCATGTGACAAGGGGATCACAGCCGGCAAGGAGCGGCGCTAAGGATTGCCATTATTGACAGTTGGGTCCGGTGGGAGTAGCCGGCGGCTACGGACGGCGGCACCTGGTTCGAGCGCCCCTTCGGTGCGCGCAAGCCCGGGCGGCCACACGCCCGGCGGCCGCGCGGGCGGTTGTGCGGCTTCGGCTGGCTGGAGCCGGACCGCGCGTTAGCGGTCGCGCGACGCGTACAGCACGCGCTTCACTTTCTGCAGTG